>ENA-ORXR01000265-ORXR01000265.1-marine-metagenome-genome-assembly--contig:-NODE-265-length-79302-cov-6.110849_pt1 | contig 79302 bp, 70 predicted proteins | sample MGYA00237866_ERZ511479 | MGnify/ENA metagenome assembly ERZ511479 | reverse complement strand
TCGATTCGGCAAAGCCGCTCTTCTATTCAACAATTCCTTCAAAACGACGGGTTGCCGAGTTTTTCAACACCCTGCTAGCGCCGCAAACGTTGTGGGAGCAGAAGCACAACACTTTGGGCTACGAGCAACGCCGTCAGGACAAAGAACAAGGCTTCCTCGAACGGAACATTGCCGAGTTCCCAGCCTAGAGTTTGGCCTTCTCCAAAAAACCAGAGTCCCGAACGAATCGCAAAAGAATCTGCCACTGAATAGTAGACTCCTGCGATCACGGTCGGGCCAACGACTGCCCGCAAATTTCGTCTCAAAATTTTCCACCCAATCACCCACTGGAGAACAATGAATGGTCCGATCCAGAACACCAAATGACGTAGATATTCAAAGCGATCTGGTTCTTGAACATCGGTCGTTGCCAAGAGACATGGCAGTAATTCGAGAACCCCCATCACGAATCGCTCCTTTCAATCGCGGCTGGACTTTGGTCGTTTGGCTTGGGCAGAAATAGCACAACCAACAAACCAACGATCACCACTTCGATCGCGAAGAAAGCGTATTCTTCAAGCGGAAGCCGCCACAGAACTCCCCTCCATTCGATTTCAACCGGAGTCACTCGGCTCCAATCGAAATCCCAAATCCCGCGATGCACCGCGAAATTGTCCCAAGGCGTCGTCGCCAAAAATGCAATCAATGCGACCGCACCAATCCAAAGCGCGTGAGCACGCCTAAGTCGTCGCCTTGTCAGCCAGAGCAGCAAGACAAGCAACGGTAGATTGAAAATCAGATGGAAGCCCCAGTAGGTCATTGCATTCGTAAAATCCTAGCGCTGTAGTCTACGTCAAAGAACCGCGCCTAGCCGCAAAAATTCAGTAGTCTCCTAAATTGCCTTCGATTCGAAACGACCAATTTTGGACATTGCCAAAAATCCTTGGCATTCAACAACCAACACCCCACATTCCCTCATGGCACACGATGTCCCATCCAACGCATATGCGCTCATCCTCGCGGGTGGTAGCGGAACTCGGTTCTGGCCAGTCAGCCGCAACCACCTCCCGAAACAGCTCCTCAACCTGTTTGGAGATACGACGCTGATCGAGGCTACAGTCAGCCGAGTCGCTCAATTCGTCCCACGCGAGAATATTCTTATCCTGACCAACGCACGCCAGGCTGAGGAGATCGCACGAATGCTCCCCGATTTTCCGTCTGCGAATATTATCGCTGAGCCCGATAAGCGCGACACCGCCCCAGCGATTGCTCTCGGTGTGGCTGTGGTCGCAGCCCGGGATTCCGACGCGACGATGATGGTGCTGCCATCCGATCAGTTGATTCAGGACACCGCCGCCTATGCCGAAGTCATGGGATCATGCCTCTTAATGGCCGCCAATTCCGATGCCCTCGTGACCGTTGGAATCAAGCCGACATGGGCCTGCCCGAGCTTCGGTTATGTCGAACGCGGTGCCTCTGTTTCAGGCGTCCCCGGGAGTGATGCTGTCAGTGGTTGCGAAGTCGTTCGGTTCACCGAAAAACCTGACCCCCAGACCGCCCAGACCTTCCTCGATTCTGGCAACTTCGTCTGGAACGCCGGAATGTTTATCTGGAGTGTCGCAACAGTTCGCAAAGAACTAGCGACTCATTGCCCAGAACTAGCGGCTTTCATCGACAAGGTCGAGTCATCAGGTGATGTCATGGCCACTGTCACCAGCGACTTCGGAAACCTACCCAAACTGTCGATCGATTACGCGCTCATGGAAAAGGCAACCACGGTCTGGAACGTCGAAGCGACCTTCGATTGGGACGACGTCGGCAGCTGGATTTCCGTGGCCTCTTACCTCGACGGCGACGACAACGAAAACCGGACGAATTGTGATGTCAGTCAGATCGATTCATCTGGAAACATCGTCTTCAGTCGCGAAGGAAAAAAGATCGCTCTGCTCGGTGTCGATGACTTGATTGTCGTTCAGACAGACGACGCACTACTTGTCGCCCGCCGCGACAAGGCCGATGACATCAAAAAGCTAGTCGACCTCCTACCTGACGAGCTTTGCTAAAAGTCGCATTAGCGAACACTATTTGGTTGCCAATCCTCTCTCGAACCGTATCGGAACAGCCCTTAAAAAGCTTCTTCCACGAGCAAATTATTGCACTATCTTCTCCTGAGAACAGGAACCTCTATCAGTACAACCCACCCCAATGAAGGTAATTGGAATCGACTACGGAGAAGCCCGCATCGGCGTCGCAGCAAGCGACGACATCGGTATGATGGCTCATCCAGTAAAGACTATTAAGATCGACGAGGAAGGCTCACCAGCTGACGCTATTCCCGAGGTGGTCACGATCGTTCAAAAAAACGCGGCTGAAGTCGTAGTGGTCGGCTTGCCGCTCGCACTTGACGGCTCGAAAGGCCCAGCGGCTGACGGTGTTGAAGCTTGGGTCGATCAACTCACGGAGGCCCTTCCGGAGCAGCAGATCGAGATGGTCGACGAACGCCTGTCGACCGCAGTTGCTCAGCGAAAACTTGCGGAGGCCGGCAAAAGCACGAAAAAGAGCCGCAATGTGATCGACCAAGTCGCAGCGGTTGAGATTCTTCAAACCTACCTCGAAGCGCAGCAGGAATCCGCTCTCGATAGCATCGGAAAACCTGGCGGCGACCCTGACATGGCCGCCTTCCGCGACGACGACGACGACGACTTCGGTGACCTCGATGGTTACGGAGGTGGTGGCGGCGGCGGCTGGGGTGAAGGCGACAGCCACGGTGACGGCGACGACTTCTAAGGCTCGCCTCAAGCTCGTCATTGCCTATGACGGGCATCCCTTTGCGGGGTGGCAGAGCCAGCCAAGTCGACAGACCATCCAAGATCATCTATCGGCTGCGGCCGAAGCGATCTGTGGCGAGCGCTTGGTGTTTCACGGCTCTGGGAGGACTGACACTGGGGTGCATGCCTACGGACAGGTCTGCCATGTCGACATTCCCAATTCGGACTCGATGCTGCCAGAGGACTGGCAAAGAGCTCTGAATGCCCACCTGCCCAAAACGATTCGCGTCTTAGAGGCGTCCGGAACGGCACCGGATTTCCACGCTCAGAAATCGGCCGTGGGCAAGACCTACCGCTATGAGATTTATAACGCGAAGGTTCTCCCACCCCACCTCCTCCATCGCGCTTGGAACATTTCCAACGAGCTCGACGATGACAGAATGTTCCAAGCGACCCAGATCCTCGAAGGTCGGCATGACTTCAAACGGTTCTCGGCCTCGCGGGGAAAGGACTCCAAAGGACATTCCCAAGACCCGGTCAATACCGTCCGCGATGTGTTCTCGATTCAGATTCAACGCCAAGCGGAACGTTTAACGCTCGACTTCTCAGGGAGTGGCTTTCTCTACAAGATGGTCCGCATGCTAACAGGCGGAATCGTCTTGGTGGGTCGGCGAAAGATGAGCTGCAACGATCTCACCCATTTGATCGAGGATCCAGAAGGCGGGCCGCCTTGTCGCTCCTGTGCTCCAGCTGACGGATTGGCGCTGGTTGAAGTGCGCTACTGAATCGGCTACTCGCCCGAGTCTTCCTCAAGCTCAGCCACTAAGGTGTAGAGCAATTCCGTCAAACGGTTGACCTCTCCTTCGAGACGCTTCACTTCTTTCTGCTGCTTCTGCTCGCTTTCCTTCACTGCCTTCAAAATCGACGAGTGAGTCCGGTTTTGAAAACGATCATAGCGATCCAACATCTTAACCATTTGAGGATAGTCGAGCCGGAACGGACCATGGGGACGGAACTCAGCCAGCTTGTCGGGCTGCAGCTCCTTCTTAAGAAAACTGTATGCAACAGAATGCCTAGTCGCGACCGGAAGCCTGCCAGCCTCAACTCGTGACGAACGATCGCCAATGGCTTCAAGATGACGGGCGAATACTCTGGCCGATTCATCGATCGAAAATTGTTCGATCACGGTCTGGCGCCCCTTTTCCCCGACCTCTTTCGCCGCTTCCCGATTCTCAAAAATTTCGGTCATCAGAGACGCCGCTTCATCAACGTCCGGATCGGCCCAGAAGTCACCTTCAGGATAAGGATAGGACGACTTCCCGATCGGAACCATCCCATGCTGACAGAGATACGAATTGGATTCGTTCATGAACTGGAGATTGCCCGAATAAGCAGTCGCCAGACATGGTTTCCCCAAGACCATCGCTTCAAGCAATGTCTGACCGAGCCCCTCTGATCGGTGAAGTGAAACGTAGCAATCCGATCGGCTAACTAGAGCCCGCATCTCGTCGGCCTGAAGAAACTGATCAACCAGACGAATGCTGGAACTCCGACGCCGACAGAAGTTCCGCAGATAGAGAAGGTCGAGTGGACGCTTCTCACCACCGATCGTCTTGATGATCAGCATGGGGCTCTCGGGGTTACTGTCAGAGGCATTAGGAAACGCCTGCGAAAACGCATCGATAGTCGCCATCGGATTCTTTCGGCGAAGGTCACTCAAGAAATCAAAGGCGAACAAAAAGACAAAACGATCTCCGCAATCGAGCCAATCTATGCTTGATGGATCGCCACTCGCCTCCGGCTTGATTACTGGATGCGGCCAGAGCCTCACCGGCAAGTCGGTGGCAGCGCTGACGGCCTGATGAACAAACTCACTACAGACCCAAATTTCATCAAGGAAATCAAAACCCACCGCCATCTCGCGCGGTAGCTTCTCGGTCTCCCAAAACCACAGGCCGATATTGTAGCGTCCGTCGAAAAATTCGACTCCGACTTCCTGCGCAAATGGGCGCATTTGATCACCATTCAGACAAAAGAAATTGGTGTCGTAAATCGGCTCATCCGAAAAATTAGCGGTCTCGGTTAAAACGCGGTCACTCTCAATGCGTCGATAGGGAATCGCACAGTGAGGGATATTCGCGGCCTCCAGCACCAGCTGCACCAACCGGGCAGTTTCGCCAAGGCCGAGCCCCGATTCCAAAAATCCTACTAGGTTAATGCCCCGCATAAATAAAGTCCGAAAGCTACGGACAGTTCCATCTAAATACTGATGCCGGAGTAAATCAATAAGAAGCGACATCAGGTGCGAATCCGCAGCTACTGATTCTGAGTCTATCGAAATGCTGGATCGATTGGTCGATCCCTAATGCTCCCAAAGCTTTTTCGACTGCCCCAATCATTTTTCAGTTGCCCGTTCTGTATTTTCAGTATTTAATGAAAGGTGGCAACCGACCAACCCAGCGATTACAAAACCGCCCGTGAGGAATTCATCTCTCAGTGGGGTGCGATTGGCACGGGTTGGGGTATCAACCGCACAGTCGCGAAGATCCACGCTTTTTTGATGACCAGCCCGGAGCCTCAGAGCACCGATGATGTCATGGATGCCCTGTCAATTAGCCGAGGCAATGCCAACACGAGTCTTCGAGAACTGGTCGGTTGGGGGTTGATCCGACCAGTCGTCAAACAGGGTGAGCGTAAAGAGTTCTTTGATGCGGAAAAAGATGTCTGGAAAATGGCCTGCACCATCGCCCGCGAGCGCAAACGCCGAGAAATCGAACCCGCGATGGCCGTCGTCAGAAACTGCAAAGAAGCGACCGACAGAGACCCCAGCGACGAAGCGCAGTCTTTCAACAATCAAATGGCAGAGCTCTTGGAGTTCATGGAGTTCAGCTCATCAATGCTCAACAAAGTCGCCGCTTCTCAAGAAGGAACGATGATGCGAATGGCAGCAAAGTTTTTCTCGTAGCTCCTTCTTTTAGCTTATACTTTCTGTGATTACAGAAAATTCCGAATACTACGAGTTCAGCCGATGGCCACCCTGATCACGAATTCCACTGCCAGAGCGACCTGCGACAGGTACTCGGTAATCATGGCGGTCATGGCATCGATCTCCGCACTTCCCGGATGCTACGGAATTGTGTTGGCCGTTATTTCCCCAGCGATCTTCGTCGTAGTTGCCCTTGTCTCGATCCCAGGGTTCGTTCTTTTGGTGGGCTACTGGAAAGAAGTTCGGGGTCGTCCCCGAACTGCGGCTTTTTGGTGTTGGTCTCTCGTCTATCAAATCGTTGGGGTAATCACAGGATGTCTTCTGGTAGCAAATTCCATGGGCGACCAACAGGTCACGGCAGCGCTCGGGTTCACCGGTTGGATGATAGCCACAACTGCCATCAACGGAATGGTTCTAACTAGGGAGAAGAACAAGAGATGAGACTATCGACTCGCCATATCGATCTAGAACTCCCAGACACCCAAAGAGGGAGGGCTTGGCAAGCAGAGTTGGCGTCGCAATCTCAAGATATTCCCCTATCGATTCGAGTCACCGACGAAGTCTCTCAAGCCGTCGCGACAACCGACTGCGGCAGCGTTTATCTCAGCTCTGACGCCCTCATTGTAGCCCTGTGGACGAGTGCCCGCCGACGCGCATTGGCTGATCGACTCAGTCGCTGCAGTTGCCGCGCAACCGTCCGCCGAGCGCTAGCTAATCATCTCAGCGTTTACAGCGCATCGTCAGTTTAACCGCCACCCAAGCCATACGTAGCTTCTCGTGCCCGGCCCTAGCTTTTTGGTTCGTCGGGAGGTGCTGATTTAATCACCCCAACAGCTTCACCAACTGGCTAATCACGATTTCTCTAAGAATTCCAAAGTTTTTCTTGAGATTGTTTATTTGAACAGTATAAATGTTCGCATGAACAACTTAAGAGCGCTCGTCAAAGATCTCCAATTTGCAGCTCGGCTCATTCGCGGTCATACCACTAAGTGGATCGAACGAAAGCGCCAAGGAGCCATTTCTTTTCGTGGTCGCTCTTCGGTACAAATGAAGTTCGATATTTAGAAGAATCTCTTCAAGTGGGAGCGCTTAGAAAGCGAAGTTTTCAATCCTTGATACCCGAAATACGACGTTGCTAACCCGTGACTTTCCCATGGCGAGAAGTTGGTCTGCTTCACTCTAAACATCGAGAATCGTCACTTTTCCGTCGCCTTGTCGCTCCCGTTTGCGACAATGCGAAATGGGATCGGAAGACGAATCGAACAACAGCCACATAGGTGACGATGAACAGTCGGCGCCAACAGGTTCGAGTGATTCCGATCAAGAAGCGATGGGCTCTCCTGTCGAGGCCCAAGCCTGCGGACGCCGCGGATTCGTCGGTATCTCCCTCGCATTTCTTCTGTCGGGAGCTGCGGGCCTCATTATGGAGGTGGTTTGGACGCGCAGGCTGGAGTTGGCTCTCGGCAACAGCATTCAGGCAGCGGCTACGATTGCGGCAATCTATATGCTCGGGCTAGGCCTCGGAGCGTTCTTCATTGGCCACAGCAAGAAACTGGCCTCGCTCCGACTCAATCCCTTCCGCAGCTATGCCAAACTCGAGGCCATCGTCGCAATCTGGGCGCTGCTGTCCCCGTTCCTGATTTCAGCTGCTGGTGCTGGTGCCAATGCAATCGCTCGACTGGCAGGGGGAGACGAACTCACTGGAACCCCGACGATCCTGCGGATCCTCGCCGTTGCTCTGGTGCTCCTGCCTCCGACTCTTTGCATGGGAGCCTCGTTGCCGCTTTTGGCGATTGGCAGTGCTCGTGAAGCTGGAGACTTCGCCCGACGCTTCGGAATTCTCTATGGTCTCAACATTTTGGGAGCAATGACCGGCGCTCTCATCGCTGGTTTCCACCTCATGCCCGCGCTGGGCACCTATTGGGCGATCGCGGTCGGAGCCGTTCTCGCTGGGATCGCTGCCCTTATTGTTCTCGATCAAGCTTCCTCGACCAAATCCAATGTTTCAGAGAATCCACAACCGATTAGTGATTCCAAAACCAACAGCAAACAACCGCTGCGGTGGCCGATCATCGTTGCGGGACTTTCTGGCTTTCTAGCTCTCGCACTAGAGGTCTCTTGGTTCCGCGCCTTAGTCATGGTGTTCGGATCAACGACCTACTCGATCTCGTTGATGCTTGGCATTTTCCTCGGGGCTTCTGGACTCGGTGCTTTAGCTGCTGCTGTCGTGTCTAGAAGTTGCCATCGACGCTGGTGGCCGCTGGCCACCGGGTTGGGCCTAATTGTCGGATCCGTACTCATTCTCAGCTCGACCATCTGGTTCGGAAATTCGCCCCGAGTCTTTGTCGAAACTCTGACGGAGGGCCTAAATTGGGACAACTTGATCGCTAGAAAACGTGGTCTTGCCATACGTCTGATCGGCCCGCCAGCCTTCGCCATTGGACTCGCTTTGCCGCTACTCGCTGCTTTGGTTCGGATGTCTGGTGATGGCATCAGAAGCGAATTGGCAGCAGGTCGCGTATTCCTCGCCAATGCGACCGGAGCTGCGGTAGGAGTGCTATTCGGAGGCTTCTTCCTGCTTCCCAGTCTCGGTCTCCGAACCTCAATGGTTGTCCTAGGGGTCGCCACTGGAGTTCTCGGTTTGCTAGTACTCATGCTCCGTTCGAATCAGCGAGGAATAACGGAGAGCGACCAACACTCTCGGCCTTCTGCAGCTGCCTACATAGCGATCGTCGGCTTCGCAGTTCTAGCACTGATGACGATGATCCAACGCCCTTGGGATCCCAAAGTTTTTGCGCTTGGAGCCTACTTTGGGCCGACATCCCACAGCGGAGGTGGCACGAGCCGATTTGGCGAATTACTCGATACTTCGACCCTGCGATACTACGAAGAAGGGCCTACTTCGACGGTCGCAGTACTCGAAGGTCACCGCGGAAATTTCCATTTCACTGCCAATGGAAAGGTCGAAGCCGACAGTAGCCGGGGTGCAATGATCAATCAGCGCTTGGTCGGCCACCTGCCACTCTTGCTAGCCTCATCTGACGGCCCGAAGCGTGTTCTAAACATTGGACTCGGTGCTGGTGTCACCGCAGGCGCTTTAGGAACGCACCCCGATGTCGAGCGATTGGATGTCGTCGAAATCGAACCCGCGACGACGAAAGTTTGTCGGGAATTCTCAGCTCTCAATGATCAAGTGCTCGACCATCCAGGGCTCAACCTCATCTGGAACGATGCGCGCAACTTTCTCGAAGTCTGCCCGCCATCGACCTACGACGTGATCTGTTCAGATCCGTTCGAGCCAGTAGTTGCGGGGGCCATTCATCTTTTCACTCAAGAGCACTACGAGCTCGTCGCCTCGCGCCTGCGACCTGGAGGAGTCGTGTGCCAATGGATTCCGATGTACGAGATGTCACAGGACGACTACGGTACCCTCGTCCGAACCTTCGCTTCAGTGTTTCCGGGGGCATTGCTGTTTTCAACGGGGGCCGATTCCATCCTCGTCGGACTCACTGGTGGCGTTGCCCCTGGCGCGGCCATCCAAAACATCAGTGAGCGCTTCGAGTCACCAACCGTGCGGGCGTCCCTAGAAGTTGTTGGCTTTCGCTCGGCTGATGCGATTCGGGGTCTGTTGATCTCCCAAGTTTTTGAGAACGACGAGGCCTTGAACAAGCTACCGATCATGGTCGACCGAAACCCTAACGTTGAATATTCAGCTCCTCGAAATGCCCTGCTACCGACGTTTCGGAAGAATCGAGAAGTCCAGATTGAGCTCTTTGAAAAATCGATGGGTTTTCTGGGAACAGATGGCATGGCCGCACAACGCCGAGCTGTTCTGGCGGCGCTAAAGTCGGGACTCGCCCTCAATGACGGCGATTCAGTGGCTGCTCTCCAGCTCGCTAACCAAGCGCGTTCAGAGGTTCTCGACCACCCAATCGTCAATGACGAGATTCATAAAACATTCGTCGCTTTGGGAGCTGCAGCTCAAGCTCAAGGCGACGTCCATGGTGCCGTGACTCTGTTTGCTCGCGCAGTCGATTGCCGCCCTGATGAATTTCGACCAAATTACTCGCTCGCCATTGCGACGATGCAGACCGGAAATTTGCCTGCTGCGATTTCAATCATCGACCGCGGCATCAAAGATTTTCCCTCATCACCTTATTTTCCTAGCCTCCGAGCCGCTATTTCTAGACAGAGCGGCCGGATTCAGGAAGCCATGATGTTCCAAGAGGAAGCCCTCAGGCGCGCCCCCAATTTAGTGAAGAACTGGGAGCAATATGCTAAAACTGCTGAGTCAGCTCGAGATCCACGGATCGAAGAACGGTTCCGAAAATTTGCCGCCGAATTCGGCAAATAGCAGGTTCAAGAAGTTCACTCCGCAACTGGTCGGCGAAACGGAATCAACGACTGCCGAAGTTGATCATAGAGTTCGTCCTCCCAACCGATGCCATCAATACTCGGAGTTTCCGACCCACTCCGAAGGTGTCGCGAGGCGCGATCATCACCCAGCATCGCTCCAGACCGTTCTTAGCCACCAGATAGAATACGGCTTCGATCATGTCTTCGCCGATTGAAATACAGCCGACCGTCCGATCATCGCCGTGAATATAGATATCACTGCCCAATTGATCAGGATCGCGACCATCCGACTCAGCCTTTTTACGATCGAAAGCATTCGGGAAATCCAACTTCAGCGAAAGGTGATAGGCACTGTTTGGATTGACCGATTCAACTCGGTAGACGCCTTCGGGAATCTGCCGATCACTCCCTTCTAACTTCGGGCCCAGCCCTCCTGAGAAACCGGTGAAGGCAATATCATCAATCAAATTCCATCCCCCTAGGCGGGCTTTCCAGATCTCAAGCCGGCGCTCTTCTTTGAATACTAATAATGCTAGGTCTCGACCATCGGTCAGTTCGTTAAGGTCAGGATAGCGTGACCTCAAATCGTGACCTAGGTCATCCAAAACCTCCTCAGCACTGCGCTTCGGCACGCCTTTTCTCCCGTCCCCATCCCCCGGCAGTGATCCTCTACCGAATCCGCGGACCGATGGATACTCATGACCGCCGATATTGACCTTGATCAACTGGAACCCCAACAATGGCCACGCAAGATACCCGCAAGCCAACGACGCCAGAAGGATCAACAAGATCTGAAGCCAACGCTTGGAACGGCGATTGGCGCTGTTCGTTCCGGAGGCCATGTGGGCGTCTAGTTCTGGTCTTGCTTCAGGGAGTGCTCGCGAGTACGGCAGCGGGGGCTCGTGGCAGGAACAAAGCTAGCGCCTGCATTCGCGGCCCCATTCTAACTCTCTGTCTCGACCGCGGCCGCCTCTTCAGAAGGGCTTTCCTCGGCAGACGTGCGTTCCAGAGTCAATCGCTCCCCTGGGCGCAAAACTTCGTAGTCTTGCCCGAGCCGATCACAAGCTCCGATGAACTCCTCGGTAGGAACGGCTTCGTCTTCGTAGAAATCGTAGCGCGATGGAACAACGATCTCAACGCCACAGGTTTTTGCCAATGAGGCGGCCTCATCACTGGTCAGGTTCGTGACCTCCGCATCGCTATCGACTTTCGTCTTGCTGATCGGAAGAAGGAACACATCGAAAGTCCCCAAACGCTTAAGTGCTTGGGTAAGACCGAGATACCAAGTGGTTTCCGAGCAGTGGAAAATCCGGAAATCACCGACTGTGATTACATAGCCCACCGTCTGACAGCGCCCAATTCCATCCCTGCGAATTTCGCCAGGCGATGCGGCAATGCCAGCCAAGTTGAAGCCATCAATACTCACTGATAACCCTTCGTCGATGTAGAGGATCTCAGGACGGTCTTCCTTAAGACGCTCGTTGGCCTCTTCTCGGATTCCGTAGGGCAAAATCACCCGTAAATCACCAGCGGTTGCACGCTTAATGGCAACCAGACTCTCCCCATCGAAACTCTCAGGCGCATCCTGCGTGCAGGCGGCGGCGGTGACCATGTCTAGTTTACTCGGATCGACGATCGGAGCATGTTGGCTTTTGCGATCACCATCTTCTGAGAGATACAGGTCGAGGGAGAGGAATTTCCCCCGGTGTTTGAGCAAAAACCCGGAGTTTCCGAGCCGCCAAATGTGGAGGGTGTCAGCGTCTCCGTCTGCCTTGCGCAGATCTTCAAGGAGGACGTCGTCTTTTTGAATCGGTTGAAGCATGGGATTCCGGTCTATAAAGTGGCTGGGACTATGCCTCGGTACAGCTTCAATGACAACGATCTATCCGCCCTTTCGTTTCGAGTCTTTGGCGGACTAAAATTCAGCGTTTTTGCAGCAATTTCTCTAACCCTAACTGCTTGTGGGGGATTCCGCTCGGAGTGGAACAATCCAGCCAACCATTCAGAAACTGGAGTAGTGGGCAGATGGCAGGGCGAGTGGAAAAGCAACGTGAACGGCCATGCTGGTCAACTGCGCTGCATCGTCACAGAACTGCCAGAACCAGCGAGATATTATTTCCACTACCACGCGGTATGGGCAAAGATTCTCCGGGCCTCCTACCAACTCGAATGCCAAGCCTCGGAGGTGTCTTTTGGAGTTTGGGAATTCGAAGGATCAAAAGACTTGGGCTCGGTTCTAGGAACTTACGCGTTTGACGGCCGGATCGAAGAAGACGTCTTCGCCGCTACCTATTCAGGTGGTTTTGACGAAGGTACGTTTCAGATGGAGCGGGTTCGCGATGAGTGATGGTCTGGAACTTAACCCAACAAGCTCATTTCGCAGAGATTCGCGTAAATGCCCCCTTCGGCCACCAGCGAATCGTGATCTCCCTGTTCGGCGATCCGACCGTCTTCGATGACATAAATTCGGTCAGCTCGGCGCACAGTCGATAGCCGGTGGGCTATGACGATGCTGCTGCGTTCAGTCATCAAACGATCCAATGCTCCTTGAATGAGTGACTCGGTCTCGGTGTCGACACTCGCCGTGGCTTCATCCAGAACCAGAATCGGAGGATTGCTGAGAAGCGCCCTGGCAATCGATAAACGTTGCTTCTCTCCAACACTCAGTTTTACGCCGCGCTCGCCTACTTGGGTATCGAGCCCCTCGGACATCTTCTCGACAAAACGGCGCGCATTGGCCGCCTCCAAGACCTCCATCAAGGCGGCATCATCGGCATCGGGATCGCCAATCAAAAGGTTGTCCCGAACGGTGCCATTGAACATGAAACTCTCTTGGGTGACATAGCCAATCCCATCTCTCAGAGAGGTTTTTTCAAACTCTGTGATCGACGTTCCATCCAGCAAAATCTGCCCAGATCCGTGCTCATAAAACCGGAGCAACAAATTCACGATCGTCGATTTACCGGCACCGGTGCTACCGACCAAGGCGACAGTTTGACCAGGAAGAACCTCGAGATTGATTCCCTCAACAGCAGTCGTTGCGCCGTCATCATCGCTGTAAGAGAAAGAGACATCTTCGAATCGAATATGCCCTTCGGTCGACTCAAGCGGTCGGCCAAAATCGAGCCCCCCTTCCTCACCTGCGTCGAGCACCTCGAACACGCGTTCAGCAGCTGCTCGGCCAGACATGAGCATTTGGTTGAGTTGATGAAGCCGATTTACCGGATCGTAGAATGCACCAATTAACAGAAGGAAAAAGGTCAACTCCCCAGCAGTAAGTTCACCACGAATCGCCGCAGCGCCACCAAACCCGATGACTAGAATTGAGCCTATTGATCCGATAAAATTCATCGTCGGACGGTAGATCGCCCACATCCGCATGACCCGCAGCGTCGCTTGTCGGACGGCCTCAGCGGCTCGCCCGAATCGGGAGTGCTCAGACTCCTCCATCGCGTAGGCCTTGATCTGGCGAATCCCGGCGACGTTATCGACAATCAGCGAATTCATCTCTGATGTCGCCTTGCGTACTGCTCGATGACGGTCGCGGGCATTCTTCGAATAGAACATCGCCCCAGCAATGAGAAACGGAAACGGCGTCAGGGCAATCGCTGCAAGTTTCGGATCAACATAGACCATGCATCCAGCCACGACCAACACCTGCAACACCGCCACGCCTCCCTGTTCGATCCCATCGATCAGAACCCGCTCCATCGCCGTGACATCTTCGGAAACGCGCGTCATCACATCGCCGCTGTGATGGTCGTCGAACCAGCTCAGAGGAAGGCGTTGGATACGCTCATAGAGGTCGCTACGAAGGTCATAGATCACCTTCTGTTCAAAGGTGTTGTTAATCTGAATCCGCAAGGAATCGAATAGATCGCGAGCAAAGAACGAAGCCAATGCGGCAAAGACCAACGGAATCAGACGAGCCGAATCCTTGTCCGGAATTACTTCATCGATGATGGTTTGAGTGATCTTCGGAAAGACAATCAGCATCAACGTAGCCGCCACCGCACAAAATGCCTGGGCCGAGCCGAGGACGGGATAGCGACGCAAATAGGCAAAGACTCTGAGGATCGTGCGCATAGGGAAGAAAACTCGTAGGCATCTGCTACGTCCCTAGTTGGCCGTTGGCAATTGATCCCGCAAAAAATTCAACATCGAAGGCCGACCACTGTCTACCGTATGGGTGGTGGTTGCCATCCCGCCTTCTCTGGGATACAAACGAAGGGGAGATATTCCCCTATCAGCCAAACTGTTCGACGCTTCACCCCACCTGTGACTAACTCTTCCATTTTCATCGACGCGCCAAATCCGTCGAAACTGCCGCCCCATCCGCTGGCTGTGGTCGTTCGGCGTGCCTTGATTCTGCTGATTGTTTTAGTCCTACTGCTAGTCGCTCTCGTAGTGCTGAGTAACCTCTGGATCTGCGGCTCGACCAAACACAATACCTTCTCGGAGGTCGCCGACATCCCAAAGCGAAAGGTCGCCTTAGTTCTAGGGACTTCCAAGTATGCCTCTCAGGGTAAGCTTAACCAGCATTTCATTAACCGGGTCGACGCAGCAGCCGCGCTCTACGAAGCGGGAAAGGCTGAGCATCTTCTAGTCAGCGGCGACAATCGGACGAAGCATTACAATGAACCACGTGATCTCCGGGAAAGCTTAATTGAGCGCGGCGTCCCCGGCGACCGCATCACCTGTGATTTTGCCGGACTCCGAACTCTCGACTCCGTGATTCGAGCGAAAGAAGTCTTCGGACAAGAACAACTGACGGTTGTCTCCGATGATTTCCATGTCCCCCGGGCCATCTACATTGCCAAAGCGAACGGAATCGACGCCGTTGGCCTGCAAGCAGTGCCAGTCCCGAAAGGCTCGTCTGGGAAGTCTCGATCTCGCGAATGGTTTGCTAGGGTCAAAGCCCTCATGGACATCCACCTCTTCGGCACCGAACCGCGCCACTATGGTGATCCTGTCGAAATCGGGTCTCAGTCCAAAAGTCCGAACACGGGCGCGGGCGACTCCAAGACGAGTCCATAGCTTCGGACGCTGATACCGATCAGAAAAGCCTCGCGCTGCCTCGGCAGTGTGATGCCACGTTTCGCGTTAGGGAAGTATTTCCGCTTGTGAATTCGCCTAGAGACGCCCCAACGGCTACGACCGAGACGGTCGTGCCACGTAGCCTGTGCGCTCGACTAGGCTGAACAGTTATTTGACAGAAACGTCTACGCTTCCTCCAACTCATCCAACTCTACCTGAAACCCGCCGCTGAGGATCGGGAATCGGCACCATGTCTTTGGGTCGAGATTCTTGTCATCGACGTGAAAACTCGGGGCGTAGCGCTCACGCTTCCATTGGTTGCGTGACCAGAGACGGAAAAAGCGGGCAATCCACGCTTTCAGTTGTGGGCGGTTGCCAGCCCATGGCGATTCTTCGCTGACCAGAATGTTGTAAATCTCGACAGGCGCATACTTATCGCGGATCGCGAGGTCCTCGATTCGGTCGAGAAGCGGATACGGCATCAAGTCACCTTCGTCCGTTTGCGAAGCCGCAGGTGGTCGCAGTTCAGCAGTCGGTTGTTGGACATTGACCGGATTCAGACAAGCGACGGGCTCTAGCCCCTCCGGGCCGGTCTTCTCCATCCATCGCAACCAGGTTCGAAGGAATGCTTTATCGATTCCGGCAATCGGGCTCAGGCCACCCGAGGTATCGCCATCCATCGTCGCGTAACCGACCGCTGCCTCTGAACGGTTGCTGGTCGCCAGCAGCAATGAATTGCCCAAATTAGCGAGCATCCAGACGCTCGGTGATCGCACCCTAGCCTGAATATTCTGCAGAGTGATGTCGTCTTCCTCCCAAGTCAGGTCGCGGCCGATCGCATCAGCGACCACGTTCTTATACTGCTCGACGATACTATCTATATCGAACTCGTAGAATGTCGCTCCGAGCCCGTCAGCGACACTGCGGGCAGCATTGAGAGTCACTGGGCCGCTGTTTCTCGTTGCTTGGTAAACAGTTGTCAGAAGTTTATCCATCGCGACGTCGCGGCCGCCAAACTTCTCCTTGGCCGCCTCTTCTCCGAGCTCGGCGGAGGCAAGTTTCGACATCGCCCAAACCAGCACTGCGCAGGCCGCCGAGTCCGCTCCGCCAGAAAGTGAAACAACGAATCCGGGGCTCCGGCTTTTGCGACCATAGTCATAAAGACCAAGGGCGATGGCGCGAGTGAACTCCTCTTCTTGGCTGGCGATCCCACGATCCCATTCTGGCACTGGGTCGTCCTGAGGTTCGGTGTCTGGAGCTGCTGCTTGGGGGATTTCAAAATCGACATCGATTGTGCCTTCGTGCCCGCCTTGGAGATCTGGACGATAGCTCGACGCTTCGAGTTGTCTGCTCCGGTTGAGATCAATATCGACGGTCGCCTTCGCTACCAAAACATTCTGGAACGACAACCGCTCCGTCCGAGCGAGCAGTGTTCCGCCCGAAGCAATCATCGCGCCACCGTCGTAGATCGCCCGACCAGCTTCGTTACCGAGCAAGTTCGCGTAGACATAGGCGACGCGAAACGCCCGCGAGCCCTCGATAACAAACCGTCGACGGATCTGCTGTTTGCCGAAGGCGAAATGGCTCGCGCTCGGGTTGAGAATGATGTCGGCGCCTCGGCGCGCGAGCTGTGCTCCCGGCCGGTCTGCGACCCAAGCATCTTCGCAAACTTCAAAACCGATCCGAACTCCACCGAACGAGAAAAGCAGATCGCCAACCGGATACCACTCCCCATCCAATTCGACCTCGTGGACGGTGCCGGCTGGCCATGCATGAAACCACCGGGGCTCGTAGTGGATGCCATCTCCGGCGAGATGTTGCTTTGGCACGAACCCAACCAGTTGCCCGTCAGCGATGATCGCCGCGCAATTGTAGAGCGCATTCTGAACCAACAGCGGCAGTCCGACTGCCACAATCATACCGCTGGTATCGGCGGCCAATTCCCGAAGCGAAGCCAGAGCTCGCTGCTGAACGGCGGGTGACAAGAACGCGTCTTCGCAGCCGTATCCGGTAATCCCGAGTTCTGGCAGGCACAACACTGCCGCGCTCTCATCGCGCGCCCGAGAAATGGCTTGGCGTAAATTCTCGAGGTTTCCGCTCCAATCGAGGGCGGTTTGATTCACGCAGGCGGCGGCGACGGTAATGGGTCTCATATCGTGTCAGTCTGATCGATCGTTGGTGTCAGATACCCGTCGTCTTAGTTACGGGTTCCGTCATCTGTTATCGGCAACGAATTGTGTTTCTTCGAGCGGTTGGTCTTGATCAATGACCCCGATAAATGCGATGTTCAGGTGGCCTTGCTCAATGAAGGATTTCTGGTTCTCAAAGAGAATAGGTTTGCAATCCTCCGAGCGGTTTCCAAGGATGTTGCACAAGAGGATTCCCCGACGAATCTAAGATTTCGAATCCAGTACCAGTTTCAGTATGAGCAAGCCGAAAGAACCGAAGGTCTACAAGCCGTCCAAGGAGTTCCAAAAGGAAGCCCGGGTAAAGAGTTTGGCCGAATATCGCCGGATGCATAAGCATTCCATCGATCATCCAGAGGAGTTCTGGGCTGACGAAGCATCGGAACTAAAGTGGCAAAAGAAATGGCGAAAAGTTCTCAGCTGGAAAGCCCCGTTCGCAGAGTGGTTCGTCGGCGGCAAGATCAACGTTGCTGAAAACTGTGTCGATCGCCACGCCGAAGGAGACCGCGCCAACAAAGCTGCGATCATTTTCGAAGGCGAGCCCGGTGATCGTCAGGTCATCACTTACCGACAGCTAAAGCGCGAAGTTGCCAAGTTCGCCAATGTGCTCAAGGCGAACGGTGTCCGCTCGAAACAGCGTGTTATCATCTACATGCCAATGATCCCCGAAGCCGCGTTCGCGATGCTGGCCTGTGCAAAGATCGGTGCTGTTCACTCGGTTGTATTCGGCGGCTTTAGTTCCGACTCGATTCGTGATCGGGTAGAAGATTCAGGAGCCACCACCGTCATCACTTCTGATGGAGGCTGGCGTCGGGGAAAAGTCGTCCCGCTCAAGGACAACGTCGATGCCGCGATCAAAGACGTGAAGACGGTGAAAACTGTCATCGTCGTGAAGCGGACTGACAACAAGGTCAAGATGACCAAGGGCCGGGACATCTGGTATCACGACGCAGCAGCTGAAGTTTCCGATGTCTGCCCAGCCAAGCCATTCGATTCTGAGCACCCGCTATTCATCCTCTACACGAGTGGCTCGACAGGCAAGCCAAAGGGAATTCTCCATACCAGTGGCGGCTACCTGACCGGCACGCATTCGACCTTCAAATACGTCTTCGACATCAAAGAAAGCGATGTCTACTGGTGCACCGCTGATGTCGGTTGGATCACTGGTCACAGTTATATCGTCTATGGGCCGCTGGCTGCTGGAGCCACGGTACTGATGTACGAGGGAGCGCCTAACCAGCCCGATTTCGGCCGGTTCTGGGACATCGTTCAGGAGCATCAAGTCACCGTCTTCTATACCGCACCGACCGCAATCCGGGCGTTTATGAAGGAAGGCGATGAGTTTCCGAAAAGCCGCGATCTCAGTTCGCTCCGCCTGCTCGGTTCCGTGGGTGAGCCGATCAACCCAGCTGCTTGGGAATGGTTTCACAAGGTCATCGGAGGCGGGCGTTGCCCCATCGTTGACACTTGGTGGCAGACTGAAACAGGAGCTATCATGATTTCACCGCTGCCCGGCGCCACCCCACTGAAAGCTGGAACGGCGACGCTGCCGTTCTTTGGAGTCGATGCTGTTGTACTCGATGAAAACGGCATCCCGTGTCGCTCGAATCAAGACGGCAAGCTGGTCATCCGTCAGCCTTGGCCATCGATGATGCGGACGATCTACGGTGACAAAAAACGTTATGTCGACACCTACTGGAGCGACTATGGCGAAGGAGTCTACCTCGCTGGCGACGGAGCCCGTCGGGACTCGGATGGATACACATGGATCATCGGTCGTCTGGACGATGTTCTTAACGTCTCAGGACATCGCCTTGGCACCGCTGAGGTCGAGAGTGCCCTGGTCGCCCACAAGGCTGTCGCGGAAGCGGCCGTCGTTGGACGCCCGCACGAAATCAAAGGCCAGGCCGTCGTTGCTTTTGTCACACTCAAAGAGTCTGCCAAAGATGATGCCAAGCTCAAAACCGAGCTCCGAAATCACGTTGGCACCGTCATTGGGCCGATTGCCAAACCTGACGAAGTCCGGTTCGCCAAGACTCTACCAAAAACCCGATCTGGGAAAATCATGCGCCGAATCCTGAAGCAGATCGCTGCGGGAGAAGAGATCACGGGCGACACTTCAACGATCGAAGATTTCGACTCGATCGCTGCACTTCAGAAGGACAAGTAGGCATTTCTCGGAACGTTCTTTACTAGTGTCTCGAACGACTAAAAGACTTAAAATGGCTTGAGCCTATCAAAGCGGATATCTTTCGAGTCCAGAAATTTAAGTCTTTTAATCGTTCGGGCACTAGTTAGAGGCGGGCGGGATGGGTTTGGTTTTTCCCTGCTCTATGCCAATCCGAACAGCAGACCATGGGTTGCGCAGGCCGCTATTTTTAGTTATGATTTCGTAGAATGAAGCCTCTGAATGGAAAACACCTATTTGCTTTTGTGACTCTATTGCTCTCATGCGGAGCATTCGCTAAGGAGTACACGATGGAGGACATCGAGAAGGCAAAAACCTATGCCGCCGAGAAGAATAAACCTCTGATTTATGTCAAAGGTCACTTGTGAGCCTCCTGAGGCCCCAGTGCAATTGTCAGTTCGGCAATTCTCGATAGATTCGATACGATCGGCGTCATTGTTCTTCTCGATGGCAAAAAGAAAGGTGAGAAGCAGCATCCGTTTCCAACCCACCTGAGAAAGGTGATTAAAGGAAATACGCTTCCCTTCATGGCAGCGACCGACCCATCAGGTGAAAAGCCAATTATGGGTTTTAGTGCGGCCTCAGTGAAGAATGCAGACGCAGTCAAAGACAAGGCACGCGCCCTGCGTGACATGTTGAGGAAAGACCCAACCTTATTACAAAGTGCATCAACTTCCATTGATGATAAGGAAGCCCCTGAGTCAGTTCCCAAAAAGACGGACTCCCCAAGCATCTTGCTCTCAAAAAGCCAGGTATGGAAGAATAAGGAAGGGACAGAAATAACTGCCGCCGTTCAAAAGGTTGAAGCAGGCAAGGTGTACTTTGTGATGGCGAATGGGAAGGTCATTCCTTATCCAGTGGCGAACCTCTCAGACGATACAATCAATCAACTACGTTCCTTGATGAAAGGAAGTTGAAGCCTGAATCTGATCGATCCCATTGGCTCGCCTGGGTTGACCCGAGGGGCTATTCTGTCTCCTATAAAACCCGACCTCCCCAACAAACGGGGGGAAGGCCTCTATCCAGCCTTCAAGAAAGCTAGCGGCAGCGACTTGAGCTGTATCTGCTGCTGTTCAAGGTGCAGTTGCGACCTGAGCCTGAGCGGTAGTTGATGTTGTGCGGATGGCGGGGAGCGGCGACTGCCTCCGAGCGGCGTGGTGGAGCCTTGCGGTTGCAACCGCAATGCGCGAGGCTGGTCTGGGTCACGTAGCGATAGACGGCATGCCCGTTGCAATCATATCCAGAAAAGACAGCGACGCGATAGATCGGAGCTCCACAGGATTGGTAGCCGATGGTGACGAGCAACAACGACCTCGTTCTCATGAGGTTACGCCCGAAAGGTTTGCTCAACCTTCGATTCGGCAAAGCCGCTTTTCTATTCAACAATTCCTTCAAAACGACGGTTGCCGAGTTTTTCAACACCCTGCTAGGCTCAGCTCTGTCCTTCGGGGTCGGGCTGAGCTTTTTTCGTGCTGCCGTCCCAACGGAGATAGAGATCAGCAACGAACCAAGTCGCGACCACCACGATCAGCGGCAGCAGCCCAGTCTTTAGGTCGTGCCCCATCAGCGGCAGGTGCTCGCCCATCCGAGTCGGCCGAGTCGGATCCATGAGAGCGGAATGAAGCTGAATTCCGAATACCCATCCAGCGTGCAGCCCCATCGGCATCCACAGGGATCGGCTTCGCAAACGGATCAACGCCAATGCCAACCCGACCATAAACAAAGTCAGCAGTTGGCCAATCAACACATCGAGGTCGCCTAAATGACCGAGCATCAAACCGAGCAAGGCGAACCCACTCGACCAGCGCACTTCGTCAGGTGCAATCGCGAACCCTTCCGGTGCCTCCATAAAATGGACGACGGCAAACAGCGACGTCAGCACGACGACCGCCGCAACCGTACCCATGCTTCGACGCAGAAGGCCGAGCATGCCGCCGCGGAACAAGAACTCCTCGATCACCGCCACACAAACGCCGGTCAGCAGAGGTGCGATCCAGAGCTTGCTGAGCCCTGATATTCCCTCCTCAAGCCGAAACCACCCCAATACCGAGAGCAAGTGCCCAAGTGCCAAGAGGCCACCTGCCGCCAAGCAAAAGCCGAATCCCCAGTGCACCCAGCGACGCGGGTTCGGCTCGATTCCGAGAGCCCGCATTCCGCCCCGCAACCGCAGCAACCTGAGTGCTGGCCAGAGTAAAACCACAGCAGCAATAAGAATCGACCGATCAAAAAAGCGGGTGAACGGCGACCGAGCCACCGACTTGTAAAGATCCCCAATGATCGGGTTCTCAAGCGATGGAGAATCAGCCAAGGTCGCCTTGATCCACTGACCGAATCCATGCAGAACTGGAGTCAATGCCGCCCCGAGAACCATGACCCCGACAAAGTAGCCGACAAGCACGAGCCATTCGGGCACCCGCCTATCTTCTGCAGAATCCGTTTGATCTAAAGCTTCCAATGTCCCCTGCCCTACCACGCTCGGGTCAAGCCATCAAGACGGTTGGGAGTCGACTTTCGCACATACTCGTCACAACGACTTAATATAAGCAATCAACGCATCGACTTCGTCGGCCGGAAGCACGCCTTCAAATGGCGGCATCAGGTTGGGCAAATAGCCTTTCGTGATTTTGGCGTTGGAGTTGAGGATCGACTCGCGCAAATAGTCGTCGTCGGCGATTTGGCTAGAGCCGTCAACGAACTCACGCTCTGTTCCATAGATGCCGCTGAGAAGCGGGGCATTGGCAGGTGCGATCGCCACATGGCAACTCGCACAGGCTCGGGTTTGGAAGGCAGCGGCTCCTTTTGCCAGCAAATCAGATGGGGAATTGTCGACGTCGTTTCCTTGCTGGGTCGGTGTCGCCGAACCGGCTTTCGATGTGGTCGGAGCGGGTAGCCTTGTCAGAATCGTCGTGACAATGATCGTCGCCAAACCAGCAATCACCGCAGCTATTTTCCAATTGGGAAAACTCGCACGGATGTTTAGGAAGTGGCGGATCGTCGCCAAACCAGTGACGATTGTCGCGAGCACGAGCCACGCGTACGGCCCTGCATAGGTGCGCGGATAGTGGAAACTGATCATCAAAAAGATCACCGGGAACGTCATGTAATTGTTGTGAGTCGAGCGCAATTTGGCGTGCTTGCTCAGCTCGACATCGTGTTCCTCCCCGGCTCTGAGCGCGGCCATGACCTTCCGTTGATTGGGGATGATGTGGAAAAAGACATTGCCAGCCATCATCGTCCCGAGCATCGCGCCTACATGGAGGAAGGCTGCCCGCCCATTGAAATCGCGGCACAGGAAAAATGCGATGACGATCAAGGCGGCGAACGAAATCATACTGGCGATCAATGGATTCCGACGCGCCCAGCCAGTCCGCCAAAACAGATCGTAGGTCAGCCAGCCTCCAGCCAAGGTCACTAAGCTAGCGACGATCGCAGTGGCTGGCGACAAGACCCCGCCGGAAGCCGGAAGTGCTACCCCACCGTTCAGATAATGAATGGTCGCCAATAGGAAGAAGCCGGTCAGCCAAGTCGAATAGGCCTCCCATTTGAACCAGTGAAGTGTCTTTGGGATTTCATCGGGCTGAAGAAGCCGCTTTTCAGTATGAAACACGCCGCCACCGTGAATCATCCACAGCCGACCCTCGACTTTACCATCATCCGAATCCTCGTCGGACTTCGGTTTCTCCAAATGAAAATCCAACCACATGAAGAAGATCGAGCTGCCGACCCACATGATTGCAGCCAGAACGTGCCCAAAGCGGAGCGCAAGATTTAGCCAATCGATGATCTCAGCAGCCATTAACCAGTTTGGATCGGAATGTAGTCGTGAGCAAGATCATGGACGGAAGCGAATTTGTCACCAGAATCGCTCTCTCGAAATTCGACGCATTTGCTCTGGCCAAGATTTCCGCTAGTCTGATCGCATGATCTTCACGCGGCTCATGCTGCTCTTCATTCTCGTTCCCATCATCGAGCTCGCCTTGTTCCTGACATTGGGCGAGCGCATTGGCATCCCTTGGACATTGGCACTCATCGTCGTGACAGCCGTTCTCGGAGCTTCTCTGACACGGTGGCAGGGATTCACTACCATGGCGCGCTTTCAGCAGCGACTCAGGGACGGACAGATCCCCGGCGAAGAGCTGATCGGTGGAATCTTCATCCTAGTCGCTGGTGCCCTACTTCTGACCCCCGGCTTTCTGACCGACGTGATCGGGTTTTCCTTACTCGTGCCGGCTTTCCGGAAGGTTCTCGCAAAGTTCATGATGAAGCGCTACGCCAACAAAATCGAAGTCAATGTCGGTGGTGTGATTCGGGCGGGAACTATCCCAAAAGCCGGAGAAGTCGATGGCCGCCCCTCCTCCGGAGTCGAAGCTCCCGTTCAAGGCCGAGTGATCGATGTCGAAACCGTCGACCCATCTGAGAACTCGTAACGATCAGCGAGCTGGATTTTCTTCGATCATGACCCTCAAGTTAGCGAACAGAAACGGGACAGGACTAGCTACAGAAGGAGTCGAAATTCCCCAACACGCTTTCTGGATGGCTACAGAACCGGCCCCCATTGATCGGAATGCAATTACCAAGACTCTCGTTCCCTTGGAAACAATTTCACGCTGTAGGAGTCCGGTGGATTGTTTGCCTCTGCAGTGAACATCCACGCTACGATCCCGCACCATTGCGGCGACTCGCAACTACCGAGCTCTGGGACCTTGTCGAACGCGAGCTACCGGACGACCCGGAGCGGGAGGAAGAACTGATTCGGGAAATTGCCAACTCAGTGGTGGAACGGATCGAAGCCGGAGAAGGAGTGGTTGTTCATTGTGCCGGGGGCAGAGGCCGAACCGGAACCGTCTTAGGGATGGCACTGCGGCTGATGGGAGTTTCCGCTGATGAAATCGAGAATCGGCTGAATCACATCCATCAACTCCGAGGAAAGGAAGGGTGGCCTGAATCCCCATGGCAACGGCAAGTCCTGGACCGAACTACTGTCTAAGAACCGACATGGTTGGCAACTAGCCGAGCCCGTGCTTAACTAAGCCATGTTCGCTGGGCTCGCCCTTCGCCTGTTGCAACCCCTCGTCGCCATTGGCATCGAGGCAGCTGAGCCTGTCTTCGAACCAGAACCTTTTGCAGCCCGTGCGGAAGCGTTCAAGGCGTTACGGATGGCAGGGTTGGAACCGCATACCGACATCGACCTGCTGATTCTGATCGACTACGATCGACCGTCCTACGAACGGCGGCTCCACGTCTACGAACGGGGCAAATGTCCCGTTCGAAGTTGTTTGGTGTCTCACGGGAGAGGCAGCGGATGTGCCAACCGGCTGTTCAGTGCGAGCTTTTCGAATAGCCCGGGTAGTCTAGCTACATCGCTCGGACTGTTCCGAATCGAGGGCGACCGCCCATCGACTAAGTTCGGCCGGTCGATCGAAATGACAGGCCTCCAACCTGGCCTCAATCACTTGGCCATGGAGCGGATGATTGTAATTCATCCGGCTTGGTATGTGTCCTACGATATCATTTGTCAGAACATTGACGAAGAAAATTGTCCGAGGCTGGGCGAGAGCAAAGGCTGCCCAGCTCTCACTGATGACGACTTCGCGTTCGTCCTTCGCTCGATCAGAAATGTCCACAATGTCGGCGGACGCGTTTTTCTTTATGCCTATTCGGGGAGAAACGGCTCGGGAGAATATCTGAAACTCGCCTCTGCTTCCGAGGTAAGCCCTAGCCCAGCCGGTCAGCAATAAACTGTAAAATTTCGGCTTCGTGTTCGCGCGTCTCTGACTCACGAGAACGATAGATCACCGCACCCAGACCGATCACTGCGGCCGTCACCCCAAACCAGCCGAGACCAGCGCTCAAGGCGAACCACATCGGCATATCTTCATCAGCTAGGGCACTCACGAACATCGCAATGGCTCCGGCTAAACCGATCACTGAGAACCCGACCAAGCCAATCGCCATAGCGGCGCAAGTGAGCCGGTGCAGCCCCATTTTTCCGATCAGCCACGTCTTGCCATCTCGGTCGACGAACTGTCCGCGGAAATACGGCGCGAACAAATTGTTCACCCGCAACCCCAACCAACTTTGGGCTCGGCAAAGAGTGACCCGATCCTCATAGAGGTAGCCTTGAACACTGAATAGCGGACTGGCTTCAGAGACCTCGGCGAGCCGATCAAAAAATCCGCGTTTCGCTCGACTCTGCATCTCCGGCGGCAGCCCATCGACTAACTGTTGAGCTGCCTCCTCGATGCTTAGATGGGTCGGGTACTCAACCGGAGCGCTGTTCCAAAATTTCCAATCCATCGTCTGTAGCGGTCTACTCAGTTTCAGAGACCGCCGGTGCTGGAAGACTCGGGCTGACCTTCGGTGGCGGATACCCGCGACGAATACTTTCAAAGCCTTCGGTAATCCCCTTGCTGAGGAATTCGAACAGCAATTCCGCAGCCAATTCGTGACCCAAGTCGTTGTAGTGCCAAGGATCATAGTAGCCGTTCTGCGCTGGATCGTTTTCGGTGTGAAGGCGGACATCCTCTTGGCTATGACCTTCATAGGCATAGAGCAAATCGATCGGAATGATCTTACCCTCATCCCTTGCCAGTTTGCGCAATTCATTGTGAAGGCGTTTGTAAGGATAGTTATCGAAGTCCCGCCCAGGACTAAATATGGGATGAATAGCGAAGACCGTGGGGACTTGGTGTTCCTTAGAAATCCGACCAATTTCACGGATATTCTCTGAAATCTGAGGCCAGTAACAGGCGTGGAGCATCCGATGCCAGTTCCAGTGATTGGGATCAGTGCCTTTAGGAACATGCCGTTTTACCAACATCTTCTCGCGAGCACCAAAACCAGCCTGAGCAATCGCCCGCATGACATGAGAACGCGGCCGGTGATAGTAAACTCCAAGCTCACCATTGGCATCGTGATAGACCGGATGTGCTGGATCGTTAAGAACATAGCTCCAAAGCACGAGATCTGGATTCCACTGCATCGCATGCTCATCCATGACGACGAGTTCTTGTGCCGTGGAGTATCCCGTGACGGCCATGAGGTAGACTTCATATCGATGCCCCCCGACCACAGCTTCATTGAGCTTTCGTTCTAAAATCCAAGCGAACTTATTATTCCATGAAGCGCCTTGGCCAGCCGCGACGGAATCACCAATCACCACGATTCGATAGACCCCATCCGGCTTGTCCTTCGTCCAGTTGATTCCAATGTAGCCGTGCTCATTGACCACTTCATGGTCGGGATTGTATCCGTAGATCAAACGCTGGTCGTCGACTCCTCGCATCACCAGATCTCGGTCTGCTCCAGCTTTCTCGCTCAACTCTTCCAAAACGGTGGCGTGTCGGATTCGCAAAACGACCTCAGCTGCCAGTGCGAACATTCCTAGCACCATCGCAACAGCAACTAACTTAAAGATCACAGGTGCAAAACTGCGCTTAGAACTGGAGCTCACGTGCGAATCGAGGCCACTAGGTGGCGGATCATGAGATTTCTCGTCGGTCAAAACAGCGGTAGGTGGACTCAGTTCGGTGAACAGAAACTCACCTTCATCGAACCCTCAAACTCCAACGTTCAGACTTCAAACTATTTATGTCTCTTCAGCTCCAAAATGATTTTCAATGATCCCGGTGTCGGCTAAGTTGCCATCCCGTGAGCTATCAGGTCTTCGCTAGAAAATATCGCCCCCGCACGTTCCGCGAACTACTCGGTCAAGACCACGTGGTTCGGACGCTGGAAAATGCCATTGCTCAAGAACGGCTAGCTCACGCCTACCTTTTCGTCGGACCGCGCGGCACTGGAAAGACTTCGACGGCCCGCATTTTTGCCAAGGCACTCAACTGTCCAGGAGGCCCAACCCTCGATTTCGATCCCGATGACCCAGCGTGCATTGAAATCGCGGAAGGACGCAGTCTCGATGTCTTGGAAATTGATGGTGCCTCGAACAACGGGGTCGAGCAGGTCCGCGAACTCCGCGAAACCGTAGCCTTCGCCCCAGCTTCCTCGCGCTTCAAAATTTTCTACATTGATGAGGTTCACATGCTGAGTAACGCGGCCTTCAACGCCCTGCTCAAGACGCTGGAAGAGCCGCCCGATCACGTGAAGTTCATCTTCGCGACGACGGAGCCCCACAAGGTATTGCCGACGATTGTTTCACGCTGCCAACGCTTTGATCTCCGCAGAATCCCAACCGGAATCATCGCCGAACATCTTCTTCACATTGCGAAGTTAGAAGGCATCCAGCTCGATGATCTAGCCGCCCATACGATTGCCCGTGGTGCTGATGGTGGGATGCGAGATGCCCAATCGATGCTCGACCAACTAGTGGCATTCTGCGGAGCCGCCATCAGAGAAGATGACGTTCTCAACGTGTTCGGATTCACCGCGCACGAAACCATCGCCAGTTTGTCAGCCGCCTTGCTTTCTGAGGATGCAGCTGGAGCCCTTCGGCTCGTCGGACATCAAGCAGAAGGCGGCAAAGACCTTCAACGCCTGCTCGCCGATCTGATCTCGTGGATTCGGTCGCTCCTTGTCTACGGAGTCGATCCGGAAGGCGCGACTAAAGACGTCGCTCCAGAAGTTGCAGCAACCTTGCAGACCCAAGGCGGAACCGTTACCAACGACCGACTCCTCGCCGCAATCGACGCTCTGGCGAAATCTCAGGCCGATATGCGGTGGTCACCGGACAAGAAGCTCCACTTCGAAGTCGCTGTGGTGAAGGCTTGCCAAACCATCGGCTCGACCAACCTGAGCGATATCTTGTCAATCCTCGGTGGAAGTTCGCCAATACCACCCACAGGGGGGCCCGGAAACGGCAAAGAAACTCCAGCAGTTCAACGGCAGCCCGCTACCCTGCCGAGTGCCCCAGCTGCGGCCAAAACAGACTCACCGACGGCGCTACAGGCTTCAGCCGAAGCGTCAACCGCTCCGATCGTAACTCCTGCAGCACCAGAAGAAAGTGCTTCGCCAGCAGTCGCAGCTCCACCAGCAGTAGAGCCACCGGCTCCCGAAACCGCCGTCGCCACCACCCCACCAGTTGACGAGGGCCCCAGAATCTCTCTAACCGAGCAACTGGCAGCAGCGAAAGCCGCGAGCAGCGGTGCCCCAGCGCCTGCCGAACCTGCAGCTCCGGTCGCTGAGACTTTAGAGCAGACACCAGAACCGGTTAGCCAACCAGCTACAGCTCCCGCCCTCGCCGACGATCAAATCTGGGCAGCAGCTCTGAAACAAATCGTCGACCAAAAGCCACTGGCCAGTGCTTGGGCAGAGGAAGCCCACGACTTGGGAATCGAAGGCGATGTGCTGCGACTTGGATTCGCTCCAGCATCGAACGGCGCCTTGGATGGGCTCAGCCGGCCAAACATGCGTGCCGATCTTGAAACGATCATTGCCGGTGTCGCGGGACGGCGTCTCAAACTCGAAATGATCACGCGAGAGGATTTGCAGCCAATTGTGGTCATCGAGCCGCAGCCAGAAACTCCGCTACCTGCCAGCCCTCACGACGGAGGGCCGCGCAACGAATTGACCGAGCCAACCGCCCCCGCTCCCGACCGGCCAAGCGGAATTGCACCGATTCCGGCCGACGAATCAGCAGCTCGGACAGCCCCCGTGCAAGGTGATCACGAAGGCTCACCAAGCGAAGAACCAGCGGCAGAGAGCGAAGACTTCTACAACGACCCGCTCATCAAAGACGCGATGGAAATCTTCTCTGCTCAAGTCGAAGAGAAGCGGAAAAAGGCTTGAGCAAGATCGCCCACCGCCCAACCTTCCCAAACACATTTTCCAACAGAGACTCTAGATCAATGAATATCGCCAAGATGATGAAACAGGCCCAGCAGATGCAGGGCAAGATGCAACAAATCCAGGCCGAACTCGGCGAACGCGAAGTAGAGGCTTCCGTCGGCGGCGGAAAAGTGACTGTCGTCGCAACCTGCGCTGGTGACGTCCAAAGCATCAAAATCGACCCAGCCGTGGTTGATCCCGAAGATGTCGACATGCTTGAAGATCTCGTTCTCAGTGGCGTCCGTCAGGCCATCGAAAAAGGCAAAGCCGAAGCTGCTGCCGAAATGGAAAAGGCAACTGCTGGAATGGGTCTACCTCCTGGGATGGGATTGTAGAGCGCAAAAACGGAATCCAATTCAGCGCTGTATTTGAAGGGAGTGATTTCTTCGACAGAACGGCAGTCCAGCCTCCGTCATTCAGACAATGAAACTTCTCTGTCTCCTCACCTCTCTTCTTCTCGTCGGCACTTCTACCCTGTCTGTCGCTGACGAGGCCAAGGCGAAAGCCACCTCCGAATGGACAACGATCTTCGATGGCACCTCGCTTGACGGTTGGAAGTCGAACGAAGAGGTCGCAGGCTGCTTCACGATCGAAGACGGAAAGCTCAAGGTCAGCGGAGGCCGCGCCCACCTGTTCTACGTCGGCGCGGACGGAAAGGCAGAGTTCACCAATTTTGAACTGAAATTGCGTGTCATGACGGAAGCCAACGCCAATTCCGGAGTTTACCTTCACACCGCATACCAAGAAAAGGGCTGGCCCGACAAAGGTTACGAAGCTCAGGTCAATGCGACCCACAAAGACGCGAAGAAGACAGGCAGTCTCTACGGGGTTTCCAATATCTACGTCGATCCCTCTGACAAAGATCACGCTGTGGGGACGACCTTTTTAGACGAAAAAACTGGCGAAAACCAAGTTCGCGCGACAGCTCCAAACAAAGACGGCGAGTGGTTCGACTACCACATCATCGTTAACGGCAAGACAATCGAGCTCAGAGTGAACGGCAAAACCACCGTCAGATATACGGAGCCCGCAGACGGCAGCCTTCCAAACGCCAAAATGCCCGGCAGGAAGCTCAGCTCAGGAACCATCGGGATCCAAGGCCACGACCCGAAGAGTACGATCTACTTCGAGAAGATACAGGTCAAACGTCTGCCTTAATTCCCTTCTTTCGGGTGCCTACTGCGGAACGGCAGAAGTCGAAGACGGCCGAATAAATGCCGTTCCAGTCCTAGCTGACCGAACCAAGTCCACTCGCTGGCCGACGTGATATCGATTGCCATCTGGCATCTGAACGACACTCAGAGTAGTTCCCGTCGCTGTTCGCAGCGTGTACTCCTTGGCAGTCTTGCGGGTCATTCCCTTTTCAACAAAAGGGCCAATGAGACCACCAACGAGACTACCGACAATACCACCACCCATACTCCCAGCGACGCTACCAATTGTCCCACCGACTCGGCCAGACGAACGATCAACAGGCACTTTGGAAATCAAAGCGATGGTATGGGGCTCAATGGTATCCTCAGGGTAAACTCTGCCAATTTCCGGATCTCTTCCTTGAGTGCTTGAACAGCTTGGCAAGCTCAAGGCAATCACTGACGGTAGTATTAAGGCCGCAACGATTCTCGGAACGGGAACAGTCTTCATACCCTATTAGACGACGTCACGACGCCGAAAGTCACCGACCTTTAAGCCGTCTCGTCGACAAACGATTCGATGGTCGGGAGCCGATCTAGGTTAGCTCCCATACGAGGAACGCAAGCAATCAGTGCCTTCGTGTAAGGATGCTGAGGATCTTCCATCACTTGCTCAACAGGCCCCTCTTCGACAATATCTCCGCGATACATCACCGCTACGCGTTCCGCGACACGCCGAATAATCCCAAAGTTGTGTGTGATCAGAAGCAGAGACATTCCGAGTTCCTCCTTCAGGTCAGCCAACAATTCCATAATCTGCGATTGGATGGTCACATCCAAGGCGGTCGTTGGCTCATCGGCGACAAGTAGTGACGGACGCGCACAGAGCGCCATCGCGATCATGACTCGCTGCTGCATTCCACCACTCAGTTGATGGGGATAGTCCCCCAAGCGCTTCTCTGGATCGACAATGCCGACCTTGTAAAGCCAGCGTATCATTTCGGCATCCCGTTCGCTTCGATCAATATCAGGACGGTGCAAAGCCAACATTTCTCCGAGTTGACTGCGGATAGAAAACACCGGATTCAACGAAGTCGACGGTTCCTGAAAAACGTAAGCGATCTCCTTCCCTCGGAGTTTTCTCAATCGCCGCTCCGACATCTTGAGCGTATCCTCTCCTCGGAACAGAATTTCGCCGCCGGTGATCTGAGCCGGAGGCATGGGAAGCAAGCCAGCCAATGATAGAGCCGTGACGCTTTTCCCACTGCCGCTTTCGCCGACCACCGCGAGCCCCTTCCCGTTCCCGATACTGTAAGAAACGTTTTTTACCGCCTCGACAACTTCCCCGCCACCTGGCGAACGAAATCCGATCGACAAATCGCGAATCTCGAGAAGAGGGCTCGATGAAGATGTCTGCGCGGAACTATCTAGGCTGTCGAGATCGCTCATTCAGTAGATCGTAGGGTAGAGGACGGCGAATTTCCAGTCGAACACTCCGTCTTATGCTACCGCAGAGGTAATTCGTCGTCATAGCGCCCAGGAAGAAGTACGCGAGCCAGACCGAAGGCGACACCCAGGTACCAGAGTCCACAGATCGGAGCCAAGGCGATCGAAGGATATTCCAAAATCACCCGGAAACCATCCCGCGCCGAAGCCCCTAAAACCGAAAGCTGTAGCTCGGGAATCGCGTAGGTCAGCGCGGCAGGGACAAAGACCCAGAAAGCTAAGGCGTAGATAGTCCAAAGGGGAAGACGCTCCCCAACACCTCGCAGGAACGACGATGCGTAGGCTCGCAACCGCGACCGTCCAGAGGCGACGCTGGCCTCCACTTCTTGGCTCCCGAGAACCGATGCACACCAGCGATCGACTTGACGCATCACCGGCAAACAGGCGATGATGTGTAGAAACAGAAGAGCGCTCTTCGAAGGTGCCCCCAGTGAATCTGCCAGCACGGCGAGAGGTAACAAAATCGCAGGGAGGGCTAAAAGAGTGCTGCCGACCAAATCGAAAGCATTGCGGAAAAGCCGAGGCAGTAAGGCGATCAGTAAACCTCCGAAGACGGCCATGCTGGCTGAAATGAGCGTCTGCCAAAGAGCACGATACCCGTCAGAGATCACTCCCCGGACGACTGTTCGACCGAATCCTGCGGTCGTCTCTGGGGATTCGCCAAGGACTGCCGCAACTTCAAGCCGGGTGTCAGTGAGTTGTTGAATCGGCAGCAGCGCACCCAATAGGGTCGGAAGCACGGGGACTAGGGCCAAATAGACCGCTGCTCCTAAAACTAAAACCCGCCATGATCGAGAAGCCGTCACCACCGGTACAAGCCGTTTCGAACCGAGCGGTGATCCCATCAGAGAACGTCCTGCGTCTGGCCATCTCGACAACAATCCTCGGACTCCTGCTAGCGTCACTACTGAGCCCAAACCCAGAACTAAAACCCCGAGCAACGCTCCTAGGCGATCGCCTTCAATCGCAACCTGGATGGTCAGCCTTCCGAGCCCTCCTAAGCGAAATACCCACTCGACAAATGCCGCACTTCCCACTGCCCATGCCAGTGTGATGGGGAATCGCCTTCCAACGAACAGCAGTGCGGGAGGAATGATCCATCGGTGAAGGATCGCTCCTCGCCCAAGTCCGAGCGCTCGCGCATATCCGATCCTGACCGTTCTGGACACCCGTCCCATCGCCGAAGCAGTCTGCCACGCAAATTCCCCAATTAGCGCTGGGGCTATACATAACGCTGCCAATAGATACCTACCGGCAATCCCAACACCACCCGTCGATGCACCTCGTTCCGGCGGATCCATGAGGAAGGCAGGAACCACCCATCCCTCTCGGACAACGGCAACGTGAAGAATCCACAGAGCCAAACCGAAGGCTGGAAAGCTCCGAAGAACGACGGCCAAGACACCCACTGGGCGTGTCACTGGCAGCCATCGTCCCCAGAGTACGCCCAATGGAACACCGATCGCCAGAGCAACTAACAGACCACAGATCGCCAGCCCTAGAGTCGCCGCTGTAGGCTGCAGAAGCTCGACCCAGCCCGAAGTCCCTGCCACCTGACCGGAAACCAAACTAAGCAGAAGCGAAGAGTCGCCAGAGATCCACCAGACTAATCCGGCCATTGCTAGAGCCGAAAGAACTACTCGGAGAATTGTCTTCAAGGCCCCTCCTCCTCTCCTGCCATAACGCCTCTACCTGCCGGATCAAAGAAGACCTCCCACGGCATCTTATGAACCGGATAAACAGTTGGATCTTTGGAATGAGATTGAGCGGCCTCAGCATTGTGCTCGATATGAATCACCGAGCGAACGGGCTCATACAGGAGAATTAAGGACTTTTCAGCCATCACTTTTTCCTGCAGATTTTTAGCCAACGCCTTACGCTGACCGGCATTGTACTCCAACTGGAGCGCATCGAGAAGACGGTCAATTTCGGGGTTTGCGAGCCCCAAAAAATTGGATCCTGCGGGAGGCACAGATGCCGAATGCCACAGATGACGCTGATCCCAGATGCGGTCAGCCTTCCACCCGGCAATGATCGCATCGAAGTCTCTTCCAACCACTGCCTTTGAAACAAGGTCCTGGGGAGGCAAGTCGAGGACATCTACTTCGACTCCAATCTCTGCCCAGGCCTTCTGCAAATATCGGGCGACTTCACTCTGAAGGGGATCTTCATCACTGGTCAACAATTCAAAGCTGAACCGCCGCCCATCTTTCTCTAAAACACCGTCAGTTCCGGGTTTCCACCCCTGTTCAGCAAGAATGCGTTGCGACGTGCCAGGATCGTATTGATGAGCTTGCATCGGCGATCGAACACCACTTTCTGGAGCAAAGATCGACTCGATTTCCGTCGCCCTGCCACCCAGCGCCTCACTAATCATTCCTCGAATATCGATGGCGCGGGCGAGAGCGGAACGGACATACTGATTACCGAGAATCGACCGCTCTTGATTGAAGCCCAAGAAAACCCACGATCCCGATGGAAATTCGACCAGCTCCGCGCCTGGCTCTGAGGCGAGGTGGTAGACCTCGCTGGCATTGGGGAGAAACAGCGCATCGATCTGCCCCATTTTTCGCGATGCCACTCTTTCGAGTCGTCCACCAGCCTGAGAAAATTTCATGCGCTGGTAACCACCCGGGAAATAGCCGTTCCCTCCGGTCACCTCTAAATTAAAGCTTCCCAATCGCTCGACCGAAAGCCGGACTGAACCGGTTCCGGGCAACAAACTTCCTACCTCAGGAGGCCAGTTCTGAGGCGACGGTTCACGCAGAAAATGCGCTGGCAGAATTTTCACCTGACTGAATATCGCGATCGCAGATGACAGTGGCTCTTTCAGCGAGATGATAACATCCCCTTCACTAGTTGCGTCGACTTGATCAATTATCCGCGCCAGTTGACCCAAGGGAGTTCCTTCAGGGAGCCCGCGCAGAACATCGATCGTAAAGATCACATCACCAGTCGTCACGGGAATTCCGTCATGCCAGACTCGGTCTCCAGCGAGTCTGAAGACGATCTTTGGCGCATTGAGAAAATCGACCTGCTCCACCACTCGAATGTTTTTCAGGGTTTCATTGCCCTCACCGTAGTAGATCCACAGCTCCTCCATGAACCGAGCGATATCCCCGGCGACGTAGAGATCGTACGCAGTATCATCATGGAAATCGACCCGTCGGACTTGACCTCCCTCAATCGCTTCATCGAGAAAATGTCGATGGCGCTCACGAGCACCTTCGGTATTCAAATCGACTCGAACGCGGTGAATCTCGAGGGGCCCTTCTTCGCCTTCTGGAAGCGTTTTCCGAATCGCAATCCCGGCCTCGGGATCTGGACGCGTCATCTCGAGGTCGATTTGAACATCTGTTTGGGCTACCTCGACCAATCCCCAACTCTCCCAAAATTCCGACTTCAGCTCATTGAGTCGGGCAGCCGCAGCTTCGGCATGGGCGACTTCCCTAAAAATGAAGGTGAGGCGATCTCCATGGCTCCACCGCCTAGCAAGTCCCGGAACAAGTCGCCCCTCAGAGTCCAATTCGACCAGTGAATCCAAAACCAGTTCTCGAATACCGAGCGAGATTGGATCCGTTCCCCTTAGCAGATCAACTTCTAGCTTTGGCCCGTGGTAGATCGCCGACAAATAGTCCCTTGGCGGTAGCCTGACTTCATTGCGATCACGATACGCGAGTACGCCGAGACCAACCGCGATCAACGGTGCCAAGACGAGTGCGATTCGCATCCAAAGCATGAAACGCAGTGTGCCCCAATCACTCGCCCACGGCAAACCGATCCTCACTCCATGGATCAGCTGTCGAGCTATAACCGCGCTCCTCCCAATAGCCCATTTCCTCATCGACCATCAGAACGATTCGCCTCAGAAATTTAGCGGACTTCCAGGCATAGAGGTGCGGGACGACAGCTCTCACAGGAGCCCCATACTTCAAAGTGAGCGGCTCCCCATCCAGCAATGTCGCCAGCAGACATCCGGGCTTGAGTAACTCGAAGAGAGGAAGATTCGTCGTGTAGCCGTCGTAACTCTCAAACAGAACATGGACTGCGCGTTCTGTCGGTTTAGCCAGAGCCAAAACATCCTCAATCGCAACTCCGCCCCAACGGCAATCAAGACGGCTCCAAGTCGTGACACAGTGAAAGTCCGAGACGTCATCAACCGGTCGGAGCGCGTTGAGTTGGTCAAAGCTCAACTCGACATTCTGAGCGACTTCACCAGAGATTTCCAACCGCCAGTCTGTTTGATCGATTTCCGGATGTATTCCCAGATCCAATACCGGCAACATATCGACGACGTGTTGCCCAGGGGGCAACCGCTCCGAAGATCGCTGACTGAGTGGTTTGGCTCCCTCCTCAGCCCTTCGCCTAGCCCAGTGGCTTTTCCGGTCAGTAATCGATGGCTTGTCGTTCGCCATACCAGCCAAGAACAAGACTACTGAATACCCAACCCGATTGGAGCCAGTTGAATAGCACCGTTCGGCATGACCATTCGGTTGCCATCACCGTGGAAATCACCGCGCTCAAGAAGCCACGGCTGATTCCAGCGAAACGGAGTCATCAAACGCCGATCGAAATTCGTCGGGATATACGACCCATGGAACTCAGGCCGTTCAGGATTCTCATCCAGCGCCCTCTTCTCGATTGGGCACAGCCAATGATCCTTGGTGATTCCATAGGATTGCAATTCATTGTACCACCACTCCCACTCCGGCTCCTCATCTTCTGCTCCGAAAAACTCCTCGGGCATCTGCGGCCAGTGCTGGTTGTCTTTGATGTAGGTATCGAGAGCCGAATGAATCCGCTTCATGTGGGAAGTGCAGGTCGCGACCGTCATTCGTTCACGAATCCCCTTGATCGCGGGAAATGCCAGCAGCACCAAAACTCCAACAATCGCCAAAACAATGATCAGCTCTACTAGCGTGAAACCCCGGCTAGTGGGACGGCACCGGATTCGATCTCTTCGGACAAGAAGTTGCTGCTTAGACATAATGTTCGGAGGGGATAGGCACGAACTTGTTCATGCCAAAAGGCTTGAGGTATTGATTTCGATCAAACGTAGAAAAAAAACACCCCGCGCACAAGGTGCGCGGGGTGTGAAGAAGGTTGACGTATTTCAATCCCGCATGGGGCGAAAACCTATGGGTTGATCTCTGGTGGGAGATCTGGATTTTGGAACCCTGCTGTTGGGTTAGCAATCGTAATTCCTGAGATCTCAATCGGTGCATTGTTATCATCAACCAAACCATTCAGAGGAACGTTGCCAGCTACTGCTCCGAAGGAAACGCGGCTTCCTCTCACATCGATCTTCACGCGGTGACCGACACTCTCGAAGTCTTTCTGCTCACCTCCGGTGCTTGCGAAAGCGCTATTACCGTTCGTGTCCGAAGCGTTCTGATTGTAGGCGAAATTGTCGAGGAAGGTCGAGTTGGGTCCGTTCGTCGAAACGTCGTTTCTGGTGGCAGTTCCGTTAAAACCAGAACTGGTAGTGATCGTTCCGACTGGATTTCCTTCAGCATCAAAAACCGGCAAGGTCGCACCAGTAGAAGTCCGGGTTTCTGTTCCTGTACCATTGTCAGTGATAGTCACTGTCCGGGTCGAGTCATTGACGGTCTGGAAACCATCGAAGAAGTTGCCCTGAGTACTATCGGCAGTGGCAGTGGTTGCGACATACTGATCAAGCTGTCCGAAGAAGTGCATGACACCCTCACCCGAGAATCGGAGACGGTAGCCATTTTCTTTGACGTGCCCAAACCAGTTGGCATTGCAGATGCCGATGTTCCGAGCACTTCCGCTTACGAAAAGGTTTTGGGTCTGGTTTTGATCATTCTGGAACCCTGTGGTGACGCCACTACTCATTCCAGTCGCGTAGCCTTCCTTCGGATTCACCGAACCGGCAGCATTTCCCTGATAAATGATCCCCTTATAGAAAACGAGAGAAACGCTTCCGTTGAGGAACGTCCCATCATTAGCATCTGAGAATCGAACAATGCCGTTTCCGTTCTGGAAACGATAAATGGCTTCGTAGGTTCCCCCACCTAAGCCGTGGTGGAATCCATTGTCAAAAGGGCCGCCGACAATCGCAAATGACTGCGAAGGAACGGCCAAGGCTGCTAGGAGCGCGAAGAACTTCTTCATAGTCTTCTAGTTTTGCCCAATTTCATGCCGTTGGGCAAGAAAATTATCGGAAACTTTTACTTCAACCGAATACGACCAGAGTTCATTCTTACATCCATGAGCCAACCAACGACGTCGAACCCATCGATCCGCCTCGATACTAGGGGGCATATCGTGGAATTTCCTCGACTCCCGCTGATCATGGGCGTGATCAATATCAACGATGATTCGTTCTCTGGAGAAGGTACTCTGGACACCGATGCCGCTCTAAAAATGGCAGCCAAGATGGTCGACGACGGCGCTGACATCATTGATGTGGGGGCCGAAAGCGCCCGCACCAATCGTGAGGCGATCAGTGTGCAGGAAGAAATCGATCGCTTAGCTCCGTTTTTGGAACGATTTGCCGAGGTCAGCCCCAACTTTAGGAGCGGATCTGATTCGATCCATCCACCACTGCTTTCGATCAATACTTGGCGCCATGACGTAGCAAAGGTCGTTTTGCCGATTTCCGGTCACCTTCTCAACGACATGAGCGCCCTGCCTGACTCATCGAACGCCGAAGTCTGTGCGCAAACCGGAGCGGCCCTGCTGATTATGCACAGTATCGGCGAGCCAAAAATCGCCCACCGCAACGAGCGCTACCAAGACATTCTGCAGACTCTGGATGAGTTCTTCGAAGACCGGATCGCATTGGCCACCGCCGCTGGAGTCAATCGCGACCAACTCATTCTGGATCCAGGGATCGATTTTGCCAAGGAGGCACCGGACAATCTAAAGATCTACAAACACGCAAAGCGGCTGGTCGAGAAACACCAGCGCCCGGTCTTACTTCCGGTCTCCCGCAAGACTGTTATCGGAGACACGCTCGGTATTAAGGAGCCAGCCGAGCGCGACGCCGGAACGGTCGCCTGTATCGTTCGGGGAACGATTGCGGGCTGCCACATTTTCCGAGTTCACAACGTTCCAGCAGCTGTCGCAGCCACTCGCTCTGTCTTTGCCACCAATCTTTCGGCCCAACACCCCGATTGACGCTCAAGCAAGATCGTAAATAATAGAAATTATGGAAAATAGAAATTACGTCGTTGACAATTATCATAATAGGCGTATTATCAGGAAAGCCGAAACAATTGGCCAATACTCGCTAATGAAAACCTATGACGCCCTCCAAGCTCATGGCAAATTTCGAGGCGTCCCAACCTTTGGAACACGTCCAAAGCCCGCGACCTAAGCCTCTAGACCGCTCCAACAAGTCCCGCACTCTTTGGCTCCCAGTAGGACTCGCCGTCATTCTATCGACACTCTGTATGCTGTCGATGGCGGGCTACTACGCTCCAGACACGACAACCTTTCTGGCTGAAGGAAAAGCCGTTGGCGAGTGGAACGCACACACCGTCCCTCCACTCTCCCCCACCCTTCTCGATGCGCTAATCAAGGTGGTGCCCAACCCGAGTTTCCGGTTTCCGATTTTGGTCTTCACCCAGCATGTCGGGGTGGTGCTGGCAATTGGCATGATCACAGGCATCGTTTCGCGGTTAGGCAGCCCCCGACTTGGGCTCATTGCGGGACTGCTATGCGCGGTCAATCCGCATCACTATTTCTTTGCCCAAACTTCCCAAACCGAAGCGCTGTTTATCACCTTAGCCATTGCTTCCGTCTACTGCTTAGTGCGGGCTGGAGGTGACACCAGCAATCTCCGATCAAAGCTTCTCTGGGGTTTGTTCGCGGGGATCATGGCTGGCTTAGCGATGAATCAACGCACCACTGGTCTCGCGCTTCCAGCCTGCTTGGCGATCGCCTTGATTCTCAGTTTTCGCACGGATCGAATGCGAGCCTTAGCAGCTCCAGCCTTGCTCTTAACGATTGGGTTTTCAGCCATGGTCGGTCTCGCAAAGTGGCGCAACGAACTCTATCATGGTCGCTCGAATTTCGTCGATGGTCGCGGAATCCACCTTCTCAATCGCGCCAGTCAATCGGCGGACGACTTGACGGACTCAGCGGCTTGCGAACAACTTCGAGAATTCGCGAACGCGGCTGGGCATGAGCGAGTCCTCTGGGACTACGCCGGCTGGCCCATTCACGCAGCCGCAATGGAGCAAGGCGGGCTCGACCGAATCGCTGCGGACGAATTGCTATTTCGAGCGGCGATCGACACCATGGCCGCCAATCCAGCGGGAACCATCCGTTCGACTTGGGACTTGATCCAAAGTGACCTCAAAGAACTGCCCCCCAACTTCGCTCTGCTCTGGACAGGAGTGCACCCAGAGGCTGGTCGAGCCCACGCATTGATTGGCGAGACCACTTGGGACGACAGTGAAACCGTCCGCAGAATGATGGCCGAATTGCCGCCTCACCGCGCACCGGAAATTCTCGGTCGATGGGCGCCAGATGCCCTCCTCTGGTGGTCGTATTCAGGTCTTCTGTGGCGAGGCCCTGGGCTGTTTTTTTGGGCTGTGATTTTTGCCGTTATTAATCTCGTCTATCGCGACCCTCTGTCACTTTGGATTGCTGGAATCGGACTCTCTCTGATCATCATCCCGAGTTTAACAGAGATTGCCCAAACCCGTTTCTGGGATGTCTGCGTACCGTTTTTTGTGATGTCAGGACTGCTGGCATTTCGACGTCTACGACGGTCTGAAGAGCAGCTCCGAATGACTAATAATCTCTCAGAGGAGGAAGTTCTCGCATGAAAAAATCTATAGCGGATTGGATTGCTAAGCGACGAGGCCCACGTCTCACCGATCTTATTATCGGAGCGACGATTGTTGTCTCGATCGTGCAAGTCGGCCTTTGGACTTGGCAACGTCCGCCTTCTGAAACTGAGGCCATGACCGCTTCGGGCTCGCGGCTGCGCCATCTAGCTCTGGCGGTCAAGCGCTACACAGAGGCTAACGATGGTTGTTTACCGATGTGCGCTACGCCAGATGGGTCGGATTGGCTCGATCAAATCAGGCCTTTTCTTCCCGACGGCGAAGAGACCGACCCTGATGTTTTCTTAAGCCTACTAAGGAACGACGAAAGCGGAGGTGGCCGCTTCGCCTACAACTCGGCAATCGCAGCGGGACGCTTAGATCCTAGGACAAACCAACGAGTTCCGATTCGACTCAGCGATCTTGTAGCCCGAGGAAACGTCATCTTGATCGCTTCACAAGCCCGAGGTGTCACACCAACCAGTTGTCTGCTTGATAGCCGCGGGTCCTATCCTGAATACCCAACCGGTGCCGCGGCTAATTTCCAAGCAAAAGGAAAGTCTTCCGAAAAACTGTCGACGGTCACATTGCGAGCCGACTGGAATCTCGTACCGACTCTGCTTCCGATCGGACAAACTCTCTTAGAACCACAGTTGAAGGCACACCTAGTCGGGGACACTATAACCCAAGTTAAACCGATGTTGATTGATCCTGTGAACTCAGAGTGAAGCGCTTTCTCCCGATCCTGCCCCTCTTCGTGATTGCCGCCGCTGGAGCCATTGCTCTCGGTCTTATCGCGGAAAAAATTTACTCATCGGGCGCCAACACTCTGGCACGAAGCGAAAATTGGGACGCGACAAAAACCTCCCTGAAACGCGGTGTTATTGGAGCGATTGAGTACTTCCACGGTTCTCAAGCCCTCGCCGACGAACGGCTGAATCTCGCCGCTTGGCACGGACATCAGGAAATCTGGCGGCGCGAGCCATGCACGGGCATCTCGGAAATTGAGCTGCGCATCAATTTGGATTGGGGCAGCTGGGTCGACATTCTATTCGATCGAACAGAAGACGGGTTCGCTCGCGGAGTCCGGATCTCGGTCAACGATCGCGAGAAGTTTCCGTCATTTGCCTACAGGGTCGATCCCGACGGCCGATTCTTAGACAAGTCACCACTCGATCCCGCTGGGTTTAAAGCCTTGGAGGAAATTAAGGTGAGCATCCAGTGCGGCGATCGTCAGGGAACTGTATTCGTCGATGGCGTCGCGGTGGGACTTCTCCCCGGTCAATCTCCCCCCTCAACAGAACCCACCAAAGTCGGGCTCCGCGGTTCTCTCTATGGCAGCAACAGAGGTTGGGTCGACGACCTAAAAGTGGTCGCGGCAACCGGTGGCTTTCGCGATGATTTCTCAGGGCGACCGCCTCGCCGAACCATTTTTCTGATCACTGGAACGATCTGCCTTGTCCTTCTGGGCTTGCTTGTCTGGAAATCCTCATCGCCTCGCATTGCCGGATTCTCTCTCTTCATCATCCTCGTTATGGCAGCACTCGTCGGCGGTGCCGCAACTCTGGTCGCGAAAAATTTAGCCAAGCGCTACCCGGTCAGCGAAGAGATCGAAAAGGCTAAGGAGGCGTCGCTGATGTTGCGCCACCATCAGGGAATCCTTGAGGAACAGCAGGAAGCGCATCTGAAAGACCCAAAGCCCGGAACTAGGCGTGTCCTACTCGTGGGTTCGTCCCAAACCGAAGGAGCTGGCGCCAAAGACGACCGAACCATCGACTACTACCTTCAAGAGGCACTCCAAAAAATCTCCCCTGAATTTGAGGTCGTGAATTCGGCAGTCGGAGGCTTCACCTCGCAACAGGTTCTTGAAGTTATCGACGAGTGGACTGTGTTCGAACCCGAAATCGTGGTCATCAATCTCGGACACAACGATGCCAGTTTTCTGAATAGCCCAGTCGCTGCTGGTGCCGTTCTTGAGAACTTTGACAAAGGGCTCGTTGAGATTATCGAGACCTACAGAAAGGCGGGAACGAAGCATTTCATCCTTATTCCTGAAGCGGTTTCCCCTGCCGCCACCGATCACTTCTCGTTAGATGGCGGTCTGACGATTCGCGGTGTTGGCGAACGATTAGGTATTCCGATCATCGACATGCCTCAGGTTCTTCACGATGCCACGGAGAACTCGTTCATCTGGTGGGACGGAGTCCACCTGACGTCGCTCGGGCAGCAAATTTTCGCCGAAACAGTAGCCGAGCAGATTCGGCAGCAACTCAGTGCGACCGAACCTCAGGAGTAGCCGACCTGCTCTTTAGTTACGAGACAGGCCTGCTACCGAAGATGCTCGATCATTGGTTTCGCACCGCTAAACAGCAGCGACACCGAAGACCTCGCGTGCGTCGCTGACCACTCCGGTCACTGCAGCGGCCGCCACCATCACGGGGCTCATGAGAATCGTGCGTCCGGTCGGGCTGCCTTGGCGGCCCTTGAAGTTACGGTTTGAGCTACTCGCGCAGATCTGATCGCCGACAAGTTTGTCGGGGTTCATGGCCAGACACATCGAACAGCCAGCGCCCCGCCACTCAAATCCGGCAGCTTCGAAAACCTCGTGCAGGCCCTCGGCCCGGCACATCTGGTCGACGATTTGGGATCCGGGGACAGCAATCGCCGTCACGTGATCGGCGACCTTGTTCCCAGCAAGAAACTTGGCGACCTCACGGAAATCGGAGATCCGGCCATTGGTGCATGATCCAACGAACGCGACGTCGATCTTAGTTCCTTTAATCGGTGTACCCGGAGTCAGCTTCATGTAAGCGAGAGCTTCCTCAATCGAAGCCCGCTCGGAGTCGTCAGACGCGGAAGCCGGATCCGGAATCGTGCCCTCGATCGAAAACCCCTGGTCGGGACTGATGCCCCAAGTCACGCTCGGCGCGATGTCGGCGGCATCGATATTGACGACATCATCATAGTCAGCATCATCATCGGATGCCCAAGCCAACCAATCGGCGCACTGAGTTTCCCAATCCTTCTCGGCATCGACGTAGGGACGTCCTTTAAGATAGTCGCAGGTCTTTTGGTCAGGATTGACGTAACCACAACGGGCTCCGCCTTCGATCGACATGTTGCAGACTGTCATCCGCTCTTCGACCGAGAACCCGTCGAATACAGAACCGCCGTATTCGTAGGCGAAACCTTTGCCTCCACCAGCTCCGAGCAATGCGATGATGTGGAGAATCACGTCCTTGGCATAAACACCCGGAGGCAGCTCACCGTCGACATTGATTCGCCGAACCTTGAGCTTGCTCATGGCCATCGTTTGAGTCGCCAACAAGTCACGAACTTGAGTGGTACCGATCCCGAAAGCAATGGCCCCAAAGGCTCCATGGGTCGCGGTATGAGAATCTCCGCAGGCGATGGTCGTACCCGGCTGGGTGATTCCCTGCTCAGGGCCGACGACGTGAACGATGCCCTGCTTGCCAGAGGCCAGATTAAAATACGTGATGCCAAAATCGTCGGCGTTTTTCTGAAGCTCCTTAATCATCGCATCCGCCAACGGATCGGCGAAGGGCTCTTTGCGCTGATCCGTAGGAACGATGTGATCGACCGTAGCGAACGTCCGATGCGGATACTTCACCTGCAGCCCGAGGTCTCGGAGCATGCCGAAAGCCTGAGGGCTGGTGACCTCATGAATGAGGTGTGTTCCAATAAAAAACTGCGTCTGGCCGTTAGCCAATGTGCGGACGCTGTGTGCGTCCCAAACCTTTTCAAACAAGCTTTTTCCCATAATTTCGATGGTTACCGGGCGCGCAACCTAGCGCACCTCTACCGATCCCACAAACCCCGATCGTCCGATTCTCAGAACCACGTTTCCATCCGCTCAATCACCTGCCCGACTGACAGCTCCATGAGGTCACCATTCGGAGCTCGAAGTACTTCAGCACGTTCGCCGACTGGGCACCAAATATCGGGGTTGGTCGGCCCGAAAAGTGCCAGTGTCGGAATTCCGAGAGCACCCGCCAGATGCGAAACCCCACTATCATTGCCGACAAATCCCACACAAGCCGCGAGCGCTTCGGCGACATCATCCAATGGTTGCTGATCGAGCAGCGACCAAAGCAAACCGGCATCTCCCCAGCCACCCGCGACGGCATCCCGAAGCCCTGTGACCGCTTCGACCTCACCGGTAATTAAGAGTAATTGGCACTCGGGAACCGCCTGCTGAATTGACCTGCCCAACTCTATGAACCGCTCCGAAGACCAGTTTTTGGCCGGACTTCCACTGCCTGGCTGAATCGCAATCGTCTTGGTCGCGACGTTGGAAGAAGGCGGAATTTCGAGTCGCACCACGGGTTCGGGCTGGCTAAAAACCGCCAAACTCTCCAGCGGCTCCGCGAGTTGAACGGCCGCATGAGGCCCCGGTTCGACTGGCCGGTGAGGCCCAACCAGAAGGGTCTCGACCTTGCTCCGCTCCAAATTGACCGCGAAATGCCGGTCTGGATCGAACAGATAGCTGACGACGACGTCAAAGCTTGCGAAGTATTCCATCAACTCTGGCTCCAATACCGTCCGCTCAGCAAAGAACGGCGCTAGCTTGGAATACTCAATCGACCGCGACGAATCAACCAAGCCAGCCCTCTCAGCGATTCGAACAAAATGTCCGTAGCCCAGCACCTCAATCTCGGCTTCTGGCAGGGCATCGCGAAGCAGAGAAATCGCTGGGAGTGTCAGAAGAAAATCGCCCAGAGCCCCACCGCGAATGATCAGAATCTTTCCCACTCCTAAACTTGGAAGCGAAACTGCGCCCCGTCGAGACCCAAGCGCATCAGCTTATTACAAAAAGACTTAGACAAAATCAAGCAGTTCGCCACGCAGTAACAATAGCGTACATGCGCTCCTTTCCATCCTCCCTTCACAAATCGATGTCATTCCGCTCAATCTTAATCTCGATCGCTAGCAGCCTCTGTCTGCTGATGTCCTCAGCCCACGCCGGATTTTCCCATGATGAGTTGATCAAGCTTGAGAAACAGGTTCAAAGCACCGTCGACAAAGTCATGCCGGCAACGGTCGCTCTCGTCGGGGGGAGAAGTGGCGGTCAAATGGGGTCCGGAAGTGGCGTCATTGTTAACAAAGACGGGCTGATCCTCACGGCGGCGCACGTCATCGGTCAGGCGAAAGAGATGACCGTGATCTTCCCCGATGGCAAACGGGCAAAGGCCGAGGCACTGGGCTGCGACTACGGGCGCGACATCGGCATGGTAAAAATTTCGACCGCAGCCCCTGGAAAGAAAGGCTGGCCCCACGTCCAAATCGGCAACTCCGACTCCGTCGCGGTAACCGACATGTTCATCGCGATGGGCCACGCTGGTGGATTCGACATGAATCGAACTCCACCCATTCGGATCGGCCGCTCCTACACCGATGGAGCTAGAAAATTTATTGTTAGCGACTGCACTCTCATCGGCGGCGATTCCGGTGGCCCGCTGTATGACCTCGATGGCAAGGTTGTGGGGATTCACTCCTCGATTGGTGGCGACCTGACTCAGAACAACCACGTGCCGGTTTCCGCAGCGAAACGAGAATGGGATCGTCTCCTCAAAGGCGAGCGTTGGGGCCGAGGTTCGGGAGCCCCGCCAGAAAATTCATCCCCTAACAGTGCCTTCATCGGCATCCAATTCGACATGGACAAGCCAGCGCCTGTTGTTGCTGAGGTCGTCAAAGGATCTCCAGCGGAAAAGGCGGGAATCGAAGCGGGAGACATCGTCTTGGCTGTCAATGATCGCTCAACTGCAAAGCGAGAAGATCTTCTCTCCATTCTCCAGAAAAGAACGCCCGGGCAGACGGTTTCCATCAAACTCCAGCGGGGTGACAAAAATTTGGTAAAGCGGGTCAAACTTGCCCGACGCGGCGATATCACCGGCGAAAGAAAGTCGCCACCGAAACAGGAACCCGAGAACGAGCCCGAGCCGTCGGGATTTGATGAGAAGAAGCTCGCTGATCGGATCCTCAAGGAAGGCAAGAAAGCCGGGGGCACCCTTCAAATGACGCCCGACTCAGTTCGTAAATTACTGGCAGAATACGGAATGCCCGCTGATGAGCTGGCGAAGCTCAGCGATGCAGATGTTATTAAGAAAATTTCCGCAGCCCTTAAAAATGTTCCCAATTCGAACATCCGAGAAGAGAAGGCCAAACCAAATACTGAGCCGATTCCTGAAGACGGAATCAGCAAAGAGAAATTCATGCGCGGCATTGTTGAAGAAAGTAGAGACCGCAGATTAGAGGTAAATCCTGAGGTGGCACGTCGGCTCTTGGAGGAATCGGGAATGGACAAAGAAAAGCTGGCTGCCCTCTCCAACCAAGAAGCGCTGGACTTGTTCATAGCCAGACTGAGACAATTTCGCGGTGACGGCACGGGTCAGTCTGAAGACAAGACCTTTGACGCGCTGACTAAACAGTTCACCCAACTCCTCCAAGGTCACCGTCCAGCGGTTGCCCCGAGCCTCCCCAGCACAGTGAGTCTCTATGACGGAGATGCCCCCGAAGCACAGCTCGCCTACGGCGCGATCGTCGACCCTCGCGGCTTTATCCTTTCAAAGGCCAGCGAACTCGACAAAGCCAACCGTCTGCGAGTTCGGATGGGTGATCGGGAAGTTCCCGCATCGATCGAGAAGCGTTGGAAGGAACACGACCTCGCCTTAGTCCGAATCCCAGAAACTGGAGGGCAGGCCATCCAGTGGCATGATGGAGACAGCCCGGATCTTGGAACCTTCTTGGCGTCGCCTGGATATGGAGAAGATCCAATCGCCATTGGCTTGATCAGTGTCGATGACCGCAGTCTTTCCAACAAAAATCGAGGCTACCTAGGAGTCGGAATTGGCGAACATGATCGGGGAATTCTGATCACCGGAGTAAGCAAAGGCATGCCAGCTCAAAAGGCGGGAATGAAAAAGGATGATGTCGTTCTCAAGCTCAATGGCAGAAAGCCATACGATGTTGCCAGCTTCGCCCAAAACATCAGCAACTTAGGACCGGGCTCGATCGCAAGACTACTCATCCTCAGAAATGGTAAGGATATGCCACTAAAAGTCGAACTAGGAAAGCGTCCAGGAGGCAACAAAAGTGGCAGTGCGAAGTTCGAAAGGATGAATACAATGGGCGGCAAGCTCAGCGACGTTCGATCGGGATTCCCACATATCATTCAGCACGACCTCCCCATCAGGGACTTCGAAGCCGGTGGCCCATTGGCTGACCTGCAGGGAAGAGTGGTCGGCTTGAACATTGCCCGTGCCGGTCGGATCAAATCCTATGCGATCCCATCGACCACGATCCTCAAGCTGCTCGCCGATGTCGACATCCAGCAACTGGCATCAACCGAGTTTGTCGGATCCCGCCCCGCCACAGAACCCGAAGCCACTTCAACGCGCCACTTCGAGCGCGCCCGAACAAATCTGGAGGAAGCCGAACGCCGTCTGAAGAACGCCCAAAAAGCTCTCGATGACGCCAAGGCGGCGGTGGCTCAGTAGGTCTATTTCGGAAAGTAGGGCTGACCTCCGCGCCCGCCGACTCGCACGAACAGCGTTTCGCTGAGGCTCATTCACAGGCCGAAACGTCCTGACCCTATCTTATACTGGGCTGCGGTTGAGCGGAGATAGGCTGAGACTTCCGGGCCCGCTGATACGCACGAACGGCATCTCGCTGGAGGTCACTTCGGCAAGGTTCCACGAACGCACCATCCCCATCGCTCAGAACATCGTTTACTGGAAGACCATGTTGTCGTTCATCCCATTGTCGTGACCGACGACAGAGCAGAAGACACGACCAGATCGAGCCCCGTTTTTCTCAGGATGCTCCATGTCCAAAACACCGGCCACTCGCCTACGTCCGCTGGCCTTTTTTGCTGACCGGTGTCGTCTTAGTTTCCGATGATAATCAGAATCGCCACGCAAGAAAGCGGCTTTGTTTTTGGCCTTGAGCCATTTCGATGACCTCAACTTTAGCCCCCTTCTTTGTGGCTGCGCGCTTCAACGGCGCAACGTGTTCATTCTTTGAGATCAGAGAAGAAAACCAGCCGACTTGATCGGAGAAGTCGACACTCTCTTGAATCATCTTCTTTACGAATCGGAGTTCCCCGCCAGGGCACCAGAGTTCATTGGCTTGGCCGCCGAAGTTTAAGTTCGAGCGCTGGGTAGGTTTTGATTCGTTGCCGAGATTTCGAGTTTTGCGTCGAGTGCCGGATTGTGCGGCTTCTTCAGATTTGTGAAACGGGGGATTACACATCGTGAGATTGAAGTAGTCGTTCTTTCCAATGATTCCCTTGAAGAATGATCGAGGATCTTCCTGGCCAATGATGGTGACGAAGCCAGAAAGCGATGGATTTGCCTCAACGATGGACTCAGCTGACCTGATTGATATGGGATTAGTTTCTGTTCCGGTAAATCTCCATCCGTAACTCTGGCTACCAATGATCGGATAAATGCAATTCGCCCCGGTGCCGATATCGAGAACTCTGATGTTATCAGAATTCTCGTCCACCAGATCAGAGAGGTAGTGAATGTAATCAGCCCTTCCTGGAATGGGTGGGCAAAGGTAACCTCGCGGGATGCTCCACGACTGGACGTTATAGTAGTGAGCGAGAAGCGCCGCGTTCAGGCTCAAAACGGCAGCACTGTCGCTAAAGTCGATCGTTTGGTCACCAGTCGGGTTTGGGCGGAGGTATTGGGCAAGCTCAGGCTTTGCCTGACAGAGAACTTGGAAATCGTACCTTCCCGAATGGGGATTGCGCGGGTGGAGAGCGCCTCCTTTCTTGTTCATAAATAGAGCATTTGATCCGCCTCATTCACTCTTCGACTCACTGTAGAGCCGTCGCAGTTCCTTCTGAGCATCTTTCATCGACAACGGATCAGAAGCCCCTCCCGACGAGGTCCGATACCCATTTTCAGTTCGTTCCACTCCAACAGAATAAGAGTGTTCTTTTCCCTCAAACTCAATCTCCCCGCCCCCAAATTGACGTAGCAGCATCTCAACCAGATCTCGCTCTCCCCCCTTCTTCGCATACGGCAAAGCATCAATGCATGCCTCAATTGCTACGCCCTCTTCATCTTCCCCCCAAGGATCTATCGCCAACAAATCGTGGTCATTCAAAAGAATGTATTCGAGGAGCCTGCGCATGCTCACAGTTCCGTCATCGATCACCTTGACTAACTGCTCGAACAATTCCGGGTCGGGATTGCTCCTAATCTTTTGAACGGCTGCAGAGAGATGCTTCAAATCCGGATCTTCTGGATGATCAGACACGGCAATCAAGTCCCGCAGCGGCTGGGGGTAGGCTTGCAACTCGGCCTCTTCCTCTCGCTTTTTCAAAGCCAACATCTCAGCGATATAGATTTCCAACTCTTTGGCCTGATCACTCCATTCAATCGATCCTTCACCAGACCGATCACCTATCTCTTTCACCGCCATTAGCGTGTCTTGGATCGTTAATCTCGTCTGGCTAATCACGTTCTCCTTAAGCCCGGTTCCAAAATCATCACAACACAGCTCCCAACCCATGTTCGGATCCGTGGCCGCCTTCTGTTTCTCAGCCCATTCGAACAGCGCCTCCTGCTCCAGCTCTCCCCCACATTGTCCAAACAACTGAACAATCTCTGAGGAATGGTCGAAAAGATACGGCTTCCCCAGTGACAATAACTTCCGATACGGACCAAGCTGGTCGCTCGTCGGTTCGGTCAACACCTTCCACTTTTCCTTGTCAGAAAACACAGTCCGCAGAAAGTAATAACTTCGGCCAGAGTCACCATCCAAATGCTCAGGCTCAGTCTTATTGAATTCGTATCCCTCGGTATTCCACAAGATCCGATCGTCACCTGTTAAGAGATGGAGAGTCGAATGAGGATAGTAGAGTCGCTCGAGTTGATCATCTACCACTTCAGAACCCAACGGAGGCGCATAGCGATGAACATAACACAACGCTTTCAGTACCTGATCCGCATCCTCAGGCGTCAATTCGGCGAATTCCGACAAGGTCACTGTCCATGGTCCCCAACCAATCTGGTCGCCAACCGGTTGAGCGTAGTCTCCTCGAAGCTTCGTTAATCTTGCCGCCTGAGCTTTTCGCTCTAGCACCCACACCTCCTTCTCCCGGCCCATGTAGTCGCCATTCGAGAAAGTCACTCGCAACGTCCAAGTGTCTGGGATCCAAACTGGCAAGATCACTGTCGGAGCCTTCTTCGCGCCAAAGAATTTCCACGCTACCCCAAACGCATCTTCATCAACCTTGGCATCCCGATCTTTCAGTTTCGAAATCGGATCCCCTGTCGATTTCCACCACTCCTGCCATCTCTTCTGAGTTTGATGCATGTAGCGCAGATGATCCTCATCACTCAAACAAACTGACGACTGCCGATACCCCAGTTTCACTCGGGTCAGTTTATGAAGCCCCTCCAGCTCAAAGCGGTCAATCATCTCTGGAACCTCATCCCAGGATGAAAAGTGCCCATCCTCTTTCTGTCCAAAACTCACCCCGACAAAAAACATCACCACGCCAATCCACCCTATTCGTTGCCAAGCCATCGCTGGGAGAACTTACTCACAAGCCCACCCCATAGACAAACAAATAGCTACTCGCCAATTCCGCTAAATCCCACCCACCGGCTGGAACTTCGCAGGTGAACTCGTTGGCGCACTTAGCTCAACTCGGATCTCGGTCGTCGTGGGTAGACGGAAAGTGATGGCATGCCGGCCTTTGGCAAACGCAATCGGTTCACCGGTGGCAGCAGCCGACTTGCCATCGATCCAGTATTCGGGGGCTTTCACTCCTTGGATATCAAAGGAGATCAGTCCCGCGACTTGAACTTCGAATTCGGCAGTCGCGAAGACCGCGTCGCCATCACTGAATTCGGTCAACGGAAGAGCGCCTGAGACGAGACTGTAGACAGGAACACCGCCCGCATCTTCAGTCGGAGCGGCGCTTTTAGCAGGGACAACAGACCAGCGTCGAAGCACTGGACTCTCGTCGTTGGCGAACGCTCCAGGGCGACCGAGAACGGCGAGAAATTTGGAGAGATCGAGAAACTCTTGGCGAGACTTCAGTTAATCGGCAAGACCGGCAGGCATCAGCGATGGCAGGCTCTGCTTCCGATGGATCTGGGCGGCCGCAATAGTAACTTCAGCACCACGCTGAGCGGCGTCGCGAATGGTGGTTTCAGCTTCGGTGTGATAGCTGACAACCCCAGTCCGCACCGTGCCATCGGTTAGACTGATCACGACATTTTCGTAGTGTTCGGCAATGGCAGCATTCGGTTTCAGAATCGACTCGACCATGTATTCGGTGGTCGCCGCACCGCCAACGGCCACGAGGTTCGGACCAATCGCGGGCCCGACTGGACCGATGGCATGGCAACCCGTGCAAGCGAGTTCGCGGCGCCGATAGACCAGGGCTCCACGAGCTGCGTCTCCTTGCTCATCGACATCAGAAACTAAGGCAGCGAGGTTTTCAGCAAGCAAGCTGGCGCTCATCGAGCCTCGTCAGCGTTTGAGAATCGGCTGAGCCAGCGAGTGGATCGAGAGTTACCCGCCATCGGCCTTGGTCATTTGTCGTGCCAGCAACCTTCTGCTGTCCAAACTGAACCTCAACGACGGAGCCAGCAGCGGCCGTGCCCCAAACGGGCACAGGAAGTTCGCGCTGCAAGACCATGTGGTTCGTGAACGGCGACGCGACTTGCAGATTTTGCGCCTCGGCGAAAAACGGGCTCAGGCAAAAGACAATGAAAGCAGGGAGAAGCCGAGACGAGATCGATGTGAACGAAATCACCTTTAGCCATACGACGAGTTGAAAGCCAGTCCATGGCAACCTGTCGAATTTTGAGAGCCTATCGAGACGCCTCAAAAGTTGGAGCTGGCTTCGGGTACTTTCTCGGGAACAATCCGTGCCGTCTCTTTTCCAAACCGCCCACCGTCTTCACTTTCTTCGCGGCCTCCACCAAGTTAGAAGGCGAAGTGCCCAGGCGATCAAAGAAGTCCGTTGGGATGATTTCTTGCCAATCCAGCCCCAAGGTTTCGGCTTGGTCTCTGGCGGGGTTTGATCGAAGAAAATGCGCTAGGTCTTCTAGCGCCTGAGCCAATTGTGCACGGGCTGGCTCGTCCCCAGCACCACTCGAATCCGCCAATTCCAGAAGATAGATTTGAGTGATATGAAAGAGGATCACCGTGCGCTCATGATCGATTCGGCGACGCGGGCCACTGTCGCCCTGCGTTTGGTGCAGCGTGCTGGCGTTTGCCAAAAACGACCAAAGACACTGAACGGGATCAGTTACCAGAAAATGATTTCCATCCATCTCTCCCTTCACCGCGCGCTGACGAACATAATTCGGGTGGTAGCCCAACGAATGCGCAAAAAAGTCCACATGGAGAGCGTGCTTTCCGTCAGCGTGAGGAATCGCAATTTTACCGGCCCTGAGGATAAACCACAACGAAAGCGGAGTGAGCCGCTGGCGGAGAATAAAACGCCGAGCAGAAAAGAAAAACAAATCGGTGACGAACGTGGCGGCAGGCTCATAGGTGTCATCCTTCATAAATAGGTCAGCGACCAATTTTGGCGTGACCAGAATATCGAGATCCCGACCAGGCTTCGGAGACCACTGCTGGAGCACCTCGTGCTGTTCGCGATAGAGCTCCAACCAGTAGTTCGCGGCGTGCCCCCCGATTACGACCGTGGACTCACTGGCCTGGCTACGCTCTAACTCGTCTAACCAAGGCGCATAATCAGAGAGGGAAGTCCGCGACTTTACCTTGGCTTTAGACAGGTTGCGTGAAGTGGCCATGGAAAGATCGTCCGATTGAGCTACTTGGAATCTTTGGTCGCTGGCTCCGGTTGAGCGGGCTTTTTGACAGTGTCAATCGCCTTGGCGGCTTTGTTCACTGTCGCCGCTTTCTGCTCAACCACCTTGATATTGGCAGGCTCATACACAACAACCTGCGGTCGGTCTCGATAGATCTCAACGAACCCGGTGATGAGCACGTCCTTTCCCTTGTAGGCTTTTGCCACATCAATGCCCTTGAAGTTCCCAGAAAAACGGGTCGGGCAGATTGCTACCAATCCCTTTCGGTCATCGGTAAAATTCAGATAGATGATCCCATTCTTACCTTGAGCTGCCTCAACGATCTTCCCTTTGACCGTAATCGTTCTCCCCTTCTGCTCTAAAATCGCAGCACCATCAATCGTTGAGAGAACCGTCGGGCTCTTTGCCGTACTCGCAGGCTGAGAAGTTTTGTCCTCTAACTTGGCAGGCTTTTTCTCCGAAACCTGAGCCTCGATATTTCCCGCCAGCATACCGATCCCTATGGTGAGAGACCATGCGCTACCTCTAAAAACTCGATGGAATGACATGGCAACAATTACTTCAACTACCTTAGTATTCAATGAACAAGAAGAGCGATCCTCTGGGTATTCACCCAAAAGGATCGCTCCTAAATACTTGGTAAAGCCGCTTCTGATCTAGCGGCGGCGGCGGAATGCCAGCCCAGCACCTCCAAGCAAGCCTAGAAGGGCAGCGCTTGGCTCAGGAACGATTTGATGACCGTCGCAGGCATCGTAAATCCCATCGGGACCATACATCGTTACATCAAAATCGATGTCAGTGATGACAAAGGTATCCTCACCGCTCGTTGAGAAAGGACGAATCTCAATCTGGTGCATCGAATTGTAACTTGTTGAATCATCTAGTGTGAGACCGGTTGCGGTAAATCCTGGCGTGACCAGAACACCATCGAAGTAGACTTCGTACTCACCGTTCGCTACCACATTCAGATTGTTGATGTCGAAGGTGAAATTGTTCTGAACCGCAAACTCGGTCGGGTTAACCACAAAAGAGATGGAATGCGAAGTCGAAGGAGCCGTTGGCAATGCTGTGTAGGCCGACGGATCTTCAGAGTCGTCCACACCAACATAGTAAAATGGTCCTGATCCGATGTTGGTATACGGAGAGGTGAAGCCGGTGTAGGCAAGATCTCCGGGGTCTCCAGGCAACGTGCCGTTGTAGTCGAGAAGGTTGCCGTAATCACCGCCTTGCTGCCCTTCAGTCTGAATCGAGATCGCCGCAAAGTTAGCGCTATAGTTAAACGACCCGCTTGGACAGTCGGCAATGTTCTGGGCGAAAGACATCCCAGCAGAGCCAAAGCTCAGCAAAAGAAGAAGAGACCGTACGAGCCGGTAAATATTGGTATTAGTATTCATAGGTTATGGTTTTGGTGCTTACACAATACCATAATGTATAATATTTACAATAAATATAACAAAAAAGAATTAAATTTAGGAATTACTGAATATCAAGCCATCTAACTCGTCTGATACACTGTTAGGTTCCCCAGCTTCCTTAGATGACGTCCTACGAGGCCCCGAAGCTCGCTTACACCAACGCGATCCGAACTACTCGGGACCGCGACTTCTTTCTGCCCACAGACTATGAGGCGAGACTTCCGCCAAACCACGACGACGATGACACTGAGGTTCGGCACAGCATTAACTGGCAACCTGTTGTCTACCACTGTGCTGCTGAGGTCGCAGGCCAGCCCGAGACAAGAACAAATTTTCGTGGCCAAGGGGGCGGTGCCTCGCCATTCTAACACCCCATGGCACACCGCCTTTTTCTCCTCGATGGTATGGCGCTGATTTATCGCGCTCATTTCGCCTTCATCCGCAATCCGGTCATCAACTCTGCTGGCGTCAATACGTCGGCAGCGCTCGGCTTTACCAACACGCTGGCTGACTTGCTCAATCGGCAAGAACCAACGCACTTAGCCTGCGTGTTTGATACCCGCGCCCCGACCTTCCGACACGAACGCTTTCCAGAGTACAAAGCACAGCGGGAAGAGATGCCGGAAGAACTGGCCGCAGCCATCCCACACGTGATGCAGCTTTGTGAAGGCTTCCGGGTTCCTGTGATCACCAAGGACGGATTCGAAGCCGATGACATCATCGGGACTCTGGCTAAACAAGCCGACGACGCGGGTGGGTTCGAAACGTTCATGGTGACCCCAGACAAGGACTTCGCGCAGCTGGTTTCGCCGACGACCTGGATGTACAAACCGGCCAGGGCTGGCTCCGATCCCGAAATTCTGGGAGTCGATGAGGTCTTGGAGAACTGGGGGATCGTTCGTCCCGACCAAGTCATCGATATTCTGGGTCTGGCCGGAGACGCTTCCGACAACATCCCCGGCGTCCCCGGCATCGGTCCAAAAACGGCCCAGAAGCTCATCGACCAATTCGATTCGGTTGACGGCGTCTTGGAAAATCTGGAGCAGCTCAAAGGCAAGCAGAAGGAGAACCTAACCAACCACGCCGACAACGCCCGCCTTTCCCGCGAACTCGCGACGATCAAAATCGATGTCGAACTCGAAATCGCTCCTGCTGATCTGGAAGTGAAGGAATGGGATAAGGACAAACTCGGTGAGCTGTTTACCGAGTTCGAGTTCAATGCCATCGGCAAACGTCTGTTGGGCAAAGACTTCAACGCAGGCCGCACCGCACGTCAGCGCTCGGCTGTCCGTCAAGAGACTCTGGGAGCACCTGAGCTGCCCAAGTTCGATGGAGAGCCCAAAACGATCGTCGACACCAAGGCGACCTATTGTTGCATCGAATCCGATACAGACCGCGCACCGTTCGCTGCCGAGCTCGCTAGCCAGAGCAGTTTTTGCTTCGATGTCGAAACCTCAGATCTTGATCCCAAAGACGCCAGGTTGCTCGGAATCGCATTTTCTTGGGAAGCCGGAAAAGGAGCCTTCTACCCGATCCCCGAGGATCAGGCAGCACGCGACAAGGCACTAGCTCCACTGCGTCCCATTCTCGAAGACGCAACGAAGGAGAAGATCGGGCACAATCTGAAGTTCGATATCCAAGTGCTACGCTGTGCTGGCGTGAATGTCGTCGGCCCGTTTTTTGACACCATGCTCGCCCACGCTCTGATCGAACCTGGGCAGCGTCATGGCATGGACTACTGCGCGGAGGTCTACCTCAACTACGTGCCGATTCCGATCACCGACCTGATCGCCAAGGACGCCCCAGCCGGGCAGATGGATCTGTTGCTCGACGATGCTCCCGCCAACAACCCAACGACCTTGGCAGAAGTCCCTCTCGATCGGCTCGCGCCCTACGCTGCCGAAGACGCCGACGTCACTTGGCAACTGGCTGGCGTCATGAAACCGTTGGTCACCGAAGCCAATTTGGATCGGGTTCTCAATGACATCGAAAACCCACTCGTGCCGGTTCTTGCCGATGTCGAACTCGAGGGAATTCGTGTCTGCACCGACACCTTGGCTGCGTTCGGCGAAACTCTCGCAGACCAGATCGACGCAGTCGCTGACAAGATCTACACGGAAGCTGGAACCGAGTTCAATCTGAACAGTCCGAAGCAGCTCGGTGAGATCTTGTTCGAGCACATGAAGCTCGTCGACAAGCCGAAGAAGACGACCAAGACCGGCCAATACAAGACCGACGAGCAAGTCCTCAACCTACTCGCTGCCGAGCATCCGATTGCCGCGCACATTCTCGAATACCGTGAAGCGACCAAACTGAAGAGCACCTATGTCGACGCCTTGCCGACCACGGTTCATCCGAAAACCGGACGGGTGCACACCAACTTCAATCAGCTGATCACAGACACCGGTCGTCTTGCTAGCTCGGGGCCGAACCTTCAGAACATCCCAGTCCGGACTGCCCAAGGCCGCGAAATCCGCCGCGCGTTCGTGCCTCGGGATGCGGATCATCTCCTGCTCGCAGCAGACTATTCGCAGGTCGAGTTGCGGATCATGGCGAGTGTCAGCGGCGATGAAGCGATGCGAAAAGCCTTCGCCGAAGATCAGGATATTCACACCGCGACCGCGGCTCGAGTCTATGGCCTCGAGTTCCTAGACGATGTCCTGCCCGAGCAGCGACGCCGCGCAAAAATGGTCAACTTTGGTATCATCTACGGCATCAGCCCCTTCGGACTGAGCCAGCGTTTGAGGATTCCGAGACGCGAAGCGGCCGAGATCATCGAAGAGTATTTCAATGCCTACCCGGGTGTGAAAAAATACATGGAAGGCACCATCGAAAGCGCTCAGGAAAAGGGCTATGTCGAGACCCTTACCGGACGCAGACGCTACCTTCGCGATATCAATAGCCGGAACTCCACCGTGCGTGGCCGAGCCGAACGCGAGGCGATCAACACGCCGATTCAGGGCTCTGCAGCCGACATGATCAAGCTAGCGATGACCACCATCGACCGCGCGATCTCCGATCAGGGATTGGCTTCGAAGATGATTCTTCAAGTCCACGATGAACTGATCTTCGACTGCCCGAAATCCGAAATCGAAACCGTCCGAGCGATGGCCATCGAGTTGATGCGCGACGCCCTCCCACTCACGGGAGTGCCGGTCGTGGTCGATACCGGAACTGGGGAGAATTGGTTAGAGGCGCACTAACGAACTAGAGTACTGTCCGCCAATCGGCACCTGAACCTGCTCTGGTTAGGGACTGGGGAGTGAGCTGAATTCGACCCGTTTGATTAGGCTCGATTCGTGCCTTGGTCTGGACAGCGAAAGCCCGAACAGCGGTGAACGCGATCAGGCTGAGTAACGTCGCTGTAGCGAAAGCGGACGACACCAGTCGAGCCGAACCCGCAGTCCGCCACCATCTCCGAACATCCTTAGATGTCCCGATCAGCCGGGAGACTAATGCTGGTGGTGGTGCTGATTCGATGGCGTGTTCGATTTCACTCTGATAGGTTGAAACATCACCGACGATCGTCTCGGGAAAGCCCGAGCGAGAAAGAGCGAGTATCACGCCGCCAAGCTTCCAACTGCCTGAGTCAGCATCAAAAAGGAAAGCCGCACCACCTGAGTCACCGAAGCTGGCCTGACTACTCACTGGCAAATTCGGTCGGGCTTGAGCTGAAAAAACTCTCGTTCGATTGTTATCCAGATCGAGAATCGTTCGGCCTTCCGACGATCGCAGATTCATTCCCCAACCTTCCGATGTTGTGAGGAGTAGCAATTCGCTCGCGTGAACCGCCGGAGCAATTCCAAGCCGACCCATATCGCGAAGCGGGCTCGACTCAGGAATCTCGACTTTGTAGGTGATCAAATCAGCCTGGCCCTTCCCTAACCGATTCGCTGACCCTTCGATTGCCGAATGCCAGACGGTTCCAAAAAGGATGTCGCGAACGTGATTGTGGCCAGCAGTGATCACCGTGCCGTTACCTAAGTAGATGGCCATTCCATGTCCGTCGACTTTCCCGACTCGGCTGAGTACTTGCTGTTCGGTAATCTGTTCTGAGCCGGCCTCAAATAGACCCGTCTCACTCGGGTGTAGGACGAATAGCGACGTGTCGTGGGAATCGCCTCGATGCTCCAACGCAGAACTCGTGGTCGCTAACAATCCTCCCAAACTAATCATTATGAGGATTGATATATTTTTCATAACAATAATATTTATTATGCAGCCAATTGGAAGTCGTTCAAGGTAAAATCCGGATTTGGATGATGCGGGATGAACCCGAAATTTCATGCCCCTCCGACGAGTTGCGCTGTCAGAATTGCGAAGCCGAACCGGATCCCGCCGATAAAATCCAAATCAAAATCGACCTTCGATCACTTTTTTGGTCACATTCCTACAGGTGTGTTCCAATGACAGGACAGCAGCTGTTCTGAAGCTGGCCGAAACCTTTCCAACACCGATCCCAAGCATGATGACAACTATCCGATCCTCCATCACCCTCCGGATCTTTTCAGTTCTCACCCTACTGACCAGCCTGACGATGACCGACCCAGTAGAAGCGCAACGCCACGGAGGTGGCAAAAACCAGACCGTTGGTTTCGTTGAGAAATTCGCCTTGGCCGAAGATCGAGCAGAAGCTCTAAAGGAACTCATTCCCGGCACTGAAGACTACTACTATTTCCATGCTCTCCACCACCAACTGAACGGAGACAATGCGGCCTTTGATCGTGTCATCGAAGATTGGACGAAGCGCGACCGGAGCAACGGCACGCGCGAAAATTTGCTCCTTCGCCAGGCTCTACTCGACTATTCGGACAATCCTGAAGAGTCGCTGAAGGCCGTCGCTCTAGCCCTTAATCTTCGCTTCGACCAAAGCCGTCAGACAGCAGCTACTCCGCCCGATCTGCCGACATCACTCGACCAAAAGCAGATCGCCTTCCATCCTTTGCTAGCTTCTGCCCGCAAACGCAACGATGCGCTCTCCCTGATCTCACCGGAAGGCCTAGACCGAATTGTCCGCACTCCAAAGTTACTCAACTCCCTCAAACCGGCCGAACTTCGCGCGCTCTTATTTCAACTGAAGCGCCCCGACGCTGAAACTCTCGTCCAGGCGATTAGCAAAGAGTTAGCGATGAAGGACAGCAAAGGCTTCGGATCTCTACAGATCCACCAACACCTCACCGTTGCCCAACTCGACGAACTCGCCAAGGCGACCCCCATCGTCCTCCGCGATCCTAATTTCGTATCGGCCCGTATTCGCCGACTCCTTCCGGGCGCCGACTCCGACATGGATCGCCAACCAGAAGTTAGACGCGCCTATCTTCAGGAACTATCTGCGTTCGTCTCCGAACTCGATCCTGTGTTTGCGGACCTGAAAGCGAACGTTCTGTTTGAGCGGCTCGAGTTCGCCAGAGATGTGGATAAGGAATACCCCAAAGATCTGTTTCTGGAGTTCCTCAAATTGCCTCGAAATTCCCCGCTCCTCAATCCGGACTACCTGCGCAAAAATCCAGAACTTGCTCGCCAAAAAGTCAATCTAGGGAGCACCTTCAAAGGCTGCCCATTCCCGCCAGTGATCAATCGTGAGGAAGAGCTGATCCGCGACTATCTCGAACAATATTTCAAGACCGACGACTCCACAGAACCCTATACGACACTCCTCAAAGAGCCTTGGGTTAAGGCAATCTTAGCCGAGACTCGGATCTTGATGGGTGATCCCGATGTCGAACGCTGGGCATCGCTGCTCAGCCCTTCGGCGTTCCAAACGATCAAAAATCGCGTCGAAATCGTCTTCGCCCCCGGCAACCCAGAACACCACAAAGTCGACTCGAAAGTCAGCCTCTCCGTCGATGTCAAAAATGTCGAGAAGCTGATCGTGAAGGTGTTCGAGATCAACACCCTCGGACTCTACCGAACCCAAGACCGCGAGGTGAATACTGACCTCGAATTGGACGGCCTAGTAGGTAACTCAGAAAAGACGTTCACCTACGACGAGCCGTCGGCACTCCGCCACCGCGAGACCTTCGACTTCCCAGAAATCGATGCCCGGCGCGGCGTCTGGATCATCGAATTCATTGGCAACGCTCAGTCGTCGAGAGCGGTCATTCGCAAAGGGCAGCTCACCCACATCGCGCAGCCCAGCACTGCAGGAGCCACCCTCGCTGTCCTCGACGAGTCCCACAAACTCGTTCCTACAGCGGTGGCTTGGTTCGCCAACCGTAAATATGAAGCCAACGACGAAGGCTTGATCAAGATCCCGTTCTCGTCAGCCGGGAGCTCTAACATCATCGTCGCTGATAGATCCGGGAGTGACGCCTACGCCAGTCTCGGCAAGTTTAACGCGCCGTCGGAAAACTACCAACTGGACGCCAAATTTCACATCGAACGCGAGTCGCTCATGATTCGCAACAAAGCCAAGCTGATCATTCGCCCTGCGATCTATTCGAATGGTATCCCGACAACCTTCGCTCTGCTCGACAAACCGACGCTGACGGTGGTCGCCTATGATCAAGATGGTATCCCGACAACCGAAGTCATTCCCAACTATCAACTCTATCCAGACCGCGAGTCGGTCTACGAATTCACCGTCCCTGATCGCCTCAAAAGTGTCTCGGCAACCCTCTCTGGTCGGGTCAAATTGCTGACCGGTGAAAACAGGCCTCTCCAAGTCGACAGTGGTTCCATTCCGGTCAACGATCTCTACTCCTCGAATCTGACCGCGACCCGGTTGTTTTCGAAGGACAGCGATGGCTACTTCGTTGATGTCTTGGGCAGAAATGGAGAACCCCTGCCGGATCGCGCTGTTGCGTTTCAGTTTCACAGCCGGTTCTTCAACGAGGCAAAGTCCCTCAATCTAAAGACCGGCGCCAACGGAAGAATTCGCCTGGGAGCCCTCGCCGACATCCGCTACGTCACCGCAGATTGGAATGATCTTCAAGGCGGTCTAGGATTCAGTCCGGAACGTCAATCCGATGCCCGAACCACCCTGCCGCGGAGTCTTCACAGCCACAACGGCCAACCGATTCTGATCCCTTTTCAAGCCGATCTGTCACGCGCTCAAGCCTCCCTGTTTGAGATGCGAGCGGGAGCCAACCACACGGATCGATTTGACCAACTGAAGGTCGAAGACGGTTTCCTCAGGGCCGAAGACCTCGCTCCCGGGGACTACGTGTTGACCCTGAAGCAGCAGTTTGACTCAGACCGTGAGCACTCGATTGCGATTCGAGTAACCGCACCAGAAGTCGTCACAGGTGGCCTGGCCATGGGCGCCAACCGCTCACTCGAATTGCTCGACCAGCGGCCTCTCCAGATCGTTTCTGTCGAAGACGGTGCCGATGCTGTCACTGTCCGTTTGGCCAACGCCCTGCCGACAACTCGGATTCACGTCGCAGCCAGCCGCTACTTCACTGAGGGCCGGACGATGTTCGATAACCTCAACGGCATCCACCGCCCAGAACCGAGATTCGGCACTCCGGCTCATCGCCCCAATTTGTACCTCACTGGCCGTCGTATCGGTGATGAATATCGATACGTCATTGACCGCAAGTACGCTGCCAAATTCCCCGGCATCATGGCTCCCCGACCCAGCCTGCTCCTCAACCCATGGGCCATTCAAGAAACCTCAACAGGGATCGCTAGCGCCAAAGCGGGATCCGACTTCAAGAAGGCCAAAAACGGCAGAGATGCCAAGATGGACTCATCGAAATCCGAAATGCAGGATCGCCTAGAACGCGCGAAAGGAGGTTCTAGCGAACCCGACCTCAATTTCTTGGCCAACCCTGCGCCGGTTCTCGCGAACTTGGCTCCAGAAATCGACCCGGAAACCGGTGTCGCTACTCTGACCATTCCCCATGCCGATCTCGGCGACCGCCATCTGATTCACGTTCTGGCGGCTGACCACCGGTCGCTCGCGTTTGACACGTTGACTCGCCCAGCCCCGAAAGACATCAAACTGCGCGACCTTCGTCTCCGCCGTGGATTGGATCCTGAGAAGGACTTCACCCAGCAGCAAGAAATCACGGTCTTGGAAGCAGGAAAGAAACTCCTGTTCCCAGACCCACAGTCTACGCGCGTCGAAGTCTATGACACTCTCGCCAAGGCCCACGCTCTGTTTTTGTCCCTGGGTGTCGAGCGACCTGAACATTTTCAGACCTTCGATTTCATCCTCAAATGGCCACAACTCGAGCCAGCAGAGAAGCGCTCGCTTTACTCAAAACATGCCTGCCATGAACTCAGCTTCTTCCTGGCCCAGCGCGACCCGGACTTCTTTACCGAAGTGATCTCGCCCTATCTCGAAAACAAGCGGGACAAGACATTCATCGATCGCTACCTCCTCGAGCACGACTTGACCGGGTATCTGCAGCCCTATGAATTCAACAAGCTGAATGCCGCAGAGCGGGCTCTTCTCCTGCGCCGAGTCGATGACCCCGAAAGCCGCGCCCAAGGAGTGCGCCATCTCGCAGACCTAGTCGCCCTTCGCCCACTTAACCCACAACTCCGCAGGCAGCGCTTCGAAGCAGCCGTACGTTCTGGATCGCTTCAATCGGATGACATTCCTGTTTTCACTGGAGCGGCCCTAGGGATTCCCGAGAAAGACGCTGAGGGCAATGAGTCTGCGTTCCGGGGGGCTACAAAAAAGTCCGGAGAAATCGCAAGCGCTGGTGTCGCACGACAATCCCTATCAAAAATGAGCAGGTCTCTGAATGCACCGATGTCCGCTCCAACGCCTGTTGCCGAGCCTATGCCAGCACCGGGAGCCCCGGCAAAGGCCAAAGGACAAACAAACTCAAACGGCGTGTTCGCTAGCGGTGGAATCTCTGGCGGTGGGTTTGCCGGAGCACTCGTCGGTGACACTCCGATGATAGGCCGCCTGTTTGACGATGCATCCGAACGCGACGAAGTCCGTCAGATGTTCCGCCGTTTAGGGGCAACCAAGGAGTGGGCGGAGAACAACTACTACAACCTCCCAATCCAAGCCCAAGATAATTCCCTGATCGCTCCAAATGCGTTCTGGCGAGACTTCGCCGCGTGGGATGGCAAAGGCGTCTTCCTCTCCGAACATCTCACCGATGCGTGCACGAATTTCTCGGAAACGATGCTCGCTCTATCGGTGATCGGATTGCCTTACGAAGCTGAGAAACACACCTCGAATGTCGACGACAACGGGTTCGAATTGACCCCGGCGTCGCCCTGCATTGTGTTCCACGAAGAGATCAAGCCGGCCCCAGATGGCGATGCCAATGGCTCTCTCTTGGTTGCCCAACACTTCTATCGGATCAACGAGAAGACGACCCGTGAAAATGGTGTCGATGTCCCGCGTTGGGTCACCGAAGAGTTCCTCAAAGGCGTAGTCTATGGATGCAGTGTCGTGGTTTCCAACCCGACCGCTCAGCCCCACCGGTTCGACTTGATCACCCAAATTCCACAGGGTGCGATCGCCGTGGCAGGTGCCCGACCAACGAACTCGCAAACATTGGTGCTGAACCCCTACTGCACCCATGAAGTCGAGTATCAGTTCTATTTCCCGACCTCAGGCGTTTACCCGCACTATCCGGTTCACGCCTCTCAGGACGGAAAAGTCGCTGCCGAAACCGCTCCATTCACATTCAACGTGGTTGATGAGCTCACCAAGATCGATACCAAATCTTGGCAATACATCTCACAGAATGCTGAACCGGACGCGGTCTTTGACTATCTCCGAGAGAATAATCTGGCAGGCACCAATGTCGCTAAACTGGCTTGGCGCTGTAGGGAAGATAAAGCGTTCACCGAGCGCCTCTGCGAGTTCCTGACCGAAAACCATCGCTACAACCAGACGATCTTTTCATTCGGCATCCATCATGACCTTCCAGAGATCACCAGGCAGTTTCTTCTTCACAGCGACCAACTCACCGGACGAGTCGGCCCAGCTTTGGAGTCGCCACTGCTGACCGTGGATCCGATCGGCAGGAAGACCTACCAGCACCTCGAATACAACCCGCTGGTCAATGCCCGCGCCCATGTCCTAGGTGGTGAACGAAAGATCCTCAATCCCAACCTTCACCGACAGCATCACTCACTGATGAATATCCTCGCGCACCGGGCAAAATTCGATGCCGATGACCAGATGGCTGTGGTCTACGCGCTGATGCTCCAAGACAGATATGCGGAAGCTCTCAAGTGGTTCGACAAAGTCGATGCCGATGCCCTAGAGACAAAAATTCAGTTCGACTACTTTGCGACAATTGCCGCGATGTTGCGCTTGGATTTGGCGGCTGCCAAAGGGATTGCTGACCAGTATGTCGACTACCCTGTTGACCGCTGGCGCTCCCGATTCGCAGAAGCCCGCGCCCACCTCGATGCGGCGGATGGCGATGCTCCAGATGAAGCCGATCCCGACGCCAAAGACGGTGCTGCCCGAGAGCAGCAACAGGACGCCTTGGCAACCACGGAACCAAGTCTCGATATCGAACTTGGAAAGCCTGGAACCGTCGACTTGAACTTCGCCAATCTGGACTCCGTGGAGATCGCTTTGTATGAGATGGACTTAGAATTCCTATTCTCCACAAGCCCGTTCGTCAGTGGTGGCGACACCTCACGATTCGCGGTGATCAAACCGAACCACAGCGTCCAACTCGACCTCGACACCAAGAAGCGCACCCACAACTTCGAACTCCCCGGCGAGTTCCGGAAGTCAGATGTCCTCGTTCAGGTCACCGGCGCAGGCTTGCAACGCTCCGTCGCGGTCTACGCCAATGAGCTCGAAGTCGACCTCGTAGAAAACTACGGTCGCCTAGAAGTCCGCCACGCAGAAACTGGAAAGGCTCTGCCGAAGACCTACATCAAAGTCTACTCCCTAGGCTCAGGTGGTGTTCGATTCCACAAGGACGGCTACACCGATCTCCGGGGACGGTTCGACTACGCGAGCATCAACACTGGGGAATCCGGTGATGTCACGAGGATGTCGATTCTCATCATGCACGATGAGCACGGGGCCATGGTTAAAGAAGTCCAGCCGCCAACCGAGTAGTATGGTTTCAATCAAAGTCCTGAATTGGTCGCATTCATGAATGCAGACGAGCGACGACCGTTTGGCCAAACTGGTTTCCAAATCCCAAAGGTGGTTTTTGGAACGAGCTCGCTGGGCAACCTCTACAAGGCGGTCTCTCCAGAAGATAAGGCAGGGATTATCCAAGGATGGTTCGACCACTCTGCTTGTCCAGTCTTCGTCGACACCGCATGCAAATACGGGGCGGGTCTGGCGCTCGAGACAATGGGCCAAGAGTTCGGTCGGCTTGGAATCGATCCCGAAGATGTCGTGGTTCTAGACAAGTTGGGTTGGCGAAGAATTCCCCTATCCGGCCTCGAACCGAACTTTGAGCCGGGAGCCTGGATCGATCTAGAAAACGATGCCGTTCAAGACATCAGCGCCGAAGGAATTCTTCGATGCTGGGAGGAAGACTTAGCCCTCCTCGGCGACTACCAGCCGCAGTTCGTTTCGGTTCATGATCCCGATGAATATCTGGCCGCAGCGAATTCTCCCGAGGATCGAGCGAAGCGTTGGGACGATATCCTGGGAGCCTATGGTGCCTTGGAATCACTCCGCAGAGATGGTGTCGTCGACGGGGTTGGAGTCGGTTCTAAGGACTGGAAAGTGATTCGTGAACTGGCCGAAGTCTGCTCACTGGATTGGGTGATGATCGCCAACAGTTTGACGATTCTTCACCACCCGCCTGAGCTGCTTTCGTTCGTTGAATCGCTAGCATCTGATGGCGTCGGGATCATCAATTCCGCCGTCTTCCATGCAGGATTCCTCGTTGGCGCGAATAATATCGACTACCGAGCAATCTGTGAACAACGCGACGCCGAAATCATCCGGTGGCGCGAACAATTTGTCGCGACTTGCCGGGAATTTTCGGTCACCCCCGCCGAAGCTTCTGTCGCATTCGCCATGACTCCACCAGGCGTTGATGCGATCGCTCTGAGCAGTAGTAACCCCAACCGTATCGCCTCGAATGTCGACCTCGCCCACGCCGATATCCCAACCGAATTTTGGACGGCAATGGTTAAAAATGGCCTGATCGACACCTCCTATCCCTATCTCAGCTAACTCCCTGACGAGACAGAACTTCCCTAGCCGATTTTCTCGTCGCTACTCTGTGTGAGAAAGGCCACGGAAATGTTATCCCCGTCGTTGTTCGTCTGTTCCAAGATGCCTAAGATCTCTTTCTTAATTCTTGCAGGCACTGTTTGGGGATCACCGTCGTAGCTGCGCATCGTGTTACCGGGGCCTTCCAGCGTTGTCCAGAATCCGTCGCTGCAGAGCAAAAAAGAATGGGTAGGATCGACATCGTCCATCGTTGAGACATCGGGATCCGCGTGATTGCCGCCGAGCCCCCGGAGCAATCGATTCTGGTCAGGGTGGTCACCGAGTTCTTCTTTCGTGATCTTGCCCCGATCGAGGAGCATTTGAGGAACAGAGTGGTCTTCTGTCCGATACTCTTCGACCCCATCCGCGAAACGATAGAGTCTAGAATCCCCCGCATGGGCCCAAGTGGCGGTGCTGCCATCGACCACTAGGGCGACAAACGTCGATCGGCTATTCTTGCCCATCTGGGCGTTCATCTCTTTGATTTCGGAGTTCGCTTTCGCGGTAAGCTCCGTGAGAAATTGACCCCAGTCCTCACCTTCAAAATCGCCGGCTTGAAGCGGCCCAGTAACTCGCTTCGACCACATTCTTCTAGCGCTGTCGATGGCAGTCTTGGATGCATCTTTTCCACCCCCGTGCCCACCTGCTCCGTCGCAAACGACGAGGAAATACAACCCTACCTCTTCTTCGATTTGATACCAAAGCGAATCCTCCTGCACCTTCCGTCCCCCAATCGCCTGAGCGAGAACGACGTGCCTTCGGGGCGGATTGGATCCTTCAGTTGTCATGCTAGTCGGAATGAAACAGATGCTTGAGACGAAGCCAACGACTTTGTCTTCGCTTCGACAGGAGGGAAGGTATCAATCTGTTATTCGTGTTGCAAGGAGCTATCCTAAACGATAGAAAGTATATAGATGTCTGTTGGTTATAAATGGCGCTATGCCCTGCTTCGACTGCAGCCCTCTTCGCTCGGCGGTGAGCGAGAGGAGCGCATCATTCGCCTGCCCTGTGACATTGGGACGTCGCCGAGCTGCCAGGTAACACTGCCCGTTCCGACCGACCAGGAGGATGACCGCGTAGCTGGGCGCCATGCGGTAATTCGGCCCTCCAGCACAGCTAGCGGGCTAGTCATCGAGCCGACTGCTGGCATTCCTATCGAAACTCTGGGACAATCAACGTTCCAGGCAGCCCCGATTCCCGATGGCGGAACCTTTGCCATCGGCCAGACATTTCTCGAAGTCGCTCACGGCAATGGAATCTATCTCGATTGGACTTCCCATAGCGGGAAAAAGAGGCGCCTGCCACTGTTTTCGGACTACGCCTTCACCATCGGCCGAGACCCGTCAAAAGCCGACATCGTGGTCTCACGCAGCGACCCAACGGTGAGTTCCGTCCACGGAATGTTTGAATCGATTGGGAATAAGATGCGAGTCCGTACCTTGAGCCGAACGAACAAAATTTACGTCAATCGCCGTCTGTCGCTGCCCTTTGGGGAAGCCGCCGACGTCGAAGTTGGTGACACCGTCAATTTCGGAAAGCTCCCAGTCCGCATTCTCAGAGCCCACGACGAACTGCTGCAGTGTGGCAACCCAGAATGTGGCCTCCTCAATGACTACAAGCCAGAAGCTGAATGCCGCTGGTGTGGGAATCACCTCTCTTCTGGTGCCACTCTTCGCTTCACCCAAAAGCGAAGCACCTAATCGAACATCCTAGCGCTCACGCTGAGTCTTCGCCTCTTCCAAACTTGCTCGTCTAAAATCTGCTCTCGATGCCCAACGAATCGACATTCCAGCTGCAGGTCTTGTGGGAGAATCCGCAGAACGATGACAACGGCTCCGTGGGCTACGATTTCCCCGAGAGATCGAAACAGAAACTTCTCATCGGACGCTCCAGCAAGAATGCAGTAGTACTTAACGCATCCTATGTCGGGCGATCCCACGCCTATGTTTCGATTCGTCACGGTCAGGTCACCGTCCACGATGATGGCAGCCAACTCGGTGTCCAAATAGATGGCGATCGGATTGGCGAAGGCGGAGCCCCCATCGAAAATGGCGGTAGTTTTTCGATCGGAGACTACACATTCCGCCTGATCTTTAGCATTGAGGCGACTCCTCCCCCCGGTGACCATGGCCAACGAGAAGGACAGCACGGTCAGGGTGCTAACTATGTCTTCCAAGAAACTGAACTCGTTAAGGACGACGGACTTTCCAAGTTTCCAGTTCGAGATCGCGATGAAACTCCTGCAGCGATCGTCTCTGTCGAAGAACTGCGGACAAAGCAGGCTCTGAAAATTGAGGAGATCGACTATCTAGCAATCGGGGGCGGCTTGGGCAGCTTTATCTGGTCAGATCATCTCCGGGTATTCGGAGTTCGAGCCGATCAAATTCGTTCAATCGGCCTCGATCCGGTTCCCTATGCGAAGTACTTCCGCCTTTGCAAAAACTCCCAGATCCCCGAACACGAACGACTTCGCTCCAACTCCGAATCGTGCCCTGATAACCTTTGGGGATTTCCAGGCTATGCAGTCCGCGAGAGCTTCTCGGCTCTAGGGAGGTTCCGGCTAATCAGCGCCATCCGGCCTGTGCTCAAAGTCTTCTTCGAACCGGTTTTCGAAACCTTCACCCCTCAAGCAAAAGATGTTTTCGATTCGGTCGACCGCGAGAGCCACCGGATCGGGTGGAACCAGATTTTCCAGCTCGGTCGCATCAGCGCGATTCGAAAAACTGACGATGGGCGCTATGCGGTGTTCTACAGCGTGCCGAAGACGGCAACGGAAAAAGCCGGAGATCAATGCGTCGTCATCGCTCGGTTCGCTCACCTGTGCACTGGCTATCCCGGAACCCGCCTGCTGGATGATCTTCAAAACTACCGGGTCAAAACAGGGGACGAACAGCTCGTGGTCAATGCCTATGAACCTCACGACCAGATTTACGATCACCTAGCCAAAACCGGAGGATCTGTTCTGGTGAGAGGCCGAGGAATCGTCGCTTCGCGTATTCTCCAACGCTTAAAGGAAACCCGCGACGGCAATCGCGACATTACCGTCTACCATCTGAATCGATCGACGGTAACCAAAGGCAACAAATTCGGTGCCGCTAAACGCCGAGTCTGGGCGCACTGGGAATATCAGCCATTCAACTGGCCAAAAGCCTGCTGGGGCGGCCAACTCCAACGCAAACTCGAAGCCGCCAACGACACCCGACGCAGCGAACTCATCTCTGCTTGGGGAGGCACAACCACCGCCGACCGACGCGACTGGATGCGGATTCTGCGGATCGGATTGCGGGACGGTTGGTATCAGCAACTATTTGGAACCGTCTCTGAAGTCCGCAAAGCGACCTCTGGAGGGGGAGTCGAAACGGTCTACAAACCCAACAACAGTGACAGCCCGGTTTCGCTCAAGACCGACTATATCATCGATTGTGTCGGCCTTGTCGCAGACCTCGAATTCGATGGGCTTCTGAGCGACCTTTTGACGACCTACGAACTCGATCGGAACCAACAAGTCAGGCCAGACGGTCGCTCGATTTCCAGGGGACTGCGAACCACCCCCACCTACGAAGTCGAGGGAATGGCCAACGGCATCGGCAGGTTCTTCGCCGCAGGTCAAATCACAGGGCACGGAATTCTGGCTTCGGTCGACAGCTTCCTCGGCCTGCAATTTGCCGCCATGCGTTCCGTGCGTGGGCTCCGGAAACTTCGCGCGCCCGGAATCCGGTCGCTACGTCCTTTCCGCTCGTTTCGACAGTGGCTCCGCTGGTGCCGCAACGCGCCGCCCAACTAAACTTCCGCTACGAATTACCGACGACAATGACTCCGACTTTTCTCGGCCGAATCCACACACGGCTACTCCTTGTTCTCGTGATCGGACTGCCGTGGTCATTAGTCATCGGATTCCTACTGCGCGAAAACGATCGCCAGCTATTCGGTCTCCCGTTGATCGTGTTAGGCGTGTTTCTGTTTGTCGGAATCGTCTGGGATGTCATCTATATCGCCATCCAACAGCTCCGCTGGGATCGCGATTGGCCCTATGCCTTTCAGTTCCTCATCGGGATCACTGAAGGCCTACTTCTCTATTGGCTGACCATCCGGTTTGTCTTCCCGTCGCTCATGATCGAAACCGCCGGTGACCCATCACTGACTTTATTCGGCGACCTCACTTCGAATCAGCCGAGAGAGGTCGTCTTCCTACTCCACTACTTGCCAATTTTCCTGCTCAGTTTCGGCGCTGTTTTCGGCCCTCTGCGCGTCTTTCTTCCCCAATGGCGCTACAAAGGTGGCCAGTTCTAACCCTCATTCTCGCAATCTTCGGTCTCTCGACCGTATTAACGACTACCAACGCATGTTCCCCAAATTCTTAACTCTGACCCTCTCATCAATTTTATGTCTCCTCGGCGCTGCACTCCTAACCGGCTGCAGCGATAGCGAGAAGGCTGAGACTGTCGAGGATGAGATTCGCGGTGTCGAAAACCAACTGGCTGGACTTCAAGAAACCATCGATGGCATTCGTCAGCGCATCCCAGAGTCGATATCCGACACAGAGGCGCTGCCCGCCAGCCCCCTGACAGACGAGGAGCGGATGCTCAATGAGACAGCGGCTAGCCCTGCGGAATCTACTCAGACTACCCCCGCAGAAGCAGCCGAAAAGACTCCCGCAGCTCCGACTAACTCCGAATACTCAAGCAACGTTCGCCGCGGCGACGCACTGCTCACAGCCAAGCGATATTCCGACGCCATCGCCGCCTACTCGGAGGCCATCCGCATCAACCTCGAGGATGCACCCGCCTACTACCACCGCGCCGTCGCCTATGCCACTTTTGGCCAGGAGAAGGACATCCATCGAGCGATCCGCGACATGACCACCTACATCTCGATCGAGCAAGCCGACCCCCGAGGCTACCTCGCCAGATCACGCCTCTATTCCATGATCGCAATGGAAGGCGAAGCCGCAGCCGACCACATGCGCGCCCAGTGGCTGGCCTGGAATCATCAAGTCGACTCCCACTAAACTAAAGGGATCTGGAGAGTGGAGTTGGACTCCGCTTTGGGGACGATTGAAAAGCACCTTCCCGATTCGACCAAGGCACAGTGGACTAGGGAAGGTCTGATCAATTCAGCCACCCCCACAAAGATGGGAATTGAGGTCTGTTAGCTTTGTCCTGAATCCAGTGGGGCAGGCTGAACCCTTTTCGGATGTCACCGGAGAGTTCCGAATCCAAGAACGTGGGACGCGACCGTCTCGGTCGTCGCTCTCTGGGGCTATGACCGGGACGGTCATGCCACGGCTCAACGGCGCGGAAGTCTGGCGGCGCTGCGCACTGAACGAAAATTGGAGCCCTTCGGGTTACTCCGGCAGGCTCATCGTCACAAGAAACGACTTACTGAATCCATCCTCTTGAATATCGCCATAAGCCGTGTCCTCGATTTTGCGAAATGAAGGGAGACCTAAGGCGTATCGCGCATTGAGGAAGTCGCAGGCGACCGCCCCGAAGAGCTGCGCACCATCGACCTCCCAATCAGGAAACTCTTCTCTCAGATCGCCGATCAGGTCAGATCCTAGGCCGAGTTCTGTTTCTGGAAAAAATAGTTCAGCGCCTCGTTTGAGTCGCCGGTCTCGGAGGGCTGATACTGATGACAGATCTCCGCTCCAGCGTTAAGCGTTAAGGTATTCTATGCCAGTGCCGGTATACCCGATCAGCATCTTTCCTGATCGGCCCCGCGATTGTCGACCGCATCGAATACCCAATCGATCGGAATCCCATCGACATCGAAAACTGGCACGACCTCCATGTCGCCATTGGGAAAATGAACCGTCACTCTCTCATCTGGCTTGACCTTCGGTTTCTCGCTGCACCCGATGCCGACAGCCGTTGCTAGTATCAATGCCATCCGGATGAACAAACTGGCTAGCCTTTCAGAACCCATAAGTGGTTTGATTTTCCGCTTCTCGATTCGTTCAACGGATCAGGAGATTTACGGTAGCCGTTTCGGAACACCGATGGTAATCGTTGATTATGTTACGGAACCTTAGCCGCAACCTCCTCACCATCGCTGGATTACTCACCTGCACGATGCTGCCAGTCTTGGCCCAAGACGAACCCTCCTCAAAGGAGTCGGCCAAAGACGTACCCGCAGTCGCTGAAAAGACGCCTGCAGAGACCCGAAGAGCCAAGCCCGTTGCCAATGCCACAGTTACGGCCACGCTAATGGTCCAGCATATTCATGGCGAGCCAGCGAGCGGTAACCCCGGCCTAGAAGTCTATTGCACCACGCAAGCAATCCTGTTGGCGTCGCCAGAAATTAAGCGCCGAACCGTGAGCACCATGAAGGACATGGACTCTGAGTTCGATGGCCAAGCTAGGATCAAGGCCAAGTGGGTTCCCAAAACGACCTTACTAGAGGTCACCATCGACAATCTAGACAGCGAACAGGGAACCGCATTTCTTGAAACGCTTCTTGAAGAGTTCACGACGTTCAAACGAGAGATCTCGCAGACCGTCGCCGATCGGCGGATCAACTTGATCACCGAACAAGTTATCAGTCTCGAAGGTCGCCTCAACGACGATGGTGAAGCCCTACAATCGCTTAGACAGGAATATCACATGTCCAGCCTCCGCACCGAAGGTGAGCAGGTGACTCAGGAGATCGCGAATCTTCTCAAAGAGCGACAGAAAGTTGCGCTCGAGAAAAACGCCGACACGAAACTTCCGCAGGTCGAGAAAAGGTTAGCCAAGAAGACGGAGAGAATGCGCGAAATTGAAGCTATTGTCGCCAATGACAACGGTCTAAGTAGTCGTATCGGTCGGACGCGTGCGGCGATCGAAACTTCGCTTAGCCGTCTGACACAGGAAGAGACTCGCGCCGCGTTCATGGGAGACGGAGTGACAGTGATTATTCCGCCGTCTTCACGGCCTTAGCGGCGACAAAGCTCGTCGGCTGGGACTCCAGATTTAGTCGGTTCATCGGGCCTTTTTCAGAAAGGCTCACTCCTGTGGTGCCTTGCGAATCCTCGCTGGCACATCCCGAATTGGGAACCCAGTCCGAGTCAGGACATCCCATACCTCGACGAGAGTTCCGAGTTCAGATCCTGCGTCAGCCTTGATCTCAAGCTTGTCAGCGCCAGCTCCTGACGCCTTCAGCTCGACAAGCCGACTTTCGAGCCCTTCGGCATCTACCAGTTGGTCGCCGAAATAGATCGCTCCATCGGGAGTGATCGAAACTGGAATCCGCCGATCCGTAGTCTCGGAACTCAACAGGGATGTCGTTGTCGGCAGTTCGATTTGAAGGTTGGTTTTCTTCTCCTTAAATGTCGTCGTGACGATAAAGAAGATCAGAAGAATCGCCAAAATATCGATCAATGGAATGATCGGCACCTCGGAACGCTTTCTCTTTTGAACCGGGATATGAATCATCCTTCAACGGCCCCCTGTGCAATCAGTTGCTGGTTGCGCCACTCGCGATAGAAATTGCCGATCCCACGACCGAGAACAACTTCCATTCGGGCTGCAATTTTCTCAATTTTTCGGCCAAAATAGGTGTGAGCAATGACCGTCGGAACGGCCACCGCCAGTCCCGCAATCGTGGTCGTTAGGGCTAGAGCGATCCCCCTGGCGAGCAGCGCAGGATCGGCATCATCAGCTCCGGCATCGGCCAACACTGAGAACACGGAGACCAATCCGGAGACCGTGCCCAAGAGCCCTAGCAACGGCGCAATGGTGATAACCACCTCCAAGACGGCCATCCCTCCTTGAAGCTTCACAATTTCCTCTCGCGCTTCTGACTCAGCAGCCGATGACGCAGCTTCCTCAGTAGCGAATTCACCGGATAAAGCATGACCCGCCGTCCGAGACAGCGCCGTATCACTTGCTCTCAAATTGGAGTGCAGCTGCTCCAAATCACCATTCGCGACGTACTGGCCAGAGGCCCCCAGAATCTGCTCGATCCCTGTCGGAACAATCCGCTGGGTGCGCATCACCAGGGCTTTGTAAACAATCACGGTGACGGCGACCACCGAACACAGGAAAATAAGAAACATAAACACACCACCGGCTGATAGAAATTCCCAAACCTCAGAGACACCGTCGCTGGGCAATTTTTCATCGATCTCCGTCGTCAGGCGATCCTCCATGGGAACTTCCTCATCTTGACCAAAGATACGACTGGGCATCATAGCTGCCGTCGCGAGCGTCGTGACGAGTGCTGCAGATTTAGTAGATAACAACATTGTAGGTAATCTCGATCTGTTCGTTTTCTAGCAAATCTAGCAATTCCTCAGGAATTGGCGGAATCTTGGCTTCCAGAATCGAACTCAGGGTAAAGTCTGTGATGATCGCATTAGCATCGCCCGACAAGACTTTGAGGTTGCGGGCATTGCCATCACGATCGACCGAAAATCGCACACGGAGACTACCGAACGTCACGAACTCACGTTTGCGATCGACGTAGAAATGCCAGCGTTTCTCAACGGCTGAAGTGACCTGAGCCATGTATTTACCAGTCGGGGTCTGCTTGGTATCAAATGACGCTTTGTTCCGACTATCAAGAGTTCCCATGAGCTTCTTAGTGCGGGACTCTGGAATGTAGCCGGGAGGAGATTCGGCTCCCGGAGCTGCTGGCGGCTGGGTCTTGGGCGCCTCTTCCACAACAACTTGCTCCTGCTCTTTGGGCCGCTCCTCGACATCGTCTTGACTGGGCTCTTTAGCTCCTCCGACCGTTTCTAACGTTCTTGGCAACTCCAGAAACTCCCCCGAAGGCGGAAGGTCGAGTAACTGCTCAGTCCCTAGATCAGTATCGACGAGTTCTGGAAGATCAGGATCTTTTCGCTGTTTAGCATCTGCAGAAACGTCATCTGGCTCAATCGCTTCAGCGACTTCAACCGCAGCCGAGACCGGCGCTGGCGGACTCGGCGGCCCTCCTGCTGTAGAACCCGACTTTTCGCCATCGACAAAATCTCGGTCGATCAAATCGGTAGCCTTATCCATTGCACCATCGGTGGCGACCTGATCCTCAGGTTGTAAACTAGGTGAGACAGAACTCGCTGCCGTCGTACTGCGATCCGAAACGCGATGAGTCTCGCTCTCTGGTTCTTCGGTAGGATCTAGATCGTCGGTTCGGACAAACTCCTGCCGCTCTTTGGGGTCTCCGACCTCTTCTTCCACGAGAAGGTCAGGCGTAATCGTCACATACTCTTCAGGCGTGGGCTCAGGAACTACTGCCGGCGCCTGCTGAATTCCAAAAGCGAACAGCAGGGCAAGCAGCAGAAACAGCACCATGTGGAAGGCGATCGAGACTGCGACCGCCGCCCGGGCGACCTTTCTCTCAAAGCCGGACATCGCCAAAGTGTGCCTTAATCTCAGTTCGATTCCAATGGTTTCCCCTATAGAATCGCGCTTTCCAAAGGAATGCCTGCGGATCGTTGTCTCAACGTTCTCGCCCTATTTCCACGTTCTTAGAGCCAAGCTGGTGTCGATTTAGGCTGTAAATTCTACATCATGAACTTTTTTATGATTATTATAATATTTATTTTGACTATTCTAAGCGGAGGTGATATACTTTCAGCGTGCTAGGGGTTGTGTCCAAGCACCCAAGCGATTCGTCACTTGGTTATTGTTGTGTGTGTGTGTGAGCCCCGCCAGAAATGGCGGGGCTTACCCTTTTTCAGGAGGCCCGCCCCAACTCGTCGCAACAACCCACGAATTGTCTCGTATTGGAGTCATGCTATGCCGCCCTTTCTGCCGCCTTGTCCTCCTGACGCTAGCCACATGCTTCAACGGTTCGCTTCTTTTTGCCTCTGAACCAAAGCCGAGCCACAAGCCGAACTTGATCATTATCCTCGCCGACGATTTGGTTTACGGGGATCTTGGGTGCTTCGGCAGCAAACTGGTTAAAACTCCGGTTCTCGACAAAATGGCGACGGAAGGGATGACCTTTACCGACTTCTATTCCGGCTCGACCGTGTGCGCTCCCTCGCGTTGCGTCCTGATGACCGGCCAACACACCGGTCGTTGCAGTGTAAGAGGCAATTCGAGCAACCCTATAATTCAAGCTCGTGTCGACGAAAACAGTTACGATCCTGTGCGCGATTGTTTCAAAGAGCGCGGCGGAAAAGCCATGGGGGACGATCACCCAATCGCATGGATCAACACCTTGAACGACGGGCGCTTCTTCTACACCGAACTCGGCCATGACGTCCGATCGCTGGAAACACCCTTCGGTCGTAAGCATGTCATCGAAGCGATCCGCTGGGCAGCCAGAATGAATCCGAGTGAAGAGTAACACGGGGCCTCACTCTCTTCGGATCACTCTGGGCAAGAGCCTGCCGGAATTTTGCCGTCAGCGCAGCACTTTCCGCGATGGAACCGATAGGAGGCACCTGTCGTAATTCCAATCCAGACCCAGAACAGGTTGATCGCCATGTTGAGCGGAAACTCCGGAAATCCGAGCAGGTAAGTGCTGCCATGAAGATTGAATCCCAACTGACCAAAACGCAATCCACCCACTTCCGCCGAATAGAAGGTCAACGCGACGACTAAGGCGATGGCTAGCGGATAGGCATAGCGAAGCCGAGCGGACATTCCAATCACAAGCGACACCAAAAGCGGCACTGCCCCAAGGAGCAGCCCCATCAAAATCCAGATACCATAGCGCAATCGTGTCACGGCTCAAGTATAGCGGGACAGCAACCGCCACACAACCGCTGCTCTAACCCAGCGAAGGCACTCCAACAGCGGGATCGATATCGGCTTCGTAGTCGATTCCCGGAAGACCAAATCCGAACAGCTTAAGGAAATTCTGCTGATAGCCGCTGAAGTCGCCGAGCCCAGGTAAACTTTCGGTATCGACCGTTTCCCAAGCCTCTGCAACGTGCGCCTGAATGTCATCGCGCATCTCCCAATCATCGATCCGAATCCGGCCAGCTTCGTCGAGGGTCGCGGCGCTGTCACCATTCAGATGATCGGCAAACAAACGCTGAATCTGTTCGATGCAGTCTTCGTGATTCCCCTCTTCCTTCATCTTCTTGAACAGAAGCGAGATGTAGAGCGGCACCACAGGAATGGCCGAGCTGGCTTGGGTGACAACAGCCTTGTTGACCGAAACAAAAGAGCGACCGCCGCCCTCAGCTAGGGAAGCGGCGATGCGCGCACAACTCTCTTCGAGATGCTTTTTGGCCTGGCCGATAGTCCCATCCTTATAGATGCGCCAAGTCTGCTCCGGGCCAATGTAGGAGTAGGCAACGGTGGTCACATCAGGTGCCAGAACTCCGGCTTCAGAAAGAGCCGTCATCCAAAGCTCCCAATCCTCACCACCCATAACTTTGATTGTGTTAGCGACTTCCTCCTCGTTCGCCGGATCGATGCTGACGCTGGTGACCTCGCCGGTGTCGGTATTGAGATTCTTGTTGGTGTAAGTGTCGCCGACGGGCTTGAGAACCGACTTATAGGTTTCGCCATCGGTCGGGTCAGTCCGGCGCGGAGAAGCGAGGGAATAGATCACCGAGTCGATAGGGCCAATGCCGTCCGTTTTGATCAGATCGATGACCTGCTGCTTCAGCTCGTTGGAAAAAGCGTCGCCATTCAGGCTCTTTGCGTAGAGTCCTTCAGCATGAGCCGCTTTCTCAAAGGCAGCGGAGTTGTAGTACCCCGCACTCGCTGTCCGCTTGCCCTCAGCCGCCTTCTCGAAAAACACGCCAATGGTCGAAGCTCCCGCGGAAAAGGCGGGCACGATTCGGGACGACAGACCGTAGCCCGTCGACGAACCGATCACCAACACATTGCGGGGCGGGTTCGCGAGCTTCGGCTGGCTCTTAACATAGTCGATCTGCTCCTGGACGTGGGCAGCGCATCCTTCAGGGTGCGCAGTCGTGCAGATAAAGCCTCGGAGTTTCGGTTGAATGATCATGCGTGCCTCAAGCCCTATCGCGTCGGCGCCGAAGTGACAACAGGATTTGTGCGCGAAGGAGACGGAAGTTTAGTGAATATCTCGCTCGTCCGGTTTTGAAGACGAAAAATCTCACAGTGCCGAACCACAGTTTGGTCTCCACATTTTTTTGTCTTACCCCGCTCAACCGCAGCCAGTCAAAGGTAGGGTCAGGACGTCCCAGCCTGCCGAAGTGAGCCTGAAGCGAAACGCCCAATAGGGAGAGTGGAATTGTATTCCGCTGATATCACGCAGGCCAAGCGGAGTGAAACTCCACTCTCCCTATTCACGCAGACA
>ENA-ORXR01000264-ORXR01000264.1-marine-metagenome-genome-assembly--contig:-NODE-264-length-79329-cov-11.110874_pt1 | contig 79329 bp, 56 predicted proteins | sample MGYA00237866_ERZ511479 | MGnify/ENA metagenome assembly ERZ511479 | reverse complement strand
TTTTTTTGCAATTGAAAAAAGTAAGGCCCGCACGGCGAGTGCAAGTAAGCTTTGCATCTATAGAAAATGTGTTTATGTTTTACTTCTGAATACCCCTCAATTACTGATTTCGAAAGTCAATAATGTGACTTAGCTTTAACAATGGATTAGAAAATAAAACATATATCTATAAAGATTATTTGTTAACCTTCACTGGTTAGCCATTATTGTATTAGATGTAAGTTAGCCTACTATGACAAAAGCATTAATTGTAACTAAATCTTACGTTTATAATGAATTACTCCCTCCGAGTCAAAATTATATTACTAAATTTAGTCGAGCAATTTTTGGGACTATCTATTGTTAACAAAAATCTAATTTGCATGAAAATCAATCTAATTCTATTTTTATTACTGTTCTCACTAACAGCATTCTCCCAGCGTACCATCACGGGTACTATAGTCGACTCAGGGGGTGAACCCATGATTGGGGCCAACGTCATAGAGCAAGGTACATCTAATGGAACCATCACAGATCTTGACGGGGCTTTCTCACTTACAGTATCAGAAGGAGCGATGCTGGATATTACGTACACAGGTTATGCCGATCAGCTTATCGCCACTGAAAATGTCTCTAATTTAAATATCACCTTGCAAGAAGGTGCACTTTTAGACGAGGTAGTTGTCACAGCTTTAGGTATTGAGCGAAAGAAACGAGCCTTGGCTTATTCTGTCACAGAATTAGAGGGTTCATCCTTAACTACTGCCAAAGAAATTAATATTGGCAACTCGCTCGCCGGGAAAGTCGCGGGTGTGAATGTCAGTAACCCGGCAACAGGACCGGGCGGATCCACCAGGATTGTTATTCGGGGTAATGGAAATATCTCAGGTAATAACCAACCTCTGGTTGTTGTAGACGGCGTACCTATTAATACTGGCAACTTAGGTGCTGCAGGTATGTGGGGAGGTCAAGACTGGGGTGATGGATTATCAAGTCTTAATGCTGATGATGTTGAAAGTGTCACAGTCCTGAAAGGTAATACAGCTGGGGCCCTCTATGGGTACAGAGCTGACAATGGTGTCATCGTCGTAACCACTAAGAAAGGTTCTAAAGATGGTAGAATAGGCGTTGAATTCAACTCTAACTATCAAGTCGAATCGATCATCGACAATTATGACTTCCAAAGACAGTACGGTCATGGTGATAGAGGAGCTAAGCCAGGTACAGAGGCAGAAGCTTATGCTCAAGGCTTATCCTCGTGGGGTGCGCCTTTAGATGGTAGCTCAGTCCTCCAATTTGACGGAGTGTCCAGACCTTATTCTGATGCAGGAGATAATTTAGGACGCTTCTACGGCACTGGTGCTACATTCACTAATACGCTGGGCCTCAGTGGTGGCGGAGAAAAATATGGTTTTAGATTTTCATTGACGGATTTAGATAATAAGGGGATTGTGCCTAACTCTACGGTAGATAGAAAAACCTTCACAGCTAATGTAAATGCTAAAAAAGGCATATTCTTTGGAGCTATTAGTGGATCATTTGTCAATGATGCTACCGCTAACCGGCCGAGACTTTCTGACTCTCCTGGAAATGCTAACTATACAGCATGGTCTCTACCTCCTAGTATTAATATTGATGATCTTAGAGGAGACGAAAACAAGTTAGGTGCTAATGCTGATGGAACTGAATTTCAATTTAATGATAACGCATTCGTCACTAATCCTTGGTGGGCAGCGTACCAATTCGAAGGTAACAATACTAAAAATCGACTTTTCGGTAATGTCAGTTTAGGTGCTGAGTTTATTCCTGGTTTGACATTGACTGGTAAGGCTGGTTTGGATCGATTCAATGAGCGGAGAAGAAGTTTGACCCCATATGGTACTGCATTCAGCACGTTAGGTGAGCTCAGTGAATCTAACCGAGAACTGCAAGAGGTTAATCTGGAGGCCATCCTGAGGTATGTAGGTGATATCAATTCAAGTGTTGGAATTGATCTCTTAGTGGGTGGTAATCAACAACGAAATTTTGATGAAACTCTTAGTGTGGGAGGTAACAACTTTAACATACCATTTCTTCATACAGCTCGAAATTTAGCAAATCAAAGCATAGGATATGGATACAGTCAATATCAGGTAAATTCTGTATTTGCCATGGCTGAAATTTCACTACTAAACTCACTTTATATTACAGCTACGGGACGCCAAGATTGGTTCTCTGTGCTGACAGATCCTAATGGAGGAGCATCTGAAAATTCAGTATTCTACCCATCTGTAGGAGTCGCATATGATTTAGCAGAAGGATTAGGTGATGCCCTACCATCTATTATTGATTTTGCTAAGTTCAGAGCATCATGGGCAGAAGTAGGTGGAGCTACAACCCCATATCAGTTAGGTCTAAACTACGGTATACAGGGTCAAGGGCACTTGGGTCAGGCCTTAGGAGCCATTAATACAAACACAGTTCCACCATTAGACTTAAAACCTTCGACCAATAGAGAATTCGAAATTGGTATGGATTTAAGAATGTTCAAAGGGAAAGTGAATGTCGATTTTGCTGTGTACAGCAGAGAAACTATTGATGGGATCCTTCAAGCCAGCATTTCCCCGACATCGGGATTTGGGTCAAAGCTAGTGAATGTGGGAAGAGTGACTAATAAAGGAATAGAACTCTTAGTGGATGTGGAAGTAATACGAAATAATAATTTTACTTGGAGGACAAGTGTCAATTTAGCTCAGAATGATAACGAGGTTGTTAGTCTACTGACTGATGAATCTGATGGAGAAATCATAAGATTAGAGGAGAGCAGAACAAGAAATGCATATATAGAATTGAGAGAAGGGCTTCCCTTTAGTCAAGTTGTCGGATTTGCTTATGCTAGAGATAGCGGGGGTAATATTATTTTAGACGATGCGAATGGTTTTCCTCAGCAAGGAGAGCTACAAGCTTTTGGTACTGGGGTGCATCCGACGTCAATTGGCTGGCAGAATTCATTTAGCATCGGAGATGTGGGAATCAGCTTTTTAATAGATGCCAAGTCAGGCGCTAAAATCTATAATGCTACGAATGCATATGGATACTTCAGAGGACTGCACCAAGCAACATTGGAAGGCAGAGATAGTGGAATTGGGACCATACCGGCCGCTGATGTACAAGATTATTACCAAAGTGTTGCTTTCGGAATTTCGGAAGAATTTATACAGGATGCAAATTTCATCAAGCTAAGAGAATTGATTATAAGCTATAGGCTACCTAACAACCTCTTAGAAGGAATTCCGTTTAAGGATATAGCACTTTCATTTGCGGGAAGAAACTTAGCCCTATTAGCCAGTAGTACTGATAACATTGACCCAGAATCTACATACACAACAGGTAATGGACAGGGACTTGAAATGTTTGGTGTGCCAGTCACCCGATCATTTGGTCTGAATCTAAGCGCTAAATTTTAAACACCATTTCCTTAACTTTTAATAGAAAACAATGAGATATATTAAATATAAAATCCTTTTGGTCTTCATAGGTATGATGTTATTCAGCACATCTTGTGACGAAAATTTTGCTGAAATAAATAGAGATCCGACTGTAGCAAATAATATTGACCCTAACTTTCAGTTTACCTTTGTCCAGCTGAGAACGTCTGGAGGTAGGTACGAGAACTGGAGAGCGGGTTTAATTTATTCATCTATGATGATCCAGCATTTAGCTGCCACTTGTGGATATTGGGCAGGAGATAAATACACATATAATGGAGGTTATAATTCCTCGCTTTTTGATAGAGCGTTCGGAGAGCAAGTCAAAGACGTCGTGGACCTGATCAATACCCTGCAAACGACAGACGTGGGAGATGAGACTATGTTAGGTATGGCTCGCATTTGGAAGGTTGTTATTTTTCATCGTCTGACTGATTTGTATGGTGACATACCATATTTTGAAGCTGGCAAAGGTGCTATAGAAGGTATAGACTTTCCAGCTTACGATAGCCAAGAATCGATTTATTTGGATATGCTGAACGAATTAGAGGAAGGTGTAAATCAGTTAGGAGACGGTGGATATGGCGAGGCTGACCTCATCTATGGTGGTGATGTCGATAAGTGGCGCAAGTTTGGTAATTCTTTAATGTTGAGACTGGCCATGAGGCTCTCAGAGGTGGATGCTGCCACAGCACAGACTTATGCATCTAAAGCCATTGCTGGTGGTATCATGGATTCTAATGATGATGATGCTTACATACTTCACTCTAATGGACCAGAAGGAATCAATAAAAATGGAATAGGAGAAGTTTTAGATAAAGCCAATGGTTTTGGAGATGACTGTCCACGATTGAGTGACACCTTCGTCAATTGGATGAGCTCCAAAGACGACCCTAGATTAGAAATTATAGCCATACCATCCGATAGTACGGGTGTGATAGCAGGCATGCCTAATGGTTTAGACGAGGCACTTCTCGCTGAAAATCCTACAGGTACCTCTGTAGATGACTTCAGTCGTATTAATCCAGCTATAGTAAGAGTATCATCCCCCATGATGTTCATGACAGCTGCAGAAGCTCAGCTGCTGAGTGCAGAGGCGGCTGTTAGGGGCTGGCACGGTGGTGACGCATCAAGCTTATTCTCCGATGGTGTTGCATTAGCATTGGGTATTTGGATGCACTATGATCCAGCACTTGCTTTGGACGAAGCTACTATCTCGGAGTATGTCGATGCGAATAGCTTGGATGAGTCAGATGCGCTAAGTCAAATTGGATGGCAATACTGGGCAGCCACATTTTTAAATGAATACGAGGCCTTCTCTAATTATCGAAGATCAGGATTTCCAGATTTGACACCAGTGGACTATCCTGGTAATATCACCAATGGTCAGATCCCATTGAGATTAGCTAGTAATCCTGGAGAAGCGACGCTCAATCCAAGCTGGCAGTCAGCTGCTGATCGTCAAGGCTTGAGTACTGATTTTCCAAGTCATATGTCAGTCCCAGTGTGGTGGGATAAATAATTGAATTAAATCGAAATTTCTCAGAAGCCAGAAGTATGAATCAACATATTTCTGGCTTCTTACATTGACGCATGTTGAGATGGGCTCCCTTATCCCCCCAGACTTTGAAATCTCAAGTTAATTGCTTTAGATACCATAGGTTTTTAACTATTATTAAGGACGAAGACCTGATGTGCTTTAAGAAAATTCAATGTCTCTACACATTTGATAACCTAGCGAAGTACAACCCAAGCTTTTAACTTTTAGTTTTAGAATAAGATGTGTCTGATCACGGGATTGACCTAAAGAGCTGATCCATGTCCAAGGCATATTGAGGAATAAAAATCGTTACGCCGTAGGTAGGATATCTTAGTAGGCACAGTACGAAGTCCTGGGAAAAGTAGTAGAGAAGGGCTGCGGCTGGCGAGATCTTTTAGGCATATTCAGAAGTAATCATAGTAAGGTGAAATATCTTGGTAGCCCAGTACGAAGTGCTGGGAAAGATAGTAGAGAGAGGCTTTGGTTGGCGAGATTTTTGATAAGAATCATGACAACCAATTTTTACTGTGGCCCCGTTTTTTTTGAGAATTAGTTATCACAGTGTAACAGTTCCACACATATTAACAAAGCAGTATAATTGACAATCTCTAAGCGATTAATTATCAATTATTTAGATTTTAATTTCGAGCATCAGGATCATTTGAACATGCTGAGCAAATAATCTCTAAATGATTAATTACTCAATAAATATCAGATCATGGGTGCCAAGATTGTTAAGCATTCATTTTCCTACGATCAGATTAACTGATAAAATCAGCGTAAATTCACTTCTTTATCTTCTCAGCATCCAGCCATCTATGATAAGCTCGTGCATTCTTGGCATGACCAGCAGAAGTAGCGGCAAAAGCATGTTCTGAGTTATATCCAGGCTTAGCGCACATATATAAGTAGTCATGCTGTTTAGGATTTAATACGGCATCAATACTACTGATTGAGGGCATGTAGATCGGGCCAGGTGGAATCCCAGCATTGATATAAGTATTAAAAGGTGAGTCATAAATCAGATGTTTTTTGAGGACCCTGCGGATGGTGAAATCGCCGAGCGCAAATACAACCGTTGGATCAGCTTGTAGAAGCATGCCGCGGTTCACCCGATTTAGATATAGGCCAGCTATGATGGGCTTCTCGTCTTTTCTCAATGATTCTTTCTCGACAATAGATGCAAGGCTATATACTTCCTCCTTAGTCAGCCCTAAGGCCTCCGCCTTTTGGAGTCTGTTTTGCTGAGACCAGAAGATATCATTCTCTCTTTTCATGCGATTGATGATGTCATGTGAGCTCACATCCCAGAAAAAATTATAAGTATTAGGGATGAAGAGGCTCATCACATTGTGGCTGTTTAAGCCCAGCTTTGAAAGTTTCTCATCAGACATTAATGTATTCAGAAAGCTGACAGAGTCTGGTTCCAGATATGCCGTCAGCTTACCTGATAATTCCTGTATCGTTCTAACATTATTAAATGTCACCTTAGTGGGAGCTTGATTGCCTGATCTGAGGTGACCAACTAATTGTCGATTATTCCATTCTGGCTGAATGTCATAAACTCCTGATGGGACGTCATCTTTCTTATATCTCATCCAACCCGCCACGTCAGCGAAGCTGCTGACATCCTTGAGCAAATTCTGCTTCGTCAGAATTGTCACGACGTCCTCGAATGACGATTCAGACGGGATGGTAATGGTGTAGTCATCCAGCCCTTGTCTTATATTATGATGATAGATAGACGAGTATACACTGTAAGCCACATATGATCCAATCAGTAATAGTAGGAGGACGGTATAAAGGAAGAATCTCTTCATTTAGTACTGCTCGCTTTCGTTAGGGAAATCACCAGATTTTACGTCGTCAATATACCGCTCTGTAGCTGACTTAATATCATCGAATAAATTCATATACCGCCTGAGAAATCTCGGATTGAACTCTTTAGTAATACCTAAAAGATCATGCAATACGAGCACCTGGCCGTCACAGAACGGTCCACCACCGATACCAATCGTCGGCACATCTATACTCTTAGAGACTTCTCTCGACAGCATAGCTGGTATCTTTTCTAAGACGACTCCAAAGCAACCTATATCGTTGAGCAGCTTCGCATCTTGTAGGAGTTTATCAGCCTCCTCGTCTTCCTTAGCTCTGACTTTATAAGTGCCAAACTTATAGATAGATTGAGGCGTCAGCCCGAGATGACCCATGACGGGTATACCAGCAGAAAGGATTCGCTTGATTGATTCTGCTATCTCTTCGCCGCCTTCTAATTTCACCGCGTGTGCGCCTGATTCTTTCATAATTCTGATAGCTGACTCCAATGCCTTGAGGGAGTTACCTTGGTAAGTACCAAATGGTAAATCTACAACGACCAAAGCTCTGCTGACCGCTCGAATTACCGACTGTGCATGGTAAATCATATGGTCAAGCGTAATGGGTAAGGTAGTCTCGTGACCAGCCATGACATTAGAAGCGGAGTCCCCGACTAAGATGATGTCTATACCCGCTGAGTCAATGATACTCGCCAGAGAAAAATCGTATGCTGTCAGCATCGAGATTTTTTCTCCCTTCTTTTTCATATTTCTGAGTGTATGGACGGTTACTCTTTTGACCTCTTTCTTAGCTATTGACATATTGTGTATTTAAAGGAGCTGTAAGTTAATGTATTGTCCTATTATTTTAAATAATTATCATGTCAGCCGATGAGCTCCTCATTTACATCGACGTTACATTTTTCCATTTACATATGCGATGGTTTCTATTATGGACGATTGTATAAACTTTGCAAAGAGACTGACTGTGTGATTTAATAATCGACTACAGCTATATTTGATTCATTACCATATTGGTTGGAAAAGTCATATATGTTAGGTCATGTTGCTTGAGAAGCGAGGTTTTAGTCAGTACTGAGACCTCGATTAGTAGATTTGGATCGTGGGTATAAAAGAGCGGTCATTGCAGAGCCTACGATGATAACGGACAATTTGACAGTTAATATCTATAAATTCAATGCGTTATGTCACATCCAAAAGACGAATTGACATAATTTTTATGCGATCATCTAATGGCACAGCTATTGACCTAAGCATCATAGATTTTTAACAGAAAATAAACTTATACATGGGTAAAATAATAGGAATCGACTTAGGAACAACCAATTCCTGCGTCGCAGTCATGGAAGGGAATGAGCCAGTGGTCATTCCTAATGACGAAGGGAAACGGACGACACCATCCGTCGTTGCTTTTTTAGATAATGGTGAGCGAAAAGTAGGTGATCCCGCCAAGCGGCAGGCAATCACTAATCCCACCAGAACGGTCTCATCTATCAAGAGATATATGGGCGACAGATTCTCAGAAGCGAAAGGTGAAATATCAAAGTCCGCTTATAAGGTGGTGAAAGGTGATAACGATACCATCAGAGTGGATATCGACGATCGCAAATATACACCTCAGGAGATTTCAGCTATGGTCCTTCAAAAGATGAAGAAAACGGCTGAAGACTTTTTGGGTTCTGAAGTAACAGAGGCAGTCATTACTGTACCAGCTTATTTTAATGATTCGCAGCGACAAGCTACAAAAGAAGCTGGTGAAATTGCTGGCTTGGATGTGAAACGGATTATTAACGAGCCCACGGCAGCAGCCTTAGCGTATGGATTGGATAAGAAGAATGTCGATCAGACGATTGCTGTATATGATTTAGGTGGCGGTACATTCGATATCTCGATCTTGGAGCTTGGAGAAGGCGTGTTTGAGGTAAAATCTACCAATGGTGATACGCACTTGGGAGGAGACGACTTTGACCAGATCATTATAGACTGGCTTGCGGATAGCTTTAAGAATCAAGAAAATATTGATTTAAGAAAAGATCCAATGGCACTTCAAAGACTAAAGGATGCAGCAGAGAAAGCTAAGATTGAATTGTCATCATCTACAGAAACTGAAATAAATCTGCCGTATGTAACAGCAGTCGATGGGGTGCCTAAGCACTTAGTATTAAAGCTAAGCAGATCAAACTTTGAGAAGCTGGCTGATGACTTAGTACAGCGCACTTTGAAACCATGCCAAGAAGCATTAAAAGATGCCGGTCTTGCTAAAACAGATATTGATGAAATCATCTTGGTCGGGGGATCAACGAGAATTCCTCGTATCCAACAGGCTGTGGAAGAATTTTTCGGTAAGAAACCTAATAAAAGTGTGAACCCTGACGAGGTCGTAGCTATTGGAGCTTCTATTCAGGGTGGTGTATTAAGTGGAGATGTTCAAGATGTACTTTTATTAGACGTCACACCACTATCACTGGGTATAGAAACTATGGGTGGTGTCTATGATGTAGTTATAGAGGCTAACTCTACGATCCCAACTAAGAAGCAGAAAACATACTCTACAGCAGCAGATAATCAGCCAAGTGTAGAAATTCATATTTTGCAAGGGGAGCGGCCTATGGCAAGAGATAATAGATCCGTCGGTAGATTTATTCTCGATGGCATACCTCCAGCACCTCGTGGTACTCCACAGGTAGAAGTAACATTCGATATAGATGCTAATGGTATTTTAAGTGTCTCTGCTAAAGATAAGGGGACTGGTAAGGAGCAGAATATCCGAATCGAAGCTTCCACCGGACTATCTGAGGAGGAGATCGCAAAAATGAAGGCAGAGGCTGCTGAAAATGCGGATGCTGATAAAGCAGCTAAGGAAAAAGTAGACAAAATTAATGCCGCGGATACCTTGATATTCCAGACCGAAAAGCAATTGAAAGAATTTGGAGATAAAGTGCCAGAAGATAAAAAAGGAGCTATTGACAAGGCTCTCGCTGATCTTAAAGAGGCTCATAAGACTGAGGATATGGCTACTATTGAACCAGCGACGGAAGCGCTTAATCAGGCGTGGCAAGCAGCCAGTGCCGAGATATACCAGGCTCAGCAAGATGCTGGAGCAGGCGCTGGTGCTACAGAAGCTACTGCTGATAACGGTGCAGAGACGGAGGGTAAAGCTGAGGATGAGGTCACCGATGTAGAGTTTGAAGAGGTAGACGATAAAAAGTAGAGATAATTAGCGCTCTCTTAAATTATATGAGGCTGCTCGTTTGTTCGAGCAGCCTTTTCTTGTGAATTAACTTTACAGCTTAGTGTCTTTATCGTGTTCACCGACATCAAAATATAATAAGTCTGAATACACTATCCGGCCTACGAGCTATCGTTTAGTTCGAACGAATGGAGTGTAAGAACCAATTGACTACTGTGAGTGAACTTAAGTGATACTCAGATGATCAGAAAGTGCTGCACTGCCTCTTTCTATATTAATTTAGAATTGTCTGTATGTAGAAGAAATGCAGGATATTTGCTTCAATTTTCAATGTTTTATGGTGCTGAAATGGTATTGTCATAAATTAGAACTTGAGTTTCTGTGTCTTTAGATAATTTTAGCGTCTTTAAGTAGAAGTGTTATACCTACATACTACTTAATGCTATGTCTGGTATGATCATTCCTACAATAAGAAAGCGAACTAATATCTGGTACCTACAAATTTGCTATTTGAACTCGTATTAAAGTTATATCGTTATAATCTTAGACCTTTAGACATGAATCATAACTTTTCCCCATTTTTCTTGATCGTATTTCTCATTATTTTTAAGCCTGGATACTCTCAGACGAGTACCTGCTTCAACATTTTGACAGGTAATGACGATGTTGAGGAAGTCGTATCCAATGGTACCATGGATCTCAACAGTTCAGATATAGAGCTTGTAGTCAATAATGGGGCTGCCCAGCTGGCAGGTCTTCGATTTCAAAATATTACTATCCCGAGCGGGAGTGTTATCACGAATGCATATATCCAATTTACTGTAGATGAAGCCACTAGTGGTGATGCGAATCTTTTCATCAGAGGAGAGGATGTTAATAATTCTGCTTCATTCACAACTGCCAGTGCTAATCTCTCTCAGCGAAGTACGACTTCTGCTACCATCGGATGGAATCCAGTAGCCTGGCAAGTTATAGGTGGCGCAGGAATAAAACAGCGCACACCTAACATATCTTCCATCATCAATGAAATCATCTCGCGTCCTGGTTACGCCTCCGGAAATGCAATCAGCATCTTCATAGGAGGTTCAGGTACAAGAATAGCAGAATCCTATGAGACGTCCCCCTCTCAAGCGGCTAAACTTTGCGTGACTTATACCAGTTGCCTTCAAGACAGCGATAGCGATGGTATCTGTGATCTTGTAGATGGAGATATAAAAAATGACATTGTAATCAATGAAATTAATTATAGGTCAGTACTCAATCAAGAGGATATTGAATTCGTAGAGATTTTTAACAATGATGTAGCCTCTGTGGATATATCTGGATGGACTCTCAGTAATGGTATTGACTACACATTCCCATCTAATACTTCTATCGCAGCTGGACAATATTTAGTGGTCTCATCCTCACCGTCTGATTACTCTGGTCGCTGGGCTGGTCCAGTCTTAGGTCCATTTCAAAGAAATCTCTCCAATCGTAAAGATGATATTCGTCTCGTAGATCGCTACTGTAATAAGATTGATGAAGTAGATTATGAAAGTTGGAAAGAATGGCCTAATGTCAGATACAGAAATAATGGTGATAGTCCTGTGTCAATTCAAAAAATAAACCCGTCTCTACCTGGCCAACATGCAGGAAGCTGGGCGGCTGCTATTCCTACTCCCAGAGCTAAGAATACCTCAGTGTTTATCAGTAATTCCACTAATGTAGCAGTTGTTAAGAGCGTCTCAAAATCTCCAAATAAACCAGTTACCGGAGAGCAGGTCCGAATAAGAGTAGATATGTCACAGAGCAGCTCTGCTCAGGCGGGACCCATCAATATTGCTTTGCAATATCAGCACATGTCCGCCGGGAGCTATATCGCCAAGTCAGATGCGCAGTACAGCTCAAGCTGGACAACAAGAGTGATGAAAGATGATGGGGTCGGAGTGGATTCTACTGCAAACAATGGGGTCTACACCGCATTCATCCCATCCAGTGTGCAGCAGCATAGAAAGCTGATCAGGTATAGAATCAAGATAACCCAGGCAGGCGGTCAGGTGAGATACTATCCAGATCCAAAACACGCTGAGAGTAACTATGCCTACTATGTCTATGACGGATACCCCATCACAGAAGGCCGCGATCTTAATCAGCTTAATAAGATGCAGGAGATAAGTATCATTACAAAAAGTTCGACGGCATCCATATATATAGGGACTGGAACCACAAATCCTAATATATATACTGGTTTAGATTATCTAGGAGAAGGTACACTTGTCTATAATGGCAAGGTGTATGATCATATGCGGTTCAGACCTAGAGGTAAAAATAGCCGTTCTGTAAGAGTCAAACCCGCACTGAAGTTTGATATGAATCCAGAGCGCAGTATTACGACTCAGAAAGATTGTGGCGATGATTATGATGTGGAGCGAGGCAAGATCGTCCTCTCAGGAGCTTGGGTAGGGGATAGGGCCTCCCACGGTCTCACAGAGTCACTCATATATAAGCTTCAGGATCTTACAGGAGGATTAAAGAGATCTGCGGACTACACGCAATTTAGAATCGTAGATCAGTCGAATGAGAGTGATGACTATTGGGGCTTATTTCTCATCTTAGAGGATTACGGAGGCGATTATCTAAAGGAGAATAATCTTTCCGAGGGTAATTTTTGGACCACGGATAGAGATACCAGACAGAGAGTCTTAGACTATCAAGGCGATTTTCCATATCCAGGAGGATCCAATTCAGTTCCTACTTTTGCTCCTTTTGACCAAACTAATAGTAACAGTAACGGTCGATTTACCATCAATAATAAAGGAAATATACCTTTACTATTTGGTGATCGAATAGCCAATGAATTTTATGGTCAGAATGGGAATAATTACATAGGAAAACATAGTTATGCTGAATATTATGATTCAAAGAGCGGCCTTTACCATGCTTGGTGGGGAGATATGGACAATGCTTTCGAAAATCCAATTGATGATAATGTTTGGTTCCTGCGTAATCAAACTGAGTATGGTGATCCATTAAAGAATCGACTGGATATTCCTAATTCGCTGAAGATAGCCTATGATAATGCGCTGAGATCTGCCTATGATCTTATGTTTGGTTATTCTGACAATGGTTACTCACAGACTGATTTTTTGGTGGATAATGAATCTAAAAAAATCTACAATCCTTCTGCAGCCTATGATTGGGCCACGATCGATAGCAGTAGGTGGAACGGCATCAGCAATGATAATAATATTAACCAGGTACATGACTATGGGTCTATAGACGCTCATGTAGATTGGTACAAGAGTTGGTTCGACTTTAGAAAATTTCACATTGCTAATACTGTCTTAGATGATACTGGTATACCGAGCACACCAAGTATCAATTTGCTAAATAACAGATTAAACGACTTGAGACTATCTAACTCATCCTACAGCGGTAGCAGTTCTTTTATGGCTATGGAGTGGAGAGTCGGAGAATGGAGTGATCCTTCTAACTCTTTTTATGATGGGGACTGCGGAGCAAAGTACGAGATTGATACTCACTGGTCGAGCGGTGAGATTAATAGCTTTACCAGTAACTACACTATACCAGCTGGGGCATTCCTTAAGGAGAATAGGACATACCTGATCAGAGTGCGATATAAAGATAATACTGGTAGATGGAGTCATTGGAGTCAACCTGAAAAAGTGGTTCCCACACCAGCGGTCAATCCACAACTGTATAATTTAGTCATTAATGAGATTATGTACAATCCAGTAGAACCTAAGCATGCTGAGTTTATTGAGCTACATAATTCTGGCAACACGACTATAGACCTAACAAATGTAGAGTTTACGGATGGATTCGACTACACATTTCCTGATGGGGCTTCAATACCAGCTGGTGAATATATCTGTATCGCCCAGGATAGTGCGGACTTCTTTAAAGCCTACGGCTACTTTCCATTCGGTGATTTTAAAGGGTCATTGGACAATGCTGGAGAGTTAATTAAGTTGAGAGGTCCATTTCGCGCTATCATCGATACAGTGCGATATACAGATTCAATACCATGGCCAGCCACTGCTGATAACGGTTTTTATAGTCTTGCCTTGAAAGATCCAGGGTCTAACAATAGCTTAGGCAGCAATTGGGCCATTCAGCCTACTTTTGTGACACCGTGCGCTGCTAATGAATTCACAGATTTTGGGGTGCATCCCTTTTCAGGCGTTGTCATTAATGAGATACACTATAATCCGGCACCTGAGAAAGATAATAGTGGCGCTGTCATCACAGACGGTGATAAATTTGAATTTATAGAATTTAAGAATATAACCAGTAACGTTATTGATCTGTCGGGTGCTTTTCTGACCGAAGCTGTCACTTTTACATTTCCGAACGGCACCTTATTGCCTCCAGGAGGCTTTCTTGTATTAGCAGAAGATAAATCTTCATATCAGGATAGGTATGGGATGGCGCCTTTTGATAAATATGGGGGTAAGCTCAGCAATTCTGGTGAGACGATTAATTTCTTTAATCGAAGTGGTGTCTTACTGGATCGTGTCAAATATGGCATTGGAAGTGAAGGAGGATTTCCGCCATTCTGGGACGGACAAGCTAATGGTGGTGATGATGATCGTAGCTTAGCGCTTATCAATGGGCAATTTGATAATAACACGAAGCTAAATTGGAAGGTGCAATGTAGCCCTGCAAACTTCACGACTCCCGGTAGAGAAAATGACCACAGCTGTGTGAATGGGACCGGAGTGAATTACGGAAGCCTTGTAATAAATGAGATTCACTATGCCCCCTCAGGCGGCACAAGTCTTGAATTTATTGAAATCGTCAATATAGATCCTAACAATTTCGTGAATTTATTAGACGTTGCTTTAACTGGAAATGGGTCACTCATGTACAAATTTGAAGAAAGCCTGCTTTTCGGTGCTGGATCTTACCCAAATAACTATATAGTTCTGGCGAAAGACGCTGCCGCTTATCAAGCAGCTTTTGGAGTTGCTCCTTTTGGACAATACGATGGGGATCTCAATGACAATGGAGAGACCCTTAAATTATCAGATCTATTTAATAATACCATCGATGTCGTGAGCTACAATAATTCAGCTCCTTGGGATCCAGTTCCTGCCACTGGCAGTAATAGTCTAGCTCTGATCAATCCGAGCTTGGACAATAATCAACCTAGTAGCTGGGCAGCGCAAGATGTCAGTACCACTCCAAAAACTGTGAATACCTTTGACTTCTGTGATGACTACTATACTATATTGGATAACTCAATTACAACCACTGATCAATCCGTCGATATAGCGATCACGACTAACGAGAGAATAGGTGCTAACGCAGTGGTCAATTACACAGCTGGAGATAGCATTGTGTTAGAGGCAGAGTTTGAAGTGCCTTTAGGGGCCACATTCCACGCTTTTATTGCTCCCTGTCAGTAAACAGATGACTTAGAATTATATCTGGAGCACCAACTCATCCATGGTGCTCTTTTTTTGTCTCAGTTTGAGCAAAACAATAGTTTATCTACTTGATGCCAAGTTTATAAAAGGCTATTCTTTCCTGTCTTAGAGAATACTTATATTTTGAATATCTTTACATTTCCCATATTCCATTTCCCTCTCAACCCATCACATAGTTAAAATATTATAATAGCTTAACAATCATATATGGATGAATCCTATTTAGTTGCTTACTATTGCGGCAAAATTGTTATTCATAAATTATATTAAACTAATCTGACACGTCTATGAGTAGAGATCTAAAACTCCTAATTGGTGTATATGCGTAGATCTTAGCTGATAGTCATTGAGTTACAAAAAATGACGTATGAGAAAACTTTTATTTTTTATTTTACTTAGCCTGTCAGCCATCTGCCTAATGGGTCAGGGGGTCACGACATCTTCTATGAACGGTAAGATCACTGATGCTACTGGTGAGTCTCTAATCGGAGCCAATGTGCAAGCCATACATCAGCCTACAGGTACTTTTTACGGTAACAGTACAGATTTAGAAGGCCTCTTCAGAATTTCTAATATGAGAGTTGGTGGACCCTATACCATCACTATTAGTTATACTGGTTACGAAGACTATGTACAAGACAATGTCTATATCAGGCTCGGTAAGCCATCTAAGATAGATGTCCAGCTTTCTGAAGGCGCCGTCAGTTTAGATGAGGTATTGGTGTCCGCCGAGCGATATTACGCTGGTCAAAGCTCAGGTACCTCCACTGATATTAATGCTGAGGATATCGAATTGATGCCAACATTAAATAGGGATCTGAACGATTTCACAAGATTGACGCCTCAGGCTAAGGAGTCTTTCGGTGGAGGATTCTCCGTAGCAGGTATTAATAACAGATACAATGCTGTCTATATAGATGGAGCTGTGAATAATGATGTTTTCGGTCTTGCGTCTAATGGGACCAATGGTGGCCAGACTGGTATCTCTCCCATTAGTGTAGATGTGATTGATCAGATTCAAGTAGTTATTTCACCATACGATGTGAGTCTTGGTGGATTCGCGGGAGGTGGTATTAATGCTGTGACCAAGAGTGGTACTAATCAATTCGAAGGTACTGCATATTATTTTCTGCAGAATGAAGGCTTAGTGGGTAAGACTAATGGAAGCCTCATTACAAGATTAATGCAGACAGATGACGATAGGACGAGCTTAGCAGAGTTTTCCAAAGAGACATATGGAGCTTCATTAGGAGGACCGCTGGTAAAAAACAAAGTCTTTTTCTTCACCAATGTAGAAATTCAGAAAGATCAGACACCGTCACCTTTTGACTTTGGTGAGTACAGAGGAGATTCTTCGGAGGAAGAGCTCAATAATCTGTCATCATTCTTACAAGAGACGTATGGATATGATCCTGGTCAGTTTGGCTCAAAAACAGATCAGCTGGATGGATTTAAATTTTTCGGTAAGATCGATGTGAATCTGAGTGACCAACATAAACTGACAGTCAGAAATCAATACACTAATGCTGAGCAGCTTAATGTGAATGGCTCAAATAGTAGGACGATTAATTATGAGAATAATGGTGTCTTCTTCCCAACCACAACCAACTCTTTTGCAGTCGAACTAAACTCAACATTTGGCAATAGCTCATCGAATAATTTCATCTTAGGAATTACCTCTGTAAGAGATGATAGAGATCCGATTGGATCCGATTTTCCCCACCTCAGGATAGATGATGGTAATGGATTAATCATATTAGGAAGTGATCAGTTCTCGACAGCTAATCAACTGGATCAAAACATTATCACCCTGACTAATAACTTCAAGTTATACAAAGGCAAACATACACTTACCATAGGAACGCATAATGAATTCAGTGACTTTTACAACTTGTTCATAAGACAGAACTTTGGTACTTACGCATATGATTCACTTGACCAGTTTCTGAGTGGAGCACCTGCACCAGAGTACGATAGATCTTACTCATTAGTTGATGATCTTTCTGGAGATGGATCACAAGCAGCTGCTGAGTTTAAGACCTTGCAATTAGGTTTCTATGCACAAGATGATATTCAGGTAAATGATAGGTTAAATGTAACTGCGGGAATTAGACTGGATATACCATTTATCATGACAGAACAGAATATAGCGTCGACCTTCAATACGACGACTCTCCCTCTCATTGCATCAAGCTATGATATCGAGAACGCTGAGGGTGGAAAGTTACCACAAGGCCAGCTAATGTTTTCCCCCAGGTTAGGGTTTAACTATGATATTATGGGTGATCAGCGCACTATCCTAAGAGGTGGGTTTGGTGTATTCACGAGTCGGGTGCCTTTCGTATGGCCAGGTGGAGCCTACGTTAATAACGGTGTGACCATAGGCGGAGTTAATGAACGTAACATAGATGGGGATATCGACTTTAGACCTGATGTCCAAAACCAATATACTAACGCTAACTTCACAGTGCCATCGGGACAAGTGGATTTATTCAGTAAAGATTTCAAGTATCCTCAGATATTTAGAGCCAGTATGGCTATAGACAAGGTAGTCGGAAATGGTTGGAACGCAAGCATAGAGGGTATGTATACCAAGACGCTGAACAATGTAAACTATATCAATGTCAATAATGATCCTACGATAGATTTTAATTGGACGAATGGACCCGATAATAGGCCAGTATACGGAAGAGAAGATTTAGATCCTACCTACAGCGCGATATACTTAGGGACCAATACAAATCAGGGATATACCTATACCATTACAGGAAGTCTATCTAAAAGCTTCGCTAGCGGATTGAACACTGGATTTGCAGTTACTTATGGTGATGCATATTCTCTTCATGAAGGTACATCTTCTCAAAATTCCTCTCAATGGAGAGGCGCATTTAACGTGGACGGGCGAAATAATCCTGCATATGGTGTGTCGGATTTCTCAATTGGAACAAGAATCATCGCGACTTTGGGCTATGGAGTGAACTGGGGTGGTTCTGATGCTTTTAAAACGACGATCTCTTTATTCTACGAAGGCGAATCAGGTAATCCCTACTCATATGTATATGGAAACAGGAGTGGCCAAAATATTAATAATGAGACAGGTAGTACCAGTCGAAACAGAAGCTTAATCTATATTCCGGCTGACGAGTCAGAGATCAGCTTGGTCGATCCTAGCGAATACGCTGCTCTAAATGCTTTTATCGAGAACGATCCATATCTGAGTAGCAACAGAGGCTCCTACGCTGGTAAGAATTCTAATCGAACTCCATTTGAATCGCAAATTGATTTTAGACTATTACAGAATCTTGGAGTCAATACAGGAGGCAGAGGTCATAAATTACAACTATCTGTGGATATATTTAACTTTGCAAATATGATTAATAATAGTTGGGGTGTGACTTACAATAATCCATTCAACTATAACTTAATTAATTTTGAAGGGTATGCTGACGATGGTACAACGCCAACATTCTCATTTGATGATGACAGAGTAGGTTCTGAGAGATTCGATATAAACAATACCTTGAGCCGTTGGAGAATGAGAGTTGGTGTCAGATATATCTTTGATTAGAGATAGAAGATAAACGGACTACATAGAGCTATTATTAGTATTTATTTAACTTTTTAGAGCGCTGATTTTCAGAATATTAGCTCAGTTAATTCTAAATTTGCGCTTTGAAAATATATATTAAACTGTAAATATTTAAATATGAAAAATGTTATTTTATTAATCAGCTTATTTGTGGCAGGTCTGATTTCGATCGATGCTTCTGCTCAGATTAAGACTCCCGCACCAAGCCCATCTGCTAAAATAGAGCAGACAGTAGGCTTAACTGATGTACACGTAGAATACTCAAGACCAAGCATGAAGGGCAGAACCATATTTGCTGCTGATGGTCTGGTGCCATTCGGTAAGAGATGGAGGACTGGTGCTAACCAGGCGACTAAAGTGACTTTCACTGAAGACGTACAATTAGAAGGAAAAGATCTTAAGAAAGGATCTTACGCCCTATTCTCTACTCCAGGTGCAACTTCATGGGATGTGCACTTTTTCGAGCACACGACTAATAGTGCTGGTGGATATAGCGAAGCTACTCCTACTCTAACAGTGACAGTTACACCTGAAACTCTACCTTTCGAGATGGAGTCATTTGAAATATTCGTAGGTGATCTGACTGCTAATGGTGCAACTCTGAATCTATTGTGGTCTAATGTCATGGTACCTATCCAACTTGCTGTACACACTGAAAAGCAAGCTATGGCATCTATAGACAAGACCTTAGCTGGTCCTTCTGATAGTGATTACTACAATGCTGGTGTATATATGGCTAGCTCTGGTAAAGAGCTTGACAAAGCTTTAGGATACATCCAGAAGGTAACTCATGGTGAAAATCAGAGATACTGGCAGCTAAGACAAGAAGCTGAAGTATTAGCTAAGCTGGGTAAGCACAAAGAAGCAGTTACAGTAGCTAAGAAGTCAATGTCACTTGCGACTGAAGCAGGCAACAATGATTATATTAAAATCAACAAAGACAACATCGCCAAATGGTCGATGAAGTAAGCAGCTTCTAATACTAAATAAGCATAGTATAAAGCCAGATATCGTAACGATGTCTGGCTTTTTTATTCAAAGACCATCATATCTATAAGTATAACTGGCTAATCATATTATTTTATTTACAGAATTTAAATCTGTCTGCATTTACACATCTCCTAATCCCTCTTTGCCAGTCAAGATGTTCCCCATTAATTATTATTTGCTTTCTGTAGAAGAAAGCATGATAGCTCTAACATATCTATATCGGCATGTTCAGTAGTAGTAAATAAATTCAGAAGTAAGAGAACTGTTGGTCAAGCTGCTATGACTTTAGCACTTATAGGTCAAAATCTGTATAAATACTTATTTATAATTTAATTCTGTCAAATACCTTTTAGGTTGCTTTTTATCTGGATTAGATTTGTTACTCCGTTTATTGCCAAAAACCCTTAAAAGCGAGGTAATATTTCAAATTCAAGACTGTCAATTAATAGACTAAACTTCCCATATGAATAAGGTCTTATTTGTAAAAATATCTTTAGAATCGTAAAGGGATTTTTAGAAGTGGCGGCTGCCTGCCAGGTACCCGGAGGGGATTAGCTGGCATAGCATTTTTGCTTACTTTTTTTGCAATTGAAAAAAGTAAGGCCCGCACGGCGAGTGCAAGAAAGCTTTGCATCTAAAGAAATGTGTTTATGCTTTACTTCTGAATACCACTATATCAATATTCAATGCGCTTCTTCTTTAGTTCACATAATAGGGAGAATCTGATCTGAGTAGACAGATTCTTTCAATACGCTATAAGTATTAACGTGCTAGGTGCAATCCCCCCCCCTCAGCGATCGGGATGCTACCAGTGATTAGACCCATCGTGGACATAGCGAAAGACTGAATGATCGCCGCGCTCGCATTTGGAATTTTTTAGATCAGAATACGAGGTCCATTTCCTTTCTTCAATAACAAATGTAGAAACATCACCAGATGAATGTTCAAGAGCGACATCTTGAAGTTGATGAACGAGCGAGAAGACTATGTTTTTAGTGAGTTGATATAAGTCGCTTGAGATTACGGCTCCGTATAATTAGTTCTCACAGCTACCACCGATCAATTCTATAATCATGATGACTTCATCAATCGTGGAGACTTCTAAACCTGTATCAACCGTGAATTGGCTAAGATCGTCTTCGCAGATATCACGAGTCGTGTCATCATAGGTGCAGTTTATGCATTTCGTTTCTGCCTTACCGCATGAGTCCAATGCTAAGCTGCAAGAGACTAAGAGGATGATCAATTGAGCTCTGCTGGAGTATATAGAGTGCAGAGTCATTGACTAACTTTTTCTTTGACGAGAGGCTGTACGATATGAGCTATTAAAATAACGCCCAGCGCTCCAATTAGATTAAGCCATAAGTAACCTAAGATATCTGAGAAGAAAACAGCAACGACAATTGCCTCAGTGATCACTGCTGAAATAAATACTGCATTACCTCTGATGTTCTTAAAGTAAAAAGCTACTAAGAATATACCTAAGATGGTACCATAAAATATGGAACCAATGATATTTACAAATTGAATTAAATTTTCAAAGAGGGTTCCGAAAGAGGCGAATAGAATAGCCACCAAACCCCAAAATAAAGTCCAAGCCTTCGAAGCGTAGAGATAATAATTGTCGGTCTTGCCTTCTGAGAAGAGACGCTTGTGAATATCTACTGTACTTGTAGAAGCCAGCGCATTCAGCTCAGATGAGGTAGAAGACATGGCCGCAAAGAATATCGCAGCCAAAAGAAGCCCGACTAAGCCCTTAGGCAGGTTATTTAGGATAAAGTTGATAAAGACATAGTCCTTGTCGTTAATCTCGGCTCTGGCGTCCACTTTAATAATTACATCCTTAGCTTGCCGTCGAATATTCTGCTCATCATCTAAAAGACTGGCTATTTGAGCTCTGGTGGATTGTACCGCCTCACTACCAGATCTGATCTGATCAATATACACCTTATTTAGCCTATTTCGATTTTCAAAATTTTCATCGTATTGGAGCTGAAGCATTTCTAAGTCTTGCGCATATTCTGATGATTCGACTTGTTCTACTAAGCTCTCATTGAAAAAAATCGGCGCTTTGTTGAATTGGAAAAACATAAATACTAAGATGCCTAACATCAAGATAAATAGCTGCAGAGGCACTTTGAAAAGGGCATTGAAAAGTACTCCGAGCCGGCTATGTTTCACTGATTGACCTGAGATATATCTCTGTACTTGGCTCTGATCAGTCCCGAAATAGGATAGGAATAAGAATACAGCTGCAAGTGAGGAATAAATATTATAACGGTCTTTAATATCGAATTCGAAGTCGATAACTTTTAATTTACCATCAGTATTAGCAATGGAAAGCAGCTCCCTAAAACTATACTCATCGGGCATGTAATGTAGGAGTAGGAAGAAAATGATGATCAGTCCGATGAAGATAGTGATCATCTGAAGTTTATGCGTCACATGTACTGCCTTAGTGCCTCCTGACACAGTATAAAGAATAGCTATGATACCAATAAATACAGTCGTATAATTCAGATTCCAACCCATGACAGATGACATGATGATGGCTGGCGCGTAGATAGTTATGCCTGCAGCAAGTCCTCTCTGGAGCAGAAATAGCCCTGATGTAAGCGTCCGAGTTTTTACATCGAACCGATTCTCTAAAAATTCATATGCTGTGTAGACTTTTAGTCTATAGTAGAGAGGAATAAAGGTGATGCAAATGATGACCATGGCGACCGGCAGCATAAAGTAGAACTGTAGAAACTCTAATCCATCATGATAGGCCTGGCCAGGCGTCGAGAGAAATGTGATCGCACTTGCTTGAGTCGCCATGACAGAGAGGCCTATCGTCCACCACTTAGCCTCATTACCTCCTAATAAGAATTCCTGAATATTCTTACTCCCCTTAGTCTTCCAGATGCCATAACTTATGATTAAAATCATAGTGCATGACATCACTACCCAGTCTACCTGACTCATATTTAATTATTGTATTCCAGAGAAGTAGAAGTAAATAAATGTGATGAACACCAGATTAGCGATTATAATACCAGCGTACCATCGATTCCAGTTAAACTCCTCATTATGGTTTGGATCTTGGTCCATCATCTGTACTGATTTTTCCTGCATACTAAATATGATATCACGGTCTTCTATCTTTACCTAATGATATCATGTTGGCCAATAGACGGTAAGCACCTGGAATGCCCACAGGCACTTCTCTAAAAAATGAAATGCCAGTATAGATGTAGTAGCCTTCTCCGTATTTAGTAACCAGCATCGAACCTAACTTGGCATCTTCTCCTTTATCTTGCATAGAGAATATGGGCTGATAGCGATCGTCCCATTCTCCAGGAAAGTATAGTCCTCGCTCCTGTACCCAGCCCTCGAAGTCAGCCTCAGTGATTTTGTTAGGATAGTTTAGCACTGGATGATCTGGATCATTAAAGGTAATTTTGGCTGTTTCATCTGTTACTCGATCCCTTGATAATTTAAGTGGATAGGGGCCTAAATTATCCATGCTCATCCGTCTGGAGGTGTTATACTGAATTATCATATTCCCACCATTCTTTACATATTCCAAGAGGATGTCCTGTTTAAATTTGAGGTCCGTTAGAGTATTATAGGCTCTAATACCAGTAATAACGGCATCAAAAGGTCTGAGATTAGCGAGTGATATCTCCTCTACATCCATCAGTTCGACGTCATAGCCAATTTGTCTCAGTGCTATATTCACTTCGTCACCAGCGCCCATAATATATGCGATGCGCTGCCCTTCCTTTTTAATGTCCAACTTAACCACTTTAGAAGAGGCATCCTGAGGCACGACCTGCTTTGGTATATGGTCATAGTCTACAATGATAATATTATCACTATACGAATTTTCACCAATTTTAAGTAAAGGGACGATGTAATCTACGTTAGCTTCTGGCGGCGGTGTCACTGTAAAGGAGATGTCAACATTTTCTCCTTTCCGCTTCAAGTCCACATCTACTTTCGCTGGTTCCACTGACCAGCCCTGCGGATGGCAAAGCTCTAAGCTGCCGACGACATTGTTGGAGTAAGCCTTTACTTTGACGATGATTTCTTTAGGACTTTCTGAATTGAAGATGTAGACCTTGTCATCCAGAGATACGGATACCTCAGGGACGATGTTGAATGGGCTATAAACTTCACCATCTACTGGATCATTCTTTTTGAAAATAAGATCTTTGATCAGCGACATCTTATGACCAGCTATCTCTAAGACAAATTTAATTTTTATAGGACTGGGAGACTCAGCCATGCCGATCATAGATTTATCTTCGACATTATAAATACCCAATTCGCCTTTTTCTCTTAACCAGTATGGGCTAGATACCTGTGCGTCCTGAGATATAGTGTGCTCTACAAAAATTTTGTTACTCTCATTCTGACTCAGGGTCATGCTAAGTGTAGAATCCTGATCTGATGCCACTATACTGAATGAATTGAGGGTTATATTTATAGCTGATCTGTTAATCGCCTCCACTTCAATGTCTATTGTTTCCCCCGCACAGGCACTTTCTCCATCAGTCGCTTTGGCTTCTATATACAGACCGAGGCTTTGCTCTATGATCTGATCTATTTCGGGAAGTTTGATTTTTTTCCAGTGGCCATCGTTCAGCTTGTCTATCATTGATCTTATTTCCATTAGTTGCGGTACGCTCTTAGCGGGGGCACTGATGTCGTAGTTATTTTGGATGCTTGCGAGCATGGTTCCTATCTCAGCTCCACCAGCTACCCTTGACCAACTTGTGTTGATTCCTTCGAATAGATTTTCGCCATTTGAAGGTAGATCTCCTTTTAGCAGTTCTAAGTATTCTGTTTGTGATCCTCTTGTACCTGTAGATCCAAACCCTTGACACTTATGCATGCTTCTGCTTGATGCTGCTATCTCATTATTGGACTTGCCCAAGATAGGGTAGTAGGTGCCAGCATCTACACTGAGCATCTGACTTTTATCAGCTTTCTCAAAATTCTCCTGACTTCCGTAGAACCACCATGAAGTATTAAAAAAAAGTCTCCTTGGCTGCCATGTGTCGGTCAGAGATAGTTGGTCTGGATAAGCAGCTGGGTCAGCAGTCAGATCAAATGCTTCGTAAGAAAGCATAGCTGACGAGGTGTGATGTCCATGAGTCTTGCCGGGGCTTCTATGATCGAATCGATTCACAATGATGTCAGGCTTGAACTTTCTGATAGCCCAGACTACATCTGACAAGACTTCGTCCTTATTCCAGATGCTGAGTGTCTCATCAGGATGCTTAGAGTATCCGAAGTCGATAGCTCTCGAGAACATTTGCTGCCCTCCATCGACACTTCTGGCCCGCAGTAGCTCTTGAGTCCTCAATACGCCTAATAGGTCTGCTAATTCTGTACCAATTAGATTTTGGCCACCCCCACCTCTGGTTAGGGAGAGATATGCCGTGTTAGCTTTTACTTCATTAGAAAGGAAGGAGATTAGCCTGGTATTTTCATCATCTGGGTGTGCAGCTACGTACAGCGCGGACCCAAGAAATTGCAGCTTCTCTATCGCGTGGTAGATCTCCGAGCTATTTAATTTCTTGGGAGCCTGCGCCAAGCTCTGGTAGTGCAGGCAATATATTGCAAGTAATACGAATATTAGTTTCATTCATTTAAAATTTAGAGCTGAACATTCATCGGATAATTTGTAAATTTTATGATGCAGACAGTTATTCTGATCATTATACATTAGCAATAAGTTACTAATCTGAGTCTAAACGCAAATAATCAAAATTAGCGATCCAGATAGACGTCACAGATATACTCTCATATAATTTCTGTGCAATCAAATAGTGAGCTTTATTAATATCGGTGGGTAACCAAAGGGCTTCTACTTTTGATGATATACTCAATCTGATCATCAGCAATTTACCACTGCACTATCTTATCTAAGTAGTAAAGATAGAACTTCCTACTAAAGTAATATAGCTGAAAGTCACTCCACACATTAATGAAAAGTTAATGATGTGACCTAGCTAAAAACGTAGCGCTTTTGATGGGTGAATAGATTCTGGTTCACTGCGATATTGTCGAGACAGTTGATGGTCACTTATAGAACATTTAAGATGCCACTACAGAGGTAGAAATTACCCATAGGCTTTGAGGTGGAACTTACTGGTATATAGATCACCTAAACAAGTCCGCATTTAATAGTTTACTTATTAATAATCATATATTTACATATTCAATATTACATTATGTATTACAAAGTAGTGAAGGCGACTAATACGGAATATAAATATGTATCTAGTTGTTTTTATTTTCGTCTTAAATAGCAGATCTTTAACCAACCAAAAACGTCCTCAACTGTATGTTGATTATTTATATTGCTCTTGCATTCATTGCGATAAGTCTGATTCTTAGTATTTCTACAAGACTGACTCAAAAATAGAATTTACTTAATTCGCGACCGCCGTTATGAGCTAAGAAGTGTAAAGCTATGTTCGATTTAAAGCGTGACTATACAGGCTTCGTTTCTGGCATTTGGCATTCTTCTTCTGGAGATTTACCGCAGACAGAACAGTCTCCCAAATTATCTTTTAACATTGGATTATTAGAAGCGCAAGTGCCTCTAAACTCTCTTCCCGTCAAGATCTGTCTGATATTGATCAGAATAAAAGATATACCAAAGGTTCCTCCTATGATTAAAAATACATATAGAAATTGACTCATCTGATGATTATATTTAATGATTGACTTCTTAGTATATTACTTGTAATTAAACGACCACAAAGCTAAATAAGTTTTTTGATGCAAGAAAAGTTGAAAGCATTCGGTAGGCTATTAGAAATCATGGATGAGCTGAGAGAAAAGTGCCCATGGGACAAGGTACAGACTAATGAGTCGCTGCGTAATCTGACAATTGAGGAAACTTATGAGCTGGCAGACGCCATCCTGAATAACGATCCAGAGAACATCAAAGAAGAATTGGGCGATCTTATGTTACACATGGTCTTCTACAGTAAGATAGCTGAAGAGAAGGGACAATTTGGAATAGCAGATGTCCTTACTACAGTTAACGAGAAGCTAATCAGAAGACACCCTCATATTTATGGCACTACTAAGGTGGATGGAGAGGAGGATGTTAAACGTAATTGGGAAAAAATAAAGCAATTAGAAGGCAAGAGGTCTATCTTAAGTGGTGTGCCGCAGTCTATGCCAGCCTTGATAAAGGCATACCGTATGCAGGAGAAGACAAAGCAAGTCGGTTTCGAATGGGAGAATCGGGATCAAGTCTGGGAAAAGGTAGAAGAAGAAATACAGGAACTGAAGGAGGTGATAGATGGCAATGAAAGCCAGACCCGAATGGAGGAAGAATTTGGAGATGTTCTATTCTCATTAGTAAACTATGGTAGATATCTAGGTATCGATCCAGAGACAGCTCTTGAGAAGGTGAATCGAAAGTTCAAAAAGAGATTCGAATACATAGAAGAACACTCTCCTAAGCAGTTAGAAGATATGAGTCTGGAAGAGATGGATGCTCTATGGAATGAGGCAAAAACTATAGGGTAATAAAGTTTGCTAATTAGTCAAGAGATCGTACATTTGCGGCTGCTAAAATCGCATTTTCGTAATCCTTTTTGGTTAAAATTTAAATAATGGCAGCGTACTTAACAAAAGAAAAGAAAGAAGAAATCTTTCAACAGTACGGAGGCAGTAGCTCAAATACTGGCTCTACAGAAGCTCAAATAGCTCTTTTTACTTATCGTATTACCAGCCTTTCTGATCACCTAAGAGATAATAAGAAAGACTTTTCATGTAAAAAGACTCTTTTATCCTTAGTCGGTAAGAGAAAAAGATTGCTGCAATATCTCGCTTCTTCTGACATACAGAAGTACAGAGACTTAGTTGACAAATTAGGCATAAGAAAGACTTCAATTTAAACCGTAGTCGCTCTTTTTACCCTTCTTATTTTTATCATGACATAGCGCATATAGATACATATGTCTAATACAAAATGTGCTAAAATAACAGTTTATGGGTTCACAAACAGGTACTAACATAACGTTCAATCTTCCAGACGGTCAAGAAGTAAAAATAGAGACAGGTAAGCTAGCCACTCAAGCTCACGGCTCTGTAGTCATCACGATAGGTAAGACAATGCTATTCTGCTCAGTCGTTTCAGCTTTTGAAGCAAGAGAAGGTCAGTCGTTCTTTCCATTGAGTGTAGATTATCAAGAGAAATTTGCAGCAGTCGGAAGGATTCCTGGTAATTTCTTTAGAAGAGAGGCTAGGCTGTCTGATTATGAGATACTGATATGTAGACTTGTGGATAGGGCTATCAGACCTCTATTCCCTGATGGCTATATGCATGATACCCAAGTGATCATTAACTTATGGTCTGGTGAAGAGGATGTACTTCCAGATGCTTATGCTGCTCTTGCAGCTTCAGCAGCTATAGCGGTATCTAATATTAATTTTGCAGGTCCACTATCAGAGGTACGAGTGGCTAAAATTGACGGACAGTTCGTTGTGAATCCAGGCAGAGCTGCCTTAGAGACGGCTGAACTAGAGATTATCGTCGCAGCGACCATGGATAACGTTATGATGGTAGAAGGCGAAGCGCAGGAATGCAGCGAGGCTGACTTAATAGAAGCTATTAAAGTAGGTCACGAGGCTATAAAAGTACAGTGCCAAGCTCAATTAGACTTAGCGCAGCTAGTGGGCGAAAAAGCAACGGTGAAGAGAGAATTAGAAGTGAAACTAGAAAACGAAGAATTAAAAGCTCAAATAAAAGAACTGACTCACGATTCTATACTTGAAGTAGCAAGAGGTGCTCACGACAAGTTTACCCGTAAGGATGCATTTAAGAACATAAAAGAGACACTCAAAGAGCAACTTTTGGAGGCGCACGGTGAAGAATATATGGAGGAGAATGGTCACTTCGTATCACCCTACTACAATAAGCTGCAGAAAGAAGTCGTCAGAGAAATGGTATTATCTGAGGAAGTTAGGTTAGACGGTCGTAAATATGATCAAGTCAGACCAATCTGGACGGAAATTGATTATTTACCTTCAGCTCACGGTAGTGCCATTTTTAATCGAGGTGAAACCCAAGCCATTGCTACACTGACTTTAGGTACGAAGATGGATGAGCAGATGATCGATAATGCCTTACTCAATTCCAGATCAAGATTCATATTGCATTACAATTTTCCTGCATTTTCAGTAGGGGAGACTAAGCCGATGAGAGGTCCAGGACGAAGAGAAGTAGGACATGCTAATCTTGCTGGAAGATCATTAAAAAAAGTATTGCCAGAAGATAATTCTTACACCATAAGGATAGTATCTGACATATTAGAGTCTAATGGCTCTTCCTCTATGGCTACGGTGTGTGCTGGATCACTTGCGATGATGGATGCAGGTCTTCAAATTACTGCGCCTGTATCGGGTATAGCCATGGGGATGATCTCTGATGGAGATCGATCTGCCATTTTATCGGATATACTTGGAGATGAGGATGCTATCGGAGACATGGATTTTAAATTGACAGGTACAGAAAAAGGTATCACTGCATGTCAGATGGACATTAAGATAGAAGGATTACCCTACGAGACCCTTGAGAAGGCGCTTCAGCAAGCTCGAGATGGTAGGCTACACATCCTAAATGAGATGAATAAAACCATCGCCCAGCCTAATCAGGACTTGAAACCTCATGCACCCCGAGTGACTGAGATGGAGGTAGATAAAGAATTCATTGGTGCCATTATAGGACCTGGAGGTAAAGTTATCCAAGAACTACAGAAAACGACTGGAGCTACAATCAACATCGAAGAAGTCGGAGAAAAAGGTATCGTCAATATATTCTCATCAGAAGCGACGGGTATGGAGGAAGCCATTGCTGCAATCGAAAGAATCACCCATGTCGTCAAGGTAGGAGACGTATACGATGCAAGAGTAGCATCTATTAAGGACTATGGAGTCTTTGTTGACTTTATGAATTCGGGAGGTCTTGTACACATCTCAGAAATATCTCACTCTAGACTGAATACATTGGACGGTCTGTTCAAAGAAGGTGATGTCATGAAAATTAAGGTGGTCGGTACAGATCCTAAGACACGCAAATGGAGACTGTCAAGAAAAGTATTGCTCCCTAAGCCAGAGAGGAAAGACGATAGCAGATCTTCACGGGACTAAATATCGGAGCTCAATATACTGGTTCGCTTTTTAAGCCAAATTAGCCTCGTAACAGGTTATTATATTTTTTACTACCTTGGGAATTGTAATGTGTGCATACATACGCATACACTTTATCTAAAAATAGTTGACTTCCAGAAACTATTTAATAGTCTAATACGTCTATTAGATAGCGCTTACACTCTATTATACTGCAGCGTCCAATTAGACTCAATATTTATTTACATAAAATTAAAGCTTCTTGACTTATGAGGCAACTTAAGATTACGAATAAGATTACCTCCAGAGAGAGTGTCTCTCTTGACAAATATCTGAATGATATTAGCAAGATAGATATGCTTAATGCAGATGAAGAAGCTGGCTTGGCAAGGAGAATCAGAGAAGGGGATAAAGAAGCCTTGGAGATTCTTACTAAATCTAATCTCAGATTCGTCGTGTCAGTAGCTAAGCAGTATCAAAACCAAGGGCTATCACTCAGTGACCTCATAAATGAAGGCAATGTTGGTCTGATGAAGGCAGCGAAACGATTTGATGAAACCAGGGGCTTCAAATTTATTTCATACGCCGTATGGTGGATTAGACAGTCTATTCTTCAGGCGATCGTCGAATATTCAAGAATTGTCAGATTACCTTTGAATAAGGTTGGATCGTATAATAAAGTGAATGAAGCCTATATATCGTTTGTGCAAGAGTTCGAAAGAGAACCATCGGATGAAGAATTAGCCGAGCTCTTAGAAGTGAAGCCTAAGGACGTCAGGACGATGATGAAGAGTAACAATCGACATGTTTCATTTGATGCTCCAGTAGGCGGCGAGGACGGCGACGCTACGATTTTGGATTTAATGATTTTCAGCGATCAGGTGAATCCTGATAATAAATTGATGGAGCAATCCCTTAAGGATGAAGTCAAAGAAGGGCTAAATATATTGTCGCCCAGAGAGGTAGAGGTACTGTCTGCTTACTTTGGCCTTAACGGTAGCAAGTCTCTGACTCTGGAAGAAATAGGTGATCTATATGGACTTACCAGAGAGCGAGTGAGACAGATTAAAGAGCGAGCCATAAGAAGATTGAGAAAATCCGTCAACAGAAATGCCCTGAAATCATACTTAGGATAATTTTAACTACCGATAAAATATAAAATCTAAGCCTATTGGAATTTTCCAATAGGCTTTTCTTCTTATATATGCAGTGATCAAGTTTGCCATCATATTAACGCTTGGAGCATTAGCTTTGATTTTTATCATGCAGCAGCTTTTAGGCTTTACGCTGAGTACACAAGCTAGTACCTCACGCATTAAGCACGATATTAAAAAGCTCCGAGATAACTTAGCACAACTTCTTAAAGATTTATCACCATGGGACGAGAATGACTTAGAAATGATTTCGTTACAGATCAGTGAAGTACAGAAGAACGTCAAGCTAAACCAAATTGTCAGTGGATTTATCAATAATATATATCAAGAAAAGGTAGTCGCTTTTGCTTACAAAAATTACTATGGCAAGAAAGGCAAGGCTCTACTCTATGCAAGAAACTCGATGCATGAGTTCTATTACAAGATTTCACCTAAGAGTGTAGATATATACATGGATAAAATACAACTGGGTACCTTATATAAGGATGGTGGATTCTTTCTATCAGGTCAAGAGGATGAATCCAAGGCCAAGGCATCTATTAGTCAGTCCGATACTATGTCACTTCTGCCTGTAGAGATGGACGGTAAGAAGATTGCGTCACTTACGAATCCATCGGAGAGATCATACGAAAATACTCGTGCGGTCACCCTGTTAGAACATATTGATCAGACAGACCATGACCTCTTGACGTCCTTAGTTTTATTTGAAATCATACACCGCACTAATACTATATAACTTATGAAGTTTTTACTTAGCTTATTTATAGCGTTCAGTTCACTCTCGCTACATGCACAGACCCATACTGCTCCGCAGCCTTTACCTGATTTTGATTCAATAGATCTTAGCGCAGAGTTAGAACAAATGTTTAACATGGTAGACTCGATACCTTCTAATTTTGGAGATTTCGAGAATATGGATAATCTATTCCAGCAGCTCTTCGGTGAAGTCTCTGAGGACAAGGAGCTATATAGCGATCTTTTAAATCAGGGTATCAAGATGATGGAGAATCTGGACTTAAATGAGATGCAAGGCCTTATGGATAATTTTATGAAAGACTTTGAAGAACTTAACATGGAAGAATTATTAGATATTGAGGAAATAGATAAAATTGAACAAAAGCACGCTAAGCGTAAGAAAATATAGGCGGTTCACATCTGCTTATGCATGATCCTGTCAGTCATATAAACCAATGGATCAGTTTTAGATACCTTTATTTCGTTCCCCTCAAATTGCTGCCGTCGGTTTATTGTTCTGGCTTTGCCATGTACTAATTATATTTCAGAGGTGTGCGAGCTTAAAGGGCATAGCTGTACTAATAGATGCAACTACGAGGCGTTTACAGTTCTGCTGGTCGGCAACCAAGTCGTTAACGAAGAAGATATTTACCTAGCGACTAAGATGATATCTCGGCGTCCGTATCAGGGCTGCGCCTACTGTATTCATTATGCAGGGATGTTCAGAAGAACTTATTGCTTGAGATTGAAAACTCAAATGATTGATAATTAATCGGTCAGAGATTATTAATTATGCTGCTTTGATAATATGTATCTAACTGTTACACCGTGATAATTAGGGATATTTAGAAGTAAAAGAATTTACGCCTTAGGTGTCATATATCTGTAGCCCAGTATAAAGTGCTGGGTAAATTAAATTAGATAGCACAGTTATTTTTTGGTTGGCGGGATTTTGGGTGAAAATCATGACAACTAAATTTATAGATAGAACCAATTTTATGACGAAAATTCTTTTCAAACCCTTTGTATTTCCCTTAATCTTATGGGGAGCATTGACTTTTCGATGGGACATTGATTATACTCATCGAATGAGACATTCGCAAGAAAGACTTTTATTGTAGGGCAGCTTCAGTCTATTATTTGACAGCCTTAAAGTCGATTTGAATACGCTTACTTCTGAATTATTACCTCGTCTTTAAGGTTTTTTGGCCATAAATGGGGTAACAGATCTTATACAGCTAAAAAAGAACCTTTACGAAACTTGATCTAATTTAATTATACGCGATTATTTACACAGATTTTGACTTAAAAGTGCTTAAATCATCTATGCTTTCCGAGCAGTTCTCTTACTTCTGAATTTGTATACTACTTATGAACATGCCTATGCAGACATATCTTATCGAATAATCACCATCTTGATAGGAAATGCGCACTAATATAAATACGCTTGGTTCCCTTTCATCAGTTTGACTTGGAAGCGCTGATCTGACATTGGTCGCTGATGAGTGGATCGCCAGTCTCTGCACTTACGACATCAGCTTGAAAAGAGCCAGTAAGTGTCATGCCATTGTCAGCAGTAGATACATTTCCATTAGCATTGATCAAGACATCGATGAGAGTACCGGACACATCTACTTGGTACGGATATTCTTCAGCGGTAATGCTCAGCTCGTCTCCATTGACATCTGCATCCAGCGGAAGGTCTAAGTCAAGAGCAGTTATCGACAGGGAGACTCTACTGACATCATCTATGACAATTTTTATTTCTATTTCTGCTGAATCAGTATTCAGATCGGTGAGAATAGCGCAACTTAATGATCCATTGTAGATTCCTAAAAACTTGTCTCTGGAAAAAATACAATCACCAGAACTTACATTTGCATTAGGAAGATAATTTTCGGCAGCGACGTCAGTACATCCAGTAATACTACAACTGCCATCATCCTCTGTAGCATTTGGATCATAATTGTCAGCTGCAACAATAGTGCAGCCAGAGATTTCTTCTTCTCCGCAGCTCTGCAAGAATTGACTTACTATAATTAGAGAGCTCAAGAATACCAACTTTGAAAATGTCATCTTATTTAGTTTTTAGTTCTCTCAATTTGATTGACATAATTGAGATTGCCTAAGCGAAACGATACACCCATCTTACTTTTATAGATATTATCCTCAGCTCGACAGATGATTCCTTGTTTAATAGCGATGGAAGTTGGTAGAGTATTGGGATTTTTGTAAATCTCGTCTAAAAGAGTGAATTTCATACGAGCTGTGCTAAAGTCGGTATTGACTGCTTCAGAAAGCTGATGCATAGATACCGAGCATGCCAAGATCACCGAGTAGAAATATATGTAGACTCCCATTAGAATACTTCAAATTTATGAAACTTGGCTTCAATAGGTCCGTTGTAAAGGGTTAATCTCTTCGATGGCTTCAAGCCGACGAATTTTATTCCTTGTTTGTTACCAGAAAATACCCAGGCCGTAGATCCCGTACATTTCTGTTTAAGGGTATCACCAATGCTTTTGTAGAAGGCTTTATGGTCATCTAAACTGAGTCGCTTGTTGTAGGGCGGGTTCATAATGATGTGATGTGGCTCCTTGAGTGATTCTGTCTGAAAGAAATTACCTCGATTGACTTCGATAAGGGATTTAAACTCCGAGTGCGCGATAGATTCCTTCAGCTCATCCACTAAGTAGTCTAATCTATCTAAACCTTTGATACTACCTTCTACCTCTCGGGGTGCAGCATCATGCTGAATTTCTGACCAGAGGCGCTGATCAAAATCATTCCAGTGATAAAATGAAAAGACATCTCTGAAATACTGTGACGGGATATCATATTTTAACATGGCAGCTTCGTATAGCAGGGTGCCTGAGCCACACATAGGATCTAAAAATGGCGTCAGTCTATCCCAGCCAGACAGCTGTATGAGGCCAGCTGCCAGAACTTCATTAATCGGTGCTTCAGCTGTGACGTCTTTATAACCTCGCTTGAATAGGGCTTCTCCAGAGCTATCTATATTCACATTCAATGTGCGCTCGGTAATATGTATATTAAGCCTGATATTTGCATTTTGTTTGCTGATAGAAGGTCTTCGGCCTTTACTCTCGTTGAATTGATCTACAATAGCATCCTTTGTGAGGTGGGTGATATATTGAGAATTTTTAAAAAATTCAGAGTAAACAGTGGACTCTATGTACAAGGTCTTATCCACATCAAAATAGTCACCCCAGTCAATAGAATAGATTGCATCGTATACATCCTTATAGGAGTGAATCTGGTACGAGCCGATAGCGGCTAGCACCCTTAATGCATACCTTGATTTATAATTTAGTTTATATATGTCAGACATGGTACCGTTAAGAAAGACGGATCTGCGTCCTAAATCGGCTGCTTTGTTAAGCAGTGTTCTTACTTCTTCAGCTAAGATTTCTTCCAAGCCCTGAAATGTCTTGATGATTAATTTCATTTAAATGAATTTGGGACTTGATTAATTATCTTCTGATAGCTAAGCGTATCGATGAGAATCTAAGTAAGTATCGCAGCTTTACTAATGTCAGGATTACTTCATTAAGATTGTATAACACCCACATTAAAATCTTTAATGGGTGCATAGTTGCACGCCGCTAAACTCTTTGAAATAATATTTCTTGTTTCGCGGGGATCTATTATATCATCTACCCACAGCCTCGCCGCGGCGTAGTAGGCTGTGGTCTGTGCGTTATATTTTTCTTCAATAGCTGCGATCATGCTGTCCTCATCTTGCTTAGTGATCTCTTTGCCTTTGGCCTTAAGAGAGTGACTCTGGATCTGAGCTAAGACCTTAGCTGCTTGAGCACCTCCCATCACAGATATTTTAGCAGTAGGCCAGGCATAGATAAATCTTGGGTCGTAAGCCTTGCCGCACATGGCATAATTACCTGCACCATATGAATTACCCAATACGATTGATATTTTGGGTACGGTAGAGTTAGAGACGGCATTCACCATTTTCGCACCGTCCTTGATGATACCTCCGTGCTCAGAATTTTTACCCACCATAAAGCCTGTTACATCATGTAGGAAGATCAGCGGTATTTTCTTCTGATTGCAGTTCAGGATGAATCGTGTCGCTTTATCGGCAGCATCAGAGTAGATTACGCCTCCAATCTTAATTTCGCCTTTTGCGGACTTGCTGATCTCTCTATTATTCATGACAATACCTACACTCCAGCCGTCTATGCGGGCGTAAGCGCAAATCATTGTTTGGCCGTAGCCTTCTTTATAAAATGTTAAGCTGTCTTTATCGACAATATGCTTCAGTAAGATAATGGAGTCATACGGTTTAGTTCTGTCATCTGGGTAGGCGCCGATGATATCCTTAATGGTATACTCTGTATCCTTGGCTTTGATGCGGTTCAGGCCAATCTCAGAGGCAGCTTTCTTTTGACTAATCAATTTTTTGATTAAGTCGAGGCATTCTCTATCATTTTTTGCAATGTAGTCCGTGACACCAGAGATATTAGTTTGGGTATGCGCGCCCCCGAGAGTCTCCTTATCTACATTTTCTCCTATGGCTGCTTTGACTAAATAGGGGCCTGCTAAGAAGATAGAGCCCGTACCTTCCACGATGATGGATTCATCAGACATGATGGGAAGATAGGCTCCTCCAGCTACACAGCTTCCCATAATGGCTGATATTTGTGGTATGCCCATGGAGGAAATTACCGCATTATTCCTAAATATTCTTCCGAAGTGTTCTTTATCTGGGAATATCTCATCCTGCATGGGTAAATATACACCAGCAGAATCGACTAAATAGATCAGGGGTAAGCGATTTTCCATGGCTATTTCCTGTGCACGTAGATTCTTTTTTCCAGTGATAGGAAACCATGCTCCAGCCTTTACGGTAGCGTCATTAGCTACGATCATGGAGAGTACACCGGATACTCTTGCTATTCCAGTGACTACACCTGCTGATGGACATCCTCCATGATCAGCATACATTTCGTATCCAGCAAAAGTACCCACTTCTAAAAAATCGTTGTTGTCATCAATAAGATACTCAATCCTTTCTCTTGCGGTCATCTTACCTTTAGAGTGGAGCTTTTTTATTTTTGCTGGACCACCACCTTGATGTATGGCTTCCTTAGTCCGTTCTAACTTGGATAGTCTGAGGAGGTAGGCATCCTCATTTTTACTATGTTGTAAATCTATTTTCAGCATAGTCACAAAATTAAACCAGAGAACTGGTATTCCTATAAATTCAGATCTTAATTACCTTGAAACTTTATAAGGGTAGCTGCCTGGATATTCTGGGTAGAAGCCTTCAAATGACAAGATCGTGGGTTCTGAATCAAGGTAGGAGATGAGCGTCGCGACATCTGTGAATGTCAATCGATTGATAGACGTTATGATGTAATTTGGCTCCATGCTAACACGGTCTACCAGGCCATTCTTATAAACACTGATGACTTTTACTCCTTCTATATTGTACTTATATTTCTCATGAGAACTGAGGTCTCTTAATTCAAATCCCAAAGACTGAAGTACCTCATCTTTTCTGATAGGCAGAAGTTCGGTGGTATTCAGATGATTTCTCAGTATAATATCTTTCTTCATATAGATTCCTTCATGAATATACTCAACCGTCATGTACTCACCTGGTCTAAAGCGCGCCAGCACTCCATTAAACTCTGCTATGGAATTAGTTTTGGTGCCATTCAGACTGATGATAACGTCACCTTTGACTAATGAAGCCTTTTGAGCTGCACTTCCTCTGGACACAGACTGGATGATCACTCCTTGTATATTATTTAAGCCTAATGATTTTGCTATGTCATCATCAACATCTGCTATTCCTACGCCCAGCCACGCTCGCTGTACAGATCCATATTCTATTAGATCACCTACTACTTTAGAGACTATGTTAGAAGGTATGGCAAAAGAAAAACCTTCATATTTTCCACTGTTAGATAGTATGGCTGTATTGATCCCAATAAGCTCCCCGTACATATTGACCAGAGCTCCTCCTGAATTACCTGGATTAACTACAGCATCGGTCTGAATATAGGATTCTACGCTATATTGATTTGACAAATTAAGATTTCTCGCCTTAGCACTGACTATGCCAGCGGTTACTGATGATTGTAATTTAAATGGGTTGCCAATAGCCAGTACCCAGTCACCGATTGATAGAGAATCTGAATCACCAAACTTAAGTTGTTTGAGGTTTTGCACCTCTATTTTTAGTAGGCTTAAATCAGTATTTCTATCAATGCCCACCACATTCGCCTTGAAGACTCGTTTGTCATTAAGCGTCACTTCTATGATATCAGCATCCTCTATAAGATGGTAATTAGTCACAATGTGACCTTCGGGACTGACGATGACGCCCGATCCCGTAGAACTACGGTACTCACTCTTAGTTCCCTGGCTGTCTTTGTTGATGATTCTGAGAAAAACGATGGACTCGGTAGATCGGATGGCGACTTCAGAAAATACGGGTCTGTAGTCCTTCTCATTTTTTACCAAAGTGTAGTTTGGCTCTTCTCTAATGATGATCGTATCAGGGGTCTGAATAAAGTAAAAGACCGATACAGCGATGAATGAACTGAGTATGGAACTCGCTAATATTTGTAGTGTCGGTTTTCTCATGTAAATATTTTGATAGGACTAAGGTAACATATTATATAAAAATGCAATATGTTCTCACATCCTTTATTGAGCACCTCTCTAAACCTTGATTCTCATATATCCGACCTTAAAGGCTCGTCACTCTAATTAGGATAAGCACATAGATAATTCAATAACGTTGCTATAGCATATTGAAATGGGGGCTATTACAATCAGCTACACACCGCATATGACAACTGCGCTATACTATATAGTTCAGTTATAGTGATGTATTAGTGAAAAACGGAGTTGTGATTAGATTTATTGGAATTTGCAGAATGAATGAGGACTTATCCGCCACATTCTATGCGCAGGTTTTTGACTTGAGAAGACCAGAGTTCTTTTTGCTCATTTACTTCATCTTCGTCGCAGAAGTCAGTGATCTCTAATATAGTCTCATTAGTTACATCGGATTTGTACATTCTGAATTCTAGATATTCTTCATCTGGACTTTCATCCCATTTGAATCTGACTCTTTCTTCTTCTATGTCATCTATCATTTCTGCTTCTTCATCGGCTCCCTGCCAGGTGAATGTGAAGGTATCTCCAGTGATGTCTACACCGTCACAGAACCACCTGACTAAGCACGATGGAGTAGTGAGAAATTGGTATAGTATTGCTGGTGAAGCTTTAAAAATGAATTCTATATCGAATGAAACTCTTTTCATGAATATTGTTAGGAGGTATAGTGAATTTACTGTCGTTCGCGCAATAAAATGAAAATAATGACAGAATCAAATTTTTATATTATAAATTATTTATATAATTCAAAATTTGACCAAAAGTTAATGATAAAACTATTACTTGATAACTATAAACAATAATTGTAATTTCGCGGTTTATTAACACTTAGAATAGAAAGGATTTACATGCGGCAGTTAAAGATTACAAAATCAATAACCAATAGGGAAAGTCAGTCATTAGAAAAGTACTTGCAGGAAATTGGTAAGGTAGACTTATTGACTCCAGAAGAGGAAGTGACCTTAGCTAAGGAAATCAAAAGTGGAAGTCAAGAAGCCTTAGAGAAACTTACTAAAGCGAATTTGCGATTTGTCGTCTCAGTGGCAAAACAGTATCAGAATCAGGGCCTTTCTTTAAGTGATTTAATTAATGAGGGGAATCTTGGTCTTATCAAGGCTGCTCAACGTTTTGATGAAACAAGGGGGTTTAAATTTATCTCTTATGCCGTGTGGTGGATTAGGCAGTCGATCCTTCAAGCACTAGCAGAGCAATCTAGAATTGTCAGGCTACCACTCAATAAGGTAGGATCATTAAATAAAATTAACAGAGCATTTTCAGAATTAGAACAAGAATACGAGAGAGAGCCTTCATCTGATGAACTGGCTGAACTCTTAGAAATACCATCTGAAGAAGTAGAGACCACTCTAGGTGTAGCTGCCAGACACGTATCTATGGATGCCCCATTCGTAGATGGTGAGGATAACAGCTTGCTCGATATCTTGGAAAACACTAAGACACCCGGCACTGACAATAAATTAGAGTACGCAGAGTCTCTTAGACGTGAAATAGAAAGGTCATTAAATACGCTGACTGAGAGACAATGTGATGTGATCAAGCTATATTTTGGCATCGGTGTAGAACATCCTATGTCGTTAGAAGATATCGGAGAGAAGTTTGGCTTGACTCGTGAGAGAGTTAGACAGATAAAAGATAAGGCCATCAATAAACTAAGATCTGCTTCAAGAAGCAAGTTGCTTAAGCATTACTTAGGCTCCTAAATCTTCGAAGGATCTTCTCACTAAAATAGTAAAGCTGATAATTTTTATGTAAGGACCTTAAGCATCCTTAATTTACTACATGTTCTAATCAATTTTCGTAAGATGATTGTTATGGATGAGGAGTCTATTTATGCAGAATTTACCTCAATGTATAGATCAGCCAGTATAGGTCTGTTGGTAAGCAGATGATGCTAATGCCACAATATCAATTCCTCTTTTATTGATTTCTGCTTAACTATGGAAGATCGGAGTATTTTTATTGGTGAGCAAGTACGAACATCCTTAATAAACTGATCACATATACGAGAATAAAAATAGCTGTATCATTTTGAACTAACTAAGTGAGCTCATGAGAAGCTACATGCATGATTCGTCTATAGGTTTTCTCAACGTTTAGCAGCTCTTTTAGATTTACTTTTTTTTTCTGTTTCTATGTTAGCGTCCGCTGTGCAATATATTTCTGGAGGCCTATTGATACCTTCTTCTAAGGAGATAAACGTTTCAGTTCTTTCGATGCCTTCTATTTTTTGAATTTTCTCTGACAGTACTTCACGTAAATGTTGGGTATCCTTACAGATGATCTTAGCGAATATGCTGTATCCTCCAGTGGTGTAGTGCGACTCTATCACTTCGGGTATATCTTCAAGAGCCAATGCGGCGTCTTTGTAGTATTGACTTCTTTCTAAATATATCCCGATAAAAGCGATGATATCATAACCTAAGACTGCGTAATCTATACTTAATTTAGAACCTGTGATGATGCCATATTCCATCATTTTCCGAATCCTGACGTGCACCGTCCCCCCTGACACGAATAAGAGCTTACCTATTTCAGCGTAAGAAGTTTTCGCATCTTTCGATAAAATAGACAATATTTGTAAATCTATTTTATCTAAATCAAACCTTTTTTTCATATAATTCTAAAATTAGCTTTTGCACCAATATGCTTGATAAAAACTTTGTACTTAGAGTACAAAATAATCTAAATTAAATGAATGAGTAAGACATTTAACATAAAATATGAATTTCTACAGCCATTTATATATTCAATATTAATTGCATTAGGCATATATGTTGGTTTTAATATTTCTAATGAAAACAATTTTTATTTAGATAAGATTGAAGATAGCGATATAGGCACAGGGACGGGTAGAATAGAAGAAGTATTGAGATTTATTGAATCAAAGTATGTCGATGATATCGATTCAGAAGTCTTGATCCAGAAGGCCTTAAATGAGATATTGAATCACCTCGATCCGCATTCTACATATCTTACAGAAGAACAACTGAAAGGCGTAAATCAGCAGATGACTGGTAATTATCAAGGCATAGGAGTAGAAACAATCTCCGATCATGACACCTTAATTATAGTCAATATCATTGAGGGTAGCCCTGCGGAGAGATCAGCGCTTCAAGTATTTGATCGAGTAATCAAAATAAATGGGGCGAATATGACAGGAGAGGATCTGACTGCTCAAAGTCTCAACTTAGCTCTGGAGGGAAAGTCTGGTGATCACATTAGTATGATCGTAGAGCGACCAGGTGAGCCATCCCTTGTAGAAGTTGACATGGTGATCGATGAAGTGGATATACCGAGCTCATGTACTGCCGTACTATTTGAAGACTCTATAGCTTATATTCGAATTAAGCATTTTAATGCTAAGGTCTATAAGGAATTTAATTATGCACTTGAGGGTATTGGTCCAGAAAAAATAAAGCACCTTATTATAGATCTAAGAGATAATCCAGGAGGCTACCTACCAGAGACAGCTAAGATCTTATCCTTATTATTTACAGAAAGAGAGCAGCTACTGGTATATACAGAGGATAGATCGAAAAGAAAATCTGAGTACAAGTCTACTGGTACTAAATTCTATGATATTAGTCAAATAGCAGTGTTAGTGAACGAATCATCTGCATCAGGTAGTGAGATCATGGCAGGAGCTATACAGGACTGGGATAGGGGGGTGATCATAGGTCAGACCACCTTTGGTAAGGGCTTAGTACAGGAACAGTATGATCTGAAAAATGGCGGCGCTCTCAGGCTGACAGTAGCCCGATATTTTACTCCCTCAGGCCGCAGTATCCAGAAGCCTTATGACAAAAGTATTAATAAGAGCAATGAGGGCGATACCTTAATTTACGAATCCTTCGTCAATCGTAGAGTGTTACCTAATCATACCGGCATCGTACCCGATATTTTCATTGAAGAAAATGCTGATTGCCCTACCATACCTAAAATAGAGTCTATAGAAATAGCTTACGACATATTAGAAAAGAATCAATGGCTGCACGGTATTGGGGATGGCGATATCATAGACCATGTCGCAGGATTGGATATTGAATATGAGTTAGCGGAGATGGACAGCTTAGTTTATGACTTAAATAAGATAAGTCCAAAAAATCCTTGTATGGCAGGTATCGGTGAGCAGATCAAGTTTCAAACCATAAAAGTCCTAAGCGGTGAGCAAGAAGCTATTAGAATGAGCGCAGCTTTTGATAATTACATTACTGAGGCCATAAGAATGATTAAGGATAAAAAGCTATTAGCTAAAGCTACGAGCCAATCATCTCCGCAGAACAATTAAATTACCTTTGTGATCAAAGCGCGCGATAACTGACGGATTTGACGTTGCTTGATCCTGCCGTCTATATTGAACGACATAGTCAGATTGGTCAGTTATAGTGGGATCTATCTGGCAGAAACCTTGTGGTGTCGGCTGGCTAGCCAGATTCGCCGAAGTTGATGTGATAGGATGTCCCAAAAGATTGATTAGCGACTTGCAGAATTCATCTTGCACCACTCTTATGCCTATTGTCTTACTACCACATAGTAGATGTTTTGGTATTCGGTCATTAGCTGTGTAAATGATGGTCAGTGGCTGCTTATGGTACACGAGTAGTGTCTCTATTCTTGGATGAATATCTGATATATATTTCTTCAGCATCTCAATGCTATCGACCAAAATCAATAGCGGTTTGGATTTGTCTCTATTCTTTATCTGGTAGATTTTTTTAGATGCTGTTACGCTGAATATACTACAGCCGATGCCCCAGACGGTATCAGAGGGATACAGAATCACACCATCACTTCTAAGCACGCTTACAATATCTTTAATCGGGTCTATAAAGCTCATGTAGGACAGTTAATACATGCAACATAGCAGAACTTACGAACGTTAATTATTTACCAAAGATTATATATCTGTTGAATCATTTTTATAGAAGAAGTCCTCAGAAATTTATTGCGTGTAGTACGCTGTTCTTGCTTTATTTTTTTTCTACTCTACAACTCTCGGCAAGGCATATAGTGGGGGGAGATATGGTATACACCTGCGTCGGTAGTTCTGCTACTGAGTTCACTATAGATGTAGAAATGAATATTTATCGAGATGCCTTTCAAGATGGACGAGATAATCTTTCGGGATATGACGATCAACTTATTTTAGGCATATTTAGAGGCTCTCCAGGAGATTGGCGCCTCGTCGATACAGAGATCATAGCTTTTAATCCTGCACTCGTATCACAAGTCCAAGTACCAGCCAATCCTTGTTTTATAAATCCTGGTAATGTTATAAACGATAAAGCCGTATTTCGAGCCACGCTGAATCTGGAAAAAATATCCGAAAATTACTACATCACCTATCAGCGATGCTGTCGCAATAATTCTATTTCAAACATACCCAATTCTGGACAGACAGGTGCCGTCATATCTGTAGAGATTACACCAGCATCGCAATCAGCATGTAATAGTAGCCCACTATGGAATGATGAGCCCGATATACTAATATGCAATGGCTTTCCAGTAGAATTAGACTTTTCAGTGACTGATAGTGATACCAGCTTAATCACATCAAAACCTGATAGTATATCATATAAATTCTGTGACCCGCTGTCGGTAGGGGGCACAGCTGGCTCTCCTGATAATCCCTGCCGCAATAGTAATCCCACCTGCGGCCAAGATTGTGATGGAGTAGTGCCATCACCGATGAGGTGTTCACCTGATGACTACAGAAGAGTACGCTTTCTCACTTCCCGGGAGGCACCCATCCCAGGATTATCTCTTAATGAGCAGACAGGCATAATCACTGGAATACCGAGCACGAATGGACTTTTTGTCTTGGCGGTGTGCGCAGAAGAGTGGCGAGACGGTGTGTTAATAGGAGAGGTCAGGCGAGACTTTCAGTTTACGGTGACCGTGTGTCCTCCCGTCCGATCATTACCAGGTCCCAAAGGAATCGGGAGGGATTCTGTTATAGCTAATTGTGCTCGTGAGACTACGGCAATAACTAACAGTTGCGGAGAGGTAGACATTCAAATATTAAACTATACCGAAGCAGATAGAAGAGTAGTCACCCATCAATGGTCAATCGAAAGAGCGATAGGGGATACGACCATTATCACAGATATATGGGAGCCAAATATTACATTTCCTGGTATAGGTCAGTACTGGGTACAGCTTATTATTAATCCGCTCACGATATGTGCTGATACCTGTGAGACTATCATCGATATCACGCCTATATTTGAAGCTAGTTTTGATGTTGTCGGAGGTGATGTATGCGATGAAGTACCATATAGTTTTGATGCTTCTTCTTCGATTCTACCGAATAATGATTTCGAGTTTTTCTGGGATTGGGGCGATGGAAATAGTCTGTCTGAGCTCCTTAGCCGAGATCGATCTATCGCCACACCGACTTATCAATATACTGAGCCTGGTGATAGAGAGGTAGCCTTGTTCATATCCAGTTCTTCAGGAGAATGTAAGGATACCGCTTACCAAGACGTATCATACTTTCCACTACCTAAGAATCTTATCGTAAAGCCAACCCAATTTTTAGGGTGTCGACCGGTGAGGATCACTTTTGATAGCTTATTCAAAGTGGCAGCTGATGGCTACTTAGTAGAGTGGGATTTTGGTGATGGTGGCATGTCAGAAGAGATCAGTCCAACGCACACATATGAGAATGAGGGGACATTTGACATTAATATTAATATTATCTCACCTAATGGCTGTCAGAGCGACCGCAGGCTAAATAATCTGATAAGCATTTTAGACTCTCCGGAAGCTCAGTTTGATTTTTCTCCGAGCTTAGTGGAAAGACTTGACGAGCCAGTCGTATTCAGCAATCGCTCAGAGGGCGCGATTTCATACCAATGGGACTTTGGAGACGGGAACCGATCCACTGATATCAGCCCCAGACATTTTTATACAGAGGTAGGCCAGTATGAAGTGAGTCTTGTGGCGTTTCAAAATAATGGCAACTGCACCGACACCCTCACTCAGTTAGTGGATGTCTTTCCTCCGATTGACCCCATATTTCCAAATGCCTTTACGCCCAATGGTGATGGCGATAACGATGAATTTTTCGGAATAAGCCAAATAGATGGATTCGGTGAGTACGAACTTACAGTATGGTCGCGGTGGGGTGAGAAAGTTTTTGAATCTGAAATGCTGAGTGAAGGTTGGAATGGCCGAAAATTCAATTCTGGACAATTACTACCAGGCGGAGTTTATATTTACCTCGCTCGATTTTTCAATGTGCAAGGCGAAAAAGACTTAAGCAGAGGGACGGTATTATTAATAGATAAATGAAGATAATTAAGTATATACTCATATGTGTTTTGATGATGATCTGGGAACAGCTCAGGGCAGATCATATCATCGGTGGTGATGTAACCTACGAAGTCGTAAGTGTGGATCTTATGACCATGAAGTTTCTAATTGATGTCAAAGTCACGCTCTATAGAGATGTATATCAGGGTGGAGATCCAAATGCTGTGAGCATCAATAATGAAATTGACCTGGGGATATTTAGTAGAAATGGAGATGATACGTGGAGTTTTATAGAAAACTTCATCGTCGCGACTGATACCAGAAACGTACCTCTTGTCATACCTAATAGCCAATGCTACAATATAGAACGTCCAGAGACTGTCGCAGCTGACCGTACGACATATGTTATTGAAGATATTAGATTAGACATAATAGATTCAGATTATTTATTCTCTTTTCAACGCTGCTGCAAGACCGAGTCAATCATAAATATCGTAGATCCAGGTGCAGTTGGCATTTCTTTCGAATTTAGCCTAACTCCTGAGCAGCAAAGAACCGTCAATAGTAGTCCGGTATTTGATGAAGATCCAGCAAATTTCATGTGTGCCGTGTACCCGCAAGAACTGAATTTTTCTGCTGAGGACGCTGAGGGAGACTCACTTGTATATCAATTTTGTGAAATTATTACAGCTGGCGGCGAAGAATTAACCGATCAATTAGCCAATTGTAATAGTGCTATACCTAATCCCCAATTTTGTGGTCCTGATGAATTTGGTAGAGCAGAATTCATTGAGCCCACCTATAGCTTTGACTTTCCTATACCTGGTACGACCGCCTTCACTATTGATCCTCAGACAGGCATTATAAGTGGTGAGGGTGCTATGCCTGGTATTTATACATTTGCTATCTGCCTATCGGAATTCAGAAGGGATCCTGCCACTGGTACAGTTACGAATATCGGTAATCTTAAAAGAGACTACCTGATCAACGTTGTCAATTGTCCTCCCGTGCAAGCCGCACCTGCGGGCGTAACATCAAAAAATCCAGGCATCACCCTTGATGATGCGCGCACAGAATGTGCGGCGGATATGTTCATTGACAGGCCCTTTGATTCATGTGGAGAGGTCGAGGTGCTATTGCGAAACTTTACCGATGCTGATGAAGCTGATGTCGGTTATAGATGGGAGATAGACCTTAATGAAGGCACTCCGATGATCATCACTGATCGATGGGAGCCTAATGTGACGTTTCCTGGACTCGGATCTTATGCAATTAAGTTGACGATCAATCCTGGAGAGGCATGTGAGACCTTTTGCACCCAAAATATCATCATCTCAGAAAGTTTTTCAGCGGATTTTGAAGTTACGGACGATGCTGTTTGTGATGACGCTCCCGTAGCCATCACTAATACTTCAGTAGTGACATCGGCCTTCGACTTTTCGTGGGACTTTGGCAATGGTACTACGAGTAATGTGAGAGATCCAATGCCAGTCAATTATACGACTGCTGGAGAATATGAGATCAAGCTGGAAGTGAGTCGAGATGTATGTATGGATACAGCTATCAATACAGTAAAATATTTTCCGCTGCCGGATAATGTGGTTGTGGTACCCGATGGAACAGGCGGTTGTGATTCTGCGAGGATTACCTTCGAGAATCAGACACTCATGGATCCGCATCCATTCGAATTAACTTGGAACTTTGGAGACGGAGCTGAATCGTCGGAGACCTCACCCACACATTTATATTCCACTCCAGGCACATACATGGTAGATCTGGTGGTGAAAGCCTCTGAGGAATGTCAACAACCATATCCAGTGCAGGGCGAAATAGTCATATTAGATGGTCCTGAAGCTATATTTACAGCGGATCCTAATCCTGTGACTAATCCGCGTGATCAGGTCTCTTTCGTGAATTTATCTGTGGTGGATCGGAATACGAGCTTTATTTGGGATTTTGACGATGGGAGCATGACTACCATGGAGCCTAATGCCACACACGTGTATGATCAGGTAGGAATATTTAATGTGAGCTTAATCGCTACTTCTGCACTCAATACCTGTAGTGACACCTCGGTAGTTTCAATAGTCGTAAGCGCATCAGGTGATCCTATTTTCCCTAATGCATTTAAACCATTCGATGGCAATAATAACATCTTCAAACCCTATAGCGAATTCAATAGCTTCGTATCCTATGAGATGAGTATATGGGATAGGTGGGGCCAGCGAGTCTATGAGACTGATGAGCTGGAAGATGGCTGGGATGGATCCTTAGATAATTCTGGCAGCACATTACCTGCGGGAGTATATATTTGGAAAGTTAGCTATGTGGTTAATGTTGGCTTAGATGTCGAGCAGCGAGAGCAGGCAGGGACAGTCTTGATGATTAAATAACATTTTTATAATTACTTGATTTATTATCTTTTATAATATTATCTTTGCAGCCATTTTAGAATTTAATACGCGATATCATGGATGCCATCAAATTTGTACAAGAGCAGCTAAGTCAGAAGAATGACTTGCCTTCATTCAGAGCTGGAGATAATATTTCTGTCAGTTACAAAATTGTAGAGGGCGCTAAAGAGAGAGTACAAATATTCAGAGGTGATGTCATCCAAGTAAAGGGCACAGGGGCTACCAAGACATTTACCGTCAGAAAAATCTCTGGCAATGTGGGCGTGGAGAGAATCTTTCCTCTTTCTTCTCCAGCCATTACTGAGATAGCCGTAAATAAAAAAGGTAAAGTCAGAAGAGCAAAACTCTACTACCTCAGAGAATTAGTCGGTAAGAAAGCAAAGATCAAAGAGAAGACTTTCAAATAGTACGCTACAGCATCGGTCTGCCGCAATTTCGAACATAGTACATCTTGGCCATTGCTAAATGTGTACTTGCAGATAGACTAAATCAGGATTCGACACGTTCTTGACTCTGTGAAATATATACGACTCCGAGCCTATATTATATTATTCACTATCTACTTTGTATCCCTTCTTCTATCATGTAAGGAGGAACAAATCATTTCAGATAGCGATATACACGGCCATTGGGAAGTTATAGCTGCTAAGCGTAATGGTAAGCTCACTGCTACCCTCAAAGACGCCTACTTTACATTCAATGACGAACGAATATTTTCGACTAACATCTATGGGGAGCCTAAAGATTTTGATTTTGAACTAAATTCAGATAAGATCATGCAGAGTGGTGATCAGTCTTCAGAATTCAAAATCATGTCTCTGCAAAATGATACACTTCATCTAAGCTCCCGGATGCTTAATTATAATTTTGATTTTCTGGCAGTTAAGTCAGATTCTATCTTATAGCACGATCCCATCGATATATTTCAGATACCTTTCTGTTAAGCACACTAAATCGATTAATTTAATAGCATATGATGGTTTATAAGTAAAAAGTAACTATTTTTGCGCCGCTTAAGCCTTGCGATCAATGATTGATGTAGTAGGGTATGGTTAAACCAAATAAATATTTAGCAGAATGTCAGTAAAAATTAGACTTGCCAGAAGAGGGCGAAGAAAAGCTCCATTTTACCACATCGTAGTGGCCGATGCCAGATCTCCAAGAGATGGCAAATTCATTGAAAATATCGGAAAATACAACCCATTAACATCTCCTGCCACTGTAGAGCTCGATAGAGAGAAAGCTTTCGAATGGCTGATGAAAGGTGCTCAACCTACGGATACCGCGAGAGCGATTCTCAGATTTAAAGGCGTGCTATACAGAAAGCACCTAGCTAGGGGAGTGGCTAAGGGCGCTTTAGAGCAAGATAAGGCTGACCAAATGTATCAAGATTGGATTGAGGCTAAAGAGGCTAAAATAGCTCAAAGAGTATCAGAAAATAAAACGAAGCAAGCTGAATTTCTCGCAGCTGTATCAGGTAATCCTAAAGCCGTCGCTAAGGTGGAGGAAGCAAACACTGATGAAGCAGCTCAAGAATTCCAAAATGTAGATGTATCTGAAGAAGCAGCTAAGGACGCACCAGCAGCAGAGCCTACGCCAGCAGCAGAAGAGGCTCCAGCAGCAGAACCTACGCCAGCAGCAGAAGTTTCTGCAGCAGCAGAAGAGGCTCCAGTGGTAGCAGAAGCAACAGCAGCTGCCGTTGAGGCGCCAGCGGTCGAAGAAGCTACACCAGCGGTCGAAGAAGCACCTTCAGCAGTTGAAAAGGCACCAAAGCCAGTCGTAGAGGCTCCAGCAGAAGAGGTATCACCAAAAGCTCCTGCATCAGAAGCCACACCAGCATCAGAATCACCAGCAGCATCACCAGGAGCCGCGGAAGAGGAATAATAGCTGAGCGTTAGACAAGCTTTGGATACTTAGATTCGGCATTTCGTCGTTCGACTTTTTTAAATACTCTTTAATCTAACTTCATGGAAGAATTGCAGAAAGCATATATCGATCGTATAGACCTGATAAAGAATGAGATTCAGGAATCTGAGATCCTTACCAGGTATTTAGACGAAGAAGATATAGAGATTTATAAAGAGCTGCAATTAGAATTTGAACCGAAAATAGATGAAGTACATGTTGATGTGGCTCAGGCTCACCCTCTCCAGTTAGAGCAGTTTGAACAGCAACTGCTGGATCCAGCTTATGAAGGTCTGTATCTACCGAGAATATTAGGCTACGCTGTCGTTCGAGGTCAAATCAACGATAACTTTAAATATATCAGACCGCAGAATCACTTCAAAGAAGTCTTAGATGCTATTTGTACATCAGCTAATTTTGATAGTATAAGGACTCGGATCGGACAGACTGTTCAGGTAGGCTTTGCACTTAGTAGTGATATATGGATCACTAATCTGATGGCGGCCATCAGTAATAAGAAGATCGTCGCATTCTTAGAATCTTTGAGATCAGATAAATTTAGAGATATCAGGGACCGCAGAACAGCTTACGTCAGATACCTTAAGCAATTCCAAAATTACAACTATCTATCAGCTGAATTCCCTCAGACAATAGGGGAGCTTAAAGTATTTGGTCAAGGCCTCAAAAATTTCTTCGTCTATCGATCGAAGGTGAGTGAGAAAAACGAAAGCCTATATCCCTTTATTAAGGACTTTTTGACTAATGACGAATTTATCGGAGAAAAGGAATTCTTCGAATTAGTTATGGTCATCCTGATGTACATGAATGCCGATCAATCGGTTAATGCAAATGCAAAAAACAGGTTTGAATCTTTCAGAAGCAGAGAAGATGGACAGGATACTTTCTTCCACTTTTTAAATCAATTTCAGACAGACCCTGCGATGCAGTATACTGCTGTAGAAGAATCTTCCATAAGCAGCGTCATTGATCTTAACAAAAATGATGAAATATCGCGATATTTTAACCTGACAAATGAAATTCACACCAAGGGATATGTCAATGATGAAGTGATAGAAAAGGTGAAGGCCTATTATGATCAGCATGAAGGACTGTCTATGCAGAATAAGTGCATTCGTAATATTATAAAAAACTATATCACCAAGTTTATATCTAATCTACAGGAGTCAGAGTACGAAGCTTTCTTTGATATCTATAAGACGATCATCAGCTATATGAATGTTTTCTCAAATGAGAAGTTCAATCAAGATGTGAAGACTGTCAGCCTAATCTATATTAAGAAGCTGATCAAGCATTATCCTGATAAAAGAGGTAAGGACTACCAAGACGTTAAAAAGTTCGTCTCTACTACTTTCAACGATTTAGGATTTTTGTCTGAGAAAGAGATTGTAGAATTCTTTAAGACTCGACGCAAGAAAAAGACGGCTTAGTTTTATTTCTTTACTCTATGGCTTAGTTTTGAATTGTAGTTTCTCATTAGTGGAGGCCAGCCATAATCTCTATACCTGTTATGAGTAAAAAAAAACAGATTCAAAAGAAGAAAAAGCAAAATTCTCATAAGAACAACGCGGTAACAACTTCCACTACTGCTCCTACAATGCCCAGCTGGGTTTACTTAGGCGTCGTATGCTTAATTACAGCTATCAGTTTTCTTCCAATTAAAGATGCTGGATTTGTGAATTGGGATGATCAAGAGTACGTTACAGAGAATCCTTATATCCAAGATATCAGTGCTAAGAATATCGCCACTATCTTCCTGTCTGGCATACACCCTGACTACCCTGACGGTATAGCGTCTAATTATCATCCTTTTACTTTCATCACCTTGATGGCTAATTTTGCGATGACCGGAATGGATGCTTCCAGCTACCACTACACTAATTTATTATTTCATTTGCTTAATACCTTTTTACTTTGGCAATTTCTGCGCTTACTCTTCGGAAAACAACATGTTCTATTAGCCTCCCTCGGGGCGCTGATATTTGCCATCCATCCTATGCATGTCGAGTCTGTTGCCTGGATTTCAGAGCGCAAAGATGTACTCTTTGCTACGTTTTATCTGCTGGGACTTAATCACTATATTAAGCATAAGCGTGGCTCAGCAAAATCAATTATTCCCGTATACTTTTACTTTATAGGCTCTCTGTTGTCTAAGCCTTCGGCAGTGGTATTTCCCGTGATCTTGGTTTTGTTGGACTATGCGTTAGACGATTCTTTTGATTTAAAGAAACAAGTCAAGAAAGCTCCATTTTTTATTTTGTCTGTCATCTTTGGACTCATTACGATCTCCATTCAGACGGAAGCTGTCGGGGATTTATCCAAGTATTCTTTTATACAGAAGATTATGTTCGGGTCGTATGGCTCCGTGTATTATGTGCTCAATTATCTTTTGCCCGTGAAGCTGGCCACATTTCACCCTTATCCAGGTGCTGAAACGATTCCTTGGTTTATCAGTATGGCTCCCATCGCATTGGCGGCTTTTTTGATCATAGTTTATCTGGCCAGAAAGAGCAAGTGGGTGGTTTTAGGTATAGGGTTTTATTTTGCTAATATATTATTGACTCTGCAGTTTATTCAGATAGGGCCATCCTTGGTATCTGACCGATATACTTATATGTCATATATCGGATTGATTATAATTACTGTGTATTTATTACGCCGCTACATTTTTGAGAAGAATGCTAAGTTAGTGGCATACAAAATTCCTGTGCTCTGCGGTATTGGGCTATGGCTGAGCTATTTCTCAATCAAGACATTTCAACAGACCCAAACTTGGGAGAATGGTCAGGTACTTTGGTCCACAGTGTTGAAGAAGTTTCCTGGCTCTACATTCGCATTGAGAGGCAGAGGAAGCTATCACATGCGGGAGCTGGAATTTGAGCAAGCTTTAATCAATTTTGAAGAGGCTGATGCTATTCAAAATGACCACTATGATACGAAGCTAAAACTGGGCCTAGTGCATCGCAATCTCAAATCATACGATAAGGCACTTGACTATCTTAATGCAGCCTTAGCCATAAATGCTGAAGACCCTGACGCGTATAATAATCGCGGTAATGTATATTTTAATTTAGAACAATATGATAAGGCACTGGATGATTACCAAAAGAGTTTAGAATTGGATCCTGAATATACTGAAGGACATGCTAACGTGGGAGCCTATCATTTTACTATGAAGGATTATGATAAGTCAGCAGAGAGCTTTACAGAAGCTATCAGATTAGCTCCTGGTAAAGCCAGCAGCTATCTTAACAGATCAGTGACCTATCTCTATTCTAAGCAATACAATGAGAGTCTTACTGATGTAAAGCGCTATCTGATAATGAAGCCCGATGATCCTCAAGCTCACTATTATGGTGCATTAGCTCTGGAAAACCTCCAGCGCTATCCAGAGGCATTAGCATACGTTGAGCGCGCACTAAGGTATAAGCCGACTGACAAAAATTATAGCGATACTCAGAAGAGAATATTGAAGTCCATCACTAAGAACTAAATTTTCTGATGATCAGCGATTTCTCGATTGGATTCATTTCGTATTTCTCGGCTTTGGGTGATATCAGCAAGTATAAGCTTTGGAAATACCTTATCATCAGCGGAATAGTTAGTCTTACAGTAGGTATCTTAATTGTTAGAGGATGCATGTCTTTAGCGACCTTTTTAGCTGATTGGCTCTTAGGATTTTATCGCTGGGATTTCGGCAGGTCATTTATTGATGCGGCATCGGATTATTTAGTTGGCGCTTTATTGATCATTTTATCTCTCCTGCTTTTTAAATATATCGTGATGGTGATTGTGTCACCTTTTATGAGTCTAATCTCAGAGGCAATAGAATCACAGGAGTCTCAGGAATACACCTCAAGAAAATTGACGCTTAGTGGAGCGATCTCTGATATAAGCAGAGGAATCAGGATTGCACTCAGAAATGTTTCCAGAGAATTATTTTTTACCGCCTTAGTTTTGATTATTGGGTTATTTCCAATTGCGACAGTGATAGCACCTTTTCTCATATTTGGAATTCAGGCTTACTACGCAGGATTTGGAAATCTGGATTATCTACTGGAGCGTCACTATGAAGCCAACAGATCTTCAATCTTCGTCAGGCGTCATATGTGGTTAGCCATTGGCAATGGCACAGCATTTTTATTATTGCTCATGATTCCTATCGTAGGCATGTTCATAGCCCCCACTTTAGGAACAATAGCTGCGACTAAAACAGCGATGAAGAGACTGGATTAAATTCTTTTAATTTCATCTTTAGAGGCCTTGGCTACATCGCTTATAGATATTCGAGCTCACTGGCTGCTCAAAGAACATAGAGCAGAATTATATTTTATGTCGACAATATCCGTCAGGGCAAGTAGTCGTATTTAACAAAGAACTACTTCATCTTGCGCTTATAGAATAGAAACGTTTCCTTGAAAAATATGTTCTATGTACCAACTATTGAGCTTCTATTGCTGTCTTTTAGTTAAAGCCTAACTATGAAAAAATTGCTATTGTTGACTGCTGTTACCTTCTTTTTTATTATCGCTTGTAGCTCTGATGATAATTTAACACAAGAGCAGGAGGCCGATGCGCTGAGCGAGCTTCTTTCGGATATTCAGGCGCTGGCTAAAAGTGTGGCTTGTACTGATTTAGAAGACGTTTCTTTCGTTGCTCTTGGCAGTAAGGCTTGTGGTGGACCTGCAGCATACATAGCCTATTCTCTTAATATTGATGTGGACCAGTTTTTAGCCCAAGTGAAAGACTATACAGAAATGGAAAGGGAATTCAACACTAAATGGGGTGTAATCAGTGACTGTGCTGTAGAGAATCCGCCAGCTGAGCTTATATGTGATAAAGGAGTACCCAGAATTGTAGAATAGTTTTAGCTTATGTAACCGTTCTAATATCGATACATCCCACAGATTGTTGAAAACATAAACATTTGTAGTTTTGAGTTCATTACATCACCCGCAGTTACTGATACTCCTGACTGAACACCCAAATCTCCCCCCAAGTCTTGAACTGTAGCTGAAGATCTATAAAATTAATTCACCACAAATTGATATCCTACACCTCTGACGGAATGAAAGAATTTTGGCTCCCGAGGATTATCTTCAAAGTATTTGCGCAGGGACAAAACGAAGTTGTCAATAGTCCGGGTAGAAGGGTAGACGTCATATCCCCACACGACCTGCAAAATCTGCTGTCGTGACAGGACTTCATTTTTGCGCTCGATGAAGAGTTTAAGAAGCAGCGCTTCTCGCTTAGTAAGCTGAAAGTCACCGTCTACTCCTCTAGCGGCGTAGCTGACCAAGTTTACATAATTATTTCCAAAATGATACTCAGCAATATCCTCTGAACGTTCTGGGTTAGCTCTGCTAATTAGTTTTTCAACCCGTATAAGTAGTTCTTCGAGATTGAATGGCTTCACGAGGTAATCATCTGCTCCAAACTTTAGACCAGCAATGCGATCTGTGGATGTGTCCTTAGCTGAAACGATAATAACAGGAATATTTTTATCTTTTAATCTGATGACCTCGCAGACTTGAAGACCGCTGATGTCAGGCAGCATGACGTCCAATATAATTAGGTCAAAGTGCTGCTGATCATACAGCTGTAGCGCATCTTTGCCGCTATCGGTGGATATGACTTCATAGTCTTCCAGTTCGAGGTTGAGCGTCACGACATCCTTGATACTTACTTCATCTTCAACTAAGAGGATTCTCATGCAGACACTACGTTTTGCTGCTGGGGCAGGGTGATGGTGAAGATGGCACCTGAGGGATGGTTATCTTTTATTTTTAACTTACCGTGATGGGCATGTACTATCGTACTCACGATAAATAGTCCAAGTCCTGAGCCCTCAGTTTTTCTGAATTCTTCATTACCGATGCGATAGAATTTGTTAGTGACTTTCGCCTTTTCTTGAGCACTGATGCCAGGCCCATTATCGATACATGATAAACTGAACTTTTTGCCTTCATCTGTGACGATAAATCTAATGCTGTCATCGTCCTTGCTGTACTTCAGCGCATTTTCAATTAGGTTGTAGACTACGGACTGCATTGATTCTTGATCAATCTCAACTGATAGTTCAGGAGGGCACTCCAGAGAGATATTTTTGATCTCTTCATTCAGAGGGTAATGATGAATAATATATGATAGAAAATATTTTAGTTGGACAGGCTCAAAGTTATAGTTGTAATCTTGTTCTATTTTGGCTGTCAGGAGAAGCTTATTCACCATAGATTCTAATCGATGGGTATCATGAAGTGCATTCTGGCTTACTCTTTTACGTTGATCAGAGGTAAGTTTATCTTTATTCAGAAGCGTCTCCAGAACCAGTTTGATTGAAGCCAGAGGAGATTTCAGCTCATGAGTCACCGATAGCAAAAAGTTATTCTTCATCTCTGCGTCCGCGATTTCACGCTGGGCAGCGCGATTGATGAGCCACAGACCTGTGATCAATGACAAGGCGAGGACGATGCCTTCTCCAATGATCATGTAGCGCTGTCGCATGTATTTGCTGACGATGTCTGATCTGTCTTGATCGACCCCAGCAGCCTCTATATATCCGATTTGGTATGTATAGACGTCTTCATTTTTATTATATAATAGATAAGTCCACCACATAAGAGCCAATAGCATATATGCCATGATGATATACGAGATGAGGCGGATGCGGGATACGTTCATCTCAGCGGTATAGTGTATCTAAGCAGTCACACATGGCATTCACTGTCATCTCTAGAGACTCTTGGGTATGAGCACTGGATATGAAACCTACCTCGTAACCAGAAGGTCCAAGATAGATTCCTTTTTGTAGGAGCTCTAAGTGTAAAACTTTAAACAGACTATTTACATCAGGATTGATCTGATCTGCGGTGATAACTCGCTGTAAGCCAAAGTTGAGCCAGAATATAGACCCAATATGCTGCATAGAGAAATCATAGCCTTTCGCTGTGGTATGTTGAATAATTTGCTGGACAAAGTCCTTTGTCTTACGCTCAAGATCCTCGTAGAAACCTGGTTGTAAACATAGCTCTAAAGAGGCAATTCCCGCTGCTATGGCCACAGGATTAGCTGATAGCGTGCCGGCTTGATATACTGGACCCAGCGGAGCTACAAAGTTCATAATTTCAGCTTTGCCGCCAAAAGCTCCGACGGGCATTCCGCCGCCTAAGATTTTGCCGAAGGTGATTAGATCTGGAGCCACCTTATAGTGACCAGCAGCACCCTCGAATCCAACTCTAAATCCAGAAATGACTTCGTCAAAGATCAAGAGTATTTTATAGTCATCGCATAGCTTACGGAGCCATACTAAGAAGGATGTGTCCTGAATTAATAAGCCATTATTAGCTGGTATAGGCTCTATGATAATGCAGGCCAAATCTTCATGATGCTCAGCTAGCAGTGCTTCGACTCCCGCCAAGTCATTCAGTGGCAGGACCATTGTCTCCTGAGCCAAAGCAGCTGGGATACCAGCAGATGTAGATATTCCAAAGGTAGCTAAACCAGAGCCCGCCTTGACCATCAGGCTATCGACATGACCATGATAGCAGCCATCGAATTTGAGAATTTTTGTCTTGCCAGTGTAGCCGCGCGCTAATCTGATGGCTGACATCACTGCCTCAGTACCCGAGCAAACGAATCTCACTTTCTCCAGGTAGCTGTGATTTTCGGTGATGAGCTGTCCAATCTTCACACCGCCTCGTGTAGGAGTGCCGAAAGATAGACCGTGCTGTATGGTATTGGCCACAGCCTCTCTGATTCTTGGATGATTATGTCCATGGATAAGTGGCCCCCATGAACAGCAAAAATCGATAAACTCGTTTCCATCTTCGTCATATATCCTGTCCTTATCTCCCTTTTTTATAAATAGGGGAGAGCCGTGCACAGACTTAAATGCGCGCACAGGTGAGTTCACTCCTCCAGGAAAATATCTCTTCGCTTCGTCAAATAACTGATCTGATATCTCTCTTTTCAATTGCATAGTAGTATAAAAATCATTTAGACATATAGTTCACGAATAAGCCATGTCTCATATTGTAATTATTAGCTTACTGTAATGGCTTGATCTCCTTTATAATGGATTGACATGTAGATATCTTAATTCGAGGAGAGACGAATATCTATATGATTATCAACGATTTGTATGTCGACCTTATGATATTTTTTGTTTGCTCTCATGAACTTACTGAGTTGAAATTACTTAATTTGCCATCCTAATGTCAAAGGTATGCAATTAGATATATCAAAATGCATAGCCAACTTCCTGTTTAAGAATGAGGCAGTCTCCATTGGAGATATAGGGTCTTTCTACCTGATATTAGACAATGAGGTATTTATACATAATGATCACGGGATACACCCTCCTTTCAAATCCATCAAATTCACCCAAGAAGCTTCTGATGACACTCAGTTCGTCGTATTCTTGGCGGATCAGCTGAGGGTCAGCATTGAGAAAGCTGATACCTTACTTCAGACCTACGTAGAAAATCTGAAGGTAAAATTAAAGCAGAGTGGACATGTGGCGATTTTCGGTCTTGGGAATTTAAGTCAAATAGATAATAATAAGCTGAAATTCAGCGACTTGGGTCAAAATTTTCACAAAGATTATGCATTTCTACCTTCTCTCAATTTTAGCCCTTTATCTGATCCGACAGTGTTAAAGTCTAAAGAATCGCCTCCAATTGAGAAAATTGGTAGAGTTTCTGCAATAGATATCACGAGTGCTCCTCATTCTGCTGTTCCAGCGCCTGTAAAGCCTCTAAAATCTATCGCTATGGAAAATAAGCCTTATCAGCCTACAACTTATCAATATGATGAGCCTGAGAAGGGATTAATCGCCACCTTAGGTGCTCCTTTTTGGATATTAATTATTCTATTCTTACTGATGGCTGTCTTGTTATATAAAACATGTGGAAGTATGACTGAGAGTCCTTTGCAGACTGCAAAAGATGCTGTAGAAGAGACTGTCGCTGGTGTTGATAATGCCTTAGAAAACCTGACCGATGAGGATACGACAGACTATGGTAAATACGCGGATGTGCTGACTCCAGAAATCGTAGATCAAGGGTGCGTCATTATCGTAGGCTCTTTTAAAAGGCAGCGAAATGCACTGCGGATGCGCGAAAATATTATGAATAGAGGATACCAACCATACTCAGAGTTTCATAATGGATTAAATCGCATCGGCATCCAATTTGAGTGCCTTGATCATGACCTTATCGAATTTATACAGAAGATCCGAAGGGATATAGAGCCTAAGGCCTGGTACCGCATACCAGGATATAGAGTGGCTTATGAATAGATTACATTACTTCTGCCAGAGTGAGCAGACACTCTAATCTAAGCATGCCAACCAGAGCATAGACAGCAGCTGGTCGACAACCTTTCTTCCAAGGCGAATGTTAGAATTTCTATCTTTGCCGACGCTTCATGATATCCAAAGCTTTAATAAAACAGCTAACCTTTCTTTCATTTCCAGTGCTGCTGAGCAATCTTTTGCAGACGCTGATCACGGTTGTCGATACTATCATGGTCGGCCAGCTGGGTCCTTTGGAGATAGCTTCCATAGGTATTGGTAATACGATCCGCTTTCTATTATTTGTCACAGTCATGTCCGTCGCTGGTGGAGCTATGAGTTTGATCGCGCAGGCCAAGGGTGGGCGCGACAAAAAGAGAATGAGCGTTGTCACCAGACAGTCTCTATTATCGGGCCTGATCCTGTCCTTCATTTTGGGTTCTCTGGGATATATCTTTGCGGAGCCCATGGTCAGATTCATGGAGAGTGGTGGCGACGAGACGACCATATTATTAGCCATAAATTACCTTCAGATCGTATTCATCAGCTCCCCTTTTCTGCTTATCAATTTTATTCAGAATCGGCTGATGCAAGGCGCTGGTGATACCCTGACGCCGCTCAAAATTACAGCTGCTCTTTTCGTCTTGAATGTCATGCTCAATTATATCCTCATCTATGGCAATGGCCTGATACCCGCTTTAGGTGTGGAGGGTGCAGCGCTTGGTACGATGATAGCTCGTGCGGTAATGGCAGTATTCGGGATGTGGCTCTTCTACTCAGGAAAGAATGTGATAAAGATATTGCAGGGAAGCTGGAAGCCAGATTGGCTCATGATAAAAGATATATTAAATATAGGAGTGCCATCAGGCATACAGGGGTTTTTCAGACATGTGGCTAACGTGATGATCGTAAAGCTGGTGACGGCCACGACGCTGGGGACATTGGGTGCGGCTACGATTGCGATCGGTATACAGGTCGAGTCACTGCTCCTGCAGCCCGTGCTCGGAATTAATGTGGCCGGCACCTCACTTATAGGTCAAGCATTAGGCAGGTGGCAGACTAAGGCAGCTTTTCTCAAGGGTAATGCGATGATCTTATTAGGTGTGATCGTGATGATTGCATTTTTGACTCCAGTACTGGTATGGCCCAAGGTAATTATTAAATTATTCGATCCCTCAGCTGACCCCCTGATTATCAAAAGTACGATCAGTTTTTTCTTCATCACTATGTCTGTTCTTCCGCTCTATGCTGTGGCGCTGGTCGCTACGGGGATGATGCGCGGGGCGGGCGATACTAAGCCTGCTATGATCAGCAGCATCTTAGGTAGGAATATATTAACCATTAGCCTCTCATGGTATTTGGCTTTCCCGATGGGGATGGATTATGAGGGTATCTGGATTGGGATTGCAATAGGTAAACTATTTGATTTCATCTATATGGCGATCGCTTGGTATAGGCGCAACTGGTACTACGTGGCACTAAAGCGCTCCAAGCTGTTCAGGATGCACCTGAATAAGCTATCTGACAGTGTTATGAAAGACTTTTTAAGAGAAGTAAGAGGCCCCAGTATGGCTATCTCTGGGACTCAAGAATACGTACATAAAGAGTACGTCAGCTATATCTCTGGTAGAGGTACCAAATCTTATCGATTCTCTGGTGATTCTTATAAGGATGCATGACAAGGACAGCCAATTACTTGGTAAACAGTACTGTGGATTCGCCCGCTGTAGTAGTGACTTTCAATAGATATGTGCCCGATAGGAGCGAAGAGCTGTTTAAAGTTTTATAGAATGGACCAGAGGGCTGATTATGATATAGCTTTGTTGACTTGACAGCCCCCAGCACATCAAATATGGATAATTCGACATCTGTATTGTCCGATAGCTCTAGCTGGATGTTGATCATATCACCTGCTGGATTTGGAAACACATTCAAGACTTGTATGTCTGTTAATACATCATCAGTGGTACTGATTAGACAGGTTGATGAGATTGCTTGATCCATCCAGATAAGCCTGGATCTGACGAACTGTTTAAGATAATTTATCTCAGCTGGATAGCTAAAAAGAACGTTTGGGTTAGGCCATACATACTGATCCAAGATCGGCCAGCGCTCAAAGTTTCGGGCCGCTGCTGGCGCCAAGTAGGCACTCTGCTCATCAATATAAGCCATGATAGAATCTTGATGTAGTGGTCCCTCTCTGAGCTCAATCCATCGACACGATAGCCGCTGCCTGAAATCATCCTTGCTCATCAGGGCATTCCACCAGAAAGGATTGCCTAAATCACAATTAAATGAGTACATCCACCCATTTGCCTGACTGCCATTGCAGTAGTTAGCATTGCCCCATGCGATATTAAAATCCCAGACTGGACCTGCGTGCATTTTTCCGCCTTCACTATCTTTCTCTTTGTAGTAGTAGGAGCTGATTCGATAGGCATCCACATCTTTAGCCAGTTCTTTGATGATGAAATGATCTACGTATGAGGGTACGTCGATATACTCTTCATATCCTTTACCGCCAAAGGTCCCGAGACTCAAAGCCAGCTCTGCACTATCGACGTACGACTTAATATAAGCCTGCTGCTCGGCGACGATCTTATTCCGATTGGGCGTCACATATTGAAATCCTATCTTAGAGCCAGTCTTATTGACAATATCAAAACGCGAACTCCAGTCTGGAAAGCCTTTATCAATCTTAAATACATAGCCTCCAGTCAGCTCATCCCCTTCTATATCACCCTTTTTCAAGTTTGCAATGTCTACTCTATTTTTATCCCGTTTGATCTTTTCCATGAGTAAGTAGACTCCTTCGTACTGATCATTTATAAATAACTCTACGTGCCGGGTCCGACTGTGATATCCACCTAACTGATTAGCCAGGTGCATCGCCAGCGAATTGCGCAGCAAGGTCTTGTCTGAGTAGGGGCCATGCAGGATAAAGTCTTCCTCTGCTGGAAAATTGAGAAACGATGTATCCATGTCTTCACCTTCTGCATCTCTGAATTCAAATCCGTATCCATTTTTTGGAAATGAGAGTGATGACTGACCTCTCTTCTCTATTGCTATATTCCCTGCATACTCATTAAAGGAATGATTGCTGTTATTCTCTGTGCCATCACCGTTCCAGATGATACCTATGCTTCCATCGACTTTAGGCTCATTAGTGATGGACCTTCCAGCAGTGTTAATTTTAATGATGGGAAGCCTGGAGCTGATCCTGGTGATCGGCGCTTGGAACCAAGATGGTGGCTCTCGGTAGCTAGACGATTCATTAATAAGGCCGACGGAGAAGAAAAAATTACTGCTCAGATCAGAGCTAGATAGCCCTTCATAATTATGCACCTGCACAGCCAAGACATTTTCACCTTCCATTAAAAAATCATCTAATGCATCTCTATTATAAGTAATTGCTTCTGGTATGCCTCCTTGATATAAGGTTGCTTCGTGCAGTTCATCTGCTTCGATATGATAAGCTGGCGGACTACCAGTGACTAAGGATCTTGCTACCTCCTTTCCATTAATGTAAGCCACGAATCCATCATCATAATCAGCGTGCAGCATAGCTTCCTCTATGAGTGAAAGATCCTTGATATTAAATTGGTATCTGATATAGACTGATATCACTGGGCTGATAACGGTGCCGTCATCTCCATCACCATAGCCTACGCCACCCGTCGCCGATGTCCATGACTGATCATTGAAGTCAAGCGCGTTCCATGCTTCAGGTATCAGAGCTGATCCCTTAGCATACCGACAGACATCTTGTGGAAAGAGTACAGTCTCCCAATGATCTACTTGACCATATACATCATTCCAGACAATAGATGAGTGTAAGACAAATAGGACGATCAAGATCAATATCCGCATAGACAGTGTAGATAAGTGTTAAATAATACCCTATATTAAATGATGTAATGCAGACAATGAAATAATTATACCTAAATCATCTCACTTCCACTCATGAAAAGCGCAAATGTTGCCTTTACTTTATGCTTTATGCTGTCTCTATTCAGCATAGCTCTTGGGCAGTCTGAGTCAACGCAGCTCTACACGCAAGATGGAACACCATATAAGATTAAAAGTGTTTTTTTCGGAGGAGGCTCATATGGAGTAGCAACGGCACAGATAGAAGAAATCAAAGAATTTTTGGAAACAGAAGTTCTGGCTAACTATGAAATACACATCCACAGCCACACGGACAATATCGGCAGCAAGCGCTATAATCAGTACTTGTCCAGTATGAGAAGTGAGACGGTCTTTCAGATAGTGGAACAGCTTGTCGTCCCGGCTAATCAGGTATTTATCAAAGATCATGGCCTTGCCAATCCAGAATTCGATAATCAAACTTATGAAGGTAGAGCTAAAAATAGGCGAGTGGATATTGTATTATGGCCTCTATCGATATAAAGATAACTTCTGATCTGCCGTGGTAATATCTAACATCCTAAAAGAAGTATTCATCAGGAGGCTAGCCGTCCGCTATCACTACCACGTAATTGGTACTTTCCAGTGAATGATGGAAATAGTTGACTATAGAGATTCGCCTCTCTCATCTTTGATATTGACTTATAAGGTCTCCTTGAGATCTAAGCTACCGACCGAAGCTGCACTGATCTCTCCCTCATAATAAATGTCGTCAACATCTTAAAAAAGACAAGAGTACGAAGTTTAATACGAGAGGAGTCAAAGTATTACCTAAGCCAATTGAGAAGTTATTATCAGAGCTCGACACTGACATTTATTAGCTCATAAGTTTATGTGTTCATGCCTTATTTGCATAGGAATGAGGTTACGGAATTAGGAAAGCCCACGATGCACATTAAGAATATGCATCATGGGCTGAGTTTATCTGTGGTAATTTTCCTTAGTTTTCGCTTAGATCATCGAACATATTGGCCAAGGGATCTTCATAGTGTACCTGGGTATCGACGATGGTCTTATTAATGTATTCAAACTCAGAAAGGCCATGCAAGACTAATTCCATATAAAAAGGTATCTCCTCTTTAGGCACCTTCATATTAGTGACAAGCTTCTCTAGGCCAGCCACCGTCTTGAGGCTTTTGAGGTAGGCTTTATCAGAATCATCATTCTCCAAGTCAATAGAATTACCTCCAGAGAAGAATGCCTTCACAGTACCATATGGATCTTTGCGGCCATTGGCCTCTTCGGGGTGAGGGAATACAGAGAGAAACAAGTCTTTCATTGCCTGACCCAAAAGGTGTAGAGCGACACTATAAGGTCCTTCTTGCTCACCCTCATACACCAGCTCTACCTTGCCTGTCATAGCTGGGATAATACCCCAAAAGTCAGTGAGCCTGATGCATGTCTTTTTATCTTTATTTATTAAAGATCTTCGCTCTGCTGTACTGACTAAATTTTCTAATGCTGAGATGCTCAGTCTAGCAGATACACCACTCTTTTCATCTATGAATTCACTCTCGCGTGCTTTGAAGGATATGGACTCTAATAGGTCATATACTAAGTCAGGTATGAAGATGTCGCTCTGATCATCATTAAGCTTAGCCTCCTGACCCGTGATCTCTCTTGCCGTAGCTATATCTTTAGGATAGTGAGTCAGGATTTGGCTCTCTATTCTGTCTTTTAGCGGGGTGACTATGCTACCTCTATTAGTATAATCCTCTGGGTTAGCAGTAAAAATGAATTGGACATCCAAGGGCAGTCTCAGTTTAAATCCCCTGATCTGCAAGTCGCCTTCCTGAAGAATATTGAATAGCGATACCTGAATTCTGGGCTGGAGATCAGGTAATTCATTAATTACGAAGATCGATCTGTGTGCTCTGGGTACGAGTCCGAAGTGGATGACTCTTTGATCAGAGTAGGGAAGCTTTAGATTAGCTGCCTTTATCGGGTCTACATCGCCGATTAGGTCGGCTACACTGACATCAGGCGTGGCCAGCTTCTCTACAAATCGGTCATCTCTATGTAGCCATGCTATTGGGGTATCATCACCTTGCTCGCGTAGCAGTTCGATGGCATCTCTTGATATAGGAGCGAAGGGGTCATCATTAATTTCTGAGCCTTCCACATATGGGATATACTCATCGAGGAGGGTGGTCATCATTCTGGCGATCCGGGTCTTAGCTTGGCCCCTAAGACCAAGTAATAAGATGTTGTGCTTAGATAGAATGGCTCTCTCTATATCTGGTATTACCGTATCCTCGAAGCCGATGATGCCCTCGAAAGAGTTTATTCCTGCACTGAGATTAGCCTTCAAATTTTTCCTGATCTCATCTTTGATGGTGATTGATTTCCATCCCGCTTTTTTCAATTGACCAAGCGTCTTTATTTTTTTTATTTCTTTCTCTGTCATATTGTGATTAATCTGTCCGTATCGTAGTTGTGTGTTATCTTTTTCTTCTTTTATTTTGGTTATAGTCCATGAATAGAAATTCGCCTAATCCTTGAAGTGAACTATAGAAAGCCTTTCCATTATTGGCATTTGTGAATTGATCTACGAATTGTACAAGATATGGGTCCCTCGCTATCATAAATGTGGTGATTGGAATCTTTAGCTTGCGGCATTTCACTGCCAATCCTAAGGTCCGATTAAGTATTTTACGATCTATACCGAAGGCGTTTTTATAATAATTTTTACCTTTCTTGATGCACGTAGGCTTACCATCAGTGATCATCATGATCTGCTTATTAGGATTCTTTCTTTTGCGTAAGAGGTCCATAGCCAGCTCTAATCCTGCTACTGTATTGGTATGGTATGGGCCGACTTTCAGATAGGGTAGGTCTTTGATTTCTATTTGCCAGGCGTCGTTGCCGAATACAATAATATCCAGCGTATCCTTAGGGTATCTTGTTTTAATGAGTTCGGCAAGAGCCATAGCCACCTTTTTAGCAGGGGTGATGCGGTCTTCACCATACAGGATCATAGAGTGAGAGATATCGATCATTAGTACAGTGCTAGTCTGAGATTTATAGAAGGTCTCGTGGACTAAGAGATCATTTTCAGTCAGCATGAAGTCATCAATACCATGGTTGACTTGAGCATTCCTGAGAGACTCGGATATAGCTATGTTATCCAGCTTATCACCGAATGCGAAAGGCCTGATCTCGGAGGTAAATTCGTCTCCGCTACCTTGTTTCGTTGTGGTATGATTACCTCGCTTAGACTTGCTCAGCTGATCGAAAATGTCGTCTAATGCCTTCTGTCTAAGTGCTATCTCCATCTTGGCAGTAGGATTAAAACCGCCTCCAGCATCTGACTGCTTGTTAGATATGAGTCCTTTATCGATTAGATCTTGTATGAAGTCCGCTATACCATAATCTTCATCAGTCAGTTTGTGCTGTTTATCTAGCTCTGTCAACCAACTAAGTGCTTCGCTCACATCACCTGAGGTATGCACCAAAAGTTCTTGGAATAGCTTTAACAGCCTTTCAAAAGGTGTGCCGTCTGGTACTGGGATATATTCCGAGAAGTGCCATCCTATCATAAGTCTATATCAATTGTGAATTGTTCTGTAGCTGTATGAAGGACTCTCCACGTAGAGTCCGATAAAAGCTGAACCTGAGCTAAATATTCGTAGGGTAATGTTTTGCCCCATTCTGCTGGACTAATCATCGAAATTACCCATTCCGAATCACCTCTATCATACAAGAAGTAATCTTTATTTGGTATCGGCTTAAAGCCAGCATCAGCCTCATATATCTTCTCTGATAGATTGATCCGATCATGTATTTGTTGAGCTTGCCTGACTAAAGTCTCTACCTGCTCCTTAATCTGATGCAGTTGCGTCTCTGTCTGCTCATACATAGCATCCATGGCCAGCCCTTTGGTCCTACCCTTATCTAATGGCTTAATAATGGCACTGCCTACTGAGGAAGCGTAGGGTAGAAGATTAGCTTTGTCAGCTATCTTATCTTTATCTATCGGATTCTTCTTTCTTGGCATATTACAAATATAAGTTGCACCGAGCTTATACATAAGTTAAAAGCTCTAAACGCCTTTACTAAACAAAAAAAGCACAGTTTGTTTTCACAAACTGTGCTTTTTAAGAGCGCTGAACACTCAATATGTCTTACTTCAGTTTGAAGTCACCCTTACCAGTGAGATAGCCTTTATTATACATTTCTACAGCATACTCACCCTTAGTGAATGGATAGTTAGAGTGCCAATCGATACAAGATTCTGTATCAGTATTTTTATACTCTACTGTTCCTGAGGTTGTATATTTTACGGTTTGATCAGTGAGTTTATTTTTTAACATTCCTGATCCTGCATCTTCAATTGCGATGGTCTCGCCTGCTGGATTAATATACCTGACGTGAAAAGTTTCCTCGCCTTCGTCAGCGACGACATTAGTCTCTGTCTTGTAACATATTCTCAGTACATTAATATCTTTTCCCTTTCTCTTCTTTTTTAATTTACCATCATCCTTTAATTGATGACCAGTGACTTGGAGCCAATTAATTTTGATGGCTGATCCTATATCAACAATATTGTTCAACTTAGAAATTTCAGTTTCCTTCTGCTCCACATTTTTGACTAGGACAGTTTTGGCTTCTTCGACCTCAGCTGTCATAATTTTTTGCTCGTCAAGATCAGTCATTAAGCCGGTTTTCTCCTGTCTTAGCTGTGAGTTGGACGATTCTAATGACGCTATCTGGGACTTTAAGTCAGTGATCTGAGTCACGTAGCCTGAAGTCATACCTTGAATGGAGGCAATCTCTTCTCGAGCTTTGTTTAATTCCTTCTTAGTCCATATAAGCCCGTTAATTTTCTTTTTCTGGGCTGTGAGTTCTGATTTCTGCCCATCTATCATCTCATTTAGCTCTTTGGACTCATTTCGATAGCTCTCGATACTTTCAAGTGCGTTCTGGTATTCGGCATCGAGCTCAGTATTAACAGTTTGTAATTCTGTGAACTGCTTATTCTGCATGACAAGCTCATTTTTGAGGTTCCCATTTTTCATGAATAAGAAGCCGCTTAAGCCTATCAATCCCAAAATTGCTAATAGGAACCAAAGACTGCTTGAAGATTTTTTGTTAGAACTCATAGAGAAAGAGTTTTAGTTATTTTAATTAGTTTAAAGTAATGGTAAGGATTACTTGCTTATAGCTTGATTGTTTGATCAAAGGTAATCCAAATTTCTAACTAAAAGTCCTGACTTAACTTAGGGTAAACCTTTATTTTTAACTGAAGTGGGTAAGAAGAACCTATCAAATATTCTATTTCTGGACGTTGAAACAGTCCCCATGACTGACTCCTTCCATGATTTATCCGATAGGCTCCAAGCATTGTGGGCCAAAAAGGCGCTGCGCAAGTCCTATGCTGTACTGACGGATGCGGAAAAAGAAGATATGGTGGCTACTAGTTACGCTGAGAAAGCAGGCATATTTCCAGAGTTTGGTAAGATCGTATGTATATCTGTCGGGTACATCAAAGGGTATGGTCATGATGACGCTGAGTTTCGCCTGAAATCTTTCTTTGGTGATGTGGAGAAAGATCTACTCCAATCATTTGCTGATATGATGGAGCAACATTTTTACCACCCAGAGAGGCATGCTATCTGTGGGCATAACCTAAAAGAATTTGATGTGCCCTACATTTGTAGGCGTATGATTGTGAACCGTGTATCCCTACCAGCACTCTTAGACATAGGTGGGAAAAAGCCTTGGCAGACACCTCAATTACTTGATACCTTGGAGCAGTGGAAATTTGGTGATTATAAGAATTATACTTCGTTAGATCTGCTCACCGCGATCATGGACATACCATCTCCAAAAGATGATATTGATGGGAGCGAGGTGGCACACACTTATTATCAGGAGAAGGATCTAAACAAGATAGTGAGGTACTGCGAGAAGGATGTGGTCTCAGTCGCTCAGCTCTACCTTAGATTTAATAATATAGATCTGATAGATCCAGCTGCGGTGTGTAGTAAAACATTCGATGTAACAGATAGAAAGGAAGTAGAGGATGATGGCGATCAAAAGGATTGATGCGGTCTTGGTTAACTGATCCTGCTAAAAGAGTAGAATAGAATGTTACTTTTGTAGCTAGAAAAACTATAAAGTTCACCGGTATGCATCAAATAGCCCCTTCAATTCTGGCAGCAGATTTTTCTAAGCTAGGCAAAGATATCGAAATGCTTAATGGCAGTGAAGCTGATTTGCTTCATGTGGATATTATGGATGGTGTATTCGTTCCGAATATCTCATTCGGTCAGAACATAGTCAAGACGATCAAGAAGATAGCCGAAAAGCCACTCGATGTGCATCTCATGATAGTGAATCCTGACCAGTATCTCAAGTCATTTGTGGAGGCTGGTGCTGATATTCTCAGCATACATTTAGAGGCTTGCAATCACCTTCATCGCTCCGTGCAAATGATCAAATCGATGGGCGTGAAAGCTGGAGTCGCCATCAATCCTCATAGCTCAGTGACCCTCTTAGAAGACGTGCTGGAAGATATAGATCAGGTGATCATCATGTCTGTCAATCCAGGATTTGGAGGACAAAAATTTATTTATCAAACGCTCATTAAGATTCAGCAACTGAAGGACAGAATCACAGAGAGAAATTTGGACGTTAAAATTGAAATCGATGGAGGTGTGGGTCTTCAGAACGCCGAGAAGATACTGCAGGCGGGGGCTGACATTTTAGTGGCTGGAAGCAGTGTCTTTAAGTCAGAGGATCCAGTGAAGACAGTTTCCCAGTTGAAACATATTGGAATCAATACTTTAAGCAATTAAAGCCCGTTTTGCTGTGGTGACTCATCAATCGATCAAGTACGTTCTACTATTCGCTATACTGATACTAAGTACATCTCAACTGTGCGCACAGGCTACTATTCAGGGTGTACTTACTGATGAAACTACAGGTAAAGCCATTGACTTTGCCACCGTATATGTAAAGAACAGTAGTGTAGTCACAGAATCGGACCAAGATGGCAGATATACGCTGCAGGTAGCCCATGGTCAGGTGATTAATTTGACATTCAGCAGAATCGGATACAAGGAATATAATACTCGAGTGAAAGCTCTTGCTAAAGGTAGTACAAAAACACTCGCGGTCTCTATGATCTCCACTGAGTCAGATATAGAAGTCATCGTAGAAGAGAGCCGTATAGAAGAGACTGAGATGGTCCGAGAGGCAGTGGAGGAGCTAAAATACATCCCGACCACTACGGGTAACTTTGAGAGCATACTGCCTAATATCGCCCTCGGTACTTCAGGAGGTACTGGAGGTGAGCTCAGCTCACAATACAATGTGCGCGGTGGTAATTATGATGAAAATCTGGTGTATGTAAACGATTTTGAAATTTTTAGACCACAGCTCATTAGGAACAGTCAGCAGGAAGGCCTGTCTTTTCCTAATATTGATCTGATCAGTAATATCTCCTTCTCCTCTGGTGGATTCCAATCTAAATATGGCGACAAGATGTCCTCTGTGCTAGATGTACAATATAAGCGTCCCGACGAATTTAAAGCATCAGTGGGTGCCAGCCTACTTGGCGCTACAGCACATCTAGAAGGAAGCAAAAGACTGGGAGGCAGTAGCTACAATAAGTTGCGCTACTTATTCGGTGCCAGATATAAAACTGCTAAATACTTACTGGGTTCGTTGGACGTAACTGGTCAATATACACCTAACTTCACTGACATCCAGGCATACATCACCTATGATATCAATCGAGACCTACAGGTAGGATTGATAGGTAATTATAACAGTAGCCAGTTTGAGTTTATACCGAGAGAGAGATCCACGGCATTTGGTTCATTTTTCACAACGCTTAGATTGAGCTCCCTATTCGAAGGTGCAGAAGAAGATAATTACACTAATGGCATGGGCGGCGTGTCCCTGACTTATATACCAGAGCGAGATAAAAATCCTTTATTCTTAAAGCTGCTGGCTTCTAATTATCTGAGTGACGAAAGCGAGACATTTGATATTCAGGGATTCTACAGCCTATCGCAGGTAGAGACTGGTCTGGGGGAAAATTCAGGTCAGGACGTCGCGCTCATAGGTACGGGCACGCAGCATAACTTTGCCAGAAATAAACTACTGCGCCGCATCACTAATGTAGAACATAAAGGAGGGCTAGAGCTACAGCTGGAATCTGAACGCAGTGATGTAGAGAAGACTCACTTTCTGCAGTGGGGACTGAAAGTGCAGAATGAATATTTTGATGACAACTTGAATGAGTGGGAAAGGCTTGACTCCGCTGGGTTTTCACTGCCATTTGACGAGCAAGTAGTCAATGTGTTTAACGCTGTAAAGTCGAAGAATGAAATCACATCTACTAGGTTGAGTGGGTATGTTCAGAACACATATAGTATCATAGATAATGGTCAGAAGGAGATTAAAGCCACACTGGGCATTAGAGGGTCTTTCTGGGATATCAACAATGAATTAATCATCTCTCCCAGAGCGCAACTGCTCTACAAACCGCTGACGTGGAAGAAAGATTTTTCATTTAAGTTTGCCGGGGGAGTATACTATCAGCCACCGTTCTATCGGGAGCTTCGACGACCTGATGGCTCTTTGAATCGCGATGTGAATTCTCAAAGATCCATCCACGCTGTAGCTGGACTGACCCACGATTTTGGAGACAAAGTCAAAGGTCGAAGAAAATACCGATTTATCACCGAGGCTTACTACAAGAAATTAGATAATCTCATCAGCTATGAGATTGATAATATCAGAATTCGATATTCTGGTGAAAATGACTCTAAAGGCTATGTAGCTGGTGTCGATTTTCGGATTAATGGAGAGTTTGTTCCAGGTGCTGAATCATGGATCAACCTCTCATTCTTAAATGCACGAGAAAATATCGAAAGCGTTCAGCACTTAAACTATAATCCACAGGATACAGCCTTTAATGAGGTATCATTCGTGCCTCGGCCCACGGATCAGTTATTTTATTTATCGCTTTTCTTTCAAGACTATCTGCCAAATAATGAGGCCTTTAAGATGCATATGAATCTCATCTATGGTTCAGGACTTCCCTTTGGAGTAAAAGATGATAATTTAGTCTTTAGAAATACGTTTCGCTATAAGGCTTACCAGAGGGTTGATTTAGGTTTTAGCTGGTTATTATTTGACAGGGAGAAGCAAAAAAAAGGTGGTATGTTTAGTTGGACACGCAACGTTTGGATGAGTTTAGAAGTGTTTAACTTGCTCGGTATAGAGAATGTTGCCTCTAATACTTGGATCAAATCGGTTTTTGAGCAGCAATATGCTATCCCCAATAATCTGACTTCCAGGCGAGTGAATTTTAGATTCAAAATTGATTTATAGTAGAACTTTTATGTAGGCTAACCCAGTGACCTGATGGTCTTGTAGAAACACTAAGCTGTTATCAGGCAAATCCTCTAACCGAAACTGTCAAATCTTCAAATTTTTTTATTACAGGTATCGGATTACTATCTCTAAAAATTAATTCTGTGCATTTAAAAATTCATTTATCTAATTTACCTGCTGACATCATTTAACTGAGATTAGACCGGTTATGGCTATTCTAGGAAGCAGCATTACCAAACTATTATATTCAATCCAGCTCATTAGGCAGGATCAGAAGAACCTGATGTTTAAAATTGAAAACTCTAAATGATTGACAATTAATCGCTTAGAGATTGTCAATTTTGCTGCTGGGATAATATGTATAGAACTGTTACACTGTGATAATAAATTCTCAAAGAAAAACGGGGTCACAGTGAAAATTTGGTTGTCATAATTTTTACCTAAAGTCTCTCCAACCTAAGCCTCTCTCTACTATCTTTTCCAGTACTTCGTATTGGGATACCAAGATATTACACCCAGTACTTCATACTAAGCTACCAAGATATTACACCTCACTATGATTACATCTGAATATGCCTCATTTGTGAATTCGGTGGACTTATATGGAATATTACTAGAGTGATGTTGATTCTAAATAACGCACATAGTAGGGGAATGTAAAACTTAAGATCCAAAGGTACGTGCGGGTTCAAAGTGCAGAACCGCAGTTCTTTTCATCTTGATATCTGACACATTAGAATTAAGATTATCAGGAGGTATTGATATAATTTCAATTACATGTTTCTAAAATGGCTGTAAAGGTGTGACCTAACATTACCTCAAAGTTGGGTTGTAGCTCTATTAAATCACCTGCTTTTATACTAACATCTCTTGAATCTATTAGCTGGCTAGACTCAACGGAAATATTAGCTATGTATTCACTTTTAAACGCCTCCCCACTCATTTTTATCCTGTCTGGACAAGTGATAAATCTGATGGATTCATTGACTGACGCAAAGGCGTCTGGCAGTCCATGACCAAATGAATCATCCTGACCAGGGTCTCCTAAGTCGACTGCATTATCAATAAGTATTTGAAGTAGATCTAAGCGTGATAAGTTCGGATTGACACTCAACATTAGCGCTGCAATCCCAGTCACAACTGGAGCTGCTGCAGAGGTGCCACCGAAATCATAATTATAGTTGCCAGAGTTTGCTCCGTCACTACCCGTCTTATCAAGTGTAACTACACCATAAGACCCATCACCATCGCTGCTCGGCACTACAAAATCAAGCTTACTGTCTATACTGCTGTATGAAGCACGCTCACCTAATGGAGTGATAGCACCCACGGAGATGACGTCTGGATGATTGGCTGGAAAAGTAACACAGTGATCTTCTGGATTCGAAGATTCAGAATTACCGGAGGCAAAAACGATAACAGTCCCTAATCCGTTTCTTCCTGCATTCGCAGCATAGCTTATCGCGTCCGATATAGCTGGATGAAGATTCTGGGTGCAGACAGGATTTAAGGCTTGTCCATCACCACTTTCAGCCATGAATCCCCAAGAATTATTAATAACTGATATATTAAAATTTACCGCTGAATAAAATAGAGAGGCAATTTCACTAATGGTAGTGCCCGCTTGAAATATGTTAGCGCCAATTAACGCAGCATTAGGTGCTATACCTTTTATTCCCACACTATTGTGCTTAGCTCCTATTATGCCAGCACAAGCCATCCCGTGATAATCAGACTTCACTGGCGTAGTATACCTATATGATCCCAATGATGAGTTGTACACAAGTAAATCTTCGTGCATCTCTATGCCATCATCAAAAATGGCAACCCTGAGAGCAGGAGAACCTTTAGTCAGCGCCCAAGCAGGCTCTATATTAACATCAAGCCCAGTAACTAATTGATGACCATCGATATTTTGCCCAGTATTATTTAGTTGATATTGATCTTCAAAAAGCGGATCGTTGTTAAAAGTCTGCAGAGTAATTCTAAAATCTGGCTGTCCCCAAGCGATCAGTCCTTCTAATTGTAGTTGTCTTAGCAGACTAATAGTTTGAATAGGGTCATTCAGACAAATAGTGTAGACATCATTCTGCTGCTCTTCGACGACTGCATTATTATCAAAGCGTTTCGCAACCGAGATTAAACTTTGTTTTTGTATACCTGGTTCCTTCTTTATCACGACTTGCTTAGTCAAACGATTGACGGTCCCATCTATAAGAATGGTCGGAACGATCGACTTAATTCCCGCATTGCTTAAGTTGAAGGCGTTGATAATACTATCTATGTCGGTGTAGCTGTAAGATTCGCTGAGATCTACATCGATATACTCATTATGTGCAGAATAGGACGGAAACGAGTCAAAGAAAGATGTAAAATTATCCTTGTCATAATCTTCAGATTCCATAATTAGACTGACAGAGGACCAGTCTACTTCAAAATGAATTTGCTCATTAAGTCCAAGATAATTAGCTTGATTCGGGTCATCTAACCATGATGACTGACAGTAGGTGTACTGGCAGATTCCAGTTAAAAATAAACATAAGTGTAGTAGAGATAAGCTGAAAAAAGATGTAGAATTTGACCTCATTATTTATTTTTACTAAGCGAAACGATAGTTAAAAAAGAAATACTCCTGATTAATATAGTATTTTATTAACAATTGTAGTAACATGAGTTGACAAAAGTAGAGGTTTTATAAGTAAAATGTCAATTCTTTTAAATCAGATTGCATAGCGCACTTCTTCTTAGAAATATCGCAAAGATATGCACGTTTGCTAATTAAACTCTAAAGATCTACTTTTACTTCAAATCCTATAAATTGGTTATTTGTCGAACTAAGCTGATTCATTTAGCAATAATGCTGTTTACTGCCTCATGTGGAATAGCTCAGAATGTAAGAATGGAGAAGCTTTATTCAGCTGACGACTTAGTCATGGAAGGCAGATGGACGGATGCTGTACCAGTTTACAATAACATCATTGGCACTTTTCAGGATTCCCTGGCGATGATTAGCTATGTTAGATTAGCTCAGATCTACATATTTGATAATCCACGAGAAGATTCAAGTTCTTTTTACTTAAATGGATTGAAAGACTTATGTGAAAACACTGGGAATAAACGATGTTATATTTTGCTGAGTAGCATTAACAACTTCGTCTCAAAGCAAAAGCAGGATTATGTCTCTGCTATTATGCATGCGGAGGAGGCTATTCGAAATTTAGACGGCAGGACCGGAGATCTATGGTTCAATGTTTATAATAATTATGCGTATACATTTGATAATCTTGGCGAACCTGCTATGGCAAGGGAAAATTACAAGAAAGCATTAGTTTCAAATTTCCCTATTTCGCAAGAGGATAGTCTTATAGCATGGCTTAATATTTCAGCCACATTTAGTGATCAGCCTGATTCAGTAATTCATTATTCCGAAAAGGGACTGCCCACATGTCGCTCTCAACTATTGAGTCAGTCATGCCAAGCACTTTTCAATAATATCGCGTGGGCATATGCCGAAAAAGAAGAATTTGAATCAGCGTTAGATTTAGTCAACATATATTCTAAAGATTCCACTAGTCTTATGAGGAGTGGTATACAGTATAGCCCCGGTCTTATTCATACTACTGGATATTTGTACCTGAAATTGAAAAGATATGATGAGGCAATCAAATATTTTGAAAAGTCATTACCACTTGCGATCAAGAGTAACGTCATTACGATAATTATGAGCAATCTCAAAGATCTTTCAGAAGCTTACTATGAGATAGGTGATATCAATCAAAGTTATATCTATAAGACTGAGCAAATAAAATATGCAGAGATACTTCATAAGGAGGAAATAAAGTCAGAGATCATCAGATATAAAAACTCAAAGGCTCTAAAAGAGAAAAACAACAAAATCAGTACTTTAGAGAAAGAAACATCGACCATATCAGGAATTAATCAAAAATTGAAAATCAGTTTGCTATCTGTCCTAATTGCCAGCATAATCGGAGGATTGATATTGATGGTCAAGCAGCAGTCAAATCGAGCCAAATTATCTCAGCTCAACGAGCAAATTAGTTTGTCCAAGTTAGGTTCTCTCAGCGCGACTATGAACCCTCATTTTCTATTTAACGCCTTTAATAATTTACAAAATTATATCCTGAAAAATGATCAGGATAAAGCTGAATTATACGTAGCTAAGTTATCTGGATTACTCAGAAAAATTTTAGCTCATTCCGAGGATGTATCAATTTTATTAAAGGATGAAATAGAATTATTGGATTCTTATTATATTTTGGAAAAGGAACGCTTTCATAATAAGGTAGTCTTTACCATACACGTAGATGATGTGCTACTAGAACAAAATCCTCATATTCCTGCTATGTTACTTCAACCACACTTAGAGAATGCTATACTTCACGGAGTATCAAGTCTGAGTAAAGAGGGGATCATTGACATATATTTAAAGAAAGATGGGGCTTATATTAATTGTATCGTAAGAGATAACGGCATAGGTAGACTAAAGTCTTCTCAGATCAAGGTGAAATCTGCACACAATTCTATTGCATCAGAAAATACTAAAAGAAGAATTGAGATCTTTACTAAGCTGGGCTTCAAAAGGTCTAAGATGCAGATTGTCGATATTATGAAAGACGGTCATCCAAATGGAACTGAGGTCCACCTTTTATTACCTTTACTAAAACATGAGAGGAATGCAAATGTATAGGTGTTTAATTGTTGATGATGAGCATTTAGCGAGAGAGACGCTTTCGCTTCTTATTAAGAAGCATTGTACTAACTTAACGGTAGTAGGCGAGGCTTGGGACAAAGAAACCATCTTATCTTCTATAAACACATTGGAGATTGACGTTTTGTTTTTGGACGTACAGCTAAGGGAAGTTTCAATTTTCGAAATATTAAAACATGAGGATGTTCATCAATATCATGTAGTATTTACGACTGCTTATTCAGATTATGCGATGAAGGGATATGACCTGAGTCCACTGGCCTATATTCTTAAACCTATCACTGGAGAACAACTTAAAAAGGTAGAAGAAAAGCTCCACTTAAGCTCAGCACATAAACCGACGATGAGCCCTGACCTTAAAGAATTTTTAAATCATGTATCAAAACCTTCTAAATTAAGCATATCTGATAGAAACGGTATGCATTTGATTGACATTGAAGACATTATGTATTGTATCGGAGATGGGAATTATACAACATTCTATCTACAGGACGGCACGAAGCATATGGTATCCAAGATCATAAAAGTATTTGAAAATAAGCTTATGGACTTCAAATATTTTAGAGTTAATAAGTCTTGCCTAATTAACTTTGGCCATATCAAAAAAATCAACAGATCGGATGGTGGTGCAGTAGTTATGAGTGATGATAAGGTAATCGTTCTAAGTAAGCTTAAGAAACAACAACTACTAGATACCATAAATGATTTGACTCTATAGGCTCCAAATATGACGGTCATCATAGTATTGGTTGACTTATGATATTGATTCGTTGATTTAATCGTGTACTTCGTTAATTGATGGTTTACAAAAGCTTCTAATATGTATATGTTTGCACTATAAATTAATTCATAAAAATTCATACTATGAAACACGTACTTTTAACTACCTTTTTAGCAATTTGCTCACTAACAATTAGTTATGCAGATTGTACCGTTACAACTGAGTGCAGAACAGATACCTTTGAAGGTAATATCTCTGCGACTAATGATAACGGTGTTGTTACTATCTCTCGAGATGGTGCAGTTATCGAATCTTACTTTTGCGATGACGATTCTAACCAAGTTTCTGTTAATTGCTCAAGTGACGGTGCACCTGCTGTTGAGGCACCTGCATTCGATATTTGTGACTTTGTCCCAGCATCTCTTAAGTCATTCTTTGGATGTAACTAAGAGTTAGCACACAAGTTTTACAGCCTTTAAACTGAATAGGCCCATCAATTAGATTGATGGGCCTTTTTTATTTTAAATATTAAGGCGTATTCAGACGCAATCTTAGTGAGGTGTATTATCTTGGTAGCTGATACAAAGTACCGGGAGAAGTAATAGAGAAAAGCTTCAGTTGGCTAGATTTTACGTAAAAATCATGACAACCAAATTTTACATTCACCCCGTTTTTCTTTGAAGATTAAGTATTTCAGTTTACCAGCTTCCATATATTGGTTTAGCAGCAGAACTAACGATCTCTAACCGATTAATGATCAATTATTTAGGGTTTTATAACTCAAGCATCAGATTCTTCTGAACATTCCTATTTGGTAGCGCTTTTGTAACCCGCTTTGTCAAATTAGTGCATATAAACACTAAAATAATAAGCAACTAACGAAGGCATGTTCAGTAGTAGTAAATAAATTCAGAAGTAAGAGAACTGTTGGTCAAGCTGATATGACTTTAGCACTTTTA
>ENA-ORXR01000263-ORXR01000263.1-marine-metagenome-genome-assembly--contig:-NODE-263-length-79374-cov-5.807067_pt1 | contig 79374 bp, 71 predicted proteins | sample MGYA00237866_ERZ511479 | MGnify/ENA metagenome assembly ERZ511479 | reverse complement strand
ACAACGACCTCGTTCTCATGAGGTTACGCCCGAAGGGTTTGCGCAGCCTTCGATTCGGCGAAGCCGCTTTTCTATCCGACAATTCCTTCAAAACGACAGGTTGCCGAGTTTTTCAACACCCTGCTGGTGGAGCACCTGAAGAGGGCGAAGCGGCCATAGGGTTGAAAGTAGGGGAATTGTCGAAAAGTTAGTATTGGTTAGTAAGATACCGCAAGGCGGTATTATAGCTCTACGTTCTCTCCATGATGTTCTCGTCACAGTCTCTCGTCTCGCCCAGTTTAGTAATCTGCAGCCTCATCGCCACGACGCTCTGGGCTGATGAAAAGACTGAGTTGATGGAAATCGGCAAACAGCAGTTCACAAGTTGTGTGGCCTGCCACGGCCCCGATGGAAATGGGGTTAAAATCGATGGCGGATTGGTGATGGCTCCGACGCTTCGCGATTCCGTCTACTTGAAGAGCGAGAGTCCCGAGGCGCTTGCTGTTCTGGTGATGAAAGGCATCAAGAAGGAGTCAGATACCTACATTCAGCAGATGCTCGGACTGGAGTCGACGTTCGATGACAAGATGCTGGCAGGCGTTCTGACCTACACCCGAAACACCTTCGGAGGCCATGATAACATGGTGTCTCCCAAGGATGTCAAAGGGTGGCGCGCGAGCTATAAAAAGATCCCGCCACTGACCAACCGGGCGACGCTCGATGCGATTTCGTTGGCTTCTCAGATCGATGGGCTGGGTGATTTGACCTACGCGTCGTACGAAATCAACGTCAAGAAACTCCCGGATTTCCGAACCCTTGAGCCTAAAGCTGAGGGCGATGTGCCCAAGGGCCTGATCACTTTGGATGTCGTTGACAAGGATTTGATCAAGCGCAGTTTTGGCTTGGTTTTCGAGGGCACATTGATGATCCCAAAAACCGCCAAATACGATTTTCTACTGCACTCGGACGACGGCTCCCGTCTCTACATCGATGGTGAAGCCGAACTCAATAACGATGGCATTCACTCTGGAAAGACCATCGAGACTAAGCCGATTAAGCTTGAGGAAGGGGTGCACACAGTTCGAATCGAATTCTTTCAAGGCGGAGGCAGTAAGGAGTTGGGGTTCGCGATCAGGCCATCTGGAACCAAAATTATTATCCCTCTCTCAACGCGCAAACTCGGCTCAGCCGGTGGCGGAAAGAAAGCCGTAGATCCGATTCCGTTAGTGGCTCGTGCTGACAATGAAGCAGTCTTATACCGGAACTTTATCCGGAACGCCCGACCCCGAGGAATCGCTGTCGGATACCCCGGTGAGGTTAACCTCTGTTGGGATGCTGATGAGATGAACCTATCATCAATTTGGCGCGGCAGCTTCATGGATGCGAGTCGTCACTGGACTGGTCGAGGCCAGGGAGCGCAGCCTCCCTTTGGAGTCGATGTCGCACAGCCGGCGGACGGACTTCCACTCCACGTTTTCGCCAGCCCTGAGGCCAAGGTTTCCTTCGAACACCAAGAGAAAATCGCTTATGAGCGAGATAACGATAATCCGCAGGCGGAGATCTCTTACACCATGCCACCTCCTGAGTATCGATTCCGTGGCTATCGATTAGACGCCAACCGGTTCCCGACGTTTTCCTACGAATACCGTGGTTTGAAAATCACCGATCGCTTTGATCCGATTGATGCTCAAGGCACAGGTTTTTCCCGCAAACTGACCTTCACTGGTTCTCCCGACGCGCAAACGCACTACTTGATTGCCCGCGGGGGCAGTCTCGCAGACGGGACGGTTACGAATCAAGGGGTCGATGTCTCCGTCACGGGTGGCACAATCATTCAGCGAGATGGGGCCTACTTCGTTCCGATCACTCAGGCCAACCAAGAGTTAACCATTGAGTATCGCTGGCAGCTACCTAAGCAGTAACCGCTCGAGACTGCGAGCACCCAAATCTCTACACGTCATGACTTCTCATAAGACGATTTTGTCACTCACCTCGACGCTCGGACTGGCAGCGTTGACTGGCCTGCCTTTTTCGGTTTTCGCCGAGCCAGCCGAGTCTGATTTCTACAAGATTACTTCGTTCGCCACTCCGGAAGGTGCTCAGGTCGAGACCACCGGGATTGCCATCATGCCTGATGGAAAGAATGTCGCAGTATCGACCAGACGCGGCCAGATCTGGTTGGTCGATGGAGTGCTCGATGCAGCTAATGATACAGCGACTTGGAGCACCTACGCTGAGTATTTGCATGAGCCGATCGGCTTGTCCGTCCGCGATGGTTGGCTGTATGCAGTCCAGCGTCCTGAGGTGACTCGGATGAAGGATGAGGACGGCGATGGTCGTGCGGATGTGTTCGAAACTTTTGCTGACGGGTGGGGGATCACCGGGGACTATCATGAGTATGCATTCGGTTCGACTCATGATCCAGATGGTAATCTTTACGTCGCACTTTGCCTGACAGGTTCGTTCACAGCGCAAACGAAATTCCGTGGCTGGACGCTGAAAATCACGCCGGATGGACGTACCGTGCCGTTTGCTTCCGGGCTTCGTTCACCAGGCGGGATCGGATACAATTTCGAGGGCGACTTGTTCTATACCGACAATCAGGGTGCTTGGAATGGCACCAGTTCGCTCAAGCATGTTGCTCCTGGCTCGTTCCAAGGAAATCCGAATGGCAACGTCTACTACGACGTCGTCAAGGATCGCTCGATTGTTGGTGAGAAGCCGCCTTATCCGTCCACCATCGGTGCTGAGATGCGGACTGACACCGAGCGCCAGACGATTCCGAACTACCGCCCACCAGCGCTCTACTTTCCTCACAAGAAGCTCGGTCAATCGCCGACCGGGATTGTGCCTGATTGCAGTGCTGGAAAGTTCGGCCCGTTCGCCGGTCAGACTTTCGTCGCAGAGCAGACTCATAGTGCGGTTCAGCGGTGCTTTTTGGAAAAGGTCAATGGTGTCTATCAAGGCGCCGCTTTCCCGTTTCTGAAAGGCTTCAAGTCAGGAAATATCGGCCTGTTGATGACGGACGATGGCATGATGCTGACCGGAGGCTCGAATCGTGGTTGGGGTGCCAGTGGCGGAAAACCTCAGAGTCTCGAGCGGGTGACTTGGACGGGAGAGGTTCCGTTCGAGGTGTTGACGATGTCGGCGCGGAAGGATGGCTTTGAGTTAACATTTACCCAGCCGGTCGACATTGAGAGCATGGTTGCGGAGTCGCTAACGATGACGGCATATACCTACAAATATCACAAGGAATACGGTTCAGATGAAGTCGACCAAGTCGATCCTACCCTAGAAGTAGTCTCGGTCGCTGCTGACGGGAAAAGTGCGCGGATCAAGGTCACCCCGATGACCAAAGGTCACGTTCACGAACTCCATCTCAAAGGCGTGAAAAACTCAGCAGGAGAGAGCTTGCTTCATCCCGTTGGCTACTACACGCTCAACGAGATTCCGTCGGAGTAAGGTCGTTTGGCCTAGTCATTCCGCCGTGAGCTCGATATGGAAGCCTATCATCAACTGCTCCGCCGCGTCCTCGACGAAGGTCAGTTCCGCGAAGATCGAACGGGTGTCGGAACCCATGCAGTTTTCGGGGCACAGACCCGATACGATCTCCGAGAAGGCTTCCCGTTGCTGACGACGAAGAAGCTTCACACTCGGTCGATCATTCATGAACTGCTCTGGTTCCTGAAAGGCGATACCAACATCGGCTATCTCAACGAGAACCGAGTTTCGATCTGGGACGAGTGGGCCGACGAGAATGGCGATCTTGGCCCGGTCTACGGCAGGCAGTGGCGGTCTTGGGATCCCGGTGATGGCTCACCTGCTATTGATCAGATCGCCGAAGTAATCGAGTCGATTCGATCAAACCCACACGGTCGTCGTCATATCGTCAATGCCTGGAATGTCGGGCAGTTGCCGCACATGGCACTGCCGCCATGCCACCTGCTTTTCCAGTTCTTTGTTGATGATGATGGTCTGAGTTGTCAGCTTTATCAGCGCAGTGCCGACTTGTTTTTAGGAGTACCGTTTAACATCGCCTCCTATGCCCTGCTGACCCACATGGTCGCCCAAGTCTGCGGCTTAAAAGCCAAAGAATTCGTCCATACGATTGGCGACTTGCATCTCTACACCAACCATCTTGAGCAGGCGCGGCTCCAGTTATCTCGCGAGCCGCGTTCACTTCCTCAGTTGGTCATGGATTCTTCAGTAAACTCAATCGACGATTTCGCATTTGAGTCTTTCCAGGTCGAAGCCTACGACCCGCATCCTGCGATCAAGGCACCGATTGCGGTTTGATAGGGAGTTTCTGATTGCTGGCGCTGAAACGTTTCCTCGTCTATGGCAGCAACGAAAAACGGCGTCTCAGAAACCCGAGACGCCGTTAGCAGAAGCTGTGTTGGTCTGCTCGGTTATCTCTTACGACGAGCACTTAGCGCAACCAGCCCGATCATCCCGAAGAGCGCAGAACTCGGTTCTGGAACTGCGTTAATACGAACGTTGTCGATGAATGTATCTCCAGCACTTGCTGCGAGATTAGCGGGCATCGGATTGCCGGTGAATTGGAGGGTGTAGCTGCCAGTATTTCTAGCATTGAAAGACTCATTCCGGCTGGTCGCCGACGTGTCGTAAGCGTTCTCAGAATAGGTCTGGTTGAGAACCGACACCCCAGAGTTGTTGTTGGTGATAGAAACGCTGAATTCGCTGAAGCGCTCAAAACCCCATTCCTGGGCAAACGAATCAAAGCTCAATGTGTAGCCACCACTGATAAGGTTGAGTGTCTGACTGACCGTAGCGTCGCTGCCTTTTCCTGCTTGCGGATTCAACCACGCCGCAAATCCGCCATCCGTAGTCGCTCCTCCCATGAGACCGGCATCGGTGCCGAATGTCCATGGAGAGGCTGTTGGAGAACTATAACCGATGGATTGAATCGGCGCAAAAGTCTGAACCCCAGAAGCGGTGACTGCTGCATCAAGCTCACTAATCAAAACTTCGCCGCCTCGAGGAACAAAGTTGTCCTCAAAGCTAGAGTTGGCGACTTGAGCGGAAGCGATGCCAGTTGATAGAAATAAAGCTGCAGTTAAAATAATTTTCATATTGCACAAATCAAACTTTAGAAAACTAATTGCATTTGTAATAAATTCAAGGTTTAACTGGTATAATTGAGATAACTAAAAAGGATTCAGGAGTGTAAACACGTTTGAGGATAGTCTCGGCCAGAAAAAGCCTGTGCGAATAATTGTCCGAGCTTGAGCGCCAATTCTGACATTTTTTTGGGCGACTCCGGGTTCTCCGTGTAGGGTCTCGAATGCCAGCTGCGAAGAAAAAGAGTGCCTCTCCTAAGGTCTGGGAAAAGGCGATGCCAAAGGCCCAGTTCGAATTTATGCGGGATATCTTGGATGCTCCGAGTCCCGTTGGTCTTGAAGCAGCCATGAGCTATGGCGTGCTCGAACCGTTCTTTAAGAAGCAACTCAAAGGGTGGGGGATTCACCAATTTCAGGGCAATGCTGGGATCGTCGCTGATTCGCACCCGAAAGCCAAACTGGGGGATATGCTGACGGTCATGTTAATCGGTCACGCCGACAAAATCCGCATGCAAGTCCGGAACATCGGTGACGATGGCAAGATCTGGATCGACAGCGACTCGTTTCTGCCAACGACCCTGATTGGTCACGAGGTGAAGCTGTTCTCTCAAAATCCAGATAAACCAGGAGACTACCGGACGTTGCGTGGTGGCACGATCGAAGCTCTCGGTGCGATTCATTTCGCTCCGCCAGAAATGCGAGCGGGTTCCAAAGGGATCAGTCCGCAGATGCTTTATCTTGAGCTCCAAATGCATGGTGAGAAACCGGATGAACAGATTGCCAAGCTTGGGATCAGACCTGGCGACTCGATCATACTCGATCGTCCGATCAGGCGCGGCTTTAGTGAAAATTCCTTCTATGGAGCGTATTTAGATAACGGCTTGGGCTGCTTCGTTTGCGCGGAGGTGGGTCGCCTGATTGCCAAAAGCCCGCTTAAGAACATTCGAGTCCAGCTTGCCATCGCGAGTCATGAGGAAATCGGTCGGATGGGCAGTCGCGTTCAGGTCGGCGAACTGCGACCTGATGTCGTGATCGGCGTCGATGTGAACCACGATTACAAGGCTGCCCCTGGTTGCGGCGACAAGCGCTTCACCCCTCTCGAAATGGGCAAGGGTTTCACTCTGTGCAATGGATCGATTACCAGCGCTCAGCTCAATGCTCTGATTGAATCTGCGTCGTTAGCAGCAGGCGTTCCGGTTCAGCGCAGTGTCACCGGTCGCGATACCGGAACTGACGCAATGGCTGCGGTTTTCGCCGGTGTCGATGCCGCAGCGACCTCGATCGGTTTTCCGATTCGGAACATGCACACGATCTCAGAAACCGCGCACACCGGAGATGTGTTGGCAGCGATTCACGGGATCGACGCCGCCTTGAGGAAGATGGACAAAGCGAAGTTCTCGTCCGCCGATTTACGCAAGGGACACCCGCGTTTGGATTCGGCTAAAGATATCGCCAAACGCTAGGCAAACGCGTGCAGGAGGAAGTTTACGACCGACTCGGACGGGGTTCATCGGTCGTGAAGTCCCACCCACCTTGGTTTTGAGAGGCTTGAAAAGTAGGGCGGAGCTTCCCTCAGTCAGAGCCGAAAGTGTAGGAGGGAGTTTACGACCGATTTCGACGTCTATCGCTGGCGCCTCAGAACCATCAATCCAGCTCCGAGCAGGATCAGCATTGCACGTGAGGGTTCTGGTGCCCAAAGCAGTGTGACGTGAGTCAGCTCCAAACCGTTTGAACCGCCGCCGACGCTGTTGGCGAAACGCAGTTCGATGGTGTCTCCCGGACTTGTTCCTGCGCTGCTAACCGACGGGAAGCTGTTCAGAGTCAACCCAGTGGTAGCTGCAACGTTTGTCCCGTTTGTTAGGTCTACATTTTGAGCGCCGCCGAGTTAGGAGACGCCAGTATTCGTGTTCACCAAGTCGACGGTAGGAACGCCGACAGTGTTTCTAAGTTCTGCGTAAAAAGACAGGCCGAAGTAGCCGAAATTTCCTGCCGCAGAGCTGGCGGAAATTGGGATTTGGAACGAGGCGACAGTTGTCGCTTGAGCTGGGCTTTGATTGACCTCGTAGCCATTTCCCATAGCTGCTACCATCCGGTAGCGTTGGAGAGACTTGACGGGCTGTGGCCCCACCCGCTCCTGAGTAATTCTCGAATCCTGATGTGTTCGTCCACCCCACAGTGGATGTGTAGTTTCCCTGGGTTGAATTCGTGATCGGCCGGGTGGTCGTGACCGATGTCCCTATCCCTCCGCCTCCGGATAGACCAGAGTCGTTGAGGATATCAATAATGACGTAGGTGGATGCTTGGGCCGCAGCAGAGGAAAGCATCACAGCGAGCGCAACTGTCAGGGGTAATTGGGGGATTCATGAAAATGAATGCTGAATGACATGTTATTTACAATCAAGTATTTCGTTCAATGTAATGTATTAAAAATCTTCTCCATATTCTGTCGCCTTAATGTCATGGCGTGACCTGCGTCGGCACCAGAGCAGGTCTGCAATGACGGCGACTCCCATCAGCCCGAACTCGATCGGACGCAGCCAAGTCGGGTGCTGATAAGGAGCGAGCCCTGCCTCCATCCCGCCGGGCACGAAAAATCCATGCAAGTAGGCTAGAGGGACGAGGCCTGCAATCGCCCACGGCCAGAGGGGCGGACGACCCGAGGCGGGCGACGATCCACGACTGGCAAACGCCGCACAGGGAAGCAGCCACAGCACATACCACGGGTTCAAAACCGCCGTGAACAGACAAGTGATCCCTACCGCCCAAGTCGCCATTTCAGCAACGCGAACACCGTTAGGCCGAACAAATTTCCAGGCGAGCCAACCGGTTGTCCCGAACACGATCAGCGAACCTGCGAGTCGGGCCGTCTGAGATGATAGGCCGCCGAATGTGGTGGCGAGGGCAAAGACGGAAGAATTGAATTCCCACTGCTTGAGGAACGGCAGGAGTCCTGAAAATTCGCTGCCGGGGATAGCTACACTGATGCTGGTGAGGAAGGCGACCATGATGGTGAAAACGACTCGGAATCTGGCGCCGCATGCAACGAACAGAAGTCCCACTGGCAGGATCGCTATCAATTTGATGGCCAGACAGACAGCGCAAAGCCCTCCCGCAATCCCGCTGTCGATCAATCCACTCGTCGTTTGAGCGTCGCCACGAAAGCGACCATAGACCAAGCTGAACGCTACGATCAGAAACGCCATGCCAAGAGCATCGATATGCCCATGGAGAGCCGTTTCGAACAACAGCAGGGGGTTCCAAGCAAGTAGCATAAACGCCGCTGCGGGTAGCCTTGTCCGAACGAAGAGCAGCGCGCCTCCCACAGCAATGGCCAGCAGCACTTTGATCCCCAGAATCTGGAATGGCGTCGCTAAATGAGCGAGCCCAAAGGCGGCTTGGGCTCCGATTCCATACGGGCTGGGATAGTCCGGATAATTGATGCCATCGAGAATTCGATGCGCAGCGTCTGGCAAACCTGGATCACCGAACGAGTCGATTGGCAGCGAGTCCCAAGCAGTTCCAGCGGTGACCAGATTACTGCCGTCCCAGACGTATCGGTAGATGTCATCATCGAGCCACGGTTCCCATGGTACCAAGATTCCGAGCGTTAGAATTGCCAACACAGCCGTCCAAATCGGAGCAGGTCGCCTACTTTTTCGCACACTTAGAGCTCCTTGAATCGCCCCTAACCCGATCCATATGCCTAAAGCCAAATAGGCAAGAGCACTTTCCAACCCCGCCGCTGATAGATATGCCATCACGACAACGGGACTGATGACGATCAAGCCGGGACAGAGCAGGCCCCAGTTCCTAGAATCTCGCGAGACATGATCGGAATTAGTGATAGATATATGTCATGCCGATTCTGCGCCGATTCAACCTTCCTTGGCGGCTGGTTGTCTACTCCTGTTTGCTAGTCATGCTCTGTGCCAGCATCATCTCGGTCGCTGTTTATCAACGGGTGCGAGCTAACCTTGAGGAATCTTTGGGTTCTGAACTGCTAGCGATTGTTACTTCGGTTGCCCCAAGCATTGATGGTGATCTTCACGACAGTATCGTGGTGATTCCAGGAGAACCGTTTTTTGCCGAGCCAGAATTCGAATTGATTCGCGGTCAGCTATCCAAGGTCAGGGATTCGGTCGGTTTGGAAGCAGAGGCCAACAACAGTCCTCTCTATACCCTGCGCAAGTCGGCTGATTTCGACCAGGATGGAACCTTAGAGTTCGTCGTAATGACCGACCGAGACAAAGACGGAAACTTCTTTATCGGGAACCGCTACGTGTCCAAGCCGCATATCGATTCTGCGTTGGCTGGGACTGGCAAGGCGACTCAAGTCTATGATTCCGATGGTAGTTTCTATATCTCCGCTGCGGCCCCAATTCGGAATTCAAAAGGTACTGTCTTGGGAGTGTTGCAGGCTGATCGTCCAGTCAGTTTCTTTTACTCGAAGGTTCGGAAAGAGTCGTTAGGGATAATTCTGAGTGCCCTGCTCGGAATCATTCCGGCCTGTCTGTTGGCGGTCTTGTTCGCTCGCAGTGTAGCTCGCCCAATCTCAGGACTTGTTCACGCTACCCGCGACGTTTCTAAGGGGCGCTATCGATCGATCGACGACGGAGGCCGCAATGACGAGATTGGAGATCTACAACGGGCGTTCAATCACATGGTTACCGACTTGGAATCGAGCTATGAAGCCCTAGACGCTCGGATTGAGGAAGCTCAACAAGCGAGAGTCGAAGCTGAATCTGCGAACCGGATCAAGTCGGAATTTTTGGCGAATATGAGTCACGAGATCAGAACACCACTCAACGGGGTTCTGGGCACGACGGAACTTGCCCTGGCGACTAAGCTAAATGACGAGCAGCGCGAGTTCTTAGAGATGTCGAAGAACTCTGCCGAATCACTCCTGTTTCTGCTCAATGATATTCTTGATTTTTCGAAGATCGAAGCCGGGATGTTGGAACTCGAAAGTTTACCATTCAGTGTTCGAGAAACTGTTGAGAACACGATTCGGACGATGGCTCCGAAAGCCCATGAGAAGAAGCTCGAATTGGCGATTGATATAGGCACTGATATTCCTGACAGCGTGATCGGTGATCCAGGTCGGCTTCGCCAAATTCTGGTCAATTTAGTCGGGAATGCCATCAAGTTTACTCATGAAGGCGAAGTTGAGATTGGAGTGAAGCTCATTGAGTTTGATGGGAACGAGAGTGAAGTGATTTTCAGTGTTCGCGATACCGGTATAGGTATTGCCCCGGAACAACAGAAGAGTATCTTCGAGGCATTTGCGCAGGCCGATAGCTCGACAACGCGGCACTATGGAGGCACCGGATTGGGGTTAGCGATCACGACGGAACTCGTTCGCCTGATGGGTGGTCGAGTCGAGTTGGAAAGCAAAGAAGGAGTGGGAAGCACATTTAGTTTTACAACAAAGCTAGCTCTCAATAAAACCTCGATCGCCGACCTTGGTGAAATGGCAGGATCGCTCGGTGATATGCCGGTTCTTGTCGTCGATGACAATGCCACGAATCGGCGAATTTTGGAGGAAGTGTTACGCGGTTGGAATATGCATCCGACCTGTGTTCCCGATGCGAAAGAAGGGCTGCAGATGGTTGAAGCTGCCCAGTCCGACGGGCACCCGTTTGCGCTCATTTTACTCGACGCCAACATGCCAGAGATGGATGGATTTATGTTCGCAGAGGAGGCCCAGAAGCTGAAAGATATGGCCGGGACAACGATCATGATGTTGTCGTCTTCGGACATTGATGCCGAAGCCAATCGATGCCGTTCGCTGGGGATCGCAATGTATCTGACCAAGCCAGTGAAGCAGTCCGAGCTGTTGGACTCGATTGTCCTAGCGAAAGTTGGTGAGAAGCAAGACCGTAAGAAAAACGATGCCGCTGAAAGTGGACCGACTCAGCGAGCTCGAGCGCTCAGTTTAGGACGAATTTTACTGGCCGAAGACAATCTCGTAAACCAGAAGGTTGTCGGTAAGACGCTCGAAAATTTTGGCTACGAAGTCGACATTGCTGACAACGGTCATGTGGCGATTCAGTATTGGGAGAAGTCGAGTTATGATTTGGTTCTCATGGATCTTCAGATGCCAGGTATGGGTGGCATTGAAGCTACTGAAGCTCTTCGTAAGCATGAAGCAGAACAAGCCGGGAATGAGCGGATTCCGATTGTCGCACTGACAGCTCATGCACTCAAAGGTGATCGCGAGCGTTGCCTAGAGGCAGGAATGGACGACTACCTATCGAAACCGATAACCTCTGAACAGTTGATCAAGATGATTGATCGCTACCTTTCCAAGCGGCCCGAAAAAGCAATGATCGTTCCTGACAGCAATAGCGAAGCAACAGACTCTTCTGATACAGTTTCTGGAGGAGACCAGTCGGCTGAAACTCCCAAGCGCGTCCCTTCATTTGACCGAGAATCGGCGTTGCAGAAGATGGCCGGTAGCGAAGAACTCTTGGGTGAGGCATCTGAGGTTCTGTATGAGGCAGCGGAAGATCTTCTGACAGAAATCCGTCAGAGTATTGCTGACGGTGATGGCATTCGATTGCAAGCAGGCGCACACAGTCTCAAAGGAGCTGTCGGCAACTTCTCCGCACAGCGAGCTTGGGATTTGTGTTATGGATTGGAAAAGATGGGGCGTGACGAAAAGGTAGACGATGCAGCATCTGCTTTGCCTCAATTGGAAGAGGCTGTTCAGCACCTGATTGCCGACCTCAAGGCAGATGGTGCTTCGTAAAGATGACGGATCCCTACCAATCGCCCGAGACTTCTAGAGAATCGCGTCACCCAGCTAGTGCCGGGAAACTGATCTGTGGCGATTGTCGATCGCCGAATTTGGGGCGAGAAACAATCACCATCAACCAGCCTAGTATTCTCTGGCTAATGTTTTTCGGATGGATCTATTTGCTCCTGCGCGCCGCCTTCGGAAAGAAGACGTTGGTGTGCTCCGATTGCGGAGCGATTACCAGCTATCGAGGAGCCGCCAACTGGCTAGCTTTGACGCTCATTGTCGTCCTGATTGGAGTGGTTCTTGTCGCCTTTATCCAGCCATCCTGAGCGGCTCGCGATCCACGGGCGACGAGTTACTTCCTCGCCAAAGTGACCAAGTCTTCCACCATCTGAAGATCCTTGAGTCCCGGTCCGGATTCGACGCCGCTAGCAACATCGACGGCGGCCGGCTTTGCCTGAAGAATAGCTTTGCGAACCGAGGTGGGTTTGATTCCTCCTGCGAGCAAGAAGCGTTTATCTGGGTGGTCGGCGATGATCTTTCCTGCCAGATCCCAATCGAATGAGATTCCCCCTCCACCGTAGCCGTCTTGTTTGGCATCGAGAAGAAAGTAGCGAGTTCCGAAGCTGTCGAGGTCGCCAATGTCGGCATCGGAGCCAACACCGATCGCTTTGATAAATGGAATTTCCATGTCAGCCAGGCGGGAACAAAATCCGGCATCTTCATCACCGTGGAGTTGAGCAATACCGAACATCTCATTGCGAAACATTTCTTCTATATCGTCCAAGAAGGCATTCACGAAGACCGCAACAACCGATGTTTCTTGGCAGGCATCAGGAACCCAGCTTGCTGCCTTCGATGACGATACGTAACGCTTGGATTCGGGCCAGTAGTTGACGCCGATCGCATCGACCCCGAGGGCGGTAATGTCGGTGGCTTGGCGGCCCGTCGTCACTCCACAGACTTTGACGGCCACATGGTCGGGCGCGTCAGGTCGTGGCTCAAGAAAGTCGATCGTAGGCTGCATGCTGAAAAATTGATGATGGGAATTTAGAGAAGGGCAGAACCTTTGGCTGTGCCCGGGAGTTCACGGTCGATGACCGCTAGCAATTCGTCCATGCTAAACGGCCAGACGAGGGTTCCTTTGATCCTGACATCGACGCGTAGATGGCTTGGCAAAACCAGCTTTTCGTGATGAATGAAAACAAGCCCAGGAGCTGTTACTCGGCCAGGTAGTCCGAATCGATAGGCTTTGTCGATCAGGCTGTAGAGGAATTCTCCAGAGATCTCTTCGAAGTCGGTTCCGAAGATAAACAAGTCATAGCTATACTGCATCGCGCGCTCAAAAATACGCTCAGCGCTCGGGGAGGAATCGACCTGAATGTTTCGCATTCCTTCAAGTGTCAGACGGATGCTGCGGGTTGCATCGGAGTCGTCATAGCCCACAAGAACTCGGCGTTCTCGAACGTCAGCAAGTCCCGGAATTTCCTGTTGGACTGGGGGAGTCGGGATGGGGCCGATTTCCTCATCTGTCAGCAAGTCCATCGCCTCGCTCATTCCGAGAGAGACCTCCCGATCACTATCGGGATCGTCTTCTATGTTTGGCGGATCTTCCATCATAGTTGGTGATCCGCTTCGACGGCCGCTTTGTGCTGACTTTCGGTCTGGTCGCGAAAATTATCCTGCCAGTGTCCTGCGCCAGATAGCATGACTTGATTCAGAATCATGAGCTTCTGCCAGACTTTTCGAGCGGTCGAGGTGGATAGTGATTCGATTTCGTTGACGGCGACAAGAACATCTCTGTCATCGAGGTTTTGAGGGTAGAGTGCTGCTAATTTGCCGACGATCGATAGCATATCCGCAGAGAAATCAAGATACTGTCCAAGTTGAACGGGAGTGTGAACTGTTCGACCACGGAGCACTTCTGGATCAGTGGTTTCAGTTTGGCGGGTGATCGGATCTTTCGACATCTGATGCATGTCGATGATGTGAGCTAGCGATCGGAGTTCGTTGAGCGAAGACATCGCGCGTTTGCGCTGGATTCGTCGCTCTGTCGCCACCAGAAATAGAATGCCACCAGCTAAGACAAGGAGGATATGAATCCCAGCATCGGTCGCTTCAAGGAAGTCCCAAAGCTGAGGTTTAGTCTCTGTCAGTTCGATGACCCCTAGAGCGACGCAGGGTAGGCATACCACCATCAAAACGAGTAGCCCGATTCCGATGCGCAATCCCCACAAAGGTTTGGAAATTAGGTGTGTCTGCGCGCGGGTTTCGTGGGCGACTTCGACTAACTCCTTAGCGACACCTTCTAGTCCGGAGCCTGGGAATAATTCAGCGATCTGCTCACGGGTTTTCTTTGCCGTGAGGAGTATTCTCTTGGGGTCGAGTGCGCGGTAACTTGCCACGCCCAAAACTTTGACGACTTTCTCAGCATGGGCAAGGCGTTCGTGTTGATCAACCTGCCGCGCTTTATGGTAGCGGATCGATTTGAAGATTCCGGATGCGACCTTGGGTGTGCCATGTTGCGAACCCGAACGGCTTGGTCAGTTCGATGTCTCCTGGGCGTAGTCCCAGAATTCGGCCTGAGGTGATGACATTGACTACCGGCCGATCGTCGATCCAGGCCTGGATTGTGTCTTCGCGAACTTCTATGCGGAACTGATACCAATGACCATTCTCGAAGGCTTGCTCAGTCCGGGTCGGATTTTCCGACGCATCCATGTGGTCGATTGAGGAAATTCCGACCAATCCTCCGCCCCAACCTCCAACGATCATCGTGACATGGGTTTCCGAGTCTCGAACTGGAAATGTGATCGAACTAAAGAAGTCGCCTCCGGTCTGGCGCATGGCCTCCCAAGTGATGCGATAGTCGACAACCGGAAGTGGCTCATTGATAGGCACCAGCCTGACCGCGGTCATGGCGTTGCCCGGCTCAATGACGAGTTCCTGCTGATTCTCGACCTCGGAGGGCTCAAGTCGGAACGATCCTGACTCCGGGATTTCGCACAGCTCCCAGGAGACTTCTGAAATGATGCTCAGTGGTCTCAGTGGCGGCTGGGAAATCGACTCTGTGGGTTCAGAGCAACTCCATACAGCTAGCGCCGAAACTATCGAGATGAGAGTTGGCCCAATCGCTCTCAACTTGTCTTGTTTCGAGGGCTACGACCGAAACGGTCATGATTACGTTTTCTCAAGGTCGAATGGCGCAGTGCGATCTAAGGTTCTAAAACAGCCGCTTTGTCGACACCTCGAAGCTCAAAAATTTTGACGATGGTGTCTTCGATGAGGTTGTTTGGACAAGACGCTCCTGCGGTAACACCAACCATGATTTCCGCCTCTGGATCGAGGATGTCGGTATACGCGGTTGTCTCTTTTCGGGTGTGAATGTCGTAGTGGACAATCTCTTCGAGCGACTTCAAACAGGTCGAGTTCCGGATGAAAAACGTCGGCAGGTGCTCGCCGCCAATCTCGACCAGGTGGGTCGTGTTGGAACTGTTGTAGCCACCGACGACTAGGAGCATGTCCATCTTTTCTTCGAGCAGTCCAAAGAGAGCGTCTTGGCGTTCCTGAGTCGCGCCACAGATGGTGTCGAAGGCTTGAAAATTTTCAGATCCTTCGCCATCCCGAATCTCGATCGCTTGACCAAGTCGAGTCTGGAACTCCTGAGTCTCTGACTTGAGCATCGTCGTTTGGTTGGCGACGCCAATCTGGGTCAAGTGAAGGTCGGGGTCAAAACCGTCACTACTTGAGTTTCCGAATCTTTCGAGGAAGGCGTCCCTGTCGGCATTTTTGCCCGTGATGTAATCGCAGACAAAGTCGACGTCTTCCAAGGTTAGCAGAACCAGATAGCTGCCTTTCCCATCCGCTCCCATCGCCCGAGACGCGGTTGCTCGGGTTTCTTCATGACCGGACTTTCCGTGGATGATCGAAGTGACTCCTTCTTTGGCATACTTTCGAACGCGCTTCCAAACGCTCATGACATCGCCACAGGTGGTATCGACGACCACGCAGCCCTGCTGATCGATTTTGTCCATGAACTCTGTCGGTGCTCCGAAAGCCGGAACAATCACAACGTCGTTTTCATCGAGGTTGTCATATTCGGAGGTCAGGCTTTTCCACGGTAGGCTGACAATACCCATTTCGCTGAGCTGACGATTAACCTCTGGATTATGAATGATTTCGCCAATGAGGAAAATCCGCGAATCGGGAAACACTTTTCGCGCCGCGTAGGCGAGATCGATGGCCCGCTCGACGCCGTAGCAGAAGCCAAACTGCTTCGCCAAGTAGACGGTCGTTTTGTCGACCCTCAGCACTCCGCTTTCTGCCTTGATGCGATCAACGATAGGGCTCTCGTAGTGGCCCTCGACCTCTTGCTTCACCCGCTCCATCACATCCGGCTTTCGGACGTTGACGCGTCGGCTTTTACGCTTGGTAGGAGCTGGTTTATCGGTGGCGCTCACGATGACAATTCGATCGGGATTAAAAGCCGGTCTCTACTGAAAAGACGGGGTCTTGTGCTTAGTGAAATATTCGTTGCCTAGCATGAACTGCGGCGAGTAGTCAGGCAGCGGGCCGGCGTCGATCGGGCGCGGGACGTTGCGACCAATGGTCGCATCTTCGGGTTGGGTGCGGGCGATTGAAACTGGCGTTCCCACTTTGACTAAGCGGAAGAATTTCGGTGCTAGGTTCTCATGCATCCGGATACAACCGTGGGTGCAGGGAGCGTGCTTCATCCAACCGGTGTGGAAACCATATTTGTCGACGCCAGAGAAGCCGACCCAATAGGGCATCGCGGTGCCTTTGAACGAGTAGCCCGAGGGTTTCTTGTGCAGGTAGGTGCGGCGAATATCGTTGCCCCTGTAGGCGTAGCCATGGGTGTTGGCGCGATGGTAGTGGTCTTTCTTCTGCACACGGAAATTGCCGCTCGGAGTTGGCGTGCTTGAGGTTCCAACGGACACTGGCATGACCATCAGAGCTTTGTCGCCTTCCATGACGTAGGTTAGCTGCTTGGCTAAAGACACCTTTACGCGGACTTTCGATTGGTTGGTGGGCAGACTTGCTGGGAGATCAAAGCTCGTGTACTGGCCCAATAAGTCTCCGCCGGTGGAGGGATTGTTGGCGCAGGAAGACAGCAAAATTGCGGTCGCCCCAGCGAGAACGGGAAGTAGCATGGATTTCATTCCTCCACGACTAGCACGGGGTGGGCGGTAAACCACCCGAAATTGAGCAGCGTCTGCCCGAGACAGTGGAACGGACGAGCATCAAAACATCAATTAAACCCACCTCTCCGAGGCTGATCTAACGACGTCGGCGAAATCCTACGATCAGTGTCCCCAGTCCGATCATCACCGCACGAGAAGGTTCTGGGATCAATAGTGTTGTAAACGAAACACCATTTGCCGTCAGTTGCGGCAGATAGTAGCCCGGTAATGTAAATCCATTCAGTTCCGGATTCGGAGCCACAGTAATCCAGTTAGCCGATCCAAATGCGGCAAGCTGCCCGCCAGAATAGCCGACAATCCTTCCTCCTGAGAAAATCGGAGTCCCGCCAATCACAGCTACCGTTCCTCCATCAGAATCGCCAGACACCACTCTGGCTTCCCCGATGGATTGCGATCCGACATCAGTCACACCAAAAAAGTCGAATGGATTTCCCGTTCCTGCGACAGCGTTGCTAACCCCCAAATAAGGTTCTGCGAATTCTGTTCCAGCACGTCCATCGCGTCCTGTCACGACCAACGGAACTCCTCCATATCCTGATTCGATGCCAAATCCTATCGTCCCTCCTCCAAAAGAGGTGACCGGCCAACTACCAGAAGGGGGAGGGACAAAGTTCAATGCCAGGTTCGATGTCAGAATAGGGAGAGGTGCAAACAGGGTAGGATCATAAACTGGATCTCCCAGCTGGGGTATCGTAATCGGCGCGTTCAGCGTCATCACGGTAATCTCGTTGTCGTTGCTTCCCGCAGTAGGAGAATACGAAATAACCGTGGATGATGCGACCGTCCGATCCACAAGAACCCCACCAACATCGAATGTGAGTGGATTTCCTGATCCCTGATGGCCTCTTAGAACATGGGTGTCGCTGATGGCCAAATAGCTCTCTCCGTTGGCATCGAACGGCAGGCCACTCAAATTGAAACCATCTAACAAATAGTTCGGATTCTGAGTAAAATCACCTCCAGCGAAATCTACAAACCGCAAATTTGCCGACACGAGCCCTCCGGAAACCCCTAAAGCATGCGCCACATTCAGCAAATTGACACAACCAAGGACTGCTAGACAAATTGACCTGCGCACCACGGGTTTCATCCTTTGATTTTATCCTATCGCCTGAATTTGAGCAAGCAAATCGTGCGCTCAATGGCATGTCGTTAACTCAGAAGGCTCCAAAAGTTTTCAACTTACTATGCACGTCATCGAGGTGCCGTAGCAGGCTCACTAAGTGTTTGAAAATTAACCATCGTCTTCGACCTTCTCTAATGTTCATTTTGTTCCGTAAGTCTATTCTGGCGCTGCTTGTAGCGGTGGTGATGCCTCTGGCGTCTAGCGCCGATGAAGCGAAGGGACCGGCGAAAAAATTGGACAAGGCGAAGGTAGAGGTAGAGAAGGATTCTTCAGATAAGATCGACCCGACCAAGCCACGAAGCTTGTTCGATGGCAAAACATTGACTGGTTGGAACACGCTCGAGTTCGGAGGAAGTGGTGTGGTCGAAGTCGAAGATGCCGCTTTGACGATTGGAGAAGGGGTAGAACTCAGTGGAGTTCAGATCAGCGAGGCAATCGCCAAGACGCTGCCGCTTGATCACTATGAAGTGGCTTTCGAGGCCCGAAAAGTCTCCGGCTATGATTTTTTTGCCGCTCTGACATTTCCGGTAACCGATCTTGAGACCTGCGCGACGCTTGTGGTTGGCGGATGGGGTGGGGGAGTTGTTGGAATTTCATCAATCGATGGCTTTGATGCTTCCGACAACAACAGCACCATCTATCGTAAATTCGAAGAAAAGCAGTGGTACAAGTTTCGGCTTCGGGTCAGTGCGGATCGGTTGCAAGCCTGGATCGATGACAAGCGGGTGATTGATGAAGACATTCGTGGGAAGAAAATTAGTCTGCGCTCAGGTCAGATCGACATGTGCGCACCCTTCGGATTCGCTACCTTTCAAACGGACGGGCAGATTCGAAAACTGACGGTGCGGCAGCTAACCGATGCTGAGAAAGCAAAGGACGCGTACACCAAATAGTGCGTCAGACTGCAAATTCGGGAGTTGTTGGAGGAAGCCTGTTATAGAAAGAGAACGATGTCGTCTGCTGGTTCTAATCCCCTGATCGTGACCATTGCTGATCGCAACTATGTGTTACCGGTCTACATCCTCGCGGTCTCGCTGCGCTATTATGGAACAACGGCGCCGATCCATGTGATCGGAGTAGATCTTCTCGACGACCAGATCCGTCTTCTTGAGCAATTCGACGGCGTTCGCGTGATTCCTGCCGATCCGACAAACAAGCTCAACGCTGCGACCAGAAAGGGCGAGGCTTTACTGACTGCCCTAGAGACCGATTGCGATTGGGTCAATCTGCTCGACGGCGATTGCATTGCGACCGGCGACCTGACACCCCACCTGACCCACGACCAGCCCGGACTATCAGCGCGAAGGAAATTTGATTTTGAAGACGTCGAGTGCTTCGGGCCCTATTATGCCGACGGTGAGGAACGGCAGGGTTTCCCCGAAAAAGTAATCGAGATCTGGCAGAAAGATGTTGGGGAACGAGACGATCTGGCAATTGACCGGACGGTGACCAGTGGAAACATCGCCTTTCATCGTGACTACTTAGACTTTGCTAGAAAATGGCAAGAGCAGTGCTTGAAGGTACTCCCCAAGGTCGCGACGGCAGGGGCGTATGACCACGGGAATCCCGGATATTTTCAGTTGGATGAATCGGTGCTCAACTCGCTCCGAGCCTTCTCGCATGAGTCGCCGCCACTGATTGATTTCACGTTCAATAGCGACCCCGATTGTTATCTCGCACACCTAGGACCAGGGAACCCGCGATTCTGGAAGTGCTGGCCGTGGCAGCGCTGGAAGTACCACGCGCCGATTTTGAAGATGCTCGATTGGGCAAGCAGCGAGGGGTATGACCTACCGAAGTTACCATGGACACTTCGGAAGCTCCTTCGTCCAGTGGTGTGGTCGGTTTCTCTTGCCTACTTCGGTTTGCAACAGGCGAAGGGGAAACTTCGAGGCTGAGGCTGAGTGGTTCTCGGCCTTTAGTGCAGCCGGTGCTGGGACTCTCGCCCTTTTCTTCGGGAGTGATGAGATTACGACTTCGACAACGAAGCCGGACAGAAACTTGGTGAGCCCTCGGGAGTTCTTCTCCTCGGACTCGCAGCAGTCTTTAGGCTCTGTGCCCGGAAGCGTAAAAGCGCCATGTAATAGTCAAAGGCGGCTTCGCCGAATTGACCGAGCCGCTGCTCAAGAAAAAAGGCCTCCCGTTTTCAGGGAGGCCTTTCTCTTTTTAAATCGCGTTTCCGCAGAGTTTAGGCGGGCTCTGGAGCCGGGCCTTCATCAGACTTCTTTCGATCCATTGCTTCGTCGACCTTCTTGCGAAACGCATCGAAAGCGTCGCGGCCAGCTTCGGTGCCTTCAGCGGCTCCCTCTTTGAAGTTGTCGGGCACGACATCCTTCATGATTGACGAGCCAAAAGCCATCGCGTATGAGGCGGCGTAGGCAGCGGAGTAGGCTCCCTTTCCAACTTTGCCTCCGATGTTGCCGAACTGATCGGAAGCGGCGCGTTTGGCGTCTGCTTTCCCATCGGTAAATGCGCGCTTAAATTCCGCGAAAATCGCATCCGCAGTTTCCGTAGCGTGGCGCTTCATATCGTCCAGATCGGGATTCTCGTCAGGGGTTGAATTGGTGGAGTCTGTTGACTCGGTGATATCAATCTCGACCTCCTCGAAGGTCGGCTTGCCGTCTTTTCTCTCGTCGTCCATTTTCGTAGGAATTGGTTGTGTTTCTTGCCTTCTCTGACAGCTCAGGGTCGGGAATCGTTCAAGTGGTAACGCTCCCACGTCCCACAACAATCAGATGGCAGGTTTTTCAGTTGACCCAGTATCGGTGTTTAAACCGGTTCCCGAAATTACAATCCGGGAGCGTTTTTGCACCAGTCCCTGAGGTCGGATCTACTCGGGCGCTTTGACCTCACTGTAGATACTCCCGATTTCGACGAGCAGTTTTTCGAGCTGTGCGTAATAGGCATCGTCGTCCAGTTTCTTTCTGCCTTTGCGCAGAGAGGTGACTTTGGCCTCGAGAAGATTACGACGTTCGCGTTGGTCATCTGAAAGCGATCGCTCAAAAGCACTTGGAACCAGATGAACTTGGCGCGCCCGTGCGCCATCAGGGCCAGCTTTCGCCTTCTTTTTATCAGCAGGCGGCACCTTGGTAACTTCCAGTCCTGAAAACCACTCAGCACGAGTCCCCGTGTGGTCGCCGTTGTCGTCAATAAGAGCGTGTTCGGTGGCCAGGCGGTTCTCGGCCTCATAGAATTCTTGAGTCGCTCGGGAGCCGAACAAAAACGCTTCGAGAATAGAGATTTGCTGGTCTTTGTCCTGATCGGCAGTGGGGTCGGTAAAGGCTTGAGCAATAAATTTTCCGAACCGCGCGTAATTCGTTTCGTTGCCGCTTTTTGTGGCGGTAATGATGATGCGATTGTCTCCGCTGAGTCGATCGAGAAACGGGGCACTGGAAGCGCTCGTATTGATAATCACCGAAAGAGCGGTGCGCTCTGAGAGAAGTTCGCTGAGTCGAGTCTCGCTGAGATCGGCACCTCGCAGATTGAACTTGGCGACTCGGCTATCGAAGGTGCCATGACCGAGTAATATCACCCAAAGCGGAGCTTCAGGAGGAACTGCTCCGAGGGCGGTTTCGAACTCTTCCAGCGTAGCTCCGACTCCCCTGCCTAGGAACTCAACGTTGGCTTCCCCTTCGTGGGCGAGTTTGAGCCAAGCGTCTCCCGATTCGGCGAACGCATCTCGGTATTCATCGAGCCCGGGAGCTCCACAAACGACAACAACATGAGATGCTGGCTGTGCACTCTGCTCAGTAATAACCTCCGCAACTACCTCGTTCTGAGCAATTAATTGCCCAGAGAGAATGCATGCATGCAGGATGCCGAAGCCGAGGCGCATTAGAGGTAAAGGGTGCCGTCTGTCTGGAGATTGTCTGTTGCCGGCTTGTCAGGTTTCGACCGACGGAATCGTTCAAATAGGCCAGATTCTTTAGCCTTAGTGGCGGGTTCTGGAGCAGTTACCGGAGTAGCCTTTGGCGGCTCGACAACCTTAGTGGGCACCGGAGTAGCAGGAACCGATTTCTTGTTTCCCGAAAGGATTGATAGCAGACCTCGCCCGGACTTCTTGGGCTCTGGAGTAGGAACTGCCTGCACTTCGGGTTGTGGTGTGGGCTTTTTCCGGCCCTTGAACCATGAACCTAGCCCGCGCTTTTTGGGCTCGGGCCCTTTTACCGCGAGGCCAGGAGTTTCGGATCCGACAGGACGCTCGGTTGAAGGGTTCAGTTCGCCGGTGCTTCGTGAGTTCAAGACAGCGGCCTCGCTTTGCGCCGGGGCTACTGGGAGTGGGACGATCTCTGGTGTTGGAGAAGGTGGCTGTGCTGGTTGTTCAGAGCGCTCAGCGAGGATTCGTTGTCCGTGAGCGATTGAACTCTGACGAGCTTCAAGAACGAGTGACGAGGTTTCCCTTTTAGTAAAGAATTTTCGTCCTTTGGGCTTAGAAACTGGCTCTGATTCAAGTTCCGCTTCAATCGAGTCGGGTGGCTCGACGATGTTCGAGTCGACCGTGTCCTCGAAGACAATTTCCGCTGCTTCGGAATTCTCTGGAGGTGTCTCTAAGTTGGCGATGTCAACGGTGTGCCGACAGCCTGAGACTGCGGCAACAAGAACGACAAGAGATAGATTGGGAGCTAACCTAGAAAGTCCAAGCTTCATGTAGCGACGCTAGATGGGGGCTGCGTTGATGACAAGTCTATGTAGAAGTTCTAGCCAATAATCCGCTCGAACTCGCCGATCAAATAAAGGTCGGTCATTCCCGCCACATAGTCGCACACACAGCGGTGCAGGCCTTCCTCTTCGATCCGCTCAATCGTGATATCGCCCATCTCGGCGGAGTTTTCGACATAGTAGTTGAACACGGCAGTGATCCGGTCGCGACCGCGTTGGTTGGCTTCGGAGACCTCAGGGTGACCATATAAATTGGTGTAGAGGAAGGCTCGGAGCTGCTTGTTCAGTGCCGCCATTTTCGGGGAATAACGGACAATTCGTTCGCTGTGACGCCGGGCTGCATCGGCGCTATTGATGCCGGCATCTTCGGTCGCGTTGTGAGTTGTCTGCACCAAGTCGTCCACTTCCCGGTCAATCAGATTGCGAACGGTGAATTTGACCAAGTCTTCGCGGCCGCGGTTTGGGTGGGCCTTCTGACTTGCCTTCATGCACTCTGCCCACAGCTCGACCTCCGCGAGCTGATCGAGACTGATTAGTTGGTGGTCGAGCCCATCATCGAGGTCGTGACTGTAGTAGGCGATCTCATCACAGTAGTCGGCGATTTGTCCTTCCATTGATGGATTGGGAAAGGCTTCGGCGGGAGTTCCTCCGGCTTCCTGGGACGCCGGGCGATGGTATCCGAGGTCGTGTTTCCTCAGTCCTTCCATCGATTCGTAAGTCAAGTTCAGCCCATCGAAATTCGGGTATGTTCTCTCCATCCGTTCAACCACGCGCAGGCTTTGCAGGTTGTGCTCGAATCCTCCGTGTTCCGCCATGCACGCATCGAGCGCATGCTCGCCAGCATGTCCAAAAGGAGCATGACCTAGGTCATGGGCTAGTGCGACCACCTCCGCTAAATCCGAGTTCAGACCGAGGGCCGAGGCGACCGCCCGGCTGACTGAGGCGACCTCCATCGTATGGGTGAGGCGGGTGCGCAGATGGTCTCCAGTCCCATTCAGAAACACCTGCGTTTTGTATTCCAGCCGTCGAAACGCCCGCGAGTGGATGACCCGTGCACGGTCGCGCTGGAAACTCGTCCGTAGGCGGTGCTTGGGCTCGGCGATCGTTCTCCCCACCGACTCTGCGGAGCGCTGGGCGTAGGAAGCAAGCGACTGTTCTCGGCTCTCTAAAATTTCGCGGGTTAGCAGCATCTGAAAGGCTGCCACTCTGGTGCATTCGGACTTGCCTGACAAGTCGATCGCTCATGATGCGAGGACTTGCCAAGCAGATTCCAAAGCCGATAGTCAGATATGCTTCGTGTCGCCCAATTCATGGTTCGTTCGCACATGACCCATTCTGCCTTTTTCCGGCGATTAGTCGGGTTGCTCATCGCGATCTCTGTGTCGGCGCTCGCTGGGTGCGGAAACGACGAGAAAGTCGTTACTGCTGAGGGGGTCGAATTGAGCCCGGAGGAACTCCAGATGAAGGCTGAGTTGAACAATCCCGACATGTTTAAGCCGGTGACGTCGGATGAAGACGAAGCTCCGGTCGAAGAGGCGTTCGTTCTCAATAAAACTTCGCAAGTCTCAGTTCTCTGCTATCACGATTTTGCGCTCAAATCGTCGAGCAACAGCATGGTGATTCAGGACACGAAGTTCCGAAGCCAAATGCAGGCCATTAAAGATGCTGGGATCCCAGTCGTTCCGATGTCGGACATGTTAGCTTGGTTGCGCGGTGAGAAGAACCTTCCAGATCCGTGTATCGTGATCACGATCGATGACGGCTGGAAGGCGGTTCACAGCATCGCGATGCCGATTTTCAAGGAGTTTGATTTTCCTTTCACAGTCTATCTTTACACTCAATATGTGAACACTGGTGGACGCTCTCTTACATACCAAGAGATCGAAGAACTCCGGCTAAACGGTGCTGAAATCGGATGCCACAGCGTGAGCCACACCAACATGGCGACAACGAATCGCTCGAAGGGACCAGAGGCTTATGAGGCCTATCTGAGGAAAGAACTAGGCAGCTCGAAAGAGTTCCTCGAATCCAAGTTTAAGGTCGAGATCCTGACCTTCGCCTACCCGTTTGGTATCTACAGTGATGAGGCAATCAAAATCGCGGAGGATTACGGATATGAGGCCCTCTTTACCGTGAACGGCCGACTTGCCAAGTGGGATGACCCGCGGGCTGAATTGGGGCGTTTTGTGATTCATGGCAACAACGACAGCAACTTCAAATTGGCGACCAGTTTCCGTGGTCGTGGCAACCTCGCCGATACCATGACGCTGGCTGCTGATGCCGAAGACCTACCATTCGAAGTGAGTCCGGCTCCAGAGGCTACGATCAAAACCCGACGCCCAACCATTGAAGTCGATTTGTCCAAAATGGATCGGATTGACGAAGACTCCTTGTTTCTAAAGGTCGCCGGATTTGGCAAGGTTCCCGCCGTTTATGATCCGGAGTCGAAAGTACTCAGCTACACGGTTCCCCAAAAGCTCCGGAATCAGGAGGTTCTGGTACAATTTTCAGTCCGCATGCCTGGCCAATCGAAGCCAACGATGTTGCCATGGCGATTCTACATCGATCGTGATGCGCTCTATCTTGAGCCGCCAGTGGTTGAAGAACAAGAACCTGTTGCAGTCCCAGTAGCTGAGCCTGCGGCGTAGCATTCTACACCTCGAGCCGCCAGTGGCTAGAGTCACCTTGGGCGGACTTCTGGGAAGCCATTCGATTGAATGTGTGGCGTCCTCCGATCCGAGCCATGTTTGGTCGGTCGACTCGGACAATTTCTAGCCCCCGGTAGTAAGTAAAGCTAGTAGCCGTCAGGCTGTCTTCGCGCCAACTCTCCGTCATAAAATCGGCCAGCATCTTGAATTCTTCTAGACCGAGGAAGAGCTACGATGGAGGCCGCCCTTGAGCCGTTCGAAATTCGATCGCGTCCTGAACAACCTGTGGATCCCAAATGTCTTCGAATTCGAGATCCTGTGGGGGAAGAAGGTCATGGGCTTTGTCAATTTCGCCATAGGGTGCAGGGTTCACCAATTCTCGGATTTTACTAGAATGAAATATCCAGCAAATTGTTAGGATCTTTCAACGGATAGAGCAGAAGTGCTCTGCGAAACACATCTTGCGAGAGCTGTTGCGCCGCCTAAATTCAGCCGACGGGAGGAAACGTCTCTTCAACGCCAACGTGCATCCAAACATCGTGTCTATCCGCTCCATTTTCACATCCTTAACCGCGCTCGCGATTCTCGCGCTGGCGTCGGGTTGCGTCACTACGTCTCCTCCAATGGGGCAGCGCCCTGCTTCTGATGTTGGTAGTTTCATTGTCGTTGAAGCTAATACTAAGAAGATCCTCAATTCGTTCGATCCTCAACGAAAGCTACCAGTTGCCAGTTTGACGAAAGTTGCTACTGCCTTGGTCGTTCTCGATTGGTCGAGTGCCGCTGGCGTGCCGCTTTCGACTCGAGTTACTGTTCCGGCGAATGCTGCCCCAGAAGTGATTGGTGGTGCCAGTGCTCTGGGACTTCGTCCCGGCGATTCACTGACGATCCGGGATGCGCTGTACTCGATGCTGATGGCGAGCGACAATCAGTCATCAATGGCTGTGGCAGATTTCGTCGGCCGCGACCTTCTCGGGCGCACAGGGCGGGCAGGTGATCCGACCGAGTATTTTGTCTTCCAGATGAACTCGTTGGCACAGCGGCTCGGAATGGCGGACACCCGATTCACGAACCCTCATGGTCTCGACCACTTGCCAGGGCCGAAGCCGTATTCGACGGCCGTCGATATGGCGAAGATGTCGCTCGATGCGGTTCGACGGAGCGCTTTCCTCTTCTACAGTGGTCAAAAGAGTCGGGTTGTGGTCGTCCAAGGTTTTCAGGGAGAACGCCGCCTTCAACTCACCAACGTCAACGAGTTGGTCGGTCGGCAGGCAATTGATGGCCTGAAGACCGGCACGACGTTGCAGGCGGGGCCTTGTTTGATTCTCACGGCAGCCCGCCCGCCAAAAATCAACGAGCTTCCCGACGGCCGGACTCAGGTGACCCCACAGCGGTTGGTCGTGGTAGTACTGAACGGACTGGATCGCTTCGGAAAAGGTGGAGCACTGCTTCAAGACGGCTGGGCTCGCTACGATGCTTGGTATGCGGCTGGAATGACCTATGTCGAGGAAACGGACTTTCTTCAAAACAACTAGGAGTTAGAGGTTTCGATGGCCAATAGTCCGACCGAAGCAGAAGAACTCAGTAAGCTCTGCGAACTGGTTCCGGGAGATAGCCCACTGATCGAGGTTCGGGATTCAACTCTTCACGGGAAGGGACTGTTCGCGACGCGAGATATTCCGTTCGATACTTACATTATCGAGTACATCGGTGAACGAATCGGGAAAGACGAGTCGCAGCAGCGCGGGCTCGATTTGTATGCCGAATCTCAGAAGACCGGAGGTGCGGCGGTTTACATCTTCACGATCAATGACGACTTCGATCTCGACGGTGACCGTCCCGACAACAAGGCTCGGCTAATTAACCACTGCTGCGCTCCGAACTGCGAAGCTCAGCAATGTGAAGAAGATCGGCTTTGGATCGTGTCGCTCCGCCCGATCGCTGAGGGAGAGGAGTTGTTCTTCAATTATGGCTTCGATCTGGAAACCTACGAAGATCACCCCTGCGGATGCGGCGCCGACGAGTGTGTGGGCTACATTGTTGGTCAGGAGTACTGGCCTGATTTAGCGGAACTTCTCGCCAGCAAGCGAGCCGAAGGCTCAGGTGCCGAGGACGATTCTTCCTAGGATGTCGATCCGAATCGAAGTTCTCGGCAGTCCTGGGGAAGACAACGCGACGCTGGTTGAGATCGACAGCGGAAGCTCCCTCGACCGCGTCTTGTTCGACTGTGGCGGAGGCGTTCTCGATGGGCGTTCGGTTTCAGAGATTCAATCGATTGGCCATCTTTGTCTGTCGCATTTCCACATGGATCACATCTGTGGATTCGACACGTTCTTTCGACATAACTACAACCGAGACACCGGCCCGGTTCACGTTTGGGGGCCAGCCGGATCGACCGCAGTGATGGCGCACCGCTTCGGCGGGTTTGTTTGGAATCTCCACCATCATCAAGCGGGGGAATGGCGCATCCACGAAGTTGCCGACAATCGGGCCAAGACGACCGGTTTTGTAACCAGTGAGGCATTCGCTAATGAGCATTCGCTTGGAGAAACCCCGGCGGGTTGGGACGAATCGGGTCGGTTTGAACTAAAGACGATCGAACTGCATCACGGATCTATCCCGTCAATCGGCTACCGAATCGAAGAACCGGATCGCCTTAACATCGATCCCGAGCAGCTTGCAGAATTTGGGCAGCCACCAGGGCGCTGGTTGGCGGATGTAAAAAATTCCGAGCTTGCCGACGAGAGCACGACGGAGCTTCCGGATGGTTCATCCTCAACTCTCGGAGATCTCCGTGCCGATTTAATGAGAACGAGTAGCGGCGCCTCGATGGCCTATCTCACGGATTTTTACGCTGAGACAGGATCTGGAGAATGGGAGGACTTGGTCGCTTGGCTTAGTCAGGTCGATACGCTGGTTTGTGAGTGTCAGTATCGCCATTCAGACGAGGCATTGGCTCAGAAAAATTCGCACATGACTACGACGAAAGTCGCTCAACTCGCATCTGACGCGGGAGTCAACGAACTCATCCTCCAGCACGTGTCGCGGCGCTATGAAACCGCAGACTGGCGGGAAATGCTGTCTGAAGCCCAACAGATTTTCCCCGAGTCGAAATTTCCCGTCGGATGGTCGACAGCCCTCTCGTCATAGGAAACTCACCGCGAATGAGTCAGCAGAGTGGGGAGAAAGAGGCACAGGATTGGGAATTCGATCCAAGCATGCATCGCTGCCACGGCTCCATAGAATTGCCGAGTCTGGCCAAAGTCGACGCTATAGAGAAGGGCGAGAACGAGACTGCTGACAATTAAAACGGCGGCAAAGGTTCGGCCCGAGCCTCGCTTTGTTGATGACTGGTTGGCCTGATCTGAAACCGAAAGTCTCGGTAAAACAACGATGACACTATAATAGTGAACCAATTGAAGAAACACTGCGGCCGAGAAGAAGGCGACAACCCAGTAGGTTGGCTGGGTGTTTGATGGAAGATAGTGAGCCAGAAACAATCGCCCGATCGATTCCGGAACGAACTCCCAGTCGATCGGAAGCCAACCGGCGACGGCTTGCAGAAGATGAATATGCAGCCCAGAAAGGATGGCTAGCGGAATTAGAAGAAACGGGATCGCAGCCAGAGCCGCCACTCGGCGTCGCTGTTCGGGCTGGGCGTGTTCGACGAGAAATCCCCAAGGTGTTAGGTTGTGGACAAAGGCGAGTGAACACATCGCAATCAGCGGGTTCCACCGGATTAATGCGACAAAGCCAATCCCGAGAACGATGGCCACTAAAGCGCCTGCTCGCCCAGAAAGTCTATAGGCAAGCAGACCAGTGGCGACCAGTAAACCCGCTCCAAGTCCGATTTCGACCTGAGGCCAACTGCCCCAGATTTCCGGAACGACGATCCCGGCAATCCGGTTGGCGAAAATCGTCAGTAGCAGAACCAAAAACAGCTGCACAAGACGTCGATGCAGTCGGCTGGTGAATCGTTGGTGAAGATACCGAAACTCACACGCGACATGGGCCAGCCCGAACAGCGCCAGAGAGATCGCATAAGTCACCAGCGGTAGCCAACAGGCAGCGACCGCGAAACCGATCAGCCAACCAGCTGAGATCCGATATTGGGCGATGGATTCAGAGTCCGACATCTAGAACTTTGCTGATTGTCCGAACTCCGGATTCATCATTTAGGATAGATGAGGTCATTTCGATGTTCAATCCCGCCACCACACGCCCGAACAATCATTGCCTGCTTTGATCGCCTGTGGTAAGGGCCTGCATGTCTGATAGCCAAAAAATCGACAAAGCCGTCGTCCTCGCTGCTGGCAAGGGAACCCGGATGGGGGATCTCACCGAAGATTTGCCGAAGCCGATGGTCGAAGTTCGCGGTCGCCCGATTCTCGATTACATCGTCGATGGCCTCAAAGAGAACGGCGTCGACCAGATTCTTCTCATTGTCGGTTACAAGAAGGAGGTCATCATGGACTACTTCGGTGACGGTTCGAGCCGCGGCATTTCGATCTCCTACGAGACTCAGGTCACCCAAGATGGAACTGGCCGTGTCGTCGATCTGGCCAAGCCGTTCTCGGATGGTGATCCGTTTGTTCTCAGCTATGGTGACATCTTGGTTCCTGCGGCCAGCTATGCGTCGCTGGTCGAGATCGGCGAAGACGACGCGATCCTCACCGTGCGCCGAGCCCCCGAAGAGGAAGTCGCCAAAGGTGGTGCGGTCTTCATTGAAAATGGTTATGTTACCAATCTGATTGAGAAGCCGCAGCCACCTCAGCCAATGAGCCCATTCTACAACGCTGGAATCTATAGCTTCACGGCAAAAATCTTCGACTACACCGCTAAACTCAAGTTGTCACCGCGCGGCGAATACGAGCTAACCGACGCGATCCGCGATATGGCCGTCGACGGGCTAAAGTTCCGCGCCGAAGAACTCACCGGCGACTGGGCAGATGTCCGTGATCCGGGAGTGCTGAATGAACTAAATGAGAGTTAGGATCATCCATCACTGACTGCCTGCATCCCACAAAGGTAGGTAGGACGTCTCGGTCTGTCGAAGTTTGCTTAGCGAAATCGGTTCGCTACACGAACAACTTCATCAGCGTCTCGCGAATTTGGCTCTGCCATTTCTCGAGGAACGCGAGCTCATGGGACAACTCTCGGAGTTGCTTCTCGAGGTCGTCACCGATGCCATGTCCGATTCCGTGGTCGAGCGGGCCGAACCGTTCTACTCGCTGGTTGATCGCGGCTTGGACGGCGATTCCGGCTTTTTCTAACGGAGCCCGGGCAGCGAGTTCTTCGTTGGCTAGCAAAGCCCGAGCGAGTTCGGATTTGGCTTCGTGTTTGCGGCGGGCGACGTCTTCAACGACTTGCAAGGCTGGGCTCAACTCTGCGAACAGATCCATCAGTTCGCCCGACATCTTTCCCGCGCGCGGTGCGCTGGACGAGCCGTCTGTGTGACTGCCGGTCAGCGCATCAAGTAGGGCTGCAATGCGCCGGCTGGGGCTCGTGATCGTCGACCTTGCAGTTCCCAGTTCGGCAAAGCGATCCGGGTCTCCGTTGGGCGAGTCCGGATGGCATTCCTTCGACAGTTCGAGATAGCGGTTTTCCAACCAGGTCGGGTCGACCGCGAGCGTCGGCTGAAATCCCAGCGTTTCAAATGGGTTCGACATGGTCGGAGCCTACGCCGCAAAGCTTTCGCCACACGAACAAGTGACGACGGCGTTTGGATTGGTGACCTTGAATCCGCCTTGCTGAAGATCGGCGCTGTAGTCGAGCTCCGATCCAGTAACAAACAGGGCCGACTTGGGATCGATCAAGACGCGGACTTCAGCCGAAATTACCATAATGTCCCGAGCCGCTGGGCCATCAACGAGATCCATCTTGTATTGAAGGCCGGAGCAGCCACCGCCTACGACAGCGATGCGAAGACCACCGTTTTCGGCACGGCCTTGCTTCTCGAGCAGACCCGTCAGTCGGTCTGCCGCAGCTGGCAGCACCTTGATCAGGGTCTCGTTTCCAATCTTATAGTCCATGAGGATGTCTCCTAGGGATCGTGGGGACAGAGGGGCTTGTCAAAGACAGACCGACCCCAGTTCTCTACTTCTTACGCCGCGACTTGGCTTTGCGCAGCAAGTCTCCGACGTCCGGCTTGGCTTCGGCTGCTGGCTCAGAATCAGGTTTGGGCGGGCTCGCGGACGTTTTCGTCTTGGGCTTGGACGGAGCCGACCCCGATGATTTCGACTTGCTGGCCGACTTCTTCTTTGTCGGCTTGCGGCGTTTTGCCCTGGTCGCCTTTGCCGTCGAAGATGGGGGCGTCTTGGCATCGCTGGCCTGTTTTTTGTCGCGTTTGGCCAACTTGTGATCCTTGGCTTTCGCCCCAATCTTCTTGCCCGAGAAGACCTTGCCGATTCGGCTGCTCAGAGCATCCACGACGATTAGAATCAGAAAAATCAGCCCGAGGATCTGACGCAGGCTTCGGCCACCCTGAACCTCTGGGCGCTCCCAAGCAGTTCCGAGATCGACCAATTCTCGACCGCCAGTTTCTTCAGCTAAGTAGGTCAAGGCGGCGGGTTTTGCTGGATCGAAATCCCATTCGATTTCACCACCGACAACCAGCGGGCCGAATGGTACTACGCCTTTGCCTAGCTTGATGGCTCCCCGGGCTGGTTGGCCGGGTTCGAGCGCTTTGGTCGCCCGCAAATTTCCTGGAGCCAAGTGTTCCCAAGTCACTTTCTGACGTCGGCCTTTTCCCTCACCAGTGACCACTGCGATCGGTGGTGGGGTGCCGCCGATCACATCGTTCCAAGCATCTGGGTCGAAGTGGAGATCAATGACCAGGTCGGTTCCGACGGTATTGGCTCGTAGTGCAATTCCCGGGGGCGTTCCGTCGCCAGCTAACCAGCGACCGAGGGTCTGCGAAAAGTCTCCAAATGATGCCCAAGCGCGGGCTTGATCCGAGTGGTCGCCCCCACCCGGAAAACAAATCGCTGCGGTGCGTCCGAGCCCCCTCCGCATGGTCGAAACTAACGGCGCACTGTAGTCATCGGTCGTGATCGCATGGGCTGTGGCGCCATCGCGTAGGTAGCAGAGGTTGTAGCCGCCGACTTCGGGAAGCCACTCCAACGCACCGCCAGCGATTTCGATCCAAGTTCCTGTGCCTTGCAAGCCGACAGGCTCATCAACAAAGGTCGATCGAGCGACGGTGACCGTTTCCTGGGCGAAGATATTCGGAATCGCCAGCGCATCGGTCGTGTAGAAAATACGGCCATTTCCACGTTTTGCCGTGTCATCAAGGAGGTGTGCATCGGGGTCGGACGGAGTTCCTAAACCAATCACCGAGAGCGTTCCGCCGTCCTCCGTGAACTCCTTTAGCAGCTTCTTGTAGGCGCCCGGTTCTTCGGTATCGCTGGCGTCGGAGAACAGAATGATATGGCGCTGACCGACATCGACTTTTTCCAAGGTTTCGACCGCGGCCGAGAGACCTTGGAACATGTAGATGCCTCCACCAGAACTCTGAATCCGGCGAACCCGAGCAAGGATCTTATCACGATGGGGGCCGACTTGAGTCGCGGGAACCATCACGTGAGCAGTCGAGTCGACCGCGAAAACAGCAACGGTGTCTTGGGCTCCCAACAGTTCGACCGTTCGGCCCGAACCTTCGTTGGCGAGTTGCATTTTTGTCTGCCCACCGGCGACCGTCATGCCCATGGAACCCGACCGGTCCATGACGATGGCCATCGCGACAGCGAGCTTTCGGTGCTCGGCCTTGAGCTCCATCGAGACGGGCAAGAGTTCGTCGATTGGGGACTCAAAGTAGCCCCCGGACCCGAACGAGTTTTTGCCTCCAAACATTGCCAAGCCTCCGCCTTGTTCGCGGACGAAGAAGTCCATCGCTTCTAAAAACGGCCGCGGGATATCGAAAGCGCCGACGTTGTTGATGACCACCGCGCGGCAGCCGCTTAAGTCGCCGATATGAAGAGCGAGAGGATCGGTTCGGAGGACGACGGAGAAACCCTGAGCAGATAGGAATCGGGCGAGCGGGTCATCTTGGAATCGTGAGATCAGCAGGATACGGGAACCTGCAGCAACTTCGACCCAGCGGTTCATGACGTCGTTTCCAGGCACCGTGTCGCCAGGTGTTGTGACGCGGGCTTCGTAAAGGTGAGAACCAGGAGAGGCGACTCGGTCGGCGAACTGAAGTCGCATGGATTTCTCGCCATTCATCGAAACTTCGCGAGTTCCGAGTTCTTCGCCATCTCTCAATATGTGAACGGTGATTGGGTTCGAAGTTCGGCCGTGAATTTCGACATCGAGCACGATGGGCTCGCCTTCCAGAGTGCGGGTAGGGGAGCGCAGTGCGGCGACTCGGACGTCGTCACCTCCTGGGGGTGGGATTAGTCGAACATCGATCGGGATTCCAGCCGCCTTGGCTTTGGCCGCAACGCCGTCGAGCGATTCGGTGCTAAAGCCATCAGTGATTGCCAGCACTCGGGTGGCACGGCGATTGGAGGCTTGGGAAAGTGTCGACTGGAGTGCCGTTCGGAGTCTGGACAGGGAGTTTCCGCCAGCCAACCCTTCGCCTTCATCGGGGTTCGGTCGCGAGATGCCATCGGCGAAATAACAGACCTTCAATTCGTCATCCGACTTTTCCTTTCCCGATTCGAGCAGGGACAACCATTCGGCTTCGCCGTTAGTCACTTCAGATTCGCACGACGCTGATCGATCGACCAGAACCCATAAATCCATTCCCGATGACAGCCAGCCGACGACCGGGTCGGCGAGCGCCAAAATCCCAGCGAGCAAGGCCAACGCACGGAGCGGTCGCTGAAATCCTAGATGTCGCCAAAGCCAGCCGAGGGCGATAACTGCTGGGATCAATATGAGCCAGCCGGGATGGAGAAATTGGGGCACGGAGAATTCGGAAGTGGTTAGTGAATCGGATTCGAGATCAATTAGGCTTCAAGGAAATCCGGTGCGTCTTGGTCACCTTGGCGGCGACTTGAGCGGGCTTGAAAATGCCAAGCGAGAGCGACGGCGATGAGGGCGATGATCAGAAAGGCTCGCCACCACGGAGAGTCGCGCCGGGCTTCTTCAATCACCGACGGAATGGTGTTCGGTACCGTGTCTTCGGTCTCGCATTCACGCAGATCAGCTTCGCGGGGGTCACCGAAGTGGGCGGCGCCATGGAGCAGGGTCGTGTCTCCTTGTTTGACGGTGAAGAAGCCAGTTTCGTTTGGCGACAGGCCGATAAATGCTTCGGGGGGCTGCCCTTCGCGTTGGAGAATAGGAGCCGGTCCGTTGGTGTCGTAGGCGATTTTAAAGCGCTGGGCGAGTTCGATGTTTCGGCTCTCAGGGAATACTTTTGCATCTCGGATTCGGGACAGGAACCTATGACACAAAATGGCAAAGGCTGGGAGTTTGTCTGCATTCGATAGTGAGAGGTCGAAATTGAACAGTAGCTGCGGCCACGCTCCCGATTCCCGCAGCAGAATGAGAGGCTTTTCACCGGCCCAAGCCAATACGGTGTCAGTCGGGTAGACTGGCATTTTTAGGCCATCTGGAACAATCAGCGACTGCCAAGTCAGGCCTTCCATCAGCGGGTGGTTGGCGACCACGATCCCGCCCGTCAGGAGTTTGCCGCGCTGTCCCTGCTCGAGAAAAACTACGGCCGCACCTCCGATTTCTCGAGGTTCGAGCGGCCAGTAGATGAACATGCCGACGTCGGTCTCGCCGGTGATTACAGGGCGAAGATCCGGTAGGCTTTTGACCAGTCGATCGACAATCGGAAAGTGTCGGCTGTCGCGTGGGATATTGGCCGAGACCAGAATTTCTTTGGTGACCGGCCGCACAATCGGAAGGCGGTCGTCGACTGGGAATTCGTCAGGTTCTAAGACCAGCGTAATCGCCGGGGTTTCGCCATCGGGAAAACCACCACGAAGGGTAACGGCTCCATCGGGCGGGATGGTTACGGCGCGCTCCTCGCCAACTCTCGTGCCATCGACTTCAATCTGCCAAGACCGCCGCGCTTCTACATCAGAGTAGTTGCGGACAACAACTGCCCAAGCAGGTGTCCCGGTCTCGTCGGGACGGACATCGATGCCCAAAAAGCCGACGTTGTCTCTGGGCTTTCCGACCGCCAGAAGGTTGACCCCGAGCGGTAGGGCTTCGGTCTCGGATTCTGGTTTGTGGTCAGTAGCGAAGATGAGCAAGCCCTTGTCTCCAATCAGAGAGCGGGCGACATTCAGCGCTTCATTGGGGTCGTGGCCATTGCGGGTCGGTTGCCAATCTTCGAGGGCTGCCGCGAGTTCGATGAGCTCGGTGCCGTGGTAAATTGGGCGAGCTCCAGGAAAGGAATCCAGCACCGTGAATTCGGTGGTTTGGACACCGCGTGACAGTCGGCGGAGTTTTTCGTCGAGAGCCGTCAGCAGATCGTCGCGTGACGCTGTGACCGAAGCTGAGCTATCGAGAACGGCAGCAATGCGACCGACTTTCTGGATATCACCGAAATGCAATCCCGCGAGCAGCAGCGTGGCCAGAATGATCGCCAGAGCTTGCAGCCAGAATGGGATTCCGCCTCGGAAACGCCGGAACTTCCGGCCACCTTCGTCCGGTTCCTTGCTGCGATCGATCAGGAACATCGTCGAAGTCCGGATCACCCTGGATTTACGCCGCAGACAGTAGATCAGCACCAGTACTGGAAGAGCGAGCAAGGCCCAGAGGCCGATGGGATTAGTGAAGGTCACGACGGAAATTAGCGATTCATCTGGATGGCAGTGTTCTCGCCAGCGACGAGCATTAGAGCATCGGTCAACTCGCCCTCAGCAGGGATTCTGGCGACCCGTACTCCGAGTTGGCGCGCTTGTGCCGTCCACAGATCGAAGTGGCGAGAATAGGCGTCGCGATAGCGTTTGAGCATTGCCGAATCGGCCCAGATCGGCAGGCGTTGGACGGTCTCTGCGTCTTCGAGTTCGCAGTTGTCAGTCCAGTCAGGTTCCGCTTCGGATTGCGAGAAAGGTGCCCAGACGAGTGACATGCCAGCGCCATTGGCGAAGGGAAGGAGAGTCGATTCTGGAGCGGATTTATGCAGCAGGTCACCGATCAGAATTCGAACCGAACCACGGCGAAACGGAATGCCAGAGAGATCGAGCCCAGTAGCCTCTTTTCCCGAACCGGGTGGAGCTACCCACTCTGCCCAACTTCCGGTGAAGACATCGTCTCGGGTGAGTGGGCGGATCGAACTTGCTCCATCACCGTCGGTGGCAAACAATCGGACGGACGCCTGAGACCGTGCGGCGGCATGACAGGAGAAGACGATCAGTTCAGCGGTTCGGCGAGCCTTTTCTGGCTCGAAAAACATTGATGAGGACAGATCGAGGACGACATCAACCAGAGGCTGCACCTCTTCGCGGAACAGCTTCATCGTGTAGCTGCCGGTTCGGCCATAGGCTTGCCAGTTAATGTGGCGAACATCATCGCCCAGCTGGTAGGCGCGGTGATCGTGGAAGTCGACAGAGCCACCAGTTCCCAGACCTCCGACATCACCACCTTGGCGGCCTGTGGCATCTCTGAGGTTTGGCAGGCCGAATACTGCAGCGGCCGACTCGGCGGTGGTTGCAGCTTCTGAGATTCCGGATTCGCCGAGCCCAGTTGAATCCGAAGACGTGCCCGACTTGTCCGGTTGATTGACTGTTGGGCTATCCGGCATTGGCGTCAGAGTTGGTTAGGATTTCCGGTTCATCTGGTTCGATGTAGGTGTCATGGTCATCTTCTTCAGCCGCCTCATTCTTTAGGGTCTCACGAATGGACTCAAGATGTTCGCGGAGTGAAGCGAAATGCGGACGACCTCTACTGAGTAGGATGAGAATCGACAGAAACATCACTTGGCAGGGGATGAGCCAGTGCATCGGACCATGAATGAAGCCATTGTAGCCGCGCCAAGAATTGTAGTAGCGGAGCCCTTCATGAACTCCGAGGGCAACATGAGGAATGATGGTTCCGACTAAATACTCCTCAATGATATCCCAGATGCTGGCCGCTTCGATCGCGAACACAATTCCGATGCATGCCGCGTGGGTGACGATCGAGAGAAACAGCGTCTCCTTGTGATTGCGGAAGAACAATCGAATGATCGCCGCGCCGAAGAACATCGAGGCCCCGAGCAGAATGAGAATAATTGTGTCGTCCCAATCCATCGAATCGTTTGCCCAGAATGCAGCGACGGAGAGCGTGGAAACCACAAACGAAAACAGCGTCGCAGTATGCCAACCCGGGGCGAGGAAGTAGGCAGTCCATCCGAGACCACGTTTCCTTGCGAATGGCACATAAATAGAGCGGACATCGCAGACTCTTTCGTTCAAGGCGTCGACGCAAATGGTGACGGCGACCAGAAGTCCAAGGATCAGCCACACTTCATCGTCCGTGATCACATCTGTCAAAGACAGCGCGTAGAGGATGATCATCACAACGAATCCTAGCAGTCGTTTCTGGGTCGAATGGTTCTCGGCATCGGGTGCGATTCGTGTCGCGCCCATCCGCAGAAAATAATACGACGCGATCCCAACAACGATGATCGAGCCAATCCAACCTCCGAGATTGTCGATATCAGAGGGAAGTTCGAACATCGAACTCGAGCTGTAGCTGAGTGGCTCCAGAATGATGGCGTTAAACACAACGACAGCCAGAATGGCGGCTCCGATCCACAGGAATTTCCGAGCCTTGCGACCCACCATGCATGAGATTCCGACAGTGCAGGCCGATAGCCCAACACAAAGCAATAGCATGAAGGCGATTGCCTTTAGGTCATCGAGGATCTCAACTCCACCGAGAAAGTAGCGCAGGAGGAAGTAGGGCAGGACTGCGACGACGCACAGAAGGGCTTGGGCGACAATTGAGCACCACTTTCCAACCAGAATTCGGAATGAGTGAAGTCGGGTCAGAACCAACAGTTCCAGAGTATCATCACCTGCCTCTCCGGCGACGGCTTGTAGTCCCCTGAGTGGCAGCAGAATTGTCAGGACGGTTCCGAGGATTGCCATCAAGAATGGTCCTGTGTCCGTATTGATTCCTGTTGCTCCTCCAGAAGCCACACTGACGAAGGTGGCGAAAATCATCAGCACCTGGGCGATAATAAATACCCCAACAAAAACTTTCGTTCGGAGACTTTGGCGAAGCTCCTTGACCACCATTGGGCTCAGCCAATCCGCGAAGTCTCCTGTCGTCCCGAGAGTTTCGGGATCCACAGGTGCACCTCGGCCACCAGATTCGGGTGGATTGGCGTCAATCGTTGCGTCAGCGGCGCTAGGCATCCGGATGGTTGGGAGGAAGTGGTGAGGAATTCAGATTCGGCGGGCGGAATCGCTGGCTTTGGTCGAAACTTATCTGCAGAAAGCGTCGGCTCATTTCTTGAAAATGTCCCCTGCCTTTGAGTAAAAGGAGCCCGATGCTGATCAACGTGTAGCCTATTCCAATGGACCAATAGAGTGGACTGAATCCGTCATCCGAAAACATGTTGAACGTGGAAAGCAGCACGGCGGCATGAGGAATGATGGCGAGAAATCGGTAGGCGTGAAGATCTCCAATACTGCTATCGAGGAGGACTCCAGCGACCAAGATGGCTAACCCGATTACCTGCATCACGACAAAGATCCCGAGAATATCGTCGTCTCGTTTCATAGCGATCCGAATGACGGCAGCAGGCATCAGAACCATGGAGAACAGGAGCCAATAGGGAAGCCAATCATCACCATCGATCGTCCGTGAAGTGATGGCGATGCCAAAGACAATCATACACACGATCGAGTAGATGATTCCGGTTGGCCACCCAGGAGCAAAGATCCATGCAAGGACTCTGCGAATCGGTCCTTTCGAAAAAGGACGCAACACTGAGGTCAATCCCGAAGGGCGTTCGCAGAGTGCGTCTGACATAGAGAATACCACGAGGAGCATGACAACGACCACCCAATCGATCGTGCCAAAGGAGCCAGTTCCCCAATTTTCGATCAGTGAAAAGACGCAAAAGAGGGTCGCTGCTCCTAAGCTTGTTGCGCGTTTGATCGTCGACAAATTTTGGGCAACCGGAGCGATGCGCGTGGCGCCAGCGCACAGCGCGTAAAACAGAATGAATCCTCCAATTCCTATGGTGGTGAAAAACGACGTCCAACTTGCAATCCAACCGAAACTCTCGCCACGCTCAGCTGGGAGCCAGATGAAAGCCCACAAAGCCCAGCCGCCGACCAGAAGAGTCAGGATCCAAAGTGCATGACGTCCGCGTCGTCCAACGGTTGCAGAAAGGCAGACTCCGATGGCGCAAAGAACGACTGAACTGAAAAGCAGCGTGCCGATGAGTAGGAGTTCTTGAAGCAGCTCAACGCCGCCAACAAAATAGCGCAGCATGAAGTAGGGGATGGCCGCAACGACTGCCAAGACTGCCATCGCCGAGAGGCTCAGCCATTTCCCGGTGACAATTCGAAGGGCCCCGACACGCGTCATTTCCAGCAGTTCTAAAGTATCACTCTCCGATTCCTGATGAATAGAGATTAACGATCGAATCGGCAGGGCGATCAGCAGCACAATGGCTAGGACGCCAATGAAGGCGTTCCCAATCCCGTAGTTAAGTGCCTCAGTGTAGTCGCCGGACCCACCGATCGCGACGAATGTTGCGGTGACTAGTAGTCCCTGAAGCAGAAGGAAAGCGACCACGAAAGACTTCGATCGCAGTCCCTGTCTGAGTTCCTTGACAACCATCGGACTGATCCAATCCCCGAAGTCCGAACAGTTGCCTGCCAGTCCCATCGAGGTGGGATTGGGGTTCGGCGAAGCTGTTGCGTTAGAGAAAGTCACGAATTAAGGCGCAGAAGTTTCGTCAGTCGTCGTCGGGATTGGAGAATTAGCTAACTGTTGCTCGGCCTTAGCTCCTTTGATGTGCCAAGAGATAATCTTAAAAAGAGGAGCCGCACGAATGAGGATCACCGCGATACAGAGCAAGAAAACTGCTCCTCCAATCGCGCAGGCCGTTGTTTCTAGAGAGCTTTCGTAGGACATCAGGCCGACACAACAGTGTGGAATCAATGAGCCGAGGAAGAGGGGCGCAGGGGAGTCCTGAGCTTCAGATATCGCGAAGAGAACGAACGCGATTCCGCAACTGAATAGCTGAATCAGTAGATAGATCCGAAATGAATCAAGTTTGCTGCGGAAGATCAGCTGGATGAGGGCGACTGGGAAAATGATGACCGCTGGAATAATGGTGATAGCGAATAGGAAATCATCTGTTTGCAAAGAGGCTCCATCAAAGGCAATCAGGATTGCAGCAACGGCGAAAAGTAAATAGCAGATCACGTAGTAGAGAATTCCAGTGTGCCAGCCGGGTGCTAAAAAGTATGCGGCAAAGGACATCTTCCTTTTCGCAAATGGAACGAAGATCGAGCGGACGGTAGAGGCTCGTTCGGTGAGCGCATCAACACAAGACAAGCCGAGCACACCGATCAGCAACGACATCCAGAGTGAGTCTGCGTCGCCGACGTCGAGACCAACTAGAATGACTAAGATCGCTGCGATGCCGAGTGAGATGAGGCGTTTCCGGGTCGAATGGTTTTCGGCTTCTGGTGCCATTCGCCCAGCTCCCATATCTAAAAAATAATAGGCCAAGTAGCCACCAACGGCGAACAAGACCGCAACCATGCCCACGGTTTCGCCGAGGCCAAAACCGAACATACTGTAAGCTGGTCCGGCGAGCCCTAGCGTATTGAACACCCCGGAGATTCCGAAAAAGACGAACAGTGTGATGAGTATTCCTGAACCCCTTTTATTTGTGCTCCGGCTCGTTGCTGAAAAGCCCACTGCAATCGCAGCGATCACTGCTGATAGGAATAGAAGAATCGCAATGATTGACAGTTCGGAAATCAGGTCGACTCCACCGATGAAGTAACGCATCAGGATGTAAGGAAGAACTGAGACGACTGCTAGAATCGATTGGGCGACAATCGCAATCCACTTGCCGACGACAATGCGTAGCGACTGTAGCCTTGTCAGAACCAACAGATCCAGAGTGTTATCCGCGGCTTCAGTTGGGATCGCCTGAAACCCCCGCATTGGTAAAACCAGCAGAAGCGCGATCGCTAAGAACCCAATGAACAAAGGCCCCATGGAATCTGATACGCCGATCTCTGCTGATCCGACCGCGATAAAGGTGCCGATGATCATCAGGACTTGGGTGAGAATAAAGAACCCGGTGAATGATTTCGAGCGCAGTCCCTGGCGCAGTTCCTTAACCATCATCGGGCTGAGCCAATCCGCGAAGTCGTTGGTCGTCCCGAGCGTTTCAGGATCGATCGCAACACCTCTGCTTAGCGGATCAGCCGCAGGTGAACCTGCAGCGGGAGCCACGTCCGGTGTCGGATGGTTAGAGTCGGTCAAGGGGTGGCAGGGTTAACTCTCGTTTGCCGGAGTTTCAGTTGCTGGAGTAGGATCTTTTGCAGCCAATTCGCCTTTTCGCTCAATCTTTCCTCCACCCGAAACAATGTCGACGAAGGCCTCCTCAAGGCGGCGTTCTTCACGACGGAAATCGTAGACTTGAATGTCGTCCTTAATCATTCGGCGAAGGAGTTTGGCGAGATCTTCTTTATCGGTCGTCGTGGTTTCAAGACGCGCGCCGTTCTTGGTCGCTTCGACGAACTCAACATCGGGAACCATCGATGCCCAAGTTTGCAGTTTTTCAGGATCACCAAGGATTTGCACTTCCAGAACCGTGCCGGCTGAAGCGCCCTGCATCAGGTCGTCAGCGCTGCCGTGGTGGATGATCGTGCCGTTGTTAATAAACAACAGGCTGTCGCACATCTCGCCGAGTTCGGAGAGAATGTGGGAGCTGATGAAGACAGTCTTGCCAGTGTCAGCGAGCAGGCGGATCAGATTCTTCAGATCGATTCGCGCTCTGGGATCCAGTCCCGCTGCCGGCTCATCCATGATCAGGATTTCAGGATCGTGAACGAGGGCGCGGCCCAGACAGAGCCGCTGACCCATCCCTTTTGACAGTTTGTCGATGTAGCGATCAGCGATCTCATTGAGCTCAGTGAACTCGATCACATCGTTGACCCGACGATGACGTTCTTCGCCGCGGTAGCCATAGGCGCGGGCGAAAAAGTCGAGATACTCCCGCCCGGTCATGTCCTTGTAGGTGCCGTAGTCGTCAGGCATCCAACCCAGCAAACGGCGTGCGCGGTCTGGGTATTCGACGACATCGTGACCACCGATTTTGGCATTTCCCGAGGTCGGGTAATCCAGAGTGGCGAGGATCCGCATGGTGGTCGTCTTGCCAGCTCCGTTTGAACCGACGAAGCCGACGACGTGGCCACGTGGCACTTTGAAGGAAGCATTGTTGACCGCGACGAAGGTGCCGAAGCTTTTGACTAACTTCTCAACCTCGATCGCCGGCGAGTCGGGATGGGCGAACGGGCTGGTGTTATCTGAAACCATATCGTTTAGGGGAGTAAAATTTTTGGAGACCAGAGGTGGTGGCTAGCGAGCTGAGCCGGAGGCCATCACCGGACCGAAGACAAAGGCACTCGTATCGTTCCATCGAATCGAAGAAACGAGGTCGCTCTCCAAGCCAGTCGGTTTTTTTGTAAAGGCATAGAAGTGGCCAGGTTGCGCGACGAGGTTCTTCAGGTCTCGCTGGAGTGCGCTGGCTGCATGGAACGCTGATTTGGTTTTCCAAGTGCTAAAGTCCGCCATTGATATTTCAGACAAAGCGACCTTTTGGCCGGTTTTGACACCCGAGGTCGAGCCCCAGATTTTTCCAGCTTGGTCGACGTAGCACACCGACTCGACATCGAAGCCCAAGCCCGAAACCAGTTCGGGGGCATCGGTCGAGGCGCTCAGTTCAAAGCGTGCCCGCGATGGAACAATTGTCGTTGAGTGGAACCCATGACGGCTCCGGCTTTTGAACCAGTCGCCGTGGAAGTTGTTGGTGTCGGTCACATCTAGACGACCACGATCTTCACCGCGGCCACCCGCGGTGATGCGAGCCCATCGTGAAGAAGACAAGGCGGCCGGACGGTGAACAGTCGGATGTTTTTCGGTGAATGAGGTGCCCGTCAGAAGTCCCGTTGAGCAGAGCGACTGCTGGGTCACATAGGCGCTGCGGCCTTCCTGTCCCGGTTGCAATTCGATGGCTGAGAATCGGACTCCTTTTCCACCCAATCCATCAATGACAAAGATCAGACCGCCGAGCAGCAGGCTGGTTACCAAGGAGATGATGGGTGTCGTAATGAACAAACGGTGCCGTCGTGCCTTTCCCGTCAGAACGAACAGATTGATCGGACCGACGAGGATTCCGAAAGCAGTCAGAATCAGCAGCCACAGCCACGCCTTGAAACTTCGCTGGCCGAGTACTTCATCCAGTTCCCACCCCCGCCTGAAGCCACTAGAAAGATCGGAGCTGACATTGTTGACCTGCTTGGCATTTTTTACATTCTTGATCAGTGGCTTCGGCGTCAATGCTCCACCGTAGAGGTAGGCCGATGCCTTTGAGCCCGATCGTTGGTTGTAGGAATATTGTCTAACGTGGCCTAACCCGATCTGTCCTTGCTTCCCGTCTGTGAATCCCAGTTCAGAGATGCTAAGGGCAGAGAGATCTTCCTTGGCGTAGAGATCCAGAGTTCCCCCGAGGTGCACCCATTCAACAACCGCTTTGCGCTGAGTTGCGCTCAGACCTTGCCACTCTGACCGGGTCATCATTAGCACGTCGATCCCGCTGAGACCGCGCCAGTCAGATGGGAGGCGGGCAGGGTCAAAATCAGCACCGAAATGCTCGGTGTAGCTGTGGCTTGAACCCGATCCCATTTCTTTTTCGAGGGCATTCCGATTGCCGTTCGAGATCGAATTTGACAGGGCGACCGATGGGAATCCCGGGCTGGCTCTGCCGGAACTGTAGCTTAAACGCGACCCGTGGCCTGGAAGAATCAGACTAACCTGGACGTCGTGACTCCAGGTGTCCTCCAGCAGCGGCGGGATGGGTGCGAGGACTTCACGATTCACCGTTGATCCTGCGGGGCAGGTGATCTTCACCGATGAACTCGAACTCAATCCACCACTGTTTCGGTTTGGAGCATCGGTCGTCAGCGTCCAAGTCAGATCGCGGGATGTCGGGTTCTCAAGGCGGACTTGGAGGGGGATGAATCCTGAGTGAGGAGTGGTTTCGAAAACCCCATCAACCCGAGCTTCGACGTCCTTAAGCTTGTCGTAAGTGGCAACGATCTGAATCGGTGTCGCGAAGGCTTGGACGCACACGAGTGCACTGAAAATTGCCAGCAAGGGCATCAGAACTCGGAACGGGCGAGTAAGGCGTGGCGATTTCGGGGAGCACGGAAGCATGCATTGTAGGCTCATTGGCGGAAAGTTGGGGCGGCTTGGGAAAGCTAGGCTTCAGCAAGAACTGCTGGGGCATTGAGGTCTTGCTCAGGCACCTGTTCAAGGATCGCCGCGACCACATCCGCACTGGTTTTGCCGGTCGCTTTGGCGCTGAAATCGAGAATGATTCGGTGAGCGAGCACCGCTGACGCGAGAGCTTTGACGTCCTCGAAACTTGCGTTGGGGCGACCTTTGATCAGCGCCCGTGAGCGAGCCGCAGCAGCTAGGCCGATGGCGGCTCGCGGACTGGCACCAAACTTCACGCCTTCGGCACAGTCGCTCTGGCCGGGGTGGGTGGCGTCGACAATGCGAGCGATGTAATTGGCAACCACCGGCGGCATGTAAATCCGCTTAGCGATGTTGGCTAGATCTGCCAAACCTTTGCCATCCATTACCGTCTCGATATCCGGTTCTTGGCCCGCTGAACGCCCACCAATGATTCTCTCCAAGGTCGATACTTCGTTTCGGGTCACCTGAAGTTTGAACAGAAAGCGGTCGAGCTGTGCCTCTGGAAGAGGGTAGGTGCCCTCCAAGTCGACCGGGTTTTGCGTGGCGAGAACGAAGAACGGATTCGGTAGCTCATGACTGTCCCCCAAGACAGTGACGCGGCGTTCTTGCATGGCCTCGAGCATTGCCGCTTGAGTTTTTGGCGAGGCGCGGTTGATCTCGTCAGCAAGGACTAAGCTGGCAAAAATCGGTCCAGGCCGGAACACGAACTTACGCTTACCGTCTTTGTCTTCTTCCAAGATCGGGTTACCAGTGATATCGCCAGGAAGCAGATCCGGGGTGAATTGAACTCGGCTGAATTCTAAGTCGAGTGCTCGTGATAGCCCCTTCACGAGCTCGGTTTTTCCTAGTCCTGGCAGACCTTCGAGAAGGATGTGTCCCCGAGCGAGAATTCCCGTCATGACGAGGTCGATCAACTCTTCTTGATCGAAAAGCACAGTGTTCAGCGCATCACTGAGCTTCTCGGCTTTTGCTGCAGCGGCCTGAATTTCGGCCTCTTCGGGTTGGTCGTTGAGTGACATGTTAATTAGGAGGTAACAGAACTGAAATCAGGTGGGAACTAGAATCGACGGGAGAGAATCAATTGGTAACAATCAGGACAGCGAGCCCCACTGATTTAGGGCTACGTCGCTGACGTTTTTAGGACAAACGCGGAACCGGTTGGTTCAGATGAAACAACGGCATCAATCGGCCCTTAATAGTTCGATATCAAACACCAAGGTCGCGTTGCCGGGAATTCCGTTTGTTCCGGAACTGCCGTAGCCAAGCTCTGGGGGGATGACCAGTTTTCTCCGTCCGCCAGCCCGCATGGAACCGATGCCTTCCGACCAACCAGCGATGGTGGTGTTGAGTCCTAAACGCGGCGCTTCAGATCGGCCTTTGGTGCTTTCAAATTCGGTTCCGTCGAGTAAGTAGCCGGTGTAGTGGACTTTGACAATCGGGTCGATTCGACTTGGGGTTGAGCCAGTTCCGACTTCGAGATCGATGTATTTCAATCCACTTGGTGTTGTCACCAGTTCGTTGTCCGTCAAGATCCCGGGTAATATCGATGGCAGTTCTTGAGGAAGTTCCGATGCTTTTTCGATTCGGCGCTTTGCCCTTTCGGATTTTTCCCGTTCTTGTTTTCCCTTAATGACCACCGCTGCTGCTAGCAGTCCGATGACAGCGAGAGACACGATGGTAGCGACGACTGGCTTATTCATGATCTTACTCCTCAAGAAAGCGCGCCACCGCCTGCAATTCCGCAGGGCTTAGGAGACCGTCCTTGTCAGTGTCGGCTTGAGGAAAACTGGCCCGCTTTCGAGCAGGTACTTCTTGAAGGGAGAGTCGGTTGTCGCCATTTCGGTCGAGACGCATCGCCATATTGACGACCATGCGATCACGACTGCGTTTTCCGGATTTAAGTCCTTCCAACCGGATTCCACTGGCGAGTGCGTTCGCTCGCTTGGGGTCAGTGGCGATCCCGTTAAATATGATGCTGCCCATTTCATCGTTCGATTCCTCTCCCCAGCGGACGACCCGAGGAGGATCATAGGGATTATTGGGGTTCTCTGCCGAGTTATCGTAGGTGATCCGAACGTCGATGCGTGTGCCCTTCGGAAGACGGACAGGTTCCTTGTAGAGATACTGTCCCTGCCAGTTGAAGTCCCATTCGGCGATGCGGATCAGTGGAACTTTCGAGCCATCGGGGAGGGTCGCTTTGGCATCCATCGATGTGCAGATCTGGTGGGCGTGCCCCCAAGCCGAGATTAGCGTCGTGTCTTCGGATAACACCAAGTGGTCTTCCATAACATAGTTAGCTTCTCCCGCGCCGATGCGTAAACCGTAGCGGGCTCCGAAGTTCGGAGGTGCCTGAAATTCGAGCAGTTCTTGCTCTGGCGGAGACTCTGCGAAGTGGATTCCGATGGTCGTCTGCTCATGCTCAATCTTACCGCTCGGATGGAAGTGAGTTTGAAGCACTAAGTCGGATCCTTTGGGTAGCTTCATTGCATAGCCGTCAGGATACAGATAGGGAGACGAGCCTACCGCCCAGCCACCGAGCCCCTTTCGCGAACGAATTCCGCCTTGGAATCCAGGCTGGCCGCGCTTCGATTCGCGTTCGGCTCCAAGTCGGCGCTCATCGGCGAAAAACAGGATGTGATGGACGACCGAATGCGCACTTGGCCGCACTTCAATTCCACGGATCCATTTGTCTTTGGGTAAGTTTACTGGCAGCGAAAACCATCTGTAGATATCCGATCCCGAAGCATGAACCTCAAACGGGCGATCCATTTTTAATACGAGGTCGGGCTCGCCCAAACGCCAGCCGCTTTCGAAAGTCGGTGCCTTAGGCGCTTTCGCGGGGTCTCCCTGTGGAGTGCCGGCTTCGACCCACTTTTCGAGCAAATCGATCTGAGATTCGGTCAGACGTCGCTCTCCACGAAACTCACCGAACCCCTCGGTCGGGTGCCAAGGCGGCATGTAACGATCTTGCGTCGTGTCGACGATCATCCGAGCCCGCCGTTTGGCATCAGCATAGGTCAGCAGAGAAAACGGCGCTGCCTGTTCAGGGCGGTGGCATTCCGCACAGTTTTCGAAAAGAATCGCAGCAACATCTTCGGAATAGGTCGGATTCTGAGGCGAGGCAATAACTAGGCACACAGAGGCCAAGATCTCGACTGCCACAAGGATTGCGGTCATCCGAGATGGGTTGTGCGAACTTTTCGTGCATGAGACCTTCATGATCGTCCCTAACATTTCCGCACGGAACATTGCTTGTCGAGTTTCTTTGGCGCTGGCATGACCTTCAATCGTGTCGGAATGTCGTCTGCACCAACAACGATGCCAGCTCTCGACAACGACACCATCGCCGCAATATCGTCCCCTTTCGGTGAGGGAGCGGTTGGGCTGATTCGAATCACCGGAGACAGCGCCTTTGAGGTTCTGGACAAGACTCTCCGCAGTGGGGTTCGCCCCGCTGGGATGGAGTCCCGCAAACAATACTTGGGGCGGATTGTCGACCCCGACGGCCAAGTCATTGATGAAGTGCTGGCTACCGTGTTTCGCAACCCCGCCAGCTACACCGGGCAAGACGTTGCTGAGATCGCCTGTCATGGTGGGGCGTTTGTCACACGTCGGGTTCTCGATACGATCTTGGCCGCCGGAGCTCGACCTGCTGGCCCTGGCGAGTTCACCCAACGCGCTTTTCTGAATGGCAAAATGGATCTGACTCAGGCCGAAGCGGTGATGGATCTGATCAGGAGCGAAAGCGATCTCGCGCTGACATCGGCTCACGAACAGCTTTCTGGCGGATTGGGGCGCGGCATGGAATCGATGCGGTCGGAGCTGCTTGGTGTGCTGGCTCACCTCGAGGCTTACATCGATTTTCCAGAAGAGGGGATCGATCCCGACACGGGGCAGACCATGATCGATCGTGTGCGTGCCGCTCGTGAAGAGGTCGTTCGGCTGCTCGGAACTGCCGATCGAGGACGGATTCTTCGACACGGTGTAGCGACGGTGATTTGTGGAGCGCCAAACGTTGGAAAATCGAGTTTGCTCAATGCTCTGTCTGGCCGTGATCGCGCGATCGTCAGCGACATTGCCGGCACAACCCGCGATACCATTGAAGACAGCGTCAGTGTCGGCGGCTATTTGCTTCGCCTGATCGACACGGCCGGCCTGCGGGATTCTGAAGACCAGATTGAGCGTGAAGGAATCGAACGCACTCACCAAGCAATCGGCACGGCAGACCTAGTGATCGAAGTTCTCGATGGTTCGGTTGCTCCCTCGGCCCAGGTTCGAGTCGATCGTGGTCAAGGCGGGGACGCAGAAACCTTGCTGGTTGTCTTGAACAAATCCGACCTCGGATGTCATGGCGACTGGGCTTCGGAAGTCCCCGACGCAGTTGTCGTTAGTAGCACAAATGGCTCGGGAGTCGCTACACTTTCCGAACGGATCGCAGAACTACTTTCGACCGGGGCTGCAGCAGGGGGGACAACCAATCCCGTCGCAATCAATGCCCGGCATCAGGAATGCCTGCGCCGTGCTCAGGAGTCGCTGGATGAAACGATGGTCGGCATGAAGGAGGATCGCCTCACTGAGTTAATCGCTATTGATTTACGCACTGCTTTAGATGCGATTGGAGATGTTGTCGGGCGAGCAGATACTGAAGATTTACTTGGTGAAATTTTCGCCAATTTTTGCATCGGGAAGTAGGATTGCGAAACGCCGAGAATGCTGAATCATCCACGACAGACCAGAGTAGGGGAGGTAGGCGAAGCTAGGAAGTGTCGGTGCCACTGACGAAACTCTAATGCCGGAAAATGGCGATCCACGCTAAAGACGCCAAGACTTGGTGGAGGATTGGCACAGGCTCCATTGGCCGAAGTGATTCGATCCGTTGCGGATGCAGCGGACGCTACATACCGAACTGAGAACGACCTGATACTTTTTGAGGCGAGGGAAAGAGAAGATAGGTAGCAGCGGTGTATGCTTCTGAACATTTTCATTGTCTTAGCTGCCTTCGTGCAGTGTTGCGCGTAATGGTCGAATCTGACCGAAAAACTAGCGTCCACAACCAACGAGCAGCAAAGCCTGGCGTAGTCTGGGCTGTAACCCGAAGGGCTCAATTTTCATTCATCGCGCAGCGCTACCATACCTGACTTCAATTCCCATCTCTCGGTTGAAGTGACAATAAATGAGAAGGGCGAATCGGCCACTCAACCTCATAGCTGGGTGTTTGACGATGAGGCTAAGGGTCGATCGATCAGGTCGCTAATTATTCACGGCGTAGGTCAAGAAAACCGCTTCGCATCTTAGCGAGACCTTCTTCGACTCGAGCATGTGGGCAGCCGAAGTTAAAGCGGATGCATTGCGGAGATCCGAAATACGACCCATCAGAAACCCAGAGGCCAACCTTTTCCAAATGAACGGCTGGGTTGCTCAGGCCCAAAGCCTCGCAATCCATCCACGCTAGGTAGGTAGCCTCAATGTCGGTTACGATGAGTTGGGGGAGTTCGGCGCGCACGAACGAAGTGAGAGTGTCGCGGTTGCGACGAAGGTAGGCTAGCAATTCCTGACGCCAAGGTTCGCCATGGCGGTAGGCGGCTTCGGCTGAGTAGAATGCCAAGCAGTTAATCTCCGAAGTGGTGTGCCCCTTCGCTTTGACAAATTTTCGGCGAAGACTGTCATTCTCAATAACCGCGAAGGCGTAGCCCATCCCAGCAATGTTGTAGGTTTTCGACGGTGCCTGGAGGGTGATTAAGTTTGACCGGAGCGCTTCAGGAAGTCGAAGCGCAGTAGCAAACGGATTTTCGTCGGTCTCGTCTAAGATGAGGTCGCAATGAATTTCGTCTGAGACTAAAACCAGATCGTGGCGCTCGCAGAATTCGGCGATTTTAGTCACTTCTGTGGTCGAGAACGCCCGTCCAAGCGGATTCTGTGGATTGCACAACAGAAACAATTTTGATCGATTGGTAACGGCTTGCTCAAGGCCTTGCCAATCGAAACTCCACTGCCCGTCGTCGTTCCGGACGTGGGGAACAGCAACGGTTTTCATTCCGGCGTCGTGCGCGACTTCGAGGAACGGGGGGTAGACTGGTGTGCATGTGATGAGTTCGTCACCTGTTTCACCCACCATTCGTGCTGCGAGTGAAAGCGCAGAGACGAGACCTCCGAGATGCAGAATTGAATCTGGGTCGACCTTGGCTTGGTGTCGACCTTCGAGATACTCGACAATCGCCTCAGTAACTCCATCGTGCGCATTGGCGTAGCCGAATACACCGAATTGAACCCGCTCCTGCAAGACTTCAAGCACAGCTGGGGGCGAAGTGAAGTCCATATCAGCGATCCAAAAAGGATCCAGATCTGGGCGTCGATCCCATTTAATCGATCCCGAACCGCGTCGGTCGATCAGCGTGTCGAAGGAGAAATGTTTGCTCGCGCTCATGTGAGAAAGAGTGTGACGTTGACCCGCTCCGTCGCAACTCAATCGTGGGGTTTTCTATGCTGACCTTGTGGTCTGAGTCTCCTGCCGATTTCTGCGCAAATCCCAGACCAAACCGGCGAGCATGGCGATGAAAATGAGGTCTCGCCCAAACAGCTTCCAATATGGAGTCGGCTCATCAGTTGCCTGAAAGCAGCCGCAATCGAGAGCCAAGCCACGCACCCATCCTTGTAAGATCGCGACTAGGAACATCAACAGCATTCCTCCAAGAAGAATCAACGCGCTGGTGTAGAAGCGTTTGATGATCAAACAGATTCCGACGATGGCCTCTAGCCAAGGCAAGGTCAGCGCCAGAAGAACCGTCCACGGGTCGTGGAGCATTTCGTAGGTTCGGATCGAATCGGTAAATGCCTGAGGGTCTCGGATCTTATGATAGGCCGCGTAAAGAAAAACGGCACCCAAGGCGATTCGCAGGATAGCGAAGATCAGCGGCGGTGGCGCAAAAGAGAGTGAGGGAATGTCGTGGGCGTCTGCCTTGGCTTCGACCATCAAAGAAGTTCGTCCAAACACCGAAAATCGCCAGCCCAATTTGGAGAGCGAAGTTCTCGCTCCCTGATCGCGCAGAGGGGGTTTTCATACAAGCTACTGCCGCCATAGGATTCTAAGGGGCTCTGTCTACTACCCAAAACCCAAAAAGCCGTGAAGATCATTTGATCGACACGGCTTTTTGCGGCCTGGTCGGCCAATGTTTTTCTTGGCTTAGCGACCGCGGCTAGCGAGAACGCGATTCCACATGGAGATGTTGACCTCCTGAGCTTTGAAAAGTGCTTCGGTCGAATCTTTGATGACGATGTCGATGATCTTGTCGCCTTTAGCGATCGTGTCGACGACGTCTTGGCCCTTGGTCACCTTACCGAAAACCGTGTGCTTTCCGTCAAGCCACGGAGTTGCTTTATGGGTGATGAAGAACTGGCTACCGTTGGTTTTGCCTGTGTTTGAGTAGGCTACTTTTGAGCGGTCGGAATTCGCCATGGATAGAATACCGGGTGCATTGTGAGTCAGGTCACGGCGTGTTTCGTCACCGAATTTATATCCTGGGCTGCCGGTTCCGGTTCCAAGTGGGCAGCCGCCTTGAACCATGAAGTCAGGGATCACGCGGTGGAATTTGAGACCGTCGTAGTAGTCCCGGGCGATGAGATTGAGAAAGTTGGCGGCCGTCGCAGGAGTTTTCGTTGCGTAGACTGTCGCTTCGATATCGCCTTTCGAGGTCTTGATGGTGATTCGAACGTCTTTGATCGTCGCCGGTGAAGTTGTTGTCTTAGCCGCTGCTTCTTTGCTGGTGGTAGCTGCTGCATCGGTTTTCGTTTGGGCGAAGGCTCCGCTGAGAGCCAGTGTCAGAACGGTTGGAATGAGTAAGAACGCTTTCATTGCAAAGTAGTTGGGTTGGTCGGTTGAATGTTGGGGCTTTAGGCCTTCGCAGCTGCTTCGCGCGCAAGTCGAGCGGCACGGAACGAGCGGATGCCCATGAATAAGTAGAGGGCACAAAGAACTGCCATCAAGATTAGACTAGTTGCACCGAGAGTGCTGGCGCTGCCCATCGATGAGAAGAAGCGACCGAGTGCGGCGACGGCTCCTAATAGGGCGATGACCATGCCGAGGTGCATGACATGCTTTCTAGCACCATCAGCGACTTGGCCAATGATTCCGAGAAGAAGAAGGACGATTCCCACAAACGCCGGAATCAAGGCAGTCACCGACTTCTTTGCCGGAGTCGTCGACTCAGCTTCCTGGCTTTCACTCGCGGTCACTCCAACCTCTGCGATTTCGGTGGCTCCAGATGGTGCAGACAACAAATAGGCAACGACTCCGAGAGTCATTAGGGCGAGAGCAATCCAGATTGTGATTTTGGGCATGTTCATGCGAAGAACCAAGCCGAAGCGCTCGGGAAGGCAACCCGAAATGGTGCAGGATTCTCAGAGAAGGCCTGAGTCGTTAGATCTCTACAATCTTACCCAGAACGGAGAAATAATATCCAGAATTTCGACCTGCGTTGATGACTCGGGGAGGTTTTTTGGAAACCTGACGGATAGAATGAACGATCCTCTTCCACCAGCTTTTGCTATCCGGCGCTTAAGTTCATTATCCAACTCAGATCCAAGCTTAGTGTATCCGTAGAGTGAGCCATCCTCTACCAAGCGATTCAGTTTGTAGCAGGAAACGGTATTCTTTTCGAAACCAGTCGTGAATAGGTCTCCTTGCGCAGTTTGAACGCGAATCTGAAACACCCCTGGTGGACGAGATCGGAGCAACTCTTCCCACGGAATTGGAAGAAAATGGGTGAAGCTTTCCCAGTCGAGTTGCCAAAAGTCGTCGTCTCCCTGAACGAGGAATGCGACACGTGTTTCGTAGCTTTTGGTATCGTATTCACAGCGAATGACTCGCTGGCCGTTGTTCGTGATCACCATGACCGTTCGCAGGTCAGGGTATGAGGCTAACTGAATGAGTGAATTTCCCATCTCACCGTAGTAGACTTCCATCATCGGAGCGACCCGCTCTGGATCTCTGACGATTCGCTCAAGGTGTCTCCAGTCAGTGATTTCCCGGTAAGCATCGAATGTTTGTGCGACCTCTCTCTCCTCTTCTTCAGTTAGAACTCGGATCGTAGCGTCATCCAACATGTCGCGACTCGGGGTTGAGCCAGTGTCTGATTCTGGCTCGTCGGTCTCCCCAGCTTCACTGGTTCCGGCGCCTGAGGCTTCGAGCTTTGCCATCAGTTCGTCGCTGATCTCAAGTTTTTCGGTTTCAGCTTCTTCTGAGGCTTTATTCATCAACTCGGCTTCCTTCTCACCGACCGCCTCGATCCGGTTCGGTTGACCAACTCCTTGATTGAGCCCGCGCGCTTTTGCGGCCGCAGTCGGGCCGGAAGTATCTTGTTCGACCTCATCGACATCAGCGATTGCCTTCTTGTGCTCTCTCGATGCCATTCCGAGTAGTACGATCATCCCGATGGCAACCAGAGCGAGCGCTGCAAGACCGATTCTCTTTAGAAGGGTCTTGCGGCGTTTCCGGCTCGATCGGCGGCTGGAAGATGATTTCGCTGGGGCTTCTTCAACAGACCCTTCATTGTCGTCGCTCTTGTGCTTGCTCCGCGATTTTTTGGATCTCGCTTCTTCGTTCCTTTTGCTTCGGATGCGGTCTTTAGGAGACGTGACAACTGAAGGGCCAGGGAGAGCGACCTGTTCCCGATCTTTTGGACGCTTGGGAATGAGAGGATTATTGGAGTCGGCCATGATGGGTGGAGGAATCGACTGTAGCGACAGTCTCGTCTTGTGGCAAGCAGGGGAAGGCGATCTGTTTGGGAGTTTGCGCTTTTATCGGCGGGGGCTCAACTTGACGATTTCATGGATTGCGCCTCGTTCAATCATCGCTCGGGTCGCCTTAGCGACTTGCCCGACTGGACAGATCGCAGGGCCAGCTGGTTCGAGTAGCACGTAGCGGCGGGCACCAACTAAAATGGTTTCGTCACCAGGCACTGGAGGGAGGTCAATGGCGAGAGCCGCATGGGCGTCGAAGACGACGAGCACGACATCTCGGCGAGGGAGCAGCGTGGCCAAAGTTGCTGCTAAAGCGACACTCTTCGTATCGCAGTCACCACGGTTGATGTCGATGGCTGCTGCCGGTAGGACAAATCCAGTTTGGGTTCGGATTTCGCGGTCTTTCAGAGTGTCGTAGGGTATGGTTTGCATGAAGGCGAGCGCTGCTCCTGTCTGGGCGCGCTCATCGCCGCCGCCGACTGCGATGGCCCTAGAGAGGTCTTTTAATGCGGTAACCGAGCGTCGGGTTGCTTCGGCGTAGTCGATCCGAATAACGCCTCGCGCTTTGTCCTCCCGAAACAGTCCGGTTCTCAGCATGTCGGCGCGCAGCATTTCTGCCTGAAGATCGACCGAAGCACTTTCACGCTGACTTTCCTTTTCGAGAAGGGTCGAAATTTGACCCTGAAGTTCCTTCGAATAATCCTGAATGTCGGCCAGAGCATCGTCCATTTGTGCTTCGATTCGGCGGGCCTCCTCAGGCGGGAAGCGACCTTTCACCTCCGACGAAAAAGTGATGCTGGTGGCTTCCTCGGTAACCGTGATCGTTCCGGGAAGATCACGGCTTAGAAGCGATGCATGACTCTTCAACAGGGCGAGGGCCTGCGCCTGCATCGTATTGTACGTATTCTCAAGCGCAGCCGTTGAACGTTCGACGATTTTCTTATTCCCGCTTTCAAGATTGCGCCGAACTCCGTCGGGATCAGGGCTCATTCGGAGCGCATCCAAGACGTCGCCGCGGTCGAGTGTGAATTTGACTCGCTCGACTAGGCCGCGAGCGTTTTCGAACTGAATGTCGTAGAGATATTTACCGGATTTTTGCGTTCGAGAGTGGGCTACTTGCTCGGCACGAACCGACCACGGGCTCAAGATCGCTAGCGAGATTGCCGCTAGGAGAAGGAAGGACTGCGAGCTTTGGTTCAAGTTATGCACTGTAAAAACGGGGGCTGTCCACTTTAAGGAGGGTAATCTCTACTCCACATTCTCGGTTCTCGCCACCAGTCCAATCCAAGCTAGATACTCTTGGTTGCCGTCCGTTCCTGTGATCGGGGAGGGGACAAGACCTCGCCATTCGTGGTCATGGGGTGCTACGGTTACGAACTCCCGAATCCGGGTCACCGCTCGCTGACGCAGATCGTCGTCACGGACGATGCCGCCCTTACCAACTTCGTCTCTGGCCAGTTCAAACTGCGGCTTGATCAGACAGACAATTTGCCCGTATGGCTTCAATACAGAAAATGCTGCCGGTAGGATTTTTGTCAGAGAGATGAAGGAAACATCGATGACGATAAGATCGATTGGAGTCTCATCGAGGTCAGCCGGCACCAGGTGGCGCGCATTGAATTTTTCCCGGGCTGTGACGCGGTCGTCATTGCGGATTTTCCAAGCGAGTTGATTGGTTCCTACATCGAGACAGAATACGTGATCGGCTCCGCGTTGGAGCAAGCAGTCGGTGAATCCACCCGTCGATGCCCCGATATCTAGGCAAGTCAGTCCCGAAACATCGACGCCGAAATGTTCTAGGGCTCCCTCGAGTTTCAGACCGCCGCGACCGACGAAGCGTGGACGCTGGCGGATGGTGAGTTCGGCCTCCTCAGTGATTTTTGTCGACGCCTTGTCACAGGGATGGCCATCGATCGAGACTTCTCCAGCTAGAATCAGACGTTTTGCCTGCTCCCGTGAGTCGCATAGCCCCCGGTCGGCTAGAGCCTGGTCGAGCCGGGTTTTCGAAGCGGCGATGCCTACAGAGGGTTGTGGATGATTTGGTCGCCGGCCTCGATCGCGATGCCCGGCTGTAGGGAGCCAGCGACGACATTGGCGATCGATTGGTTCGGGCCGACTTCGTTGACTTTGACCTTAGCGATCACATAAAACTCGCGACGAACAGCGAACTCGTCACCGACGGCGATACCGCTTTCTGAACCCGCATTGATGATCGCAAACGCCCACTCTTGGTTGAATTTTTCGACGTCGCCGATCGAACCTGAATCTCGAACTTTTTGTTGGAGGGGCGTCAACTCGAGTGGTTGAGGACCGCTTAGTTTGGTAGAATTAGGAATGGTATTACCTGTCGTCTGGGGAGGCGTGGCGGCTGCGACACTTTCAGGACTGCCTAGAGGCGGCAGTGAGCCGGGGCCAGGAAGAGCCGCTGGTGCTCCGAGTGAGGATGGGGAAGATGGTAAGGGTTGGAGCGCCCCCGCGCTGGCAGAAGGGTTTGAAGCTAGCGGAGAAGCGGTGTTGACACCTTGGATCTTTTCCTTGATCAACGCACTCTCGGTCGCCAAGGCATTGCGTTCACTCGCAAGCTTCGTGATCTCGGTGTCCTTTTGTGCAAGACCTTCTTCTAAGTTGGCAATCCGGGTATCTACAGACGCTTGCGCAGTGGTCGCTTCCTCAACCCGACGCTCCAGTACGGTCACCTTCTTCCGGTCAAGCTGGGCTTGCAGGAATAAGTACCCGGTCAGGGCGGCGAGGAGAATGGTGAGCGCTAGGGCTACGTGTGTAAGCTTCATGGTCGAAGAACCGAAGATATCGGAATACTGGCCACCCCTGCAACCGTTTCCTCACTTAAACTTAGGCCCAAATCGAACAGGGCACGGAGTCGTGAACAATTGATCGCCCAAACCATCGAGCGGTCGGGGAGGGGAGCCCGTGAAAGCCGCCCGAGCATCTTCGAGGCCGCCTTTTTCATTGTGCGAGTGGCAGGCATAGCAATTCTCGGCCGCGAGGCGGCGATCATTTTGTTCGGCTACCGTCCAGCCTTCCGCTTTCGGATCTGATCGAATGCGAGCAACAGCATGTCTGATCGCTTCTCTTTGTAGGTCGGACAGTCCGAAATGGAAGGAATCAACAGACGCTGGGGTTTTGGAGTTACAGCCTCGATCAGCCGTCAGAGAGAGATCAACAAGAGGCGTTGAAGACTGCCCCTCCAGACCCTCCGTGACGTGGCAGTCGACACAGCGACGCTTTTCGAAAAGCCGACGACCTTCTTCGGCCAGATCAGGGCGAAATTCGCCACGAGCAAGAGCTAGAGCCGTCGCTTTGGCCGAGGGCGCTGTGCCGCCTTGAAGGTAGGCCGCGATGTCAGTGGCTTCGCTAGCTGTGAGACCGGATTTCGGCATGGCTCCATCCGGATGTATGCTCTTCGGGTCGAGCAAAAAGTCGACGAACTCTGTGCCCTGATAGAGTTCGGCGATGCCGATAGCGATCGAATTTACATTTGGTTTTTCGTCGGTTTCAGTAAGTTCGGGGGCGTGACACGCGACGCAGCCAACAGCGTGAAATAGCTTTTTACCTTGCTCAGGATCAGCGAGTTGCGATGTCTTTTTCTGAGGGGAATCTGGTGCACGACCGTTCGACTTGTGCCCTACTAGATAAGAAGCGATAGCGTCGATTTCAGCATCGTCATGGTCGGGGTGGCTGAACTGACTGGGCATTCGAGTGCCATTGCGAGCAGTCGGGGGATGACGGATTGATAGCCAGAGGTCTTCGAATTGCAGTCGATCGCCGACTCTCGATAAATTAGGCCCCAATCGATTGGGCAAATGAGGAGTCCAATCCGCAGGAGCGGCATGGCAACCCACACAGTTCAATTCGCCTAGGAGCAGTAACCCCCCCCGTGCCAGAAACTTCGGTGGGTCTCCGGCATAGTGAAACCGCTCAAACCCCGGAACTAGCGGGTGGCGGACAGGTTCAGCACCATCTGGGTGACCGAGAATCTCCTTAGGAGCGACGAACACCAGCGTAAAAAGCATTGGGGCCCAGCCCAAAAAGCCGCGCAGAAAACCTCTAAACTGCGCAAAAATTCGGACTGAGCCCACAGGACTTCCCTGCATTCGAATGTTCTGACAGTGATAGGAGAAGTCTGTTCGAAATCTGTTGGTCATTTTATCGCGTGTAAATATAGGACTTAAAGGCGGTGACGGATCAGGAAATCCGGCGGTTCTTTTCTAGCGCGTGTCGGGGAGCGGAGCGGCGCTGTCGCATAAAAGCGGTCAAAGCGCACCCCGTTCTCGGCCATGGAATCGAGATGGGGAGTTCGGATGTCCTCATTGCCATTGAACCCGACATCTTCCCAGCCCTGATCATCGCTCATTAGCAGCATGACATTCGGCCGCCGTTCCGCCAACACGGCGAAAGGGAAGATCAGGAGTAGGAAGACGGTGGGGCGCATGGCGGATGAAGTCTTCAGTAAAAGAAAATTCATCGAATCGCCAGAACTCCGTGCCGAAACAGCAGCCGGGTCTCGGTAGTCTGCGATAGAACGAAGACCACGAGACCGACTGAAGTCAGAACTAAAACCTATTCCAACTAAACTATCTCCGACGTCAGGCAATCACCGACATCATTCCGAAGCCCAGAAAAAGAACTCTTGAAGGCTCCGGGATCAAACTTGCGACCTCTAATTGTGTCACCGCCAGCGACCCCGTCATGCACTCCATCAGCACGAAATCCAAACGATTCATCAAGATCCTGATCGTTAAAATCCCAGAATCCTACGAGGGCTGCGTGGGCACTAGAAGATGCGAGACAATCGGCCAACGCCAAAGTTACTCCGATACGACACCGATGATTTCGAGAGGTGGAATGGCGGTTGTGATGAGCTTTGAATAAGGCCATGCCAACTTTTTGAGAAGACGAAGAAGGGATGTCCAAACAATTTTATGAAAATTGGGCGCGCACTTGCGGACGGTGGCGAGATACATTGAGGATTCGAATTTTCGGTCAGCGACTGCAGATCACTGTCGAATCCGGTGGCGAATGCTCAAAAATTTCGTAAGATTTGAAACAGCGCAGATCAGATGAGCGAGTATCCGGAGTTTCAGCCCCCTTCCCCCGAAGAGATCGCAGTCCATTTTCCGGGCTACGACAGTTTTCAATTCATCGACGCTGGGGGAATGGGCGCCGTTTATTTGGCTAGGCAGGTATCGCTGAATCGCAAAGTGGCGATCAAGATCCTGCCGAGAGAATTTGGTGACAACGAAGAGTTCCGAGAGGGATTTCAGGTTGAAGCCAAAATGATGGCTAAACTCAATCATCCGAATCTAATAGGCGTCTACGACTTCGGAGATGTTGAGGGAATGTTGTTTATCGTGATGGAATTCATTGAGGGTAAATCGCTTTACCACTCGGCGAATGGGAAGGCGATCGACCCGAGAATTGCGGGCATGATCGCCTCACAGGTCTGTCGTGGGTTGGCTCACGCTCACGGACTTGGAGTGATTCACCGGGATGTGAAACCGGCGAACATCTTGCTCGACCCCAATGCTCGGCCACGATTAGGAGACTTTGGATTAGCTCGGCCAGTCACGGAATCGGAGCAAGAGGGCATGATTTTTGGAACGCCCGGCTACACGGCTCCTGAAGTTACTGGCGATCCCAATTCCGTTGATCAGCGCTCTGATATATTTGCGATCGGTGTAATCCTCTATGAGCTGCTGACCGCTCGGCTTCCGGAAGGCGACTTTGTTGAACCATCGCAGATCTGTGGCTGTGATAAGCGATGGGATATCATAACCAGGAAAGCGATCGCTCCGGACGCGAGCCTTCGCTATGACGACGCTGCGAAGTTAGCTCAGGATATTGAGGCAGTTTGCGCAGGGCGGGATCCTATCAACGCGGTGGCGGATGGTTCCACGACGCCACAGGGGCCTAGACAAGCCTCCATCAAGAAGCCAGCTCTCGCTGCGGGCGTTCGCCGAAGCACCTCAGCCCGTCATGTTCAGCAAAACACATCTTCTCCGATCGTTCCGATTGTTGTCGTCGCTGTGCTTCTGATTGGAGGTCTGATTGGTTTTAAATTCCTAAAGCCAAGCCAGAAAACTGAACCTCCTAATGTCGAAGACATCACGAAGGAAGTTGCCGAAAGTGTAAAATCGGATGGTGGTGTCGAGCCGGTTGGCGCCAAGACCAAGCGAGAGCGAGCACGGGAGCACAGAGAAAACAAAAGAAGCAATTCTACTCAACCTGAAGGATATCCTGATCCAATCGCCAAGGGCGTATCAAACCCGGTGGCTGAAGAGGTTGAGAAACCTGAGAACTCAATGATCGAGGAACCCGAAGAGGTCGAAGCTTCACCGGCCGAAGAGTTCGATCATATGGCATTTCTCGGCCGCGGGCGCAAAGCCTTGCGTCAATCTGCAATCAGCCTGTTTCGTGATTTCGATGAGCTAAAAGCCGATGCCCTCGATCAGTTTCGCCGAAATACAGAAGTTAAAGTCGATGATGCGATCGCCAGAATTCGCAGACGCCAACGCGATCGAGAACGCGGGATAGACACCGATGAAATTGAAAGATTGGTGCGGGATTATCTGCAGAATTTGGAAGACGTGCCATTGAAACTTCCCGCAGTTCGCGGATTACGAGATCGTGAACTCGGCGAAGAAATGAAGAAGGTTTTGGCTCGTTCGCGGAAGACGGCGGACGGCGCCCAAGAAGTACTCGCGTACAAGTTGCAGCCGATTCAGCGCACTTACTCAAACGGTGTGAAAAAGCAAGCTCAGGCGTTGGATGCCGCGGGAGATCAAAGTGGTCGAGACATCTTGAACAGGGAACTCGAATTGATTGACGATATGGATTACTTCATTCGCGTCATGCGTGGAGAAGATCTCGACCCCGCAGAGCAAGAATAGTCTCGGCTCAGCTTCTCATCTGTCAAAGTCGTCGGTATCTGACGCCAAATCCCAGTCGGCTGCGAGGCTGTCGCTCATTTCGTTTTCTTTATCCGTGTAGGCGGCCCAGTCGGTGAGGGTCTTATTGCTTTTCCAGTTGGTCTCGATCTGATTGCCATCTTTATCCCGAGTATGGTTCCATTTTCCCCGGCCTCCGGACATGTTGAGGTTCTTTTTTGGAAGGTGTTTGTGGAGAATTTTTCCGACGGCCATGGTTTTGTAGCCGTGTTTTTTGAAGTAGCCGTGGAGGAGTTCGGAGCCCATGGATTGGACTTTGTCTTCGACATAACTGTCGTCGGCCTGCAGTTTTTCGGACTCGAGTTGATGGTAGTAAAGTCCACTCACCACACTGGCGCGTGAAGGGCCGCAGAGTGGGTATTGGCAGTAGGATCTTGAAAACCAAGTGCCCATGTGGCATTTGAGGATGCGAAACAAGTCTCAGCGACGATCTGCACAAACAGAACTGTCAGGATCGCATTTGCTAGTGTTTTCACTTCAGCTTCAACTCGCGGCGGATGATTTGAGTTAGTTCCTCCAGACTAAATCCGAAGTGAGCGGGAACGAGGCGTTGAGTCATTTGAAAGGTAATCTCTTCCATCCCAGCACCCTGACCACTGGCAGTGTATGTTTGGGTCTTTGCGAACCGATTCATTTCTGCAGCATCAGGTTTTCCAAACGCCTTGTAGAAATTCAACACTCGTTCGTGCCCGAAACGCTTCACGAGGTAGTTGGTGACTTCTCCTGAATAGTTGTACATCAGACTGATCACTGTCTTGTCAGGAATGCCTTGGCCGAGAATGGGTGAGAGGCTCATGTCGCCTAACGTGAAACGACTGGCGATTCGGGAGTCTCGAAGAGCTGCGCGAGTGAAGTTGTTGGTCTGTTTGGCGTGGTGAACTGCCATTCCCTCGACGATCCACGCGGGAGTGTAGGGCCGGGTGTGATTGGCTAGGGCAAGGTGTACAAGTTCGTGGGTGATCGTCTTCTGCCGATCTTGAAGACCCCAGACTTTCTGTTGAACAAGATAGCGGTAGTCGTTGATATACATGGCTCGGTTGGTCGACACAATTTGACCATCTTTGACGCTGTAGGCAGCGGAGGCGACACCACTAAATTTCTCGGGATCTCTGGTCGTCATTGCCTGGAAATCGTTCCTCGATGGGATGAAGAACGCTGGATAACGCTTCTCGAGAACAAATCCGCGACGCTCCAGTTCCTTGTAGGATTTTTCGACCTGAGCTGCCGTCTTGTTCACGTTCTCTTCCGACTCGGTGGCTGGCGGATAGAAGATCAAAAAATGGTCGGTGGTGCGTAAACCGGTATAGCCTAGCTCCCAAAATGGTGGGCGAGAAATCGTAGCTAATCGAACAATCTGCCAACCAGAAGGGGTCGGACCTGGGGCAAGGCTCGCCTTCTGAATCGAAACAAATTCATTGTCGGCACTAGCCCCGAGGATGTGATAACGGAACATCAAAAGCACATCGTGAACCGAGCCGTCTGGGCGCACTTGAAAACGCTGATTGGGGGGGAGAGAATAGCTGATGTTTCCTACGGGAGCTTGCGCGACGCCCCGAAAAAACCGGTCTTGCCGCACTCGGAGTTGGCCGATATCGGCAAAGTTTGTCAGGAATGCCTCGTGGTTTTCAGCGGCCAACGCCTGACCCATCGTAATGACCATTTGGTTGATCCCCCGATAGGCTCGTTCTGCCGCGGCTGCGGGAGGGAGGTTCGTGGGCGAAACCGGTGCGACGGCTTTTGCTGCGGCGATGAATCGTCCGAACTCAAGGTCGATCCGGATTGGCGGATAGCCCGGGAACATGAGTTGCATCGATTGGGCTGCGTGAAGATGGGGTGTCGGGAATGTGACCGTTCCTCCATTTTCGAAACCTGCTTTCCAAGGCTCTCGCATTGGTCCGATTTCAGCCGCTAGTGAATCCGAGACATGGGACGGAGAGTGGAGCGCACCTTCTGAGTCGAGTAGGCGTGCCGACTTACCTGTCAGTCGGCTAACCCAGTTGATTGCGGATCTGGCTTCATTGGTGAATGACATCCGAAACGTCGTCTCGCGTTCGTTCGAATTGATCGCGTGGATGCGCCATGGGATCACCGACAGCGCCCCCTCCTGCGAGTAAACTTTCAATGCGAGCGGTGTAGATATTCCGAGCCCGCTGAGGCCGACCGGCTCGAATTGGCGGACTGGGTTATCGATGTCGAGCGGGAGATCTGGGAACCCGGTTACCTGCAGCGACAATTTGCCAGTATGAGCTGGGAGGGCGAATTGGAGGGTTCCCGCTGTCGCAAGTCCTGGGGCGAGGCCCTTCTCGGGAATCGGCATCTTGAGACTCGGAGCCATCTTCTGAGGCACATTAGTCGCCAGGTAATCGCTGCCCAGAAGATTGAAATCGGCTTCATCTAGGACAAGGCGACCAGTCAGAGGACGGCTACCACTGCTGACAAATCCGACCCGAATTTGAATCGTATCTTCGGATAGCTCGGCGCTGAATACGGCGAGTTTCAACCCTTCGAATTGAGAGTCACGAGAGTCGCCCGCGATCCCGAATCGCAGTGATTTGGTAGGTGTTGCATTCGATGGCGCACCGGACTGCACGATCGGTCTGCGCTCAGATTGTGCATCGGCTGCGGGCAACCAACTGACAGCAACAGCGAACCAAACCGCCGTCCAACAGATTGTCAGAAACGAGGCGGCAGCGGAAGAAATGCGATCGGATTGGCGAGACGGCGTCATGAAGGTTGCGCCTACTAACCTACTCCTTTTTAGCGAATTTTCGCCCATTTCGTCATGAATCGGTCCACTGCAGCCTCGCGCTGCCACGAGAAATCTTGACGGCAACGGCAGACGCACCAATTTGTCAGACCTTCCTAGATTAGAAGCATCGCATGAGTTCGAAGCCTTCCCATCAGATTCTCCTCTACTACCGCTACACGTCGATCGCGGATCCGGAATTGTTTTGCCAACAACAGCGGGCTTTGTGCGAGGAATTGTCGCTTCGTGGACGGATTCTCATCGCTGCTGAGGGGCTCAATGGGACGGTGTCGGGAACGATCGAACAGACCGAATCCTACATGCAAGCATGCCACGCTTTGCCGGGATTCGAGGAAATGCCATTCAAGGTCGATCCAGCAGACGGGCACGCCTTCCCTAAACTATCGATCAAAGTCCGGAGCGAAGTGGTGACTCTCGGACTCGGGAATGAGGACATCGACCCGAACTCTGTGACTGGTGAGCGCCTAGAACCCGATCAGTGGCAAGAGATGCTCAAATCGGCTGGCGATGATGTTGTGGTGCTTGATGGTCGGAACCGCTACGAGTCGGAGTTGGGGCACTTTCGAGGAGCTGTCTGTCCGGACATCGAAAACTTTCGAGATTTCCCCGAGTGGTTTGATGCGCACCGGAAAGAGTTCGAAGGCAAGCAAGTGATGACTTATTGCACCGGTGGCATTCGCTGTGAAAAATTGTCCGGCTTCCTCAAAAAGGAGGGGATCGATGATGTGTTCCAGCTCGAAGGGGGTATCGTCCGCTACGGTCATTCTGAAGAAGCCGCAGGGGATCTCTTTGATGGGCGTTGTTACGTTTTCGATGAGAGAATTGTCGTCGATATTAACCGCACGGATTCCAACAACATTGTCTCGCGATGCGAAGCCTGTGGTGAGGCTAGTGACCGCTATGTGAACTGCGCGCTTCAGGCATGCAACCGCCAGCACTTTCGCTGCGAGAAATGCGAGTCTCAGGTGGGTCGAGTGTGTTCGCCAGAATGCCAGCAGGTGGTTGATGCGGCGGCTTCTTAGAGTTCGGATTTTTCAATGTGTCCCGGGTCGGCTGAAGAAATCCACGACGACGTGCCCCGTCTTTGGGTGTATTGTTGGGAGTGACTCCTTCGGACACATCCTCAACTGAAAAGCTCGCCGCTCGTATGGAGCGGCTCAGCATCGTTGAGTCTGATATCGAGGAACAGTTCATTCGTTCAGGCGGCCCTGGCGGCCAGCATGTGAATAAGGTGTCGACCTGCGTCCGGCTCGTGCATCGGCCATCGGGGATGGAAGTTCGCTGCCAGCGCCATCGCAGCCGCAGCGCCAACCGTGATGCCGCGCGTGAGGAGTTGTGCGACAAGCTAGAGCGGCACCACGCCGAAGGTCAGCAGCGTGCGAACCAGTCTCGGTTCAAAAACCGGTTCAAAAATCGGAGGCGATCAGCCCGCCAGAAGCGGATCATGCGTGAGGGAAAACGTAAGCGCGGACAGATCAAGCGGTTGCGTCGTCGCCCTTCTCGGGAAGATTAGACTACCATGTCTGCGGACGAATTGCCCCATACTCTCCAAGCTGCGCCGGACGCTCCAGCCCCCGATCCGCCGATCGATCTGGCACAAGCTCGTGTCGACGAGGATGTCGTCCAACTGACTGACAAGTATCGGGGAGCTCTGATCCCGCGGATGCTCATTCGCATGGCCATCACGCTGGTTCTGTTCGCTGTGGCTGGAATCTTCGTGCTCTATAAATTTGCCCTGCCCAATGTTCGGCACGCCAGCACACTGAACCTCGTCCACGATGTTCAGGAAGCCACGGCGCGCTTTCACCGCGACCATGGAGAAATCCCACAATCGGCACCAGAATTGTTTGCTGCTCTGAAAGGAGAAAATATTGAATCCCGAGATTATCTGCCAGTGGTGCGCCCAGGAATGCTCCATGATGGTGCAGTGATTGATCTTTACGGAACTCCACTTCAGGTCATTTTTCCAGAGCCATCACCGGAAGTTGACACGAATGAGTTGGAGGCTTCAAAAAGTTCCGGAGAAGCAAATTCACCGGCTCCGGCTCAGCTGCCGATCGTGTCCTCAGCAGGTGCTGATCTCGAGCACGGAACTGCTGATGATGTGTCTGATACTAATTTCCGCGAAGTATTTAAAAAATACGGGTTGTTCGTTCAACCTGAAGCGCCTGTCGATTCGATTCTCAACAAGCGATAGACTGGATGGCTGATTCCCAGACCAATACTGAGATGGGGCTCGACTCGTCGGAGATGCAGCGCTACGCCCGGCATCTGACCCTGCCAGAAGTGGGGGTTGAAGGCCAGAAACGGCTGAAAACTGGCTCGGTTCTGATGATTGGAGCTGGGGGATTGGGTTCCCCCGCCGCCATGTATTTGGCCGCCGCAGGAGTCGGGCGCTTAGGAATTGTTGACCCTGACATCGTTGAAGCTTCGAACCTACAACGCCAGCTTCTCTACAGCACCGCAGATATCGGTCGTACGAAACTCGAGGTTGCTACCGAGAGAATAGGGCATCTCAATCCGCATGTTCAAGTCACCGGATATGCTGAAAGGTTTGATCGTTCCAACGCCGAGCGGATTGCCCAGGACTACGACTTGATCCTCGACGGAACCGATAACTTCGCCACTCGCTATCTCAGCAACGACGTCGCAGTTTTCCAGAAGAAGCCGAATATCTACGGGTCGATTTTCCGGTTTGAAGGACAGTGTTCCGTGTTCGCCCCACATCTCGGCGGCCCCTGTTATCGCTGCATGTTTCCAGAGCCCCCAGAACCCGGCTTAGTGCCGAGTTGCGCAGAAGGCGGTGTGCTTGGCGTTCTGCCAGGAATCGTTGGTTCGTTGCAGGCGATGGAGGCCATCAAGATCTTGCTTCGAGAAGGAGAGTCGCTCTCAGGCCGACTCCTGCATTTCGATGCGATGCGTGCCAAGTTTCGCGAGTTCAAACTCAAGCGTGATCCCGATTGTGCGGTCTGCGGAGCATCGCCGACGATCACCGAACCGGTCGACTATGACCAATTTTGCGGCGGTACTGGCTCCGACGAAGCCGCGCCCGCAGAAACCGAGATCGATGTCACTGAACTCGCTGGCCTTCTTTCGGCTGAAGGCTTCAAGCCGACCTTACTCGATGTTCGCGAACCCTTTGAGGTCGGGATTGCTGCGATTGATGGCTCGATTCGAATTCCGCTTGGCGAATTGGCGGGGCGACACAAAGAACTATCTCGCGATCGCGTGATCTTCGTTCACTGTAAAAGCGGTGTTCGCAGCGCTCAAGCCGCCGAGTTACTGCGCGGAAACGGATTCTCTGACGTCCGAAATGTGGCGGGCGGCATCGATGCGTGGGCCGCCGAAGTTGAGCCCGATATGGCGAGGTATTGAGGGACTGAAGTTTAATTGGGATTTAACCACCGACGGGCGGCCTTTTCATCACCGTCTTCCTGTTCTCCTTCGTCCGGCCAATAGACTTGGATTTCTTTAGATGTAACGCCTTTCAGTTCTAACCGCTGCTCAAGAGCTGCTGATTTCAATTCTTCTGGTAACGCGGTCATGTCGATCCCGTTGCCATCGGCCCCGACTGCAGTTCCTAGGCCGAATCCGCACATCTATCACTAGCTAGGGAAGTCTGATTAATTCGGCCACCCACTACAATGATGAAATTGAGGGAGCTCCGTGCTGAGTCCAAGAACGCGGCACGACCGTCCCGGTCGTCGCTCTCAAAGAACGCGGCACGACCGTCCCGGTCGTTGCTGTCTGGGGCTATGACAGGGACGGTCATGCCACAGCCCCACGGCGCAGATCGCCGAAAATTAATCAGACCTTCCCTAGCAGGGTGTTGAAAAACTCGGCAACCTGTCGTTTTGAAGGAATTGTTGGATAGGAAAGCGGCTTCGCCGAATCGAAGGCTGCGCAAACCCTTCGGGCGTAACCTCATGAGAACGAGGTCGTTGTTGCTCGTCACGCATGGATGTTCATCCACTTGATCCTCGCGCCTAACCCGCGATCACATGAGGCTCCGCGACGAGTCACCGCCTTTTTCAAAACCCTGCTAAGCATCAATATTCACTCGCAACGCATCCCGAATTTGATCGAGCAAGAGCATCTCTTTTTCGCTCACAGAACCGCCTCCGAATCCGAAGCCACCTTCCTTCGCTGCCTCAGCTACCTCTTGAGCGATTGAGCATGCCCACGCTTTGTAGCCTCGGGCTTCGTCTGGCGACGTCTTGTTCTCCAGAATGTCGGCAACCGCCGTGCAATCCCCTAAAATCTGCGCGGCGTGCCGTTCTGGAGTCGTTGCTCCTTCGTCGCGCGCCCGTTCGATGAGTTTTTGGCGGTGCTCTTTCGAGTCGGACATCGCTTCTCGAAGTGATCCTTCACGATGAACGATTGCCTGAATCAATTCATTGTCAGCATGATCACGAACCGCTGACATTCCAGCTCGCATGCTGGCTGACATCTCTTTGAATGTTCCGAGCATTCCGCTCTTGTCGATTGTCGCCACGGCCGATCCGAGAAGCGGTGGCAAAGTGGAAAGCAGAAACCATTCTTCATCGGTGAAATCATCCTTTGTGCTCATACCTCTTTAGACAAGCAGATCTGTGCACAGAGTCACAATCGACAATACCTGTGCTGGCTATGATGCTTCCCCATCAATACCGTCAACCGTCACAAGTCCCGCCTCGGTCACCACCGTTCCAATCGCTTCGTCGTGGTCTTCAACCGGAAGCGGATGGACAATCTGACAGCGAAAGCAGGTGCCGATCAGTTTAGAATTTAGCCGCGCTCTTCGTAAAAGCCGATCATAGAAGCCGCCTCCACGTCCTAGACGTGCACCGTTTTCGTCAGAAAATGCTCGGCCCGGAGCGATCACCACGTCGATGTCCTCCAGCTCCACTTCTGGGCACTTTCCTGGAATAGGCTCGCGTAGATTATAGGCACCGATTTCGAAGTCAGTGTCCCGGTTAGCAACCTCGTAGAGTGACAACTTGCCTCCCTTTTCAACCTTCGGGAAAACCGTCCGCCGGTCGGGAGCGCTTCCAATTAGCGAGGTGAGATCCGGTTCCGTCTCATCGCTGGCGAAGATCAGAATCGTTTTGGCATTAATCACATCCGGATGTGACAGCAGCAATTTGCAGATCTTTTCTGATGCCTCAACCCGAGCCGGGCGGCCCAGAATTTCTAGCCTACGCACCATCGCGGAACGCATTCGTTTCTTAAGGAATCGCGGCGACTGAGGGCCGAAGGTAGGTTCTTGCACAGTAACGAATTTACGGATCAACGAATAAGCAGAATTCCCTCTAGGGTTTGGTCTCACAGAACCCGGTCTGCGTCAACGCTGAATGGCATCGGAGGCTAACCGGATCGGCCGAAAAATGTGATGCCGAAACTGATCTTCCTCAAGCCCTTCAAGAGTTTCGACAAGTTCAAACACCATGGGATCTCGAAGTAAATCAAAGGCCGCCTTCCGATCGACACTAGCCAGTTCATCGTGACCCTGAACGACATAGAACTCTCGCCCCTCGCTTTTAGCTGAGGACATTGCGGCGCGGATTTCAGCTGGAGTTACTGCAGTGATCATGTGCGGATCGTAGATCGGGGCATCCGTCCAGAACCCCGCTACGACCGGGTGATCCGGGTCTTCGAGATAGTTCGGATAGACGTCGCCGCGAGTGCGTTCGACGACTTGGCGTAGAGGCTCTTTAGCGGTTGTCAAAATGCCGCTGAGGCCAACAGCATAGGAACTGATCAAGGCGACACTTAGTGCGGCTGGGAATACCCATTGGCGAATCCGCAAGCCACCAGATGTCGACGCTTTGGGCACAATCGCCAGAGAGATTACCACGCAAATCGCCGGCATCGCATAGATCACATACCACGGGTGCATGATGGCGTTCTGAAGGTTTCCGACCAGCCAAGCGACTACCAGCGATCCGACGGCGCCCAGTAGGACAAAAGCTGCGACTAGCCGATTGAGCCGCGGTGAATGCCAAATTTTCCAAGTCGAAACGATTAGCAAAATGGCCGCCAGAACGGCGACGGCGATCAGTGGCAATTGATGATCATCCGGGTTGAGAGGTGTTAAATCGACAACTGGTAAGCCAGCCAAAAACATCGACACGACATCAGACCACCACCCCGGCCGAGTGCCCCCTTGCATCGTGTCTGCACCATCCATCGCCGAGAACATCTGGGGCAGAAGCGGTGCACAGAATTGGAGATAGAGAGCTGCCCCAAGCACGATCGAGACGACCAGAGGTAGGAACAGTTCTCGATAATTTCGACCTGCAACCAGGACGGCGATCCCGGCGGCCCCAACAACCGGAACGAGAAAACACACCGCGCCAAAATACGTTGCCATCAGGAGCGCCGCTGAAACTCCGAAACCCAACCACCAGCGCCATCGGTCTTCGCTCAGCGCCCTGATCAGGAAGTAAACGACCAACGCTGAAAACAACATCACCAAGCCGTAGCCCCGGGCCTCGGTCGAATAACGGACGTGCCACGGGTGAAGCGCCGCGATGGTTGCGGCCGTCAGACCGATCGCTATGGCTCTTTTCGGCCCCGCTCGGCAGAGGTTACCAACACGAAATCCGATTCCGGCGATGAACGCGATCGAGATCAGCCCTGGGATCAATGCTGGAAGTCGAACCGGCCATTCCTTGATTTGGCCAGACACTGCCTCAGCCGACTTGCTCCAGGCATCGTGACAAAGCCTCGCCAAAACGCTGAACAGGGCGGGATTGTTACCCCGTTCGTTGGCCCAAATCGTCTCTGTCCAGCGGGCTTGCCGGAAACGCAACCCATCGGAGTCTGGGTCGGCTTTGAACTGACCGACAATGTAGCGCCGCAACGAATAGGCTTCGTCGTTGTAAAAACTCAGCCCCATTCTTGGCACCCGAATAGCTGTGGCAAGAACCATCACTCCCAGAAGAACGAGCATCGATCGCAGACCCCAGCTCTTTAGGGGGGCGTTCATGTTGCTTCGCATTGGGCGCCTGACCCAAGAGTGGCCCGAGAGGGAATTTTTCCGAGCCAACCATCCGCCTGAAGTCGCCGCGAGCACCAGCAAGATCACGCTATTCAGCACAGCCGCCCACCAGCAATAGGTTTGGGCATAGTCGATCGCGATTACCTTGCTAGCCTTAGCCAACCGATCGCTGATGGCCATCCGCCAGTCCCCCGCATGCGGAATCACGACAAAGCCTAGCAATGCGATCGCAATACTGACGAGCGCCACCCGAGCGATAAGCAGCCGACGCCGCCCAGCCTCAGGGCTTTCCAGAGCACCCGAGACGTCGTCTTGTCCGGTCTCGTCAATCGGTGCGCTCACGGACACACGTTGCCTGTCGGAAGCGCATCCCGAAACCAGAAAATTTCGGCTTCTTGTAAAAATCATTCTAAGGCAAAGCCGGTTCGCCCGTTGTATAGGTAGGAAAGGGTATTTTACCCAGTTCCACCATAACCAATGCCAATGACTCCTGAGCAACTAGAGGAGGTTCTCGATGAATACGAGAGCCGTCTCATCGGTTACTCCATGACCATCGTCGGCGACATCGAAACCGCCCGCGATGTAGCTCAAGACACGTTTTTACGCCTTTGGAACCAAGAACAAACCCCAGAAGCCCTGAAAGCTTGGCTTTTCACGGCCTGCAGAAACCGATCAATTGACCACCTGAGAAAAGAGAAGCGCGTTGTGAAAATGGAGCCCGAACAGTTCGATCAAGTCGAAGAAACGGCGCCAGATCCTGCTAAAACAGCATCGGCCAAAGACACTCACGCTCGCGTTCTTCAGTTTATCGATCGCCTCAGTTCCAACCAACAGGAGGTCATTCGACTACGTTTCGATTCTGACCTCAGCTACCGCGAAATCTCTAAAATCACCGGCCTCACCGAAGGTAATGTCGGTTTCCTCCTCCACTCTGGACTCAAAAAACTCCGCGAAAGTCTTCTCGCTGTTGCCCTGTAGAGCGACTGCATCAAAAAACCACTTCCACCTTTATCGTCCACAGAAATGATCAATCAAGACGACCCACAGATTACTGCCTACGCGATTGGAGAACTCCCAGGGAATGCTGAGGAAATCCAAGCTGCTGCTGAAGGCGACCCAGTTCTCGCTGAAGAAGTCGAGGCGATCCGCGAAACCGCTGGCCTTCTCCGCGAAGCACTAGCCGCGCAGGTCGCTGACGCCGATCTGACTCTCGGAGCCGAGCGCCGCCAAATGCTTCTCGATCAGCCAGCCCCTGGCGTCGTAACAACGATGCTGGCCTCGACACCTCGGAAACGCCGTGGGTTCCGCATGATGGCTTCGGTCGGAATCGCGGCCTGCATCGCCTTCACGATCCTGGTTGTGTTCGACAATCTGAAGTTCCCAGATCTTAGCCAACCGACTGGTTTCGCGGCCAAGGACGGCGCGAATCAAGACGAAGCGTCGTTTGCAGTGAGCATCTCTGGAGACTCTGCACCTCGCCGTCACGGTCAGGAATTGGGCGATCGCCAACTCGTCGGCACTGATGCCCCGACGCCCAATCGCGCGGCAGCGGTTGATGATATTCGGAACATGGCCAGTGTTCAGGGAGATTCCCCGAAAGTCGCAGCGCCCGTCCAAGTTGTTGAAGCGAAGCAGGCCCCTAAAGGAACAAAGCCTGAAATTGTTGAGCAGCCAGAAACTCTTACGACACCCGAAGAAACTCCCGTCTTCGCGACTCCGATTGCTCCCCGTCCTCCACGTTAGGTATTGCCCGGAGCCTCTCACCACGATCGGACTCGCCGCCTTATCGTCGTAGGATCCCAAGCTTAGCATTGCTGTTGTCGGCCCAACGGTTCCACCATTTGACTCTCTTCGGCTCACCCCCGATGAGTAGGTGTTGGAAATTCTGATACCAGAGGTATGGCGCGCTCGTGAAGCCGCTCACCGCGAGGCTCTCTCCGGCCCAGCTTTAAGCTATCGCCAGCGGCGCAACGTCGGTGAGAAACATCCGGTCGAAGATTTCCTTTTTCAATACTACCCTTTCTCGCCAACCCGTCTTCTGAGTTGGCATCCAGGAATCGGCGTTGCGATCCAGCTAGAGTCAGGCACGCCAATTGACTCGCTACCCGAACACCTCGCGCGGCCCCCTTACCGGCACGAAGCGACCCAGCAGATCGTCTTTGCAGACCCCTCATTGATCACCGACGGAGAGAAGGAACGTGTTCGATTTATCGTACAGCTTCTGGAAAATACCGCGGCTCGACCTCCTCAGCTCGGTTGCTTAGGGCTTCATGAGTGGGCGATGGTCTACGGCCTTTCGAGTGACGATGTTCGCCACGCAGGAGTCGGGCTTCGACTTGATCCTGAGACGATTAAGTCGGTCGTGGATTCTCAAAAACTGTGCTGCACGCACTACGACGCATTCCGATTTTTTACGCCGAAGGCAGCACCGCAAAACACCAAACAGCCCACACTTGAGTCTCGGCTCGAGCTGGAGCAACCCGGGTGCATCCACACTAACATGGATCTTTACAAGTGGGCCTACAAGCTGGCTCGCTGGATTCCTGGAGAACTCCTCGCTGAGTGCTTTCACTTCGCCTTCCGCGCGCGAATCATCGACATGCGAGCGAGTCCATACGATCTCGCTCATCTAAACTATCAGCCGATACGGCTTGAGACATCAGAAGGCCGCGACGAATACCGACAACTCCAATCTGACCTCGCGGAGTCCGGACGTATTGTTCGCCAACGCCTTCTGATTGCGGCCCAGAACATTCTCGCCATCGCCACTAGCGACACGAAAAACTCGACACCAGCTTCCCCTGCCCTACTTTCGACATCACACCCACGATCATGAAGACGAATCGACTCAGCCGTGCGGCACTGACCTCGGCCAGTGCCGCCTCAGCGCTCCTCCTTCTCTCTCTCACCACGACTAGTTGCGTCGTCCCAACTGACAGCGCCGGCCGCCCGGTCGAAAAGGCGGAGGATAAACTTCGGTCGAAACCCTCTGGAGCCTACGGAGCAATCCCCGTGCGATTTGGTCAAGCTCGTCGAATTGGTGGCGATCTCGTCAGAGACCCGTCTGCCGTTTCTGGAACATCTTGGCAGGGAGCTGACTGGGAAACCTTCGGCCCAAACAGTTGGCGAATCCCAGCCGAAACGGGAACCGGAATCGGAGTTGGGGTCGCCTTCTCCCGAATGCCACCTGGAGAGAAATTGGATGTCGAACTGAGCTTCCCGCCTATGACCCGTCCAGATGGAAGTGTCCACACCCAGCACTTGTCCGACGCCGCCATCGAATACGTTGAAGAAAAGGACGTCTACGGTGTCAGCTACGTTTATTTCTTCGACGACGATTGGGAGGTCGTTCCCGGTGCGTGGAGAGTCCGATTTATTAGCAAGGGCCGCACGCTCTACGAATGCACCTTTCTTGTTAGTTCATCTACAGCAACGATCGCCAAGCCAGCTTCTTCGGGAAGCGATTTCCCGTCGATCGCCGATCCAAACGTCTCTCCACCACCTCTTCCGCCCGAGCCCGAAACATTTGAAGCCGACCTCGATATTCCAGTAACGGAATAGTCCTTTTTGAAATCACCCGTTCCGTATTCCTATTATGAATTCGCTCATAAAAAATTTGTCTCTCATCACGATCGTATTGCTCCTTCAAGCTACGCAAGTAGGCGCTCAAGATTCATCAAACTGGCTGACCTTTGACGGCAATGCTACCGGCCCTGGTGCGGGCAAACACATCGTCCTCATCGCTGGAGACGAAGAGTATCGGTCAGAGGAATCGTGTCCGATGCTCGCCAAAATTCTGTCGAAGCGTTTCGGGTTCAAGACGACCTGCATCTTCCCGATCAACCCCGATGGTGGCTATGTTGACCCCAACTATCAGAAGAATCTGCCAGGGATGGAAGCCATCGCCACAGCAGATCTCGTCATTATTGGCACACGGTTTCGCGACCCATCTGAAGAACAGCTCAAGCCATTTGCTGACTACCTGAATGCCGGAAAGCCGGTCTTCGGATTCCGCACCGCCACCCACGGATTCAAGACGGGCAAGACGACTGGCAACATCAAATGGGGCACGTTTGGCCAGGATATCCTTGGTGAAGGATGGGCCGGGCACTACGGAAAGCACAAAGGCGAAGGCGCTCGCGGTGTCGCAACCGAAGCCCATGCCGACCACCCGATCCTCAACGGTGTCGGAACGATTTTCGCTGAGTCAGATGTCTATGGCGTCAAGCGCGTGACAGAGGACAATGCCGACATTCTGGTCAACGCAATCGTCACTGAAACTCTGCTTCCGACCTCAGCTGACGTCGCGGGCAAAGTCCCTCAGGCAGCTGCTTGGCTAAAGAAATATAAGACGCCAGATGGTGTCGAAGGCACTGCGTTCTGCACGACTTTCGGAGCTTCCTCTGATCTCGATGATGAGCCTCTTCGCCGTCTCTTTATCAACGCTGCATTCCATCTCTGTGGGCTCGATGTCCCAGCCGACGCCGACGTTGCCTACATCGACCCATTTGTTCCAAGCACTTACACCTTCAACAAAAACACCAAAGAAGCTGGCTACTACAAAGGTCTCAACTTAAAGCCCGCTGACTACGGTTACGGCAAGTCACCGCAGTCAGGGCCTCCACTCAATACCTTCATTCCAGTCTCAACGGCCGCAATTCCCGGACCCAAGGTCAACTCGACAATCACTTCAGTCGAAGACCAGCGTGCCGATGGAAAAGTCCGCCCCACCTTCGCCCAGCCCAAGCCTCTCAAGAAAACCGCTGATCCGACAACGCTTCCCCTCACTCCAACTAAGGGCGAAACCATTGTATTTCTTGGCAATAGTCTAGCTGAGCGGATGGAGCATTTCGGCTACTTCGAAACCCTTCTTCACGGACAGTTTCCTGAAGCCAATCTGACCTTCCGCAACATGGGTTTCCCCGGCCACACGCCTGCGTTTCGCCCAGAAGCCGGACAACCAAATCCTTGGGCATTTCCCGGCGGTGAAAAATTCCGCCCTGAGATCAATGGCCACAACGGCAAAGGCCACTACCCGACTCCAGACGAATGGCTAACGATCATCGAAGCCGATACCATCGTCGCCTTCTTTGGCTTCAACGAATCGTTCGATGGTCTAGACGGTGTCGCCAACTTCAAGGCTGAACTCTCCGCCTTTGTCGACCACACTCTCACCCGCACCTACAACGCTGATGGTGACAAAGCTCCCCACTTGGTGCTTGCCACCCCTACGGCGATGCAGCAGCACAGGGAATTTCATCTACCCGACGCTGCCGAGCGAAATACGATTCTCGAAGCCTACGCAACAGCAGTAGCCGAGGTTGCGACAGAGAAAAAGGTCGGCTTGCTCGATCTATTTGATGTCTCTCGCACGATGTTTGACAGCGACACCAAATCGACGCTTACCATCAACGGTGTTCACCTCTCTGGCGAAGGCTACAAGCAAATCGCTCCCGTCGTGCTGAACACCCTGTTCGGAAAAACCGCCGAAGTCGATGAGGATGGCGGCCTTCTTCGCCAAGCGATTTACGACAAATCATGGTTCTGGCGCAACGACTATCGCATGCTCAACGGCGTGCACGCCTACGGCCAGCGCTGGGCTCCGTACGGTAACTACAACTATCCTGAGGAGATCGAAAAGATTCGTCAGATGACCGTTCTTCGAGACCGGAACATTTGGGCCATCGCTCAGGGAAAGTCGGACTCACTTGAGGTCGACGACGCCAGCACGCGTCCCCTGACTCCAGTGGTCACCAACTACGCTCCATCGGAAAAGAACGGCACGCCAGACTTCCTGATGGAGGAAGAGGCTCTGAAGAAGTTCACTCTCCCGGAAGGCTATGAAGTGTCCGTCTTCGCCACCGAACAGGAATTTCCGAATCTGGGCAACCCCTGCCAAATGCGCTTTGATAACAAAGGCCGCCTCTGGGTTTCGACCGTCCAAAGCTACCCTCACTACAAGCCGGGTGGCCCGATGCCGAACGATAAACTCCTCATTTACGAGGACACCGATGGCGACGGGCGCGCGGACAAAGAGACAGTCTTTGCTGACAAACTACACATCCCGATCGGTTTCGATCTTGCTCCAGAAGGCGTTTACATTTCTGAGGAACCGTATCTGACGATTCACAAAGACACCGACGGAGACGGACAGGCTGACACAAAAGACTACCTCTTGGACGGTTTCGACCCCCATGATACTCACCACGCCATCTCGTCTTTCGATGTCGACAATGGCGGCGGAATTTTCATGTGCGAGGGACGCTTTCTCCACTCCCAAGTCGAAACCCCTTGGGGACCTCAGCGGATGTCTGATGGCGGGGCTTGGCGCTTCGATCCGAAGTCATGGAAAGTCGAACGTGTGCTTCAACGCGACGTCTCTAACCCATGGGCAGTGGCTCACGATGAATATGGTCAGAGCTTCCTAAACGACGCATCTGGTGGCAATCATTATTGGATGCTTGGCTACTCGGTCAAGGTTCCCCATAACCACGAGATTAAGAACGTGGCCAAGTTCAACTACGAGCACCATGCGCGCCCGACCTCCGGTTCGGAATTCATTCACTCCCGCCACTTCCCAGACGAAGTTCAAGGCGACTACATTTACGCGAACACGATTGGCTTCCTCGGCATCAAACAATACAAAACCGTAGAAGACGGTTCAGAAATCAAAGGCAAACATCGCCAAGATCTGATCGTTTCGTCCGATGGAAACTTTCGCCCCTGCGACCTCGAGATGGCTCCTGACGGCAGCCTCTACTTCATCGATTGGCACAACACTCTGATCGGTCACATGCAACACAATGCTCGTGACCCGATGAGGAACAGTGACTACGGGCGCATCTACCGCATCACTGCAAAAGGCCGAGATCTGGTTGAGCCGGCGTCGATTGACGGCGCCACAATCGCTACTCTGTTTGAGAACCTCAAACTTCCAGAGCTCAACTCGCGCAAACGTTCTCACCGTGAACTTCGTGGACGCGATGCCGATGTGGTAGTTGCCGCTGCGGAAAAGTTTGCTTCCGAGAACGCCGATGACGAAAGATTGGTTCTCGAAGCTCTTTGGGCAACTTGGGGACAACAGAAGCCATCCACAGGCCTTCTCGAAAAATGTCTCAGCGCTTCCGATCACCGTGTCCGCGCTGGAGCGGTTCGTGTCGTGCGACATTGTCTCCATCTGATCGACAACCCAGAGCAACTGTTGGCCAAGGCAGCTACAGACAGCCACAGCAGGGTTCGCTTGGAAGCTCTTTCCGCTGCTAGTTGGTTAGGCGGTGACGAGGGTGCGAAAATCTTGCTCGTTGTCGCTGGCGGCGAAACCGACAAGTGGATCAGAAACTCGCTCAACAGTGCGATCCTGCTTCTTCGCCCGAACGTCGACAAATTACTGAGTGACGGAACTGTCGACAAGGCGTCGATCATCGACATCGACAAACTCCTCACCAGTAAGCTCGAAGGAGCGCCCAAGCGAAAGTCTGTCATGACCAAGGCAGTTGCTGACAGGACAAAGAAAGACAAGGCCTTCAAGAACTTCTATGCGCTTGGTCAGGAGGTGTTTTATGAGGAGGGTTCCTGCTCAACCTGTCATCTGGAAACCGGTGCCGGTGTTCCGAACATCTACCCGCCGATCGCTGACAGCATCTGGGTTACTGGAGACAAGGAGCGCCTGATCAAACTCGTGCTTCACGGCTTGTGGGGCAAGATTGAGGTTAATGGAGTCACCTACGACCCCGACAAAGGCGTACCGCCGATGACCGCCGTCGGTGCGATGTTCAATGACAACGAAGTCGCCGCCGTTCTCACCTACGTCCGCTCAAGTTGGGGCAACGATGCCGAACCCATCACTCTCGAAGAAGTGAGAAAGGTTCGCGCAGCTACCAAGGGCCGGACGCAGTTTTACAAGCCTGAGGAGCTTCTTAAAGAGCACCCATTCAAAGAGGCGGAGTAAGACCCTTCTCTATTTTACCTGAAGAAAAAAATTCCGTTAGCGTCAAAGGCAATCCTTAATGACATACAGAATCTCAGAGTCTGACAGACTCTGGCCACGAGGAAGAAATGCGG
>ENA-ORXR01000261-ORXR01000261.1-marine-metagenome-genome-assembly--contig:-NODE-261-length-79625-cov-3.984764_pt1 | contig 79625 bp, 74 predicted proteins | sample MGYA00237866_ERZ511479 | MGnify/ENA metagenome assembly ERZ511479 | reverse complement strand
AGCGTCGCCATCGAGCCAGCGCTGGCGGATATTCGAGTGCGCCACATTGCTCGGCTGGCCCGGTGCCAGGTCCCAGGCCACGAACAACGGCGGAAGTTTGTGCGGATCGAGCCGGTGGTAGTGAGCGGCGTCCCACGGCGTGGCGAAGTCCATATCAACCAGACCTGTATAGGCCTGCACGACTCGATCCTGGGGCCCGGCCGCCCAGCCGAGTACCTCGGTCTCGACTTCGAGGGTCGTGCGAGCCAGATCGACCAGATCCCATTCGGTGTCGACGCGCCGAGCGAAGGCTCGCAGTGCCGCCATGATGATCGCACTCGAACCCGACAACCCGACCTGACGCGGGATGGTGGTTTCGAACGACAGTGCGGCCGGTTTGGACGCGAGAACAGGGTGCCGTTCACGCAGAGCCGTCACCGTGGCTTCGAGCAGCGCGGTGTCGGCGAAATCCCACTGATCCGACGGTGCCAGAGTCACCGTCGCTTCTAGGTTCGGCACTGTCATGGCCAGCACCCGGCCGCCATAGCCATCGGAGGGATTACCGAGCAGGCCGACCCGTGCGGTGGCAGAGCCGTGGTGAAGTGATGCGGATTCGATGTTCGATGGTTTAGTGCACCTGCTCGTCGGGCGCCAGCATGGCGGCTGGCTGATCCGGCTTGCGTCTGGTGATCGAGGCGATGCGCCCGTCCTCGAGCGTGATGACCTGATCGGCTTGATCGATCACGAACTGGCGATGCGAGACGGCGATGACCGTGCTCGTGCCCTCGTCGCTGAGACGAGCCCACAGGTCGCGCTCGGTGGCCACATCGAGCGCACTCGACAGATCATCGACCACGAGCAGTTCGGGTTGAGTGAGAAGGCTACGTGCGGTCGCGACGCGCTGGGCTTGGCCACCGGACAGCCGCAGGCCGCGAGAACCCACGGTCGTGCCGGTGCCGTCGGGCATCTCGTCCAGATCCTGCTTCAGCGTGGTCTGTTCCAGGACGGCGTCGAGGCGCGAACGGTCGCGACCGAGGGCAATGTTCTCGGCCAGCGACTCGCTGAACAGGCGCGGAATCTGCGGTAGATGTGCTGCGTTCGGTGGCACGAACCATGCACCGACATCGGCGACCGGTCGGTCATTCCACTCGATCTGACCGGTGCTGGGTTCCAGGCCGACAATGGCTCGCAGCAGCGTCGACTTGCCCGAACCAACGCCGCCGGTCACCACGGTGAAGCTTCCCGCGGGCACTTCGAAGCTGATGTTGCGAATGCCAGCGTCGGTGGACGGGTAGACAGCGGTCAGATCCTGGACCCGCAGGTGCTGCAGCGCCGTCCGGTCCGGATCGGGTTCACGAACCCGCATGACGTCGTGGGGTTCGATGGTCACGTCGCAATCTGCGAACACGTCGTCGATGCGTCCGTCGGCCACCAGTTCGCCCATTCGGCCGTAGGACACGATTGCCTGTTCGCGAGCCGAGATCAGTCGAGCCATGAAGCGAGGAACGGTGCCCAGCTCGATGGCGTAGGCCACGAAGAGCGCCAGATCACCAACGGTGAAATCACCGGATCGCACTGCGGGTACAAGTGCCAACAAGGTGAGCCCGATGGTCACGTCGGTGGTCGACGACGAGATGCCGTCGATGGTCTGTTGCAACACGGTGTCTCGCACTGCGGTGCGGCGGCGGACTTCCATGTGCTGGTCGAGCCGTGTCAGGGCCGCTTCTTCGCGACCGGCCAGCCGGAAGGCCAGCAGGCCGGCGAATGTCTCGCCGAGAAAGTTGGTGACCTCGCTGGTGGCCTTGCGGTCCGCAGCTCGGGCGGCGTAGAGCCGCGGTGTGAGATAGCGAGTCACCAGGGTCACGAACGCCAACGGCAGCAGCACCACCAGGGCGGCTGACCTGCTGATCGTGGACATGATGATCAGCGCGCCAACGGCATACGAGAGCGCCGCCAGGCCATCGAGCCAGCTGTCGGCCCACAACACGCCGTCTCGAGTGTCTTGGTGAAAGCGCGAGATGGCCTCGCTCGGACTCGACGGCAGCGTTGCAGCTCGTGGTCCACCGCTGACCGTCTGAGCGTGCAACATGTTGGTGCGCATCAGGGTCAGACCTGCGACCCACCAGCGCACCACTACCCAGATCGACGCAGCAAAGATGAACCAGCGAATAACCTCCACCACGCCGATGGACACCAGCAGGCCGGTAATCGACTCGTCGGTCGCCAGCGCGTCGAACACCAGCTTGAGCAGCCAACCGCTCAGCAGGGGCAGCAAGAAGTAGGCCGTCCACCCGACCCACGACGCCAGCCACAGACCTTTGCGGAACGTGCCGGTACGCCAGCCGAACAGGAACGGGCGGATCGACTCACGCGGCGGCAGGGGTGTCGGCGGGGCGCTCATGATGAGTTCTCCATGACCACTACGTCGTCGAGTGCCACGTCGGTGCCCACCGCCAGCAGTTGGGCGTATCGACTGTTCGGGTCGTCGCGCAGGTCGGCGGTGGCGCCGCGCTCGGCCACCTGACCGGCATCGAGCACCAGGATCTCGTCGAGGCGTTCGACCGTCGACAGCCGGTGGGCAATGACCAGCGCGGTGCGACCTTCCAGTAGGCGATCGATTGCGTGGGTCACGCGTTCTTCGGTCAGCGGATCGATACGCGACGACGCCTCGTCGAGCAGTACGAAGTCGGGCGAGCGCAAAAACAGCCGGGTCAACGCAATCAGCTGACCTTCGCCCGCCGACAGGCCACTGCCTGCCGGCCCGAGCTCGGTGTCGAGTCCGTTGGGCATGGCGCCGATCCAGGTCAGCAGGTCGAGCTCGGCCAACGCTGCTCGCAAGTTATCGTCGGTGATGGTGTCGTCGAACAAGGTCAGGTTGTCGCGGATGGTGGCGCCGAACAGGTGCACGTCTTGTGACACCACGCCGGTGCGGGCCCTCAGGTCGGCGAGCGGTACGTCGCTGAGCGCAATTCCACCGAGGCGGATGTTGCCGCGCGTTGGTTCGACCAGGCGCAGCAGTAGCCGGGCGAGCGTGGTCTTACCGCTGCCGGTGCGGCCCAGAACGCCGATCGAGGTACCTGCTGCAAGCTCCAAGCTCAGATCGTCGATGACCGCCACGGGTGTGTCCTCGTCGGCGTAGGTGAAGGTGACATCTTCGAGCATCAAGCTCAATGGGCCTTCGGGCAATCGTGCCGTGCCCGCGTCTTTTATGCCCGATTCTTCGTCGAGCAACTGCATCGTGCGGGCCATGCCGCCCGCTGCGCGCTGCACCCGTTCGGTCTCATCGGATAAGGCGCTGAGCGGCGCCCGCAAGATCTGGGTGTACTGAAAGATCAGATACGCCGTGCCCAGCGTGATCGAACCACGTCGCAACAACGCCACGTTGACCGCCAGCGCAATCAGACCGCCGATGACAAACACTGCGTTGGATATCACCCACAGCGTGACTCCTTGTTTCTCGCGACCGAGCGACGAGCGGAGCACTGCGGCGCTGGCATGTTGAAAGGTCGCCACGGCATGGCTGCCGCCACCATTGCTGCGCAGATCATCGGCGCCGGTCAGTCGTTCTTCGATCTCGCCCAGCATGCGACCGGTGGCGGCTTGTTCGGTGGCGGCTTCGTCGACTGCCTTGTTGCGCAGTAGGAACATGGTGGCGATCGCCAGACCCAGGTAGACCGCCAGGCCGACACCGACATAGAAGTCGCGGACCAGCAGCACGGCGATGAGACCGACCAGGGTCACCAGCGCCGCAGCAGCCTTGACCGCAAAGCTGGCCACGAAGTCGCTCAATGCGGTGACGTCACCGTCGACACGACTGACCAGTTCGCCCGGACTGGTCGAGCGATGAAAGGCCAAGTCGAGATCGAGAACATGGCGGGTCAGCTTCGAACGCAACTCGTTGGTGACACGCCACGCCAGGTCGGTGGCCGTCCATGCCACCGCAATCGACATGATCTGGCGGGCAACACCGACGCCGACGTAGATGCCGGCGATTGTGAACAACGCGCTGCGAGTCGCCCCGGCTTCGGCCTGATCGATGAAGCTGGCGATCAGCAACGGACCCAGCAGCGGGAGCGCGCCCGCGACCGCGAGCACGCCGATCATGATCGACAACCGTTTGCGATGCGGCGTTACCAGGTCAAGCAAGGCCCGCCAGTGAGACTGCCCACCCATACCGAGACGCTACAGGGTTTGCTCCGGCCGAAGCGGGGAGTTTCAGCGCAGAACGGCAGCCACGAGTTCGCTGGTGGACTTGGTGGCGTCGAGATCGATGTCGGAGACAGCAGTGAACAGGGGAGAGCGTCGTTCTGCCAGCGCAGCCAGTTCCGCCCGGTCCATACCGCGCCGGTGGGCCCCGGTGGCGATGCGTTGCATGATCTCGTCGACCGGTGCATGCAGCACCGCAACGTGAGCTCGGTTGGCTAGCGCTTGGCGAGCGAGCGGATCGTCGACGACCGACGCGGCTGCCGAGATGACCGACGGCACCTCGTCGGCCAGCCGGCCGAGCAGCACCGCCGACTCGACTCGGTGCAGTTCGTCGATGCCCTTGGCGTCAGCCAGTTGACTACCGGTCTGGCCGAACAGGTTTTCGATGTCTTCGTCGGAATCGTGCACTGGGACAGCGCCTGCTTCGCCGATGGCCCGCGCTGTCGTCGACTTACCAACACCCATCAAACCCAGCACCACCACATGGGGCCGGTCATTGGTGAATATGTCCGGCATCAAAGAGCAAGGGTAGGAGCGAGAGACGGGCGAGAAGCGTTGGTGCCTGGTGCAGTAAGCAATAAGGACTTCTAGTGCGGCGCTGACCTCAGGTGCAGTAGCCGCTTCCAAGGTTCGATTGCATCGATTGAGCGTCTTTGGTCATGCCTCCTCCCCGAAAGCTCCGCGGCAACGGCTGGTTGCGATCGCGTCGAGGTCGATGTGCAGCAACCGCGGCTCAGTTTTTGCCGTAGCGGAGCTTTTACGGCCAGTTTCGCAGAGGTTGGCTGCTTCGTCAGCGGCGGGCCCGGTCATACATGCGGCGATACAGGCCGTGCTGGGCAATGAGGTCCTCGTGGGTTCCTTGTTCAGAGACCCGGCCGTCATCGAGCACGATGATCCGGTCGGCCAATGCAAGAGTTGAGAACCGATGCGAGATCAGCAGCGTGGCCTTGCCTCGAGCCAGTTCGGTGAAGTCCTGAAATACCTCGAACTCGGTGTCGGCATCGAGGTTGGCGGTGGGCTCGTCCAGGATCATGATCGGGGCTGGGCGAGCAAATGCTCGTCCGATCGCGAATCGCTGTTCTTGGCCACCCGAAAGCTGAGCCTCGCCAAACGCCTTGCCGAGCTTGGTGTCAAGGCCGTCTGGGAGCTTCTCAACGATGGCGTCAACGCCGACCTTGTGAGCGAGAGCCTCGGTCGCAGCGCTGTCGGCTAACAGGCGCTCCCAGTCGCCGAGCGCCAGGTTCTCGGCTGCAGTGCCTTCGTAGGCTCCGTACTGTTGAAACACACACGCCACCCGTTCTCGAATCTCGAGCCGATCAAGGTTGGCGGTGGTCTTTCCGCAGAGTCGTACTTCGCCCGACTGTGGCCGATAGAGACCTGTAATCAATTTCGCAAGCGTTGTCTTGCCACTACCGTTGGCGCCGACTAGGCCGACGACCTCGCCAGGGGCGATTGTCAGGTTGATCGAATGCAGCACCGGGTGCTTGGTCCCTGGATAACGAAACGAAACGTCGTCGACGATGAGGCCGTCTGCAGCCCTCAGATCATTCGGAGCATGGGCCGCCAGCACCGGGTTGCGATCACGGTTGCGCTGCTCGTCAACATCTGCGTTGGCGTCTGATATTGCATCGGTGAGGTTGATTACTTCAAGAATCGTTGCGGTTGTCAGCAAGTCCCAGCGAACGAGGCCAATGGCCAACACCATCTGGTCGATCGCGGTGCGCACCGCACCCACAGCCCCCGCGAAGATCGCGACATCTCCGATGGTGACGACGCCATCGACTGCCTGACCAACAACCCTCCACAGCGACAGATAGATGATCAACAGCACGAACGCTCCGAACACGAGCGACGCGACGAGCTCACGGCCATACATTGCCCGGCTTTCGCGTACGACTGCACCGAGGTTCTCGTCGACGCGACGGCGAAACAGAGGGCCAAGGTTAAGCAGGCGGCTTTCAGGCAGTCGGCGTTCGTCAATCAAGGCCGCACTGAAGTGTTCCGCCCAGCGGCGAGCCCGACGCTGGGTCCGCATGCGGGCAAAGCGCAGCTTCGTCAACCACCACCGGTGCACGATGTACGGCAGCCCAACTGGTGGCAAGAGCAGGAGCAGCCAAGGGTCGATGCTGCCGAGAACGGCAACGAGAGAAGCCACGGTCGTCGCAGATGAAACACTCATTGCCGAGTAACTGAGCACACCAGCAACGGCGAACCCGGGGCGCTCGAACGCCTCGTGGATCCGGTCTCGGGCTAACGGTTGCTCAAAATAGGCAAAGTCGAGCGTGTCGGCTTTCTCGAGTAGATCTACCTGCAACTTCTGCTCGAGCCGCTCCTGATTCATGAGTTCGATTGCCCGGCGCAGCGGTGTAATGAACGCGAGCAGGTACGCCATGACGAAGCTGAGAATCACCAGCGAGATCAGCCGGGAACGGTCGGCGGGTCCGTCAACCTCGTTGATCAGTTCGCGCAGCACGAGCGCAATGGCGGCCGGAAACAAGCCAGCCAGCACCGGCAGCACGACCACGCCAATGGTCACCCATCGCGAAGCCTGCCACGAGTTCCGCATTGCGAACCGATACGCCCGCCATGCGTCGCCCCGATTTGTGCCGGAGTCAAACGCTCCTACTGCGAGGTCACCGGTGAATTCGGTCTTACGCACGCAGCTCCTAGGGTCCTGGCGTAGTCGTACGATTGCGATGCGTCGGCTGAGGCAGCACTCGCCTCCAGAGACTACCTTCGATACAAGCTATGTCGAGATCAGCGCAGGCCCACGCAAGCACACTGTCCCGCCGCCTTCGGCGTATCGTCCATCGGCTGCGACATGACGGAGTCCGTCACCTGGTCAAAGTTGCCTCGCACCCTCGATCGGGCACGCACCTCGCCGAGGCCTTCATCGCCAAGAACTTCTATCCAGAGCGTGATCTCGCAGTGCGCCCAGTGCAGTGGGGCCATTGGTCGAGTCGCCAGGTCGACCAAGCGGGCAACCCCTATGGTCGGCTCTTCGGGGGCCATGGCTTTGGTGACCCGGTGCCTCTGGGTCGTGCCCCGGCGGTGTATATCTACCGCGACGGTCGTGCCGTCGCCCGATCGATCTGGCGATCGCCTCACTTTCTCAGCGCCGAAACCAAGGCACGAGTGACGTTCGACGAGTTTGTGCGCAGCCCACTCGATTGGCATGCTGCGCCCGAGATCAGAGCCACCGATCCAGTGACCATCGCCGTGCATTGGCACCGGCATGTGACTTCATGGCTCGAGATGGCCCAGACGAATCAACGCATTCTTGTCGTTCGGTTCGAACAGCTTGTGCTCGAACCCGAGGTTGTGCATCGTCAGCTGCACGAGAGGTTCTTCTCGGGCCAAGAGCTCCGGCCGCTGGTAAGAATCGACGAAAGGGTCGGCATCGTGCCGAACGACGGCCAAATCGACTCGTGGCGCCAGGCGTTCAGCACCGAAACCAACGCTGCGTTCTGCGATCAGTTGCCTGACACCTCGCTGCTCTGGACATGATCCCTAAGATCCTCCACTTCTGCTGGTTCGGCGATCAGCCCTATCCCGAAGTCGTGCAACGCTGTCTTGATAGTTGGAGCGAGCGTCTACCTGACTTCACGATCATGCGCTGGGACGAATCCAATGCCCCGATCGATCTGCCCTACATCGCCGATGCGCTCGCAGATAGAAACTGGGCCTTCGCCTCAGACGCAGCGCGGGTCGAGGTCTTGCGCGAGCACGGTGGTGTCTATCTCGACACTGACATGTTGGTCGTCGGCGACTTTGAACAGTTTCTCGAACATGGTGTGTTCGTCGGGGCCGAGAGCGACGAGTTCGTTAACGCCGCCATTGTCGGGGCCCGACCAGGGCACCCCGTAATCGAAGCCCTGTGTGAGCACTACCGCGCGACCGCATACGACTCACAATCGCTTGAGACCATTCCCCGGGTCATCACCGGCGTCCTCGGGGGCTACGGCCTTGCGCCGGGTGCCGAAATCTCGCGTATTGTCGACCCCGAGTCGGGCGATATCTGCGTCTACCCGGCCGCACATTTCTATCCCTTCCCATGGGAAGCAAGCGCGCGTCGAGATGTCGATCCCGAGAGCTTCGCCACCACGGAGACCGTCGCCATCCATCTCTGGAACATGAGCTGGATCCCATGGTCTCGTCGCGTGGTCGGACCCTACATCGACGGCGAGAATTATGACGACGCATGGCGCGTGCTCACCGCGAGGTGGAAACGTCAGCCGCTCCAGGGCCCCACCTTCTACCGACTTTTGCTCACGGTCATCCGCGGCAAGGTGCAGCAACGACGTCGTTAACAGGCGCGGAACGCCCGATAATCGTCGCCAAGTTTCTGTATCCGAAAGGAAAGTTGTGCGACCATGTGCGACGAACTCACGGCAACCCAGAGCTTGTTGGGACCGCAGATCAGTGCACCTCGGACAAGGTTTCGGCGAGGAACGAGCTAGACCTTGACTACCCCCGAGCGGAGCGCTGAAACACCGCTCACCCCTCGGCGAGTTGAGCCTGCATGGCCTCGATGATGCCCGGCGGCACGAAGTTGTTCTCGTCGGTGCCATCGGCTTCGACCAGTTCGACCATGCGGTCGACGACTTCGGTCGGGTCCATCTGATCGGTCTTGACCATGGTGCCGATTGCCTGGAAAAGCTCGGTTGCCGGTGCGTTCAGCGAGTTCTCGTCGAACCACTCCCACATCGAGTCGGCCATGGAATCGTTGAAGCCGGTGTCGTACGGGCCTGGGTTCAGCAACGTGACGTCGATGCCCTGAGGCGCCAGCTCGGCGCGCATGGCCTTGCCCATTGCTTCGAGCGCATGCTTCGACATGGAGTACGGACCGAACGACGGCCCCGACATGACACCGGCGATCGACGACACGATGATGATGCGACCCGAGCCCTGCTCGATCATCTTGGGAACTGCCGCCTGGGTGGCGGCAAGCGTGCCGAACACATTGACCTCGAACACATGGCGCACGATGTCGATGGGCACGTCGACCATGGGTCCGGTCTTGCCGGCGCCGGCGTTGTTGATCAGCACGTCGATGTCCCATTCGCTGATCTTGGCGATGTCCGCGGAGTCCGTGATGTCGACTTTCTCGACCCGCAGCTGGGGAGCCTCTTCGCGCAGTGCGACTGCCTGTTCCTCGGTCTCGGTGGTGGCGATGACCGCATGGCCTTTTGCTGCCAGCGCCAGTGCGGCACCCTTGCCGAAGCCCGAACCCGCGCCCGTGATCACCACTGTCTTTGCCATTGGCCATTCCCCTTGTCGTGTCCGCTCAGACTAGTGCGGCCGGGGACTCTGTTCACGAGTGGCGACACCCGCCGCCGAGAGCTGCATGGTCGAACACAGCGTTCAGAACACGTATCCACGATCGGAATGTCAATAGCTATTGCTACTCGTTGCTTCAGGAGTAGCATGGGGGGATGGATACAGAGACGATGTCGCGACTCACCGCTGCGCTGGATGAACTCCAGGTTGCCATTGCCGAAAACGAGGCGAGGAATCGCGCCATCCTCATTCGGATCGAGTTCGTTCGATCTGAGCTCGAGGGCGGTGCCCGGCTGGCTGACCTGGTTTCACAGAAGTCGGGTGACGGACTGGTCGAGCTCATTGCCGGAAATGTCGAGACGCTGCACACAACAGGAGCGATGTTTCGAGTGATCCACGCTCAGTCGTTGCGAGCCGAGGGACTCTCGATAGCCGAGATTGCCGAACATTATGGCCTTACCCGCCAGCGAGTGTCCGCCTTGCTCAAGCAAGAAGGCGCATCCGACTAGCACGGAACATGGCGACAACCGATCGCCGAAAAGTACTGTCAATAATTATTGCTGCAATAGCTATTGACAAGCAGAGAGAGGGTGGATACTGACGTTGCTCCCCAAACATGGAGCCACCGCAAGCCACCCGACTGGCGGTGCCAAATTCTTCCGAAATGGAAAATCCCATGGGTATCAACATCCGCATCAAAGCTCTAGCCCTCCTACTGGTAACCCTCGCAACTCTGGTCCCGCTTGCGGCGATCAGCAGCAGCGAAGCCGAAGCAGCCAGCGGCTGCAAGACGCTTACCACCACACAGAATGGCATCGGAGGTGTGACGGGCTCCGTGCTCGCACGCCACGTGCAGACGTCGCAATGGTGCTACAGCGGCACCGACGCATACAGCGGTGGAATTACCGTGCACACTGCCGACGCAGTTGGTTGGACTCAGCTTCTGCTAACCGTCAGCAAAGACGGATCCTCCGAGGTCAAGGTCGGCACGAGCCGGGTCCACACCACCTATGCCAAGGCAAAGGTGTGCCTGACCGGCCCGCTGAACATCGTGTGTTCGACGAAGAACGCCAACATCAAGCAGACCCTCAAGAAGGACGGGAGCTGGTCACGTACTTCCAGCTCCTGGAACCTCTAGAACACTACCCACCCCCTTCGATCGGTAAAGAGACGAATCATGGATAGGCAGCTAGTGGCACGACGAGTCACTGTTGGAATCAGCGTGCTGCTAGCTGCAGTCCTGGCCGGGTGTGGCTCGTCTACACCCGAGGTCGCCGAGCAGCCAGCCGGCGACCGGGCTTCGGTCGAGTATCTCTACTCGGCCGATCTCCAGCGAGACTCGTACCGTTTCGTAGAGACTTCTACGCAGGAGTGCCTGCTGGCGCTCGGGTTCCTCTACGAGCAAGGCGACCCCTTCGTCGCCTTCCCATCGGAGCCGAATCCGCTCGCAGCGCTGGCTGCGGCATACGACGCAGACAAGGTCGCAGAAGAAGGCTATGGAATTTCCGACCTGCTGTACTCAGAAGATGTCACGGTTACCGAAGCGCCTGCGAGCGAGTTTCAGATCTATCTGCTCGCAATGTCTGACGGTGAGCGGGAGACCTTCGATCAGAACCGTGCAACCTGCCGGGACGAAGCGACGGTGACCGAGAGCCAACGACGGGGTCAGTTCTTCGTGTCGCTCCCGACCCGAGCTCAAGAACTACTCACCGGTATCGAAATGGGAAGCACGTCGGAATACAGCGACGCTCTCGAAGCCTGGAGTTCCTGTGTCGCCGACCAGGGACTGGGCAACTTTGCACTACCTGTCGATGCCCGAGAGGCGATCGAGGCGGAGCTGGTGGAGATTCTCTTTCCACAGGGGTTCGACCTGGACCCTTCCAAGGAAGCGCAGGCCGAGGCACTCCGCCACGAGGTGAGCTTCGCAATTGGTGAACGGGCATGTTTCGCTCAAACGATCGGCACGGTCGTACGCCAGCAAATCAAAGAACTCGATGAGATCTTGAAAACCGGTGGATTCGCCCCGGACCAGATCTTCGAACAATGACCAAGGACAAGAAATGACCTTTGAAATCCTCATCCCCATCTATCTCCTCAGCAGCCTGGCAGGCCTCGCTGGTCTGGTGCACCTGACCATGCGGACACCACTTGAGCTGAAGTCGCGACGCTTCGTCCGAGCCGGACTCGCCCTCCTGATGTTCCCGGTCACCGGGATCGTCGCTGGAGGCGCCGCCGCCTTCTACTGGGCCCGGTTCGTGGCAGGAACCAACGGCTAGCAACATGCTCGGGCGCTGGCTCGTCCAACCCAGCACAATGACACACAGTGAACCCCTGGCCGAATGGTCCAGGGGTTCACTGCGTTTACGAGTCGCCAGATCGAACACGGTCGAAGGACGCGAGTGTCGCGCTGGGGTGGGCTAGCTTTCTGCGACGCTTCGTCAGGAGAAACCATGCGTGTTGGATTCATCGGCCTCGGCAATGTCGGCGCCAAGTTGGCTGGCAGCTTGCTGCGCAACGGCACCGACCTGATCGTTCGCGATCTCGATCCGGCCGCTGCGCAACCGCTACTCGATGCCGGTGCGGCGTGGGGTGAATCGCCCGCCGCGATGACCGAACAGGTCGATCTGATGATCACGTGTCTGCCCAGTCCAGCGATCAGTGCAGCGGTGGTCGAGGGTCCAGATGGCATCTTGAGCGCGCTGCAGCCAGGGCAGATGTGGGCCGAGATGAGCACCACCGACGAAGCCGAAATTCGCCGCCTGGGTGCCAAGGTGCTCGAAGCCGGTGGCGAACCGATCGACTGCCCGGTGTCGGGTGGTTGCCATCGCGCCGATACCGGCAACATCGCCATCTTCGCCGGATGCGAACGCCCCACCTTCGAACGAGCGCTTCCGGTGCTGACCATGATGGGTCGCCGCATCCTGCACACCGGTGAACTGGGCTCGGCGTCGATGCTCAAGGTCATGACGAATTATCTGGCCACCGCCAACCTGGTCACGCTGGCCGAAGCGCTGGTGACGTCGAAGATGGCGGGTATGGATCTGGGCATCACCTATGAAGCCATTCGGATCTCGTCGGGCAACTCGTTCGTGCACGAGACCGAAAGCCAGGTGATCTTGAACGGCAGCCGCGACATCAACTTCACCATGGACCTGGTCAGCAAGGACATCGGCATCTTCCAATCGATCGCCGAACGACACGGCGTGCCGCTCGAAGTCTCGCCTCTTCTCAACGAGATCTTCGACGACGGACGCGCCCGCTATGGCGACCGAGAGTTGTCGCCGAACATCATCCGCCGACTCGAAGACGCCGTCGGTGTCGAGATCACCGCCCCCGGCTTCCCCGCCGAGATGACCGATGACGAACCCGAAGCCCCCGGCTACGAAGTCATCCCCAACTGAGTTTCTCCGCTCCGCTAGGGCCGACGTTCGTCGGACATGACTTCTCGTCACTTGGTGCGGCTCCGTCCCTCCGCCGCTTCCCGTTCGTCCCTGGCTCCTGCGTGAGTTTCTTCGCTCTGCTCGGGGCGACGTTCGTCGGACAGTTTGCGGGGACCGTAGACCCTCGCAGCTCAGACAGCCGCAGCGAAGCAAGGCGTACTACCCCGGCTCCGTTCCTCCGCCGCCACCCGCTCGTCCCTCGCTCCTGCGTGATTTTCTCCGCTCTGCTCGGGGCGACGTTCGTCGGACAGTTTGCGGGGACCGTAGACCCTCACAGCTCAGACAGTCGCAGCGAAGCAGGGCGTACTACCCCGGCTCCGTCCCTCCGTCCCTCCGCCGCTTCCCGCTCGAGCGTGCGTACCACCGCTCTGCTCGGGGGTAGTCCAGGTTTCAGCTCGTTCCTCGGACATAGTTTCTGGTCGGTTGGTGTGGCTCCATCCAGTGTTTCTTTGTGCCGCGCTCGGCCCTCTGCAGAAACTCTCTGTTGTCAGCGCAAAGGGCGGCTAGTTTTTGGCATGGCGATCTTTCAGGTGGCTACGAATACGCCACCCAAATCCGAGCTCATTCGTGAGTGGCTTCACCGCCAGCCGTGGGGGCCTGCAAGCGACGGGCCGGTCGAGCTCGTCGGCTCGTTTCATCTCGACGATCCCGAGGGGGAAGTCGGCATGCAGGTGTTCGTGGTTCGAGCCGGCACGACACTCTTTCAGGTAGCGCTGACGTATCGAGACCGGCCGCTGCCCGACGCCGAGAATTCGTTCCTGGGCGAGATGGAGCACTCTGTTCTGGGCACCAGGTTCGTGTACGACGCCATCGGCGACGAGCGCTTCATCATGGTGCTGGCTGGAGTCGCGGTCAGTGGCTACGGCCAAGCGCTCGGCTTCGCCCACCACGAAGACCGCTGGTATTCGGTGCCCGACGAGCTACTCGTTCGCGGCACTGGCATGCTGACGCATCGTGTTCCCGTCGACGGTTTCAGAGTCGATGCATCGACCGAGGCCGAAGTGGTGTTGCGCAACGACGGCATCGAGTTGACGCTCATTCGTCGGCTCGATGATCGCCCGCCACCCGCGATGGGACTCACCGCAACATGGTCGGGTCAGCCAGCGCCGATCACACTCGTGACTGCCCGAGAGCTGTCGGCCTGACCCTCAGCTGAACTGGGGCACGATGTCGCCGGTGAACATTTCATAGGCGTTGAAGCGCTCTTCTCGAGTCGCCCCCAAGGTGAAGTCGGGGATGATGACTTCGTCGAAACCGAGTTCGGCGAACTGGCCGATCTGATCGATGATCTGGGCAGTTGATCCGGCAATAGCGCGCTCGCCGGTGTCGCCGGCTTTGATCTTGGCGATCTTGTCTGCATCTTCGGTCAGGAAGAACATGGCCTGCACCGACGTGTGTAACGACGACGGGTCCACGCCCACCGCCTCGCACGCGGTGTTGTAGGCCTGGCGGCGGTCAGTTGCCATTTCGGGCGCGCCCCATGTGTTCCATTCCTGGGCGTGGCGGGCGGTGATGCGAAGCATGCGCGGCCCGCCGGTTCCGACCACGATCGGCAGCTTGGCTTGGATGGGCTTGGGGTCGGCGGGCGCATTGATGAACTGGTAGAAGTCGCCGTCGAAGTCGGTGTGTTCGTTGTCGAGCAGCGAGCGCACGATCTGAATGGACTCCTCGAATCGGCTGACCCGAGCGCCGGGTGCTTCGAGCTCGATGCCGTAGGCGTGATGTTCGTTGATCTGCCAGCCTGCTCCCATTCCAAGCGTGAACCGACCGCCCGAGAGGTGATCGATCGTGGCTGCTCGATTGGCGAGTAGCGCTGGATGATGAATCGAGGTCGGAGCAACGAGTGGGCCCAGTCGGATCTTCGAGGTCACGACAGCAACTGCGGGAAGGATCGACCACGCCTCGTGGGTGTCGCCTGCGGTGAGTTCCTTACTACCGGTGTTGGTCATGTAGTGGTCGGCGAACCAGAAACAGAACCACCCGAGGTCATCGGCCAATCGAGCAAGATCGAGGATCTCATCTACCGAACGTCCGGGGGCAGGCCATACAGAAAATCGCATGTGCCGACCCTAGTGTCCGTCGAGTCATGGCGGGTTGTGCGTCACCCCTGAACGAGCCAGACCAGCCCCGCCAATGTGAGCACCAAACCAGCGCCGATGGCGACCGCAGGAAGATGGTCGCGTAATCGACTCAGCAGGCGGTTTTGAGGCCCCCATTCGAAGTCACCAACCGGGGTTTCGAGGAAGTCGTTCATGGGCTGAGAGTAGGAAGTGACGTTCCCACGACACTCCCGTGTCGTAGTGGGAAAGCGCATTCCCACCGCATGAGTCTGCGGTTTTCGATGGGAATCTGGCCATGGGAAGACGGTGGGAAAGCTATGGGAATCGGCTTGCGACGATGCTCGCCATGAACACCCCGTCACTACTGTCTCACCCATCAGCCCATTTATATTCAGCCCAGGAGGGCCGCACCATGAACAAGACCACCGCCATCGATATGTTCACTCCCGAGCAGGCACGGCTTCACCTCGGCGTGGCCGATGATGTGCTGCTCACCATGATCAATACCGGGCAGTTGGCCGCCTACAACCTGGGTGGCAACATCCGACTCAAGGTCAGCGACGTGCACGCAACCGCAGCGCTACTCGCCGCCGCCTGACAGTCCTGCTGCCCAAGCTCTCGACCCACCAAGTACCCCGCCGGTCCTCTCCCCCCGAGAGGGCCGGCTTCATGGTCATCGCCAAGACGTGCGCGAGACTGAGATCATGACCGCAACCGAAGCCATGACCATGAGCACGGCCGACATCGATGCTGAACGACTCCGACGCAAACGTGAAGTAGCGCTTGGCTATCGCATCTTCGCCAGCTTGCGATGGGGCGATCTCGGCGACGGACACATCACTGCTCGCGACCCCGAACACACCGACTGCATGTGGCTACTCGAGTACCCGATCGGTTTCGAACGAGCCACCGTCGACGACCTCGTTCTGGTACGGGCCGACGGCACCACCCTGGATGGTCGGCCGATCAACAGCACGGCCTATCACATCCACCATCCGATCCATGCCGCCAACCCCGACGTGATCGGTGTCGCTCACACTCATACGCCATGGGGTACCCCGTTCTGTGCCAGCGGTCGTGGCCTGGAACCCATCACCCAAGAGGCCTGCCAGTTCTATGACCGGTGGGCCTTCTTCGACGACGAGGAAGTGCAGGTGCTCGGCCTGGCCGGCGGCGAACGAATCGCCCAAGCCATGGCCGACAACCAGGCCATGTTGCTCCGCAGTCACGGGCTGCTCACTACCGGGCGTTCGGTCGCCGAAACCATCGCCGCTTTCGTCACCCTGGAACGGGTTACCGAAGCTCACATGAAGGTTCCCGACGCCGAACCGATCTCCGAGGCATCGGCCATCACCGCCCGCGACGACCTGCTCGGCAAACGATCGCAGGAGCAGGCGTTCCAGTTCCTGGTACAACGCCACATCGGCGACGCCAGCGTCGTCGGCTGACCTGCTGAACTGCTGGGCTCACAGACGAGGGGTTGAGGCAGACTGTCTCAGCGGCGGCCGAAACGATCATGTGGTGTATCCAGGTCGACACCGGCCGAGCGAGCGGCGGCGACGATGTCTTCGACCGGCACGCTCTGTTCGGCGATCGACGTATTCACCTCGAGTCGGTCGTCGAGATCGGTCAGGGACCAGCCGTTGGGTGTCGCCGAATCGAGCTCGTCCCACGCCAACGGCACCGCAACCGGCGCACCGGGTCGTGGTCGAATCGAGAAGGGAACGACGACCGTGGCGATGCCGGTATTGCGGAGCCAGTCCACGAACACGCGCCCGGTGCGATTCTTCTTCAGGAACTCGGTCGTAAGCTGGGTCGGGTGTCGGGCGGCGGCGAGACCGGCGAGCGCTCGGGTTGCCAGCGACACCTGATCGAATGCCATCTGCCCATCGAGCGGAACCCAGATGTGAAAACCCTTCGACCCGGTCGCCAGCAGGAATCCCGCGAGACCGAACTCGGCCAAGACCTGGCGCATGGCCGTGGTTGCAAAACGCACCCCGGCGAGATCGTCGGCTTCGGGATCCAGGTCGATGACCATCCAATCGGGTCGGTCGGGCGTGTCGATGGTGGCCGTCCACATATGAAACGTGACCGTTCCCTGGTTCGCCAGATACGCCAGGTCCGCGGCCCGGGTGACGACCGGATAGTTGGTCATGGTGCCATCGCGCTTCGCAACCGGATAACGGGCGATGGAGTCGGGAAAGTGCTTGCCCGCATTCTTCTGCATGAAACCCTTGGCCGCGATGCCCCGCGGGAAGCGTTGCAGCGTGAGCGGTCGATTGTTCACAAAGCTGAGCATGGCATCGCCGACGCGCTCATAGTGAGCAACGACATCACCCTTGGTCACGCCGACATCGGGAAACATGATTCGCTCTGGGTGCGATACCTCCACGAAGTGCCCTCCCGGGAAACGTGCCCTGGACGATAAGTGCACTCCCGACGTTAGTGAGCTGCTAGACCAATCGCCATGGACGCTGGCTACTTCACCTTGCAGGGAACCGAAATTGTTCCGGATGCCCGAGCTCACAGTCCGTGGGCGACCGACATGCTGCACGGCAGATTGCTCGGTGGTCTTGCCGCTCGCGCGATCGAGAACAGGTACATCGACGACGGTTGGCGTGTCAGTCGACTGACGGTCGATCTGTTCCGCCCTGCTGCGATGGAGTCGGTACGGATCACGATGGCGTCGGTCCGCTCTGGTCGCCGGGTCCGGGTCGTCGACGCGCTCATCGAAGTGGGGGAGCACCAGGTGGGGCGGGTCACCGCAGTAGTGCTTGCGACCAGCGAAGAACCACCGGGAACGATTTGGCGTCCGGCTCCGCAACCGTGGCCCGATCCAACCACGATGCCGCCACCGTTGGACAGCACGGGTTCCGCCGACGACGAGGGCTGGCTGTTCCGCGTGGCCCAGGGTGGCTTCGACAGCGGAGTGCAGTCACGGGTCTGGACAAACGAGACAGTGCCACTGGTCGCGGGCGAGACACTGAGTCCGCTGGTGCGAGCCGCCGTTTCCGGCGACATCGGTTGCCCACTCGCCAACAGCAGCGACCGAGGGCTGTACTACATCAACGCCGACTACAACCTGTTCCTGGCGCGTTATCCCGTTGGCGACTGGATTGGTATCGAGGTGTCACAACAACTGCACGCCGATGGCGTCTCGATCGCATCAGCAACGATGGTCGACCACGATGGGCCCTTCGCCACCACCAGCGGCACCTCGCTAATGCGGCCACCCCTCAAGAACGAGAACTAGCTACGGCAGAGCAACCACGGTCACGGTGCCGGCGTTGCCGTCGATCTCCAGGGTGGCGCCGTCGGGGATGCTGGTGGTGGCACCAACGGCTGAGACCACACAGGGAATACCGAGCTCGCGGGACACGATCACGGCATGGCTCATGGTGGCGCCCACATCGACCACCACCGCATCGGCGGCGAGGAACAACGGCGTCCAGGAAGGATCGGTGATCGGGGCAATGAGCACGTCGCCTGGACCGAGCTCGCGAGGGTCACCGGCATCGAGCACGACTCGGGCGGTACCGGTTGCCTTACCCGGGCAACCGGCAATCCCCTGCAGCACGGCACCGACCTCGACGGTTGCTGTCGCCGTCCCTCGGGCTTCCCATGTATCGATGGGCGGCACCGAACCATCGACGATGAAAGGCGGGATCAGATTCGACAGCGTGCCGTGCAGCGGCACTCGTTCTTCGATCGTCGCCGCCATCGATGCCGGGTCGGCCATAGCTTGGCGGAACTCGGCCACGCTGAGCAGACACGACTTCCAGCGCTCAGCCGGGCCGCCCCGTTCGGCCAGACGCGACGCCAGCTCGGCCTGAGCCCGGCGAGCACCGTGGATGGCGTGAATGATCGTGGTCTTCGAACGCTCGCGACCCTGCGAGTAGACGGTCGTTGCCTTGAGCGCCTTGTCGAACTGGAAACGGTCCGCACGATTCAGCGCAGCCCGCACGTCTTCGATCGCCGTCGCTCGTTCCTGGGCCAGCCGCAACGCCTGGCGGGCCGGGTCGTGCGTTTCGTCGGCGCCACGCATGCGCCCGATAGCGGCCAACGCCAACTCGGGGCGGAAGTCCCACGGGTCTGAACCAATGTCCCATTCGTTGGGGCCGCGGGATCCGAACTCTTCGAGGAACGAGCTGAAGTCGGCCACCCAGCGTGCGGCCTCGGCATTGCCCACCAGACGCCCGATCAAACCCTGTATGCCGTTGTCGAACTGTGCATCGACCGCCGGGTTGGCGGCGGCTGCCTTGGCCAGCTTCCACATGGCAGCTGAGGGCGCGGCCGACTCGACGTCGCCGATGCCAGCGAGAATCGAGACCAGCGAGTCTTCTTTCCCTGCTTTGATGAGCAGGTCGAGCAAGGCGCCGGACAGTAGCGCCACGCTGAAGGTGTTGTCGATATGGCGCTGAAAGAGCCGTTCGAACAGGGGCGCGAGCGATTCGAAATAGTCGAGCAGCTCAGCGTTGGACGCACCGTCGCCGGGATACTTGTCGACATAGGCAGCGGCTTCGGCCTTGTCATCGAGCAACGCTGGCAACTCGCTGGTGCCCAACAGTCGGAACACGGTCTTGGCCAGCCGGGCGGTCGAGCGCAGGTTTTTGTCGCCGGGCTTGGAGCGATAGGCGGGTGCGTCGGACTCGCCGAAGAACTGCATGTCGATAGCCTCGACGGTGCCACCGGGGGCACGGACCCCGAGCACGCGCACATAGCTGGCGTTGATGTAGCAGTAGCCGCCGAACACACTCAGGATCGTCATCGGTTCGCTGTCGGAGAAGTCGCCCGGCATCAGCAGGCCCATATCGCGGTAGGCGCCTCGCCAGCCGGCCTCGGCTCGTGTGCCATACAGGTCCCACGTCAGGGGCAGCACGACCTCGGGGAACACTTCGCCGACGTTGCCGCGCGTGTACAGCGGCCAGTCAGTGCTGGGCGCATTGTCGGTCGCCCAGATCGGTTCCCAATCAGGCGTTGCTGTGTCGGCACGACTGTTGCCAGAGCTCCCACCGTCCAGTGGCATCTTGACCCCGGTCAGCGAGGTCTCGACCAACCGCCGCGGCGCATTGTTCAGCATGTGGTACATCCCGAAGCGCGCCGGCATGCGCACGAATCGCTTCTCTTTCTGTACCGCCTCGACGGTGGCCGATGCGATCTTTTCGGGCTTGAGTTTGGGAAGAAACTGCAGCTGGCGGAAGCGCTTGAGTGCGGGCTCGTTGTATGAATGACCGGTTTCGAGGCGATCCCACATGGGGGTATCGACCGGACCGGGGGCCACGACGGTGAGCTTGATTGGTGTGTCCGCCAGTTCCAGGCGAAGCGACTCGGTGAAGTTGGTGAGGCCAGCCTTGGAACCGGCATAGGCGGCCAGGCCAGGGAACGGAATCGCGCCGGCAATCGAGCTCAGTTGCACCACATGTCCCTGGCCGCGGCCCAGCATGTGGTTGACGACATCGTGGGTCAGAAGGAGAGGGGCTTCGAAGTTGAGCCGAGCCAGGGTGCGGATCTGACCCCTATTGGTCGACACGAACGCATCGGTGGTCTCCACGCCCGCATTGTTGACCCACACATCGATATGGCCGATTGTGCCCAGGCAGCGTTCGACCAAACCGTCGACGCCTTCGACCGTGCTCAGGTCAGCGGTCAGGGCGTGACCACCAACTCGAGCAGCCACGGCCTGCAACTTGTCCGCCGACCGAGCGATGACCATCACGTGTGCACCGGCAGCAGCGAAAGCTTCGGCCATCTTCTCACCGATTCCCATCGAGGCACCGGTAATGACGACGTTCTTGTCTTGCAAGTCCATAGGCCACGATGCTCTCACACGACGAGCGGCGCGGTAGTAGCCGGGACCGTGAGCGGCGTGCTTAGATACAGCCATGTCTGTTTACATGATGATCACCTATGACGTGTCCAACGCCGAACGGTTCGCCGACTACAACCCGGGCTCGCTCAAACAGATTTTCGCCACCATTGCGAAACATGGCGGCGCCATCGTGGGCGCCGGCCCGACCGATGCAGTCACCGGCGAAGCTGCGCAGACATGTGTATGTCTGACGTTCCCTGACAGCGACGCCGCCAAGGCGTGGCTCGCCGACGACGAGTACGCACCGCTCAAGGCAATCCGCTACGAGTCGACGACGAACATCACCGAATACATCGTGCCCGCCCTTTGATCATGGCCTCGTGCACCTGGCTCGACTCTCAGTTTGCGTTGAATCCACACACGCGCCAGCCGTCGTTGTTGCGCAGGTAGATCTCGACGGTCGAGAGGTTCTCGCCAGCCACCGAGAAACTTCCCGACACTGTGGCGTTGCTGTTGGTGATCGACGAGTTGTTGAGGTTGTACTCGATGTCGGCGCCTCGGAAGGTGGCGACCAGGTCGGCCTGGGACATCCCTTGACTGCAGTCTGGATCGGATAGCGCAATGGCGTCGGCATAGTTGCCTCGATCAATGGAGGCCAAGAACTCGTTTGCCGTGTCGACCGGAGCGGTGACCGTGCTGATGAACCAGACCGTGCATGATCCAACGGCCAGTGCCAACACGCCGAAGACCACGGCCAAGGTGATCCACAACGTGCGACGTGATTTCTTTGGCGGACCGACGGGCGCACTCCAACCCGGTGGCGGCGGCGGTTGCCCCGGGCCGCCGTACTGCTGGGCAAAACCCGGTTGGACGTGGGGCGCAGGCGGAACGCTCGGCACCGCAGGCTCATACGGCGACTGATACTGGGGCGGTGTCGGCGGTGTCGGCGGGGGTGGCGACTGATACTGGGGCGCTTCGTACGCGGGTGGGGAGTTCGGCACCGGGGGATCGGCGTTGGGATCCTGGTTGTAGGGCCAGCCCGGTGGCTGCGGCGGAGTCTCGGCCATGGCGCGACAGTACTCGTTGGTCACTTCGCGCTGCCAGGCTGGATCCCCGCATCTTCCTCGCAGCTCGGGAGTGCGGGCCCAGTAACGAACCCGCACGGTCCAGCAGCGATTGAAGACAGTCTCTGGCTCTTCGTCGTGCGAACGCTCGGTGCCGTCGAGTCGAGAGTCTTCGGCGTCTCTAACGCCCCGCAGGCAGGGTTGGTTCACCAGCGAATGCCTGGGCAATGCTCAGCCACTCGGTGGCGAGGTCGCCGGTCGCGATCAACCCGGTGCTCGACGGTCGGCGTCGTTGGGTGGCGACGAGTGCGAAGTCTTCCGCAGATCCCACGATGCTGTCGACGGCGTCCTCGGGTCCCCAGGTCCAGACCTCGCCCGAAGGTGCGGTGAGCTCGACGCGCACGTCGCCGCCGGGGAACTCCATGCCTCGCACTATGTAGCTCCATGCACGAGTGGTCACACCGATATGACAGACATGGCGCAATCGGTCGGTCGCTGGCCAGGGCACGCCCACGGTGTCGGCAACGTCTTGGCCGTGTGACCACGTTTCCATGAGTCGAGCGGTGGCGAAACTCAAGGTGCTCATGTCGGGTCCAAACCACGGGATTCGCTCTTTGGGGCCTCGACTGCGGAAAGCGGTCAGCATTTTTGCCCGTTCGTCACGCCACAACGCCAGCACCTCTTCGCCTGACCGCCCGTCGGTTGCGGCGAAGAACTCGAGCCCCTCGCCGCTCAGCATCTTGGCCTTGGCCTCGACGAATCCTTCGGGATCATCGACCGCCAGTCGCGCCGCCACGTCGGCCTGAATCAGGTGGACGATGGTGTCCTTGACGTCCCATCCGTCGGCCGGCGTAGCCGTGGTCCACATGCCCTCGGAGATGTCGGCCACCACCGCATCGAGTGCGCCATGTTCGGCTTGCAGGTCATCGCAGATCGCATCCATGCACCGATGCTACGAGATCGGTCCACTCGGGGGTAGTTCGGCCCGGAGCGCAGCAACCGAGGCGTAGCCATCTCCGGCGAACGCCGGCCCGAGCGGGGGTAGTTCGGCTTTCGACTCGTACCTCGCCGAAATCCTGCTTGGAAGCCATCATGCCTGTGATCCCGGACCGCTTCGCTACCTGCGGCACTGGTGGAGCGCAGCAACCGAGGCGTAGCCATCTCCGGCGAACGCCGGCCCGAGCGGAGCGGTGAAACACAGATACCGTCTTCCTCATGTGTCGACGAGTCACGTGTGGAACGTGCCAGCAACCATCGTGGTCGGGATGCGGCGCGCATGTCGAGCAGGTCATGGCTGACGTCGCTGTCGAAGACCGGTGTGCGTGCAGCGCAGCCGACAAGACGGTGAAGCGACGCGGCCTGCTCGCACGAGTGCTCGGACGATCATGACCATCGAGCGCATGTTCTTGGCGGTGACTCCGCCTCCCGAAGTCATCGACATCATTTCGGACCTGCCGACGCGTGCACTGCGAGGCGTGCGCTACACCAAGCGCAAGCAATGGCATATCACGATGCGCTTCCTGGGCGATTGCGAACGCCATCACGCACTGAACGCCCTTGAAACGCTGCAAGCACCAGCGGCCGATGTCACCCTCGGTCCCGACGTCACACTGCTCGGCAACCGGGTGGTCATGATCCCGGCGATCGGGCTCGACGCCACCGCCGCTGCGGTCGATGACGCCTACGGAGACATCGGCGAAGCAACCGATCGTGATTTCGTCGGCCATCTCACTCTGGCTCGGCTCAAGGGCCGACCGCTACGTGATCCATCCATGGTGTCCGTACTCGGCGCCCCCATCTCGGCCACCTGGCACGTCGACACCATCGACCTGTGGAAGAGCGAAGTAACCCAAGAAGGCGCCGTCCACACACTCGTCGCCACCCAACAACTCACCTAGCGACGGGCGAGCCGCTCAAAAGGGACGAGAGACCCTGTCCGGCGAACGCAGGCCCGAACGGCGTGGTGCAACACCCCTAGGCGCTGCAGGGCAGGAGGGGGCCGCCGTGGAAGGTGATCATGTCGCCGATGGCGGCAACGATCGACATGTCAGCGTTGGCTTCGGGGCCTTCGAGTTCGGCTATGGCTCGGTAGAGATTGCCGACCAGGCGCTCGCTGTCGGTAAGCGATGCGAACTCGCCGAGGTCAACGTCGCGTGCCGCGTCGAGAGGTGTCTTGCCAGCGGCGCGTGCCGAGGCAGCGACGTCGAGGATCATGCTCAGGTACCGTTCGATGTCGTCGAAGACCTGGGGACCGGTGACCTTGCCATGGCCCGGCACCACCGTTTCGGCGCCGAAGGCCCGAAGCGTGTCGAGCGCGTCGATGCTGCCCTGAACCGAACCCATGAGCACAAATGGTGTGCCGCCATGGAAGACGAGGTCGCCCGTATACAGCACACCCTCGGTCGGTAACCATGCCACCACGTCGTTGGTGGTGTGGGCCACGCCGCCCATGGTGTGCAGTTCGACGACCGTGTCGCCGGCCCACAGGTCCATGCGTGTGTCGAAGGTGATGGTGGGCGCGCGCAGTTCGAGATTGCCCCAGTCGGGTTGTTCGAAGGCGGTGGGGTAGTGATCGATGCCGGCCTTCTCGACAATGTCCTTGCACAGTCGATGGCTGATGATCGGCGCCGGTGCCGTGAGATAGTTGCCGTGCGTGTGGTCGCCATGATGATGGGTGTTGACCACGGCATGAATGGGAGCGTCGGTGATACTGGCGACGGCATCGAGGAACGCACGCGTGCGGGCCTCGGTCGAGGAGGTGTCGATCAGGATCACACCGTCGGGACCCACCACGAACCCGGTGTTGTTGATGAACCAGATGCCGTCGTCTTGCACATAGGCATAGGCGTTGTCCGCTACTCGGACGATCTCGGCCTGGATGGTCGGAGCACTCATAGGTACGCTTTCGTTGGCGGTTCGGTTTGGGTTCGGGTCGCGGTCAGGTGCGCAGCAGGGTGCGGTAGATGGTCGCCGCCAGCGTGGCCTTGGTGTCGACAGAACCGCGGCCGTAAACGCGATCGTCTGCGATACGACCGTCGAACGCCGGGTCGGTCATGTGCTCGACGCCCACGGTGTCGACGTGAACATCGATGGTGATCGCTCGGTCGGTCTGACCCGGAAAGCGGGCGTAGACGTTGTTGCGACCGTCGATGATGTCGTCGACGGTGACCTGCGCACCCAGTTGGTCGGCTTGATCGGCGAACCATGCCGACATGGCCCGCTCGCCGCCATTGCCCGAGGTGGGGCTGGCCTGCAGGGGGTTGACGCTGGGAATGCGCTTGAGCTCGCCCACGCGTTCGGCCAATGTAAGGGCAGCTGTGGTCGTGGGTGCGGCCATGATCAGGTACGCAACAGGGTGCGGTAGATGGCGGCGGCCTTGTCGATCTCGGCGATGTCGATCCACTCGACCGCCTGGTGAGCTTGGTCGATGGAACCGGGGCCGAACACCACGATCTCCGAGGCGACCTCGGCGTACTGCAGCGCGTTGCTGCCATAGGAAGCAACGTCGGGTTCGGTGCTGGCCAGCCCTGCCAACATCTGAACCAGTGCTGAATCGGGCTCCTGATAGAAGGCGGCGGCCGCGAACCCATTTGCCATGGTGATGTCGGTCTTCAGCGGATGTGCGGCCTCGCGCATCAGGGTGCTGAGCTGCTCGAAGATGAGCTCGGGGTCTTCGCCGGGAGCACAGCGACGCCCGGCAAACAGGTCACAGTGAGGCGGGATGATATTGCGAGCCACCCCGCCGTTCACTTCCAAGACGGCGACCGAACCGTTCCCGACCGCAGTGGGTGGGGGAGTGGAGTCGAGCCGTTCCTGCTCGGCATCGATGGCGGCGATGATGCGGGCAGCGCCGCTGATGGCGTTCTGTCCGAGATGCGGTTTGGACGAGTGGGCGGCATGGCCGTGCACCGTCACCTCGAGTCCGACACCGCCCTTGTGTCCATGCACGGGGGCGCACATGGTGGGTTCGGCCACGATCATCTGGTCCACGTGGTCGCCGTTGGCCAACAGCCAGTCGCGGTAGCCAGCGGCACCGATCAAGCCGCCCATTTCTTCGGCCACGGTGCCGACGACGTTCACCGTGGGCACCGGCTGCTCGCCAGCCGTTCGCATCTCTTCGAGCACCGCCAACACGATTGCCAGGCTGGCTTTGGTGTCGACAGAACCGCGGCCGTACACGCGATCGCCTTCGATGCGACCGTCGAACGCCGGGTCGGTCATGTGTTCCACCCCAACGGTGTCGAGGTGTACATCGACGGTGATGACCCGGTCGGTCTGCCCCGGGAAACGGGCGTAGACGTTGTTGCGGCCGTCGACGACCTCGTCGATGGCGACCTCGCCGCCGAGATCGGCCGCTCGTTCGGCCAGCCAGGCGCTGATGGCGACCTCGCCCTCGTGGCCCGAAGTCGGTCCGGCTTGCAGCGGATTCACGCTGGGGATCCGGACCAGATCGCCGACTCGCTCGGCGATGGTCGAGGTGGAGATCAGATCAGCTGCAGCCATGATCCACACTAGCCCGCGACTCGAACCCGCTGCTTTGTCGGCCGTTGGTGGCTCCTATGCCACACGCTTCGGGCGCTCGTCTGCGCAGCAGGTTCGCACGACCTAGGGTTCGGCCATGGGAATCAGACGAGTAGTTACCGGCCATGATGCGAACGGCAAGGCGGTGTTCGCCAGCGACCAGGTGGTGGAATCGACCACCCTTGCGCTGGTGCCGGGCGCCGAGTTCTTCCAGTTGTGGGGTAGTGATGAGCGCATGAGCTATCCCGACGAGGGGAGCCGACCCGATGCTCCCACCTACTTCCCCGGGCCCCACGGGTTTCGATTCGGCGTCTTCACGGTGGCGCCCGACGCTGCCGTCTTCACCGAAGATCTCGACATCGACGCCGCCATGGTCGAGATGGAAGAGAAGCTGCCGGGTCTGGCCGGCCATATGGAGCCCGAGAATCCGGGCATGCACACCACTGCGACCATCGACTACGAATACATCGTCTCCGGCCGCTGCGTGCTCGAACTCGACGATGGTGCGACCAAGGAACTGGCAGCTGGCGACACCGTCATCCAGAGTGGAACCCGCCATGCGTGGCGCAACCCCTACGACGAACCTTGCGTACTTGTCGTCGTGTTGATCGCGGCCGACCACACGGCCTTGCCCACCGCTGACTAGTTCCCCAGGGCCGACTAGATGCGAACCTCGTAGTAGAGGTTGGCGGCGTCGTCGAGGTCGTGCGTGGTGAAGCGACCGAATCCCGCGGCCTGGGTGAGTTCTTGCGCGGCGCCCGCATGCAGGCCGAGTGTCCCCAGACCGGCGCCGCCGGGTTCGGACATCGCCGATTGCAGACACGACGCCACCGAGAAGCCATAGAACATGGCCAGCAGCGGATTGCGGCTGTCCTTGCTGAAGTCTCCCGTGGAACGAATGTCTTTGAGCAACCAGGTGCCGTCTTCGGCAATGGCGCCTCGAATGGCGGCAGCGGTGCGATCCGGAAACGCCATGTCGTGCATGCAGTCGAACGTGATCACCAGGTCGTGGTCGCTGTCGGGCGTCAGGCCTTCGCCACCGGCGACCACGAACTCGCAGTTGTCGAGACCCATCTCGTCGGCCCGAGACCGGGCGATGTCGATCGCTGCTTCGCTGGGGTCGTAACCGACACAGCGACTGTTCGGAAAGGCCTCGGCCAAGGTGGTCAACATCACCCCGCCGCCACAACCGACATCGACGACCGATGCGCCAGCGGTGAGCTTGTCGACGACACCATCGAGCACAGGTAGCACTGTCGACGTGAGTGCGAGGCGCGACCAAGGGCCGGTCATGCGGGCCAGGCCGGCTGCCGCGTTCGGGCCCTGTTCCTGGTAGCTGATGCCAATACCGGTACGGAACGAATTGGCGATCTTGTCCAGTACAGCGGTTTCGACCCCGCCGCGGAACGCCCCGGCCGCGAAACTGATCGAGTTCTCTTCGTCGGCAAGCACGGCAGCCTGCACCGCAGTGAGCTCGAAACTGCCGTCGTCGGTTCGGTCGATGAGCCCGGCCGCAGCCTGCCCGAGCAACCACTCGCGAACAAACCGCTCGTGCAATTCGGCTGCTTCGGCCACCTCGTGCGACGTCATGACGCCGCCACCAGCCATGGTCTTGTACAGGCCGAGCTGGTCGCCCAGGTACACCATCAGCGATACCTGTTCGCCCATTTTGTAGGTCCACACCTTGAAGCCGAACATCTTTACGGCCTGCGGATCGAGTTCTGTGGTCATGGGTCCCCCTGCAGTGATCGCTACTTCACTATGCAACATGTATGAGTTACACGTTGCATCCGATGCAACAAGTGCCAGGTACACGTTGCATCTGCAGGGCGCGGGCGTGAAAAGCTGCCGACATGAGCATTTTGATAACTGGCGGCACCGGGTTCATCGGCGCCGAGATCGTTCGCATGCTGGTGGCGCAGGGTCGAGACGACGTGATCGTCGCCCACCGCTCCGGCAACTTCACCCGCATCAGCGACATCGTGGATCGGGTGCAGCTGGTCCAGGCTGACCTCGGTGACGACAGCGCCATCGAAGAGCTGGTGGCCTCGACTGCTCCTGATTCGATCTTTCACTTCGGCGCCACGTTGACCGGGCCGGGTGAGGCTGACCCGCAAAGACTGTTGCGTTCGAACGTGTCGGGTGTGATCACCTTGTTCGAAGCTGCCCGCCAAGCCGAGACCGAACAAATCATCTTTGCCAGCAGCATCGGCACCTATGGGCGAGATCTCGAGCGCGGCGAGCCGGTGTCGGATCGCAGCCTTCAGCGGCCCAACAGCATCTACGGAGTGACCAAGGTGTTCGCCGAGAATCTTGGCGCCTGGTATCGCCTCAAGTACGGGATCGACTTCCGCGGCCTGCGCTATCCGTCGATCGTCGGCCCCGGCGTCACCACCAAGAGCCTGGCGCAGTACACCAGCTGGATGATCGAAGCGGCCGGCAAAGGCGAACCATTCAGTGTGTGGACCGGCCCCGAAACCGTGATCCCGATCTTGTACTACAAGGACGCCGCCAAGGCCGCTATCGATCTCGCCGCTGCGCCGCTTGAGGACATCGAGACCATGAACTACCTGGTCGACGGCGCGCGGCCCACGCCGAACGCCGGTCAGATAGCCGATGTGGTGCGGTCCCGGGTTCCTGGCGCAGAGATCACCTTCGACGTCGACCCCGAGGCCGCCATCAGCCTGGCTCGCAACCTGACGCTCGACGACACCTTCGCCCGCGAAGAATGGGGCTGGGCTCCGGCCTTCGATCTCGACGCCATGGTCGACGACTTCCTGGCCAGCCTCTGACCGCCATCTCGAGGGTCAGTCGGGGAGGAGCGGGACGGTTCGTAGGTCGCGCTTGACCAGGGCGGCGCGCCCGATCGACGAGGTGCCGAAGCGGTTGCGGATCTGGTCGATCGTGGTGTCGAGTTCTGGCGGTGGCGCGCCGTCGAGGTTCAATGCCAACTGCACTGCGTTGGCGTCTTCGAGATTGGTGACCGAGATGCCGACGCGGGTCAGGCCGCGTTCTGTGGCCAGGGGCCAGGCGTGTTCGAGAAGTTGTTTGGCGGTGCGGTGAATCAAGGCGGTGCTGGCGGTGGCCTGGGGCATGGTGTGCGAGCGGGTGGCAGAGGCGAAATCGCCGAATCGCAGGCGTAGCACCACAGTTCGTGCCACCCGGTCGGCGTTGCGCAGCCGGTTCGTGACGCGATCCACGACCTCCAGTAGTGCAGCCTCGGATTCTTGGCGTTGGAGACCGCCGCGGGGAAACGACCGCTGGGAGCCGATCGACCGCCGACGCTTACCCGTCTCGACCCTACGAGGGTCGCCGTTGTTGCTGATCGAGTGCAGGTGGCGGGCCGAAGCCTTACCCAAGATGCCCATGAGCCCTTCGAGATCGGCGGCGGCGACATCTCGCACATGGGTGATGCCCCGCTCGCGCAGCTTGGTGGCGGTGGCCGGACCAACACCCCACAACCGCTCGATGGGCAGCGGATGCAGGAACTCGAGTTCGCGACCCGGCTCTACCACCAGTAGCCCGTCGGGCTTGCTGACAGCGCTCGCCACCTTGGCCAAGAACTTGGTCGAGGCGCAGCCCACACTGATGGGCAAGCCGACCTCGGCCAGTACGCGCTGACGCAGGCGGGCAGCGACCACCTGGCCCGGCCCGACCAGGCGATGTAGCCCGGTGACGTCGAGGAACGCCTCGTCGATCGACATGCCTTCGACCTCGGGGGTGGTGTCGTGGAAGATGTCGAATACCGCCTTGCTGGCATCGCTGTAGGCCTGCATCCGAGGGGGCACTTCGATGATGTTCGGGCAGAGCTGGCGCGCCTGACGCCCATTCATGGCCGTGCGCACACCCATGGCGCGCGCCTCGTAACTGGCAGCAAGCACCACACCGCCACCGACCATCATCGGGCGATTGCGTAGCGCGGGATCATCACGCTGCTCCACCGAGGCGTAGAACGCGTCGAGGTCGGCGTGCAAGATCGTAGACATCGAACACACGTTCCCACGTGGACGCCGTTTCGTCAAGCGCCGTAGTATCTGTCCATGACGTCTTCGGAGAGCTTCGATCCGGCTGCCAAAGAAAGAGAACTACTGGCTGAAGCCTCGTCGTGGGATACCTCCAACCCCGCAAATCCCGAGCCGGGCGACATTCCCATCGTTGATGTCGGGCCATATTTCACCACTGGGTCCGACAAAGATCTTGGCGTCGCCGCCGGCACCCTGCGCCAGGCGTGCGAGAACGTCGGCTTCTACCAACTGGTGGGTCATCAGGTGCCGAAGTCGCTCATCGAAGACACCTTCGATTGGGCCCGCCGTTTCCACGCCCTCGACCTCGACACCAAGCAAACAATCAATCTCGACAACCCTGATTGGCCTGTTCCAACCGTCGGCTACATGCCCGTTGGCGAACGCCGACTGCCCCGCCGAGCCAAGGGAAACCTGAACGAAGCCTTTCTGATCAAAGGCGATCGCGGCGTCGACTATGGCGATAATCAGTGGTTGGCCGAGGGTGTTCTACCCGGTTTTCGCGAGGGTATAGAGGCCTACGGCCGAGCGGTGAGCAGCCTGGCGATCCGACTGTTGCCCGTCTATGCGGCAGCGCTCGATCTCGAGCCGGACTTCTTCGCTCCCGCGTTTCACACCCCATTCTGGCGCCTTCGTCTCACCCACTACCCGCCTGTTGGCGGCGAGGCCGACGACGAATTCGGGATCGCGCCCCATGTCGATACCACGTTCTTCACGCTGCTGCTTCAGGACTCACCCGGGCTCGTCATACACAGCGCAGAGCGTCAGCAATGGATCAAGGCGCCACGGGTCGACGGTGCCTTTGTCGTGAACTCCGGTGAGCTGTTGAAGCAATGGTCGAACGACCGATTCCTGAGTACCCGACACTTTGCCAACAACGCCACACCCCGCGAGTCGCGCTACTCGATTCCGTTCTTCTTCAACGCCACCGCCGACTACCCAATGGCCTGTCTGCCGTCGTGTCACGACGCACAGAACCCGCCGAAGTACCCCACGATCAGCTACCTGCAAAGCCAGGCGGTCGTCCAGGGTGAATAGCCAGACCGTCGGGTCTGCCGAGAATCGGCGAGTGGGCCCAGCCGACCACTTCGACCTGATCGTCGTTGGTTTGGGTGCGGTGGGAAGCGCCGCAGTGATGCATGCGACTCGCGCCGGCATGCGAGTGCTGGGCATCGACCGCTATGACCCCCCTCATCATTTCGGATCATCCCATGCCGAGAGTCGCATCACCCGTTTGGCGGTGGGTGAAGGACCTCAGTACATGCCCTTTGTGGCCCGATCGCACGAGATCTGGCGCGAGATCGAGGCACGAACGGGTGAGCAGTTACTCTTCCAACCAGGCGGGTACATCGTCACTCCGCCGTCTGAAACCCGCGATTCTCGGTGGGGCGATTTCGTGGATCGGACCGCAGGCGTGGCCAAGGACTCGTCGATTCGGTTCGAGATTCGTACGGCGGACCAGGTTCGAGATCACCTGCCGCAAGTGCTGCTCCAGGGGGATGAGAAGATCGGTTTCGAGCCAACGGGCGGGATCGTGATGTGCGAACGAGCCGTACGGATACAGCTCGATCTGGCTCGCTCCGCAGGGGCAGAGATCCTGACGGATACGACGGTCACGGCAGTCGAGCCGACGAATGACGGTGTGCGAGTCCACACCGCACATACCCACTATCGCGGCAGCGACGTTCTGGTTTCGACCGGGGCTTGGTTTCCGGAATTGGCGCCGGCGATCGATGCCGATGCCGTTTCGATTACTCGTCAAACGGTCTTCTGGTTCGATGTCGATGACCCGAACGACTTCCTCGTAGATCGTTTCCCTTTCATCATCTGGCCCGGTCACACCATTTCTGACTACTCGGGGGTGTTCCCCATGGTTCCTGGAGGACGCCCGGGACTGAAGCTGCTCGGAGAACAGTTCAGTATCGCCACGACGGCGCAAACGGTCGACAGAACGGTGCACCAAGCCGAGGTCGACGACTTCTACGAGCGTCTGGTCGAACCTCGGCTGCGGGGCGTGAGACCGACAATCTCGCACGCCGCCGTGTGCCTGTACACCAACACCACCCACGATCATTTTCTGGTCGATCATCACCCGCGCTCCGACCACATCCTGTTGGCCTCGGCCTGCAGCGGGCATGGCTTCAAACATTCCACGGCACTCGCGGAGGCCATGGTTGGCTCGCTCGCCGGACATGGGCGAACGCTGGACCTGAGCCCGTTTGTGCGCCGGTAGACAATTGCCACACCCGGCAAATACCTTCATAGTGGGATCAATGGTGGGTAGAGAGGTAGTGACATACAGGCTGCAAGAGTTGGAGACCGAGGCTGACGCCTATGAGCTCCTGGAGCAACTTCGGTGGGGCGATGGAGGGCCGACGCAGTGCCCGCACTGCGGCTCAGCCAAAGGTGCGTGGTTCCTGAAGCCGAAGGATCCGCAGGGTCGAAGGTCCAAGGGTGGCAGCACCGCTCGCTCGCAACGGCGAGTGTGGAAGTGCCGTGAGAACAGCTGTCGTCGCCAATTCTCGGTGCTGACGAACACGGTCATGCACGCCACCAAGCTGTCCGTTCGTGCGTGGGTGGGAACCGTGATCGACCTGTGTGAAGATCCAGCTGGTGTGTCGGCGCGTGACATCGCCGCCAGATGGGAAGTCACCGAAAAGTCGGCCTGGGCCATGCTGAACCGCATTCAGGGTGCGCTCACACAGCCCGAGATTGCGGGTGCACGGCTGTCGTCGAACGCACCGCTGTGGTTCGAACTGTCGGCCATGGATATGGCAGAGATCGCCGGCGAGGAACACGAGCGAATGCTGCGCAAAGCTCGCCTGAAGATGGAAGAACAAGCGACGGACAGCCCGGCAGCCGACCAGCTCCAACGCAACGGGCAGCGGGCACTGGCCGAGTCAGCAGCCGATTCATTCGATGAACGCGCTGAGCCACGACCAGTCGATGCTTCCGTCGAGCCGGTCACCTGGCGCGAGCCTGCCCAGCAAACCCCAGATTCGACAACTGCCCGCCCAACCCAGGCTGACGAGCAGGTCGCAGCCGATGTGAAGCGCGTTCTGGCCGAGGTCTTTGGCGAGGGCGTGCGGGTCGAGGAGCAAGTGGCATCGAATGATCCGCTCGTCGTGCAGTGGCTCGATGGATATTCGCCGGCAACCGTCTCGCCATCGGTCATGGTGTCCGCCGAGCAGGGGCAACTCTTCAACGACAAAGCAGGCGACGATGCGTAGTCGAACAAGCTGGTGGCGAGCAGGTGGGTTTCTCGGATGTGCCCGCCGACCCGGCGAGCATCTATCGGTTCGATTCGACTCGTGAGCGATGTGAATCGTGTCGAGGATAGCCCTTCATCTACCTCGGCAGAACCATCGAGAGAACGTGCACAACGCCCGACGATCGATCGTTGGGATCGCCGTTTTCGGATCGATGGGACTGTGGCCGAGGCGCTGAAAGTTGTGGTTGCCGATCGTGCGGGCGACCGATCTTGAGGCAACGTCGAACTCCTTCGTGCAAAGAAAAGCCGCCAAGTGCGAAGCGGGCGCAGGAGACACCTGCGAGAAATGCGCCCACGTGTTTCGCAGTGCTCTAGTACGTTCTGAGGGCCTGAGAACTGCGGATGGATCCGCATGCGACGTAGCGCAGCAGAGGAACCGACATGACTGATCACGCACCGGCTTCGAAACGTACGACCATGAAGCGCGGAACCAATCGAGCGGTCTACAGCCCCGAAGACATACGTGCCGTGCTGCAAGCCGGCATGATCGCGCATGTCGGTGTCACCACCGACGACGGCCCCATCGTGTTGCCAATGGCCTATGGGCTACGCAACGACAAGATCCTGGTGCACGGTTCGGTGGCCAATGCCATGCTGCGCGAGGGCCGCAGCGTCGATGTGTGCATCACCGTCACCATCGTCGATGGACTCGTGGTGGCACGTAGCCCACTACACAACTCCATGAATTACCGATCGGTGGTGATCCGGGGCCTGGCGTCACCAATCACCGACCGAGCCGACCAAGCCGAGGCACTCAAGATCATCAATGATCATCTCGCACCCATCTGGGATACCGCTCGACCGCCGAGCGACGCCGACTACAAGCAGACGCTCGTGCTGTCGGTGCCACTGGCCGAAGCATCGGCAAAAATTCGCGGCGGTGATCCAATCGACGAAGACGCCGACATAGCGGGACCTCATTGGGCCGGCGTCGTGCCGCTGACGAGCACCTGGGGAACACCCGTCGACTCGGGCGACCTGCGAGCCGGCATCGATGCGCCCGCAGCAGTAACCGAGCTCGGTGGAACAGACCCGCATGTGCAGCGCTAGCTATAGCTAGCCACATCCAGCAGTGACAGCCGGCTGTGACATCTGACTCAGATACATCTGTGGCGCAGGCGCTTGCGTAGAGCTATGAGTCAGTAGCGTCGGCTAGGCAATTTGTGTGCGTTGCTGCGCGTGCGATCGTCCACGGCGACCCAGGGAGAGTCATGGCTGCAGAACCGCGCCGTTCATTGATCACGTCGATCGCAACGATCGCCACTCGGCGGTGGCAGGTCACGCTGGCGTTCATGGTCGTGTTGCTGATCGCGGGAGTATCGGCATACGGATTCGGGCTCGATCGCGAAGGTTTTCCTCCTGTCAACACGCCCATCGCCATCGTCACCGGCACCTATTTTGTCGACGACGCCGACGTGGTCGACGCCGAAGTCACCGTTCCGCTGGCCGAAGCATTTGCCGATGTAGCCGACGTGGCCGAAGTGCAGACTCAAGCCCGTCCGAGCTCATTTCTGGTGTTCGTCGAGTTCGACAGCTCGGTTGACAGTTCGGTTGGTACCGAACGATTGGCGGCGCTGAACGTCGAGCTTCCTGCTGGAGCTCAAGCCGACTACCGATCGGTGAATGCGGCCAAGTTCATCGATAGCTACGACCTACTCGTCTCGGTGGTCGGCCCACCAGACGTATCGCCGGCCGAACTACAAGAGCAAGCTGCAAGCCTGGCCATCTATCTCGGCGACAACGATGACATCTCCGAGGCGGTCGTTCGCGACTTGCTCACCGACTCGATCAATCCGAGCACCGGCGAAGAAGAAACGCGGCTCACCCGGTTCACCCGCGTCGCCCTAGGGCCCGGCGACTTTGTCGAAGCCATTGCCATTGGCGTGACTCGCAGCGAAGATTCTGACCTGGACGTGTTGGGTTTCACCGACGAGGTCAACGACGCGCTCGGTGGTTCCGACTCACCGTTGGCCAATGGTTTCAGTGCCGAGATCACTGCTGACTTCGCCACCGGAGTCCGCCAACAGATCTCGTCGCTTACCAGCAACCTGCTCACCGGTCTGCTCGCCGTGGCCGTGGTCAGCCTGCTGCTGATCGGCTGGCGCGTCGCCGTACTCACCGCCGGGTTCATGGCTTTGGTGCTCATGGGCGCACTCGTTGGTCTGTGGACCGTTGGCTACACCCTGAACACCATCACGCTCTTCGGCTTGATCCTGACGCTGGGTCTACTGGTCGACGACGCCATCGTGATATCCGAGTCGATCGACGCCAATCGCGACGAGCCCGATCCGGCCGAAGACATCAAGTCGGTTGGCGTCATTCGTCGAGCCATCGACCGTGTTGGTGCCGCGTCGTTTGCCGGCACCTTGACCACCGTGGTGGTGTTCTCGCCCATGCTGTTCATCGGCGGCATTCTGGGCGAGTTCATTCGACCGATTCCATCGACGGTCATCATCACGCTGCTGTTGTCGTTCTTGTTCTCGGTCGTGTTCATCCCCGTGATCGGCCGGCTCTTTCTGCTCAAAGGTGACAAGCCCCACAATCCAATCATCAGAGCCGAGAAGGTCATCGCCGACGGCGCTGGCCGCCTGGCCGCCTTTCCTTCGGGAAATGGTCCGAAAGGTTGGCTCGTCGGCGTGGCCATGGCGCTGTTTGCGTTCCTGGCCATTGGTAGCGGACTCAACCTGGCTGGCGGCCTTGGTTTCAGTATCTTCCCGCAGGGCAAAGATTCGGTCGGCCTCAGCCTGAGTGCCGAGTTTCCGCCTGGCACCACCATCGAAGAGGCTCAAGTGATCACAGCGCAGATCGACGAAGTCGTGGTCGACGTTCTGGGTGACGACCTGTTGCGGGCACAGTACGCACGCGGCAACGAACGCCTGATCGAAGAGTTCATCGATCTGACGCCCATAGGAAGTCGGCCCACCAAGTCACCCGAGTTCGTAGAACAGATCGAGGAGCAATTGGTCGGCATCGAAGGTGCCCGCGTCACTATTGGTCAGCTCGAGAACGGCCCACCGGTGGAAGAGTTCCCGTTCGCCATGCAGATCAGCGTGGCCGATGACAGCGCGGCCGACGCCCAGTCCTTTGCCGAGGAACTGGCGAGCGAGATCATCGGTGCAGAGTTTGCGTCGGGAACCGACACGGTTGCCATCATCGATGCGCAGATCTCGACCGATGGCGCGATTGCGCGTGCCGACGGTGCTCGGTTCATCGAGGTGCGGGCCAAGTACGACGAAGACAGCGGCATCTCCGGCATCCTGACCGAGACCGAAGACTTCCTGACCAATGCGTACCCGGCGAGCGAGCTCGAGGCGCGCGGCCTGGCTGGCGACGCGCTGGGTTTCGACTTCGGTCTCGAATCGGACAACCAAGAAGACTTTGCCGCGCTGGGTGCAGCCGGTGCTATCGCGCTGGCGCTCATGCTGTTGCTGTTGACGATCCAATTTCGATCGCTCGCCCAGTCGGTTCTGATCTTCTTGGCGATTCCGTTCAGCTTCTTCGGCGTGTTCGGCGCCCTTACCCTGAGTGACAACCCGCTCAGTTTCCTCGCGGTGGTGGGCTTCATTGCCTTGATCGGCGTTGCCGTGAACAACACCATCCTTCTGGTCGATGCCGCCAACCAAGAGCGGCGTGCCGGAGCCTCGATCGGGCCGGCGATTGGATCCGCAGTGGCCAGTCGCTTCCGCCCGCTCGTTGCCACCACGATCACCACCGTCGCTGGCCTACTGCCACTGTCATTGGCAGACCCATTCTGGGAGTCGCTCGGCTTCACCCTGATGGGCGGGCTGGTCAGCTCGACCATCTTGGTGCTGCTGGCATTCCCCGCGTTCTACATCGGTCTCGAAGTCATTCGCACCTGGTCTCGCAACCTGGTGCGCGGCTGGCGCCAAAAGCCCCTCATCAACTACTGATCGAGCCGTCTGGCAGTTGTCGCGAAGGTGACTGAAGCGTGATGTCGCTTCGTCATCCGAATTGGTGCTCGCGCTCGCGCCCGAAGCGGTAGTTTCGGTGGCGAACACCTTGCCGACACTCGAAGGAAACTCCATGACTGCGATCAAACTCGATGGTGAATTAGTCGCCTCGGAGATCAAGAAGGACCTTCGCACCCGCATTGCCAGCCTGGCCGAACAAGGGGTCACACCGGGCTTGGGCACGTTGCTGGTGGGCGACGATGGTCCATCGGTCAACTATGTGTCGATGAAGCATCGGGATTCCCAGGAACTGGGCATGAACTCGCGCGAGGTCCGGCTGCCCGCCACGGCCAGCCAGCACGAAGTCGATGCGGTGATCGATGACTTCAACGCTGACCCAGCGGTCCACGCCTACATCGTGCAGTACCCGTTCCCGAAGGGCCTCGACTTCGAAGCCGCCCTGATCCGAGTGCTACCCGAGAAGGATGCAGATGGCCTGCACCCGGTGAACCTGGGCAAGCTGGTGCAAGGGGCCGCGGCGCCCGTGGCATGCACCCCCGCAGGAATCCAGCTGCTGCTGAATCACTACGACGTGCCGATCAAGGGCAAACATGTGGTCATTGTCGGTCGGGGCCTGACGATTGGTCGCCCGCTTGCCAACCTGATGGCGCTGAAGCGCGACATGGCGAATGCTGCAGTCACCGTGGTGCACACCGGCGTCGATGACATTGGCCAATACACCCGCCAGGCCGACATCTTGATCGCCGCTGCCGGCGCACCGCGCATGATCAAGGCCGACATGGTCAAACCCGGCGCTGCAGTCGTGGCCGCAGGCGTGAGCTTCGAAGGTCCCAAGCTGGTCAGCGATGTCGACGACGAGGTCGGCGAAGTCGCCGGTTGGTTGTCACCACGAATTGGCGGGGTGGGCCCAATGACACGCACGCTGCTCATGGCGAACACGGTCGCCGCCGCCGAACGCTCAGCGACTTGAGGCTCTACTTCACATCACATCACTTCACAGCGCATCAGGCATGGTTCGTCTCTTCGATGCCCGTCTCGGACTTGCGCCGCACGTGGTCGGCAATGGCGCGCACAGCATTCTTGTCGAAGGTGCACAGCTCAGAGCGCTCAACGGACTCGACGATTCGCTCTGCCAGTTCCTCGATTGGTTCGAGCGGCCCTTGCAGATCACGGCGGATCGTCTCGGTATGCAGGGTGACCAGAGCTCGCAAAAGGGTGCCACTCACGCTCGGATCGCCAGCGCCATGTCGGCGGATTGGATCGAAGGCGGCTTGCAGGTAGTCGGCATGGCTGAGATCGTGGCGAATCAACGAACGTTCGTCTTCGGATTGCACGGTCGCTCCGACCGGCGTGTCCCAAACCTTGAGCAAGACTGCGCCCAAGTGCATGATCATGTCGTTGGCGGTGTTCGGGTCGTTCACTCCGGGTGATAGAGCCCGCATAGCAATATCGGTCATCTGCAGAATGCCGAAGCCCACGCCTTGCTGCATCGTGCGAGCATCACCGATCGCAATCGCTGCATTCATGGCATCGCAGGCTTCGTCGGGGAGCGGCGCATTCCACACCCAGAGAAGCGGCGTATCGACTATGACAAAAGATCCGATCGAAGCCTGGAGGTAGGCCGTGGCGCCTTCGGGAATCGATTTGAACAGGGCGTCTTGATCGACTTGCTGGATCCAACCAGATTCTCGAGCGGTCACCGGGGTGGCGTCTGGTGGTGGGTCAACAGTTTGGGCCCTCTCGACCACTCCGCTGGCAGGGGTGATCGCAGGGTTTTCAGCCGCCCAAAGTTTCTGACGGCGATCGATCACGCGCAGTGAGTCCGCGACTATGTCGCTCGCAATCGAGCCGATCCGCAATCGGTTGGTCAGATGATCGACCGATCGCACTACCGCCACCAGCGACAGCACGCCAAGTGCAACTGCCAGCATTATGGAGAGGTGAGGAACAAAGGCGCCTCCCTCTTCAATTGATCGCACCTGACGTAGCACGAGCAGCGAGTACACGGCGCTTCCGAGCACCAGGCCCACTGCGGCCTGTTGGGACCGGTCACCCAACCAGTTCCGCACCGTACGCGGAGAAAATTGGCCCGACGCAATCTGGACGGTAACCAGCATCATCGATAGCAGTAATGTGATCGACGTGATCAGCCCGCCCGCAATTGCTGTCAAGATGGCCCGGCCGGAGTCGGCGCTCGTGAGCAGGACATCGGGCGTACGGTCTTCGCCGAGCGACCGATCGATCGACACCATCAGCTGGCTCAAGGCCATCGAGAGAATCACGAACGCAATCGGCACCACGACGAGGCGGTGTCGCAGCTGGTCCAGTAGCTGCCTGATGCGCGTCATGATCGAGGTCCGGGTTGCTTAGGGTGTGATGTCAGTCGGAGCGTAGTGCGGTGATGAGCTGGCTCTTGTTCATCGAGGACCGGCCGTCGATATCGAGCTCTTGGGCCCGTTCATACAACTCTGCCTTGGTCCAGGTTTCGTAGGCGCCAGAGGGCTCATCGCCCACGGCCTCGTTGGCATCGTCGAGTAGCGAAATGGTTTCGTCTTCGAGGGTGTCGAGCGTCGCATTGGCTTGCGCTTTCGCCTGCCCGACAACTTCTTTCACACCGCTCTTCGCCGTGGATCCGACGCGGTCGGCTGCGGACTCGGCTTGACCTCGAACGGTCGAGAGACCGGTTGTTGCTCGCTTTGTCACCTCTTGGGTGGCGAAGCACACCGCTTTGGTCGCTCCGGCGGCAGCGTTCACGCCTGCGGTGGCGATGCGACGGTTGAGCTTGAAAATCCGCCGGGTCACGGGTGGGAGATGTGATTCGAGTCGATCGAGCGTGGGAGTGATTGTTTCGTTCATGACCACGGCATACCCAGATCGACCGGTCGTCAAACCTTGCATCGTCTCTGTCTGAGATTTACTGTCTGAGATCCACTGTCTGGTAGCCGTGGTGCGCAATAAAGGGCGTGCCATCAACGGCTGCGGCTGTTAGCAGGAACCGCTCGCACTGAAGCTGTCGCCTTCGAACAAGCCGGCGTCGAAGGTGCCGGTGAACACGAAGGTGTCGGCGTCCACGCTGGTCGCATCGATCGAACCGGCGATGGATATCGGCGCAGCCACTGTTCCTGCAGCAATGCGGAGCGTGCCCTCGCCATCGGTGGTATCCACTGCCATAGTGGCGCCGACCAGAGACGCAGCGAGCGACAGGCTGTCGTCGTCGATCACGGCGCAGTCATCGACGAAGAAGGACTGCGCGTACTGCGACGAGATCAGCGAGAGAGTCGGGCCGACGTCTGCTCGGTCGGTTGGGTCGAGAGAGAAGCGCAACTCCAGCAACGAGTCACCTGCGCCATTCAGCAGTTCGATCGATGTTGGTTCGGCATCGACAATCGCAGCCCATGCTCGAGCCGGTGAGTTGCCCATCTGGCGCGTAGCCAGCGGCGTGGTGGCGTCGTCGGCGCTGGTGAGCGTGACGAAAGAGACGTTGGGGTTCGCCGTCCCGCCGATGAAGGACACGCCGTTGACGGTGACAAAGTACGCGGTGTTCACATCGCCACCGACACCGGGAGTGCACCGTTCGTCGGCTACGAAGCCGACAACGAACCGCACGCAGTACTGGTCGTTGGTGTAGAGGGATTTCACCACGATCGGGCCATTGCCCTGGTCGCTTCGCAGGACAGTGGTCACGTCGGTTTCCTCTCGGGCCTGAGTGATGGCGGCTCGCAATGCGGCCCGATCTCCAGGCTCCACGATTCCGTCGGCCTGCAGGCCGAGGGCACGCTCGACGGTGAGCGTGGCGAATTCGGTATCACTGCCGAATCGGTCATCGACGACGATGGAAATGGGGGCTTCGCTCACGAGCTCGTTCCACACGTTCAACCGTGTCTGCCACGTGCCCACGAACGGCGATTCGTCGCCGGCCGACACCACACTGTCGGCGGCGTCGAGCTCGAGTGACACCACGGCTGCCTCAAGCGCTGTTCGGTCAGCCGGACTCGACTGACCGTCGACGGGTTGCCCTGCGAATTCTTCGAAGGCCCGCTGAGCAGCTTGCGTGTTGGGCCCGAATACACCATCTTCGGCGATCCGGTCTTGGTCGAGGTCGGCGTAACCGATGAAATCGTTCAGCGAATCCTGTACATCTTCGACCGTTGAGCCTTCGGCGCCCAGCTCGACGACCAGCTCCGAGGCGGCCACGAGCGCATTGCGCTCGGGTACCGCAGTGGCTCGGGGAGACGCGGCGGGGTCGAGCGGACGCGCATCGTCGAGCGGTGTGGTGGTGACGGGCGCCGAATCGTCGGCGGCGGTAACGACGTCGTCACTGCGGTCGTCATCGGTCGAGCCCGCCGACGTGGATCCGCAGCCGGCGGCGATCAGCGCTATGGCGCCCAGTGTGAAGAGGACGCGACGGACAGGACCAGCAATGAGCATGCTCGGGGCCTACCCCGAACGCTGGGAAACAAACCAGTACGTTCGAGTTGACAATGAGCTGCTGAATCAGTCCGAGTCGCCGGGGGTGTGCCGCTTGGGGCCTTTGGGCAGCAGGTCTCCGAGCGTGGTGTGCGTCTGCGCTCCGTCGGGATCGATCGCCACGACGGTCAAATCTTGGTCGGAGAGCTCGAGCGCAACCTGCAGGCACGCGCCGCAGGGAAATGTGAAGTTGTCATCGGTGCGCCTCGAACAGAGGGCCAGAACCGCAGGACGCTTCTGCTGCGTCACACTGGTGAACAGTGCCACTCGTTCTGCGCACATCGCCAAGCCGAGCGAGACATTCTCGATCAACACGCCGGGCACGATGCTGCCGTCTTCGGTCATCACCGCTGCACCCATCGGGAAATCCGAATAGGGGGCATAGGCGTGCTGGCGCGCTTGGACCGCAGCGGCGGCGGCGTCGGCGATCATTTCTGGGGTCACGGTCATTGTCGAGTGCTTCTCCGTCGGCTGGCAGGCGAGTGTGATGGCTGACATTCTTGCCGAGAATACGCCGGGCGTTGATCAGTTGCTTGTTTCGGCCAGCACTCGGGTGCCGTCGTTGCTCACAACGACAACTACTGCATCGAGGGTCGGGTTGCGGTCGATTTGGGTGGCCAGGGACTCGCCAGTGGAGTTTCCGGAAAGGGCTCGCTCGAGAAGCTTCTGGTGCAAATTGTCGGGGATCACCACCAAGTCGGCTTCGAGGGCGCCCAGCGCGCTGGTCACGGCGCTCACGCTTGGAAGGGTCGACACCCAACCGTTGGGCGTGACGCCCTTGTCGGCAGCGACTTGCAAAATGCCACGCAAATCGGGGCGGTCGTCGAGTCGACTGTCGTCGAGATCCATGGGACCGTCCGGGTGCTGGCTATCGCCCCATGTTTCTTCGGAGCGGTCATAGATGGTCAGCGCGACCTGGTCACGTTGAGCGACTGCGATGGCATAGTCCAGGGCCGCAGTGTGGGGATCGGTCTGGCTGGAGTCGACCAACAGCACGACGCCGGTCGTAGGAGCGGGAGCAGGAGTGAGGTCAGAAGTCGAGGTCATGATTGATTCCATAGTACGTACTTGCCCGAGACGGCGGAAACCAAACCTGAGAATAAGGCGCACGCCACGACCCCGTGCGCGAGGGTCCAGCGGATAGCTACCCACTTTTGACTCGAGAGCAGGCTGAACCGTGGCCGAGCGGCCCGTGAGTGTCAACCCTGCGTTCGGCTTGTGGAAAAGAGCGGGAACGTCAGCCTGGAGGCTGCTGAGCTCGTCGCTATCTGCGCGGCCTCGCAGATCCACACCGTTCGCCCAACGCTCATCCGTCAGGTTTGAGAGATGCCCGTACCGGGTACGCCTTGAGCCAACGATCCTCATCAACGAAAGGGGCCTCATGGTCTACGGAAGCGTTCTACTCACAATCTTGGTCATCTTGGCCATCATCTATCTGGCAAAGCGAGTCTGACCAGCAAGACCGACAAACGTCAGGAGCCGTTACGTTCCCGGCCGATACAGATACGCCGTTCGTTCGTACGAGCGGTGTTGCTGTTTTTGCCAGCGGTGCAGTCGTGCCACTGATCAGCTTTAGTCGACGCCCTCGGCTCGTCGGCGCTGTTGCTTTCGCAACATGTTCTCGGCCAGCCGAGGGGCGGCGCCCGGTGTCGACCAGGGGCATACGGCGATGCAAATGCCGCAGCCATGACTTTCGGCGAAATACGGCAGGCATCGATCGAAGTCGACCGCCCACTTGTCCACGCCACGAACCAGGCGTTTCTCCGGGGCGATGGCATCGGGCGGACAGGCATCGGTGCACACCCGGCAGCCAAAACAGAAGTCATCGACGCCGAACGAATCGGGCGCACTCCCTTCGAGGGGCGCATTGGTGAGCACGCTGGCCAACCGAAATGACGAGCCGAGTTCTCGGTTGATGATCGAACCGTGCTTGCCCAGCTCGCCGAGCCCCGCTTCGATTGCGGCGGGCACCATCTGGATCGGCCCGGCACCGGGTCCGCCATGCCCCTGCGCGTCGAAGCCCTGGCGGCGAATCCAATCCGCCAGTGCCCGCGCGGCCGCGGTACCCCGGTTGTACTGGCGATGGACCTCGATAGCCGACGTGTACTCGGGCGCGGTCGCCAGCTGCTCGTGGTCCATGGCCACACCGAGCACCACCATCCACGGCAGCTCGCTGCTTCGACCTTCGAAGAACCACTCGAGCCTGGGGGCGACAACGCCGACCAGTTCGACACTGTGCCCTTCGGCGCTGGTGGCGAAATCGGTCAGCTCTGTCACCCAGTCCGACCGAGATCGTTCGACACGCTCCCGAGCGATCGGCTCGGGCTCGAACCGGTCACCCATACGTAGGACATCCCGCAGTTCCGGATGACTCACGAACTCTTCGGTCATACGAGCCTGGACCGCACCGTGGGCCAACTTGGCCGGGTTGGCCCACATGACCAGGGTCGGTTGGCGGACCGCCGGCTCGCCCCATCCGTTGAGATCGTTCCCCGAAACATTACCCATGAGCGCCGTGATGTCGGCGGGGGCGGACCAGACAGGCGTGCGGCGCTGCATGCGGGGGCGGTCTCGTTCTGCGCTGGCCATTGGCGGCGACTATAAGCTCGCCAAGTGAACGATGTCGACAGCGCATGCTCGGGGTGGCCTGCGACGTGAGCCTGGTCGACTGGATCGAACCCTGGATCGACGAGGGTCGAGTGGCCTTTCGATTCGAAGGTCGGGTGGTGACCTATGAGCAGTTTGCTCGTCGTATCGAAGCCACGGCCAGCGGACTCGCTTCACTCGGCATCTCGGCAGGCGACCGGGTTGGTTTCTGCGGGTCGAACCGGCTCGAGGTGTTCGATTTGCTGTTCGCCTGTTCGCATCTCGGCGCCATCTTCGTGCCGTTCAACAACCGACTGACGGCGAGCGAACTCGGCGACCAGATCACCGATTGCGCCCCTGCGCTGGTGCTCACGACCGATGGATTCGAAGATCTGCTGGCGCAGGCGGCGCCGCAGCTGACCACACGAGATCTCGACGCCCGGCCTTTCCGCCTTGGTGCCAATCCGTTACCGGCGGCGGCGGATTCCGGGCCTCACACGACCGTGCTCATGGTGTACACCTCGGGCACCACCGGGCACGCCAAAGGCGCCATGTTGAGCCTCGACGCGATGAGGTACACGACACTCAACAGCATCGACCACCAGGGCTTGACCAGCAACGATCGCATCGTCGCGCCGCTGCCGACCTTCCATGTCGGCGGCCTGAACATCCAGACGCTCCCGGTCCTGCGCGTCGGAGGCGAGGTGGTGTTGGTGCGCCGTTTCGATCCGGCCGAAGTGCTGCGGTTGCTCGATGAACTCGAGATCACGCAGACGTTGCTGGTGCCGGCAATGCTCACTGCGGTCGCCTCCCAGCCCGACTTCGACGCGGCCGACTTGTCGTCGTTGCGCGGCATCAACACCGGATCGTCGATCGTGCCCGACGCAGTCATGCGACCATTCTTCGATCGAGGGATCCCTGTCGGCCAGGTATATGGCACCACCGAGACCGGTCCCACCGCCGTCGTGCTCGGCTATGGCGAGGCTGCCGATCATGTGGGGTCGTGCGGCAAACCTGCTCTGCACACCGAGCTTCGGTTGGTCGATAGGTCCGGTGCCGACGTGGCCGACGGCGAACCGGGCGAACTGTGGGTTCGTGGTCCGAATGTATTCTCTGGCTACTGGGCAAACGCCGCCGCCACCGATGACGCATTCGGCGCTGACGGCTGGTTCCGCACCGGCGACGTGGGCTACCGAACCGCCGACGGATATGTGTACATCTCCGACCGCATCAAAGATGTCGTGATCTCCGGTGGCGAGAACATCTACCCGGCAGAACTCGAACCGGTTCTGGCCGAACATCCGGCGATCGCCGAAGTTGCCGTGATCGGGGCTCGCGATGATCGCTGGGGTGAGATCCCCGTCGCCGTCGTCGTGCTCGTGCCTGACACCACGTTGGGCCTGGCGGATCTTCGCGAGTGGTGCGACGATCGCCTGGCTCGTTACAAGCAGCCTCGTGCACTTCGTATCGTCGATGCCCTTCCTCGCACCGCTCTCGGCAAGGTCAAGAAGCACGAACTCCGCCTCGACGCCGAGTGACCGCAGGATCCAGGAGACCGCAGGATCCAGGACACCGCAGGCGCCGAGTGACTGCAGGACCCGGAGACCACGAGACGAACCCTGCCCTGCTAGTCGACACCCCAGGTGTCGGTGACCCGGTAGCCGAGTGGCCACGGGTCGCCGGGGTCGAGGTCGAACGTGAAACGCCCGGTCCGCCATGCGGTGCCAGAAATCAGGGGCACGATGGCGCGATGGTCGCCTATCACTGTTTCGGATTCGATGCGGCCGACGAACTCGCTGTCGATGACCGATCGCATGCGCAGCTCGTCGCCGACGATCATCGTTCCACGAGCATGCAACAGCGCCATACGAGCCGAAACTCCGGTTCCGGTGGGCGATCGGTCGAGCTTTCCGGGTTCTATCACGACCGTGTTGCGCATGATGTAGCTCGTGTCGCTCAGCTGTTCGAGTGGCCCGGCTATCTGGCTGAACGAGAAGTGCCTCCAGTCCGTTGTCGGATGCGAAAACTCCAGCTGTTCGTTTGCGGCGGCGATGAGTTGGTTGCCGAGCCGGGCGAGACGTCGACCGTTTTCGGGCGTCACGTCGATGTTGAGGTCGGCGGCGTCGACCATCACAAAGCTGTCGCCGCCGAACGCAGTATCGACCCGCACCGTGCCGAATCCGGGCAGATCGAGTTGCGCATCGTGCTCGGCGACGAATGCAGGAACATTGCGCACGGTGACCTGTTCGACCTTGCCATTCGAGCAGGTCGCCGTTGCCTCGACGAGCCCGCCCGGTGCCTCTAGCACGATGGTCGTGGTCGGCTCGGTCATCGCCACGATGCCCGTTTCGAGGACCACAGTGGCCACGCAGATGCTGTTCGATCCCGACATAGGCGGCGAGTGCATCGGCTCCATGATGATGAAGCCGATATCGGCGCGAGGATCGACAGCGGGCACAAGCAGGTTCACGTGTTTGAACACGCCACCTCGTGGCTCGTTCAGGACGTGGCGTCGAAGTCGCTGGTCTTCGTCGATCCAACAACGCTGCTCCCAGAGCGTGTCACCTGGAGGTGTCTCGACTCCGGCAACGATGACATCGCCGACTTCGCCCGCAGCATGGCAACCAACAATCTCGATGGGCCCTGGTAGATACGACAACGGATCATTCACGCGACCACGCTACTCCTGCCCGAAATAGCGAGCAGCTGGCCCGGTGCAATTGTTGAACGTGTCGGTGCCAGCAGGCACCGACACGTTCAGCGGTGACCGTGGTGGTGTGGGCGAGGGGCTGACGCTGGTTCAGGCGAACACGAGCGATCGTTCGTGCAGCGAATCGAGTAGATCGTCGACGGAGAGAGCCTGCGAGAAATACCAACCCTGCATGAGGGTGACACCGATATCGCGAACGGCTCGGAGGTCTTCCGCGGTCTCGACCCCTTCGGCAACGACATCGAATCCCAATACTTTGGCAAGGTCGTTGACGGCGCTGGTGATTGCTCGCTCGGCTCCTCGTTGGCTGAGCGAGGTGGTGAAGCTGCGATCGATCTTCACACTCGACAACGGCAGATCGCGAAGGTGAGAGAGAGACGAGTAGCCGGTACCGAAATCGTCGAGCACGATATGCAAGCCAGCCGCGTGCAGCCTTCGGAGTGCACTCGAACTACCACTGCCCCCTTCGAAGGCTGCTGTCTCGGTGAGTTCGATGCGCAAGGCTCCTGCTGGTGCGCCGGTGTCGGCGATCGTGCGCAGGACGGTGTCCGCAAACCCGCGCTGAGCAACGGTCATGGCCGAGAAGTTGGCCGACAGATGGAGGTGTTCGGTAGTCGCATCCTTCGCCAGGGTGGCAGCGAGTTCGCAGGTTTGGCGGAACCCCTCATGGTCGAGACGCACGATCAGGTTCGTATCGTCGATCGCCTTCATGAAACCAGCCGGCTCCAGCATGTTGCCGTATTCATCGATGCAGCGGGCAAGCGCCTCGACGCCGACCGTGGTGCCGTGTGCATCGACAATCGGCTGGAAGTGCATATCAAGTCGGTCGTTGTCCAGCGCACGGCGCACGATGTTGCGCTGGGTTTGCTCGAGTTCCACGACGGTGGCCAGCATCTGGTCGAAGACCTCGACGCGGTCGCGGCCGCGCTCCTTCGCCGCGTACAGCGCAATGTCGGACCGTTGCATGATTTGCTCGTCGTCGAAGCAGCCGTCTGTATGCATGGCGACGCCGACCGAAGCGGTGAGATGCAAACGGAGCCCGTCGACATCGAAAGGTCGAGCGAGAGATTTTCGCACTCGTTCCGCCACGGCCACGGCTTGTTGCTCGCTTTCGGGGTCTACGAGCACGATCAGGAATTCGTCGCCGCCGGGGCGAGCCAGAATGTCGGCGCCCCGTATCTGGTTGGTCAGCCGCTGGGCAGTTGCCTTGAGTACCGCATCGCCGACATTGTGGCCGTGGATGTCGTTCACGTTCTTGAACTTGTCGAGGTCGACGAAGCAGGCGGCCAACCGGGGTGGGTTGCTGGAGTTCTCCAGCATGCGTAAGCGCTCTTGGAGGTAGCGGCGATTCGCCAGTCCCGTGAGCTGATCATGACGAGCCCGTTGGCGCAGTTCGCGCGCATCGGATCGTGCTTGGGTGATGTCGTGGAAGGTGACCACAGTGCCGAGATGGTCCAGTTCCGAAGACACTTCGCTTCGGCTGACGGTGACATTGCGGATGCCATTCGGGGAGCTGATCCGAAGCTCGATGTCGTTCCAGTAGTCGAGAGCGGTGAGTGGATGGTCCTCCACGGCCAGGATTTCGCCGGTGTCGCTCAGGAGTCGGAAGTCATGCACCGTGAGGCTGCGCATCGACCGGCTGGTGTCGAGAGAGAAGAGTTTGCGCGCTGCCTTGTTCACAATAGTGATCTCACCCGCTTCGTTGGTGGCAACGACGGCGTCGGTGAGACTCTCCAATATGGTGTTCGATACCCGACGCGTCTCTTGCAGCGTCCGCTCGGTCTCGTTCTTGCGTTCGTCGTTCTCGATCGTCAGCACCATGCCGCCGATAGCGGAATCAGCACTGTGGTCGACACCACGTATCGAAACGGCAACCCAATCGCCGCGGGCATCGCGCATGCGGATGTTGATTCGGGAGAGTTTGTCGACAGCACTCAGCTGGGCGCACGTCTCGACAGCACGTGTGAGGTCTTGGGGGTGCACGAGTTCGGCTGCCGGACGGCCGACGATTTCTTCGGGGGTGAATCCGAGCAGGGAGACAATGGCTTCGTTCGCCCACGTGATGTCGAAATTTGGCGACACTACGACGACGGTGTCACGAAGGCTGCGCAGGATCTTGCTCGCAAGAGGGTCGGGCGAACAGGCGGTAGTACTCGTCTGGTTGCATCTTCGTATGGCGGCGCCGGAGTCGAGCGTTTGGTTTTCCACGTGGACCCATCGGCCTACCCGGGTCGCCTATGAGCCTTTTGTCTCAAAGATTGGGTACCTTCACCTATTGTGGTGTCCCCGACCTCAACGCCGTGGCGATCTCGGCCGATGCCTCGATAGCCGCTTCGCCGCTTGCGGCGACCACTCGAGGTCGAAGAACTCGCCCGAGTAGTCGATGGGTTGTCCAGTCATGAGGGCGCGAATGATCTCGATCGACTCGTTGGTGCGGCGGCCGCGCGTGCTCGGGTCGACCCCGCAGACCTCGATCTCGTGACGGTCTTCGCCACCAACACCGACTCCGAGCGTTCGCTCACGCTGGCAGTGGAGCGCCGACGATTGCGCTGCCGGGAATATGTCATCGAGCATGGCTGCTGACGGTTCGAGTCGACAGTTCTCGGTGCGCTCCCGGAAGAGCTCCATGCATCGCGGCTAGCGGCTGGTTGCGGCCTCGGCTTCGCTGATCAGGTCGGCCATCACGTCGGCGACGGGGCGTACTTCGGTGGCGTAGCCGATGCCCTGGCCGGCGCCCGAGTGCAGCAGCGGTGCGACCTGGTGTTCATCGATCGCGCCGAGTAGGTCGCCGACCAACACATCTTGGTATGGCATCTTCAGCGGGGCCGGGGCGTCAGCGGCTTCCCATTCGTCGCTCCATGAGGAGCGGATCTGGCGGAAGGTCTTGCCCGACTCGCTGCGGGTGATCACGGTGTCGGCCGACGAGGCCGCCAGCAACTTGTCGACCAGCGCCGGTGCCATATGTGCCGTGTGTTCGGTCGTGGTTAGCCAGATGGTGCCGGCCCATACCGCCTGGGCACCCAGCGCAAGCGAAGCCGCTACATGGCGGCCGGTTGCGACTCCACCGGCGGCCAACACCGGGAGGCCTTCGCATGCGTCGACGATCTGCGGCACCAGGGTGAAGGTACCGATCGTGCCGGTGTGGGCACCGGCCTCGGCGCCCTGGGCGACCACCATGTCGACCCCGGACGCAAGCGTTTTGCGCACGTGGCGAGGGCTACCGATCAGCGCGGCCGTTACCTTGCCGAGCTCCTTGGCCTTGTCGACCGCCGGCCGAGGAGCGCCGATGCCACACGCGAACAGATCGACACTCGAGGCCATGACTGCCTCGAGCTGCTCTTCTTCGATCTCCTTGGAACGAATGAAACGAGTGCGCATGCCCGGGCCGCTCGGTGCGGGCACCTGATATTTGTCGACGATGCCTTTGACAAACGTTCGGTGCTCGTCGGGGATGTGGGCTTCGATGGCATCGCGGCTGTTGTGCTCGGGCATGCCGTCGGGCAACACCAGATCCACCCCGAACGGCTTGTCGCCAACCAGCTGCCTGATCTCGGCCAACTCCTCGTCGATCTCGTGGGGGAAGCGGCGGGTCGCGCCGTACACACCCAAGCCGCCGGCGTTGGTTATCGCAGCAACCGTGGCCACATCGTGAGCGAAACCGAAGATCGGATGCTCGATACCAAAGCGCCGACACAGGTCTGTGGTGAGAATTCCCATGAGCCCTGTCTAGCAAAGCCCCACCAGGTGGAACGCCGCCGCCACGACATAGGCCCACCGCACCGAGATCACGTCGGCGATCGCGCCGATGAGCAGCGCTCCAACACCAAAGGAGCTTCGGGTGATCATGCGCGACGCAATGGCGGCACGCCCGAGCCGGTCATTTGGGGTGCGCTGAGCCCGAGCTACTGGTTGAAGGAGAGCAGGCGGCCGCCGCCGATTCGGGTGTGCATGCCGTGGTCGAACGCAACTCGGCCGTTGACGATGACCGTGTCGATGCCGGTCGCCTCTTGCTTGGGGTGGTCGTAGGTCGCAGTATCGGCGACTGCGTCGGGGTCGAACAGCACCAGGTCGGCGAACTGCCCTTCGGCGACGCGTCCGCGGTCGACGAAGCCGAACCGATCGCACGACAGGCTGGTCATGCGGCGCACGGCCTCGGCCAGTTCGAGCACGCCGCGTTCTCGCACGTAGTACCCGAGAACCTTGGGGAAGGTGCCGAACAGGCGCGGGTGTGGCTGCCCGCGCAGGTCGGGAATGCCGTCGGAGCCGATCATCATCAGCGGGTGGCGCAGGTTCTCTTCGATATCGGCGTTGTCGATGATGAACTGGATGCAAAGTGTGCGATCGCCGTCGGGGGCGCTGATCACATCATGGATCAACTGCGTCACGGGAATGCCAAGATCGGCGGCCACGTCGACCGCCATGCGGCCCTCGTATTCGCGAAACGCGGGACAGCTGGCAAAGCGGATGACCTCGGCGAGCTCGGGATCGATGTTCGCCAGGTTGAAGTACTGCGCCATCGGCCCACTGCCTGCCGTGTACGGATACACGTCGAGTGTGACGTCGGCACCAGCGGCGTTCGCCTGATCGACCTTGGCCAACGACAAGCCGATCTTGCCCCAGTTGCGGCGCCCGGCCGATTTGTGATGTGAGATCTGCACCGGTAGTTCTGCGGTGGTGCCGATCTCGATCGCCTCGTCGACCGCCTCGAGCAGACGGTCGCCCTCGTTGCGCATATGCGTGGCATAGATGCCACCGGCCTGGGCTGATTCTTTGGCCAACTCGATGATCTCGTCGGTCTCGCAGTATCGACCCGGTTCATAGATCAGGCCGGTCGAGAATCCGCAGGCGCCCTGAGCCATCGCTGCCTGTACGAGCGCGCGCATCTCATCGAGTTCGGTGTCTGTCGGCGCTCTGCGTTCCAGGCCCATGACGAGCGACCGAGTCGTGTTGTGCCCGACCAGCGCCATTGCATTCACTGCGGGATTTGCCTCGGCAACGGCGTCGCGGAAGCCGTCGAGATCGGTCCAGGTCGGGGTCACACCGATCAAACCGCTCTTCTCGCGTTCGCCGGGCACGGCCGGCACAGCGCTGAATCCGCAGTTGCCGATGACCAGGCTCGTGCAGCCTTGACTCAGCTTGAACTCCATGCCCGGGTGGCGCAGCAGCGCGCCGTCATCGTGGGTGTGCACGTCGACGAAGCCGGGCGCAAGTGTCTTGCCCCCGGCGTCGATTTCGGCCGCTGCACTCTGCGCCACGTCGCCCACCGCAGTTATGCGATCGCCGGTTATTGCCACATCGGCATCGGTCGCAGCCGCACCGGTCCCGTCGAGTACCGAAGCATTACGAATGATCAGATCAGCCATGTTCAACAATAGGCCATGCCGTGCGCACTCCCCACAGGAGCGCACACTGAGACAGAATGAAGATATGAGCGATACAAATGGTCAGACGTGGGACGTTGTCGTGATCGGCGCAGGTGCTGCGGGTGCGGTCATTGCATCTCGTGCCAGTGAGGATCCACAACGCTCGGTGTTGGTGCTCGACGCCGGACCGGACTATCCCCTTGCCGCGGGCCTGCCAGATGATCTCGTGAACGGTCACGACAACAGTTACGTCGATCATGACTGGGGTTTGTCCTACAACCCTCTCGTGGGGCGCTCCGATCGCTTCCCCCGGGGCCGGGTAACCGGCGGGTCGAGCGCCGTGAACACCACCATTGCCTTGCGCGGAATTCCGGCCGATTACGACGAATGGGCTGAGCTCGGTAATCCGGCGTGGGCGTGGGATCAGGTGCTGCCTGCTTTCAATCGGCTCGAGCGAGACCTCGACCACGGCGCCGAGCCCTACCACGGCGACGCAGGTCCGATCTCCATTCGCCGTTGGACCAACGACGAGTTGGTGCCCACCCAGGCGGCCTTCATCGAAGCGGCACTCGCGCATGGCTTCCCCGCTTGCGACGATGTGAATGCTCCCGATGCCGTCGGTGTCGCCAAGATGGCGATGAACAAGCTCGGTCGCGTGCGCATCTCCACGGCCGTTGGGTATCTCGCGTCGGCTCGGTATCGAGAGAACCTGACCATCCGGCCCAACACGCTGGTGAAGCAGGTGCTGGTCGAGGGCGGACGAGCGGTCGGTGTCGAGACCGCCACCGGTGAACGCATCAATGCTCGGCTGGTCGTGGTGTCGGCGGGAGCGATTCATACTCCTGGTGTCCTGGTGCGGTCCGGCATCGGTAGCTCTGCTGAATTGGCGTCGTTGGGGGTCGCGCCGACAGCGACCATGGAAGGCGTGGGTGCCAATCTGTCGGATCATCCGGCATTGGCGATCGTCATGTCGGCCAGGTTCCCCGAGTTCTGTGCGCCGGATCTTCCGCTGGTGCAAACGATCTGCCGCTACACCAGCCAGGGGAGTAGCTCGCCGCTCGACGTGAACATCGAGTTGATCACCCGCGCCGGCAAGCGTGGCGGCGACCCCCTGTTCATGCTGGCGCCGAGCCTGGAGCAGGTCGATGGACGAGGCGAGGTTCGCCAGACATCGCTCGCACCCGACTCGATGCCGTTGATCGACGCCCACTTCGGCGAGAACGAACGCGACGTGGCTCGCCATGTGCAAGCACTGCAGGATGCGTTCGCGCTGACTCAGACGGCGCCACTCAGCGATTTCGTCGATCAGGTCCAGTTTCCCGATCCGGCCCGCACGAGTCGTGCAGATCTCCAGAGCATGGCCCGCCGGGTGTCGGCATCGGGTTATCACCCGTGCGGCACAGCCAAGATGGGATCTGCCGACGACCCGCGAGCGGTCGTCGATCAATTCGGCCGATGTCATGGAGTGGATCAGTTGGTTGTTGGCGACGCTTCCATCATGCCGACCGTGCCCCGGGCCAACATCAATCTGTCGACCATCATGATCGGCGAGATGATCGGCGAGTGGTTGCGCACCAACCCATCTCGCTATGGCCTTTAGCTAGCGTCAGCTCGCGCCACCCGATTGCCCCGGAACCTGCCAAATAACGGATGTGATCGTTGCGGATACACGGTGCACCAGTACCGCTCAGATTGATTCCGGTGCTCTTTCATGGACGCGGCCTTCACCGTCGGTCATGCTGCCAATTCGGGCGGCGTCCTGCCTCTGACCCGCTTGGTGGTGTTCGGGAATCCCGATATCGGCACTCCGATCATGGCCGATACGGCCTCGGCAGGTATCGACCTTCCGTTCAAGATGTTGGTATACGAAGATGATCAGGGCGTGACCCAAGTGGTCTCGAATGCGCCAGCATTCGTTCAGGGCCGCCACGGGGTGGGCGACGTGCGCTTGCTACGCACCAGCGGGTCACATCAGCTGGCGAATTCACACCCGTTCGATGATGATCGCCGGAGCCATACCGCCACCGGCACACATGGTGATGAGTCCGAACTGACCGTCGGTGCGCTCGAGTTCATCGAGTGCGGTGCCGATCAAGATGGCGCCGGTTGCACCAATGGGGTGACCGAGCGCCATGGCGCCACCGTTGACGTTCACCTTGTCGCGGTCGAGATCGAGATCACGCTGGAACTTCTCGGAGACCACGGCGAATGCTTCGTTGATCTCGAAGATGTCGATGTCGTCGATGGTCAGTCCCGCTCGTTCGAGCACCTTGCGTGCTGCCGGCACCGGTGCGTTCAACATGAGCGTAGGGTCGTCGCCCATGTTGGCCGTGGCGACGATGCGAGCTCGGGGGGTGAGTCCGTGCGCCTGGGCGTAGTCGGCACTCGCCATCAAGATGGCGGCTGCGCCGTCGACCACACCGGAGCTGTTGCCGGCATGATGCACGTGCTCGATCTCGAGATCCGGGAACTTCTGGGCCATGAGTTCGCGAAACGTGGGGTTGTCTTCGTGGCGGTAGTCGGCCACTGCAGGGAAGCTGGGTTTGAGTGCAGCCAAGGATTCTGCGGTGGTGCCGGGTCGAGGGAACTCTTCTCGGTCCAGCGCCACGGTGCCGTCGAGGTTATGGACCGGGATCAGGCTCTTGTCGAATCGGCCTTCTGCGATGGCGCGGGCTGCCCGGGCCTGGGACTCGGCGGCATGCGCATCGAGTGCCGTGCGGGGAATGTTCTCGAGCGTCGCGATGGCGTCGGCGCACACCCCCTGGTGTGGCTGCGGGTGGATTTCGCGCAGGTGCAGGTTGTTGGCACCCATGGGCAGCAGACCCTTCTTGGGCAGCGACATCATCTCGGTGCCACCGCCGATCGACAGGTCTTCCATGCCCGCCATGATTCCGTGACCAGCCAGGGTGGTGGCGGTGATGCCCGACCCGCAGAAGCGGTCCAGAGTCACGCCACTGGCCTTGACGTCGTAGCCGGCGTCGAGTGCGGCCATGCGCCCGAGGTCACCGGACTGCTCGCTCACCTGCGAGCTCGTACCCCACACGATGTCATCGACCTCAGAGGTCTCGAATCCGTTACGGTCGACCAATGCCTTGAGCACCGTGGCACCCAGGTGCTGGGGGTGCAGATGTGACAGACCGCCCTTGCCTTGTTTGCCGATACCGCGTGGGGTGCGTACTGCGTCGATGATGAAAGCGTCAGCCATGAGAGATCCTTGTGCGAGAGTGCCGGCTTCACGATAGGTCGAGGGCCTCCGCAGAACCGAACGCATGGGACTGATTGGAACGGGAAGCTACGGTGTTCTATGGCCGATAGCCCTCCGACCACGAACGCCGCTCGGCGCCGCAGTGTCCTCGTCGGGACCTCCATTGGGTGGGTCCTCGTCGTGGTCGCTGGCGCCGGCGAAGCAACCGACGACTCACTGCTGGGTGTCGAGAACCTCGACGTTGTATGGATCATCGTCTTCGTGTCGATGGCGCTATTGGGGTTGGTGTTGCTCATCTACGTGAACCCATTTGCCGGTGAGTGGGCACCACCCGAAAAGAAGCAGCGTGGCATGGGCGCGTGGTTTCTCCTCGGTGTGGTTGCGTTGTTGTGGATATGGCAGCCGGACTTCTTTCAGAACCTGATCGAAGACGACGAGGCCGACGAACTCGGCGAGGTACTCGATGTCGCACCCGACACCAGACCCGACGAAGCCGCTCCCGAGGTAGTTGCCCAGGCCACCGACCTGTTGCTCATTGCACTCGTACTCGCGCTGCTTGGTGGTCTCTGGTTCTTCTTGCGCTGGCGAGCCAGGCAGGGCGCCGCGGAAGACAGCGAGTCTTTGGATCTTGCACTCGAAGCCGACCTGGGAAAGGCGCTCGACGAAGCCTCGCAGGAGCTCGCAATCACCGGTGATCCGCGCACGGCGGTGCTGCGTTCCTACGCAGTATTCGAGACGGTCCTGGCTACCTACGGCCTCACCCGTAACCGGTCAGAAACGCCGACCGAGCACATGCGGCGGTCGTTGCAGAACCTGCGGGTCGAAAGCTCCCCGTTGATCGAACTGGGCGCCCTCTACGAGCTGGCCCGCTTCTCCGAACATCCGATTACCGCAGTGCAACAAGGCGAGGCTGCCCAGGCGCTCGCCAGCGCCCGCACCTCGCTGGCCAGCCAGCCATGAATCGCAAGGCGCTGTTCAACACATTGTTCTGGGCGCTGACGTTCGGCGGGCTGGTCGCAATCCTGGTCGGCGAGCAGCGAGCGGTTTCGCTGCAGATCTGGCTGGCCGCGCTGGTCCTTTGGTTCGCGCTTACGAACCTACGGCGAATGCTCGAAGGAATCCCATTGCTACCAGCGCGACTTCGGTCGCTGATCAGCTTTCGGCGCGTCGGCGTGACCGTCGATACCACCCGTCTGCTCGAGCTTCGCTCACTCGAAGGTCTGCTCTTGCGGGCCACCACGAACGAACGTGCCTACGCTCAGCAACTCCACCCACGAATGGTGGCGCTGGCCGATCACTTCTTGCCGGTCGCCCATGGCATCGATCCTGCGAAGCACCCCGAGCGGGTGCACGACTTGTTCGGGCCACTCTCCTGGCTATTGGAACCCGACATCAGGCAACGCACACCCACACTCGACGAGCTCGATCAGTTCGTGCAGGTGCTGGTGGGGTCGACATCAACGCACATCACCGAGGCAGCATGACCTTGAACCACCCAACAGCACCCATTGCCAGCGAAGCAGCCGCGACCTGCAATCGCATCCTGGACGCCATAGAGACCGTCGTCGTCGGCAAGCGGGCGCAGTTGCAGCTGGTGCTCAGTGGATTGCTGGCCGGCGGGCACGTACTACTCGAAGATCTGCCCGGGCTCGGCAAGACACTCATCGCCAGGTCGCTGGCCCAGGTCACCGGACTGACCGTAGGTCGCGTGCAGTTCACCCCCGACCTGATGCCCGCCGATGTCACCGGAAGCCTGCTGTACAACCAACAGACCCACGAGTTCAGCTTCCGCCAGGGTCCGATCTTTCACCACGTGGTCATCGCCGACGAAATCAACCGGGCGCCGCCAAAGACACAGGCGTCACTGCTCGAAGCAATGCAGGAACGTCAGGTCACCGTCGATGGCGTCTCCCATGAGCTGCCACGACCATTCCTGGTACTGGCCACGCAGAACCCGATCGAGTTCGAAGGCACCTACCCGTTGCCCGAAGCGCAGATCGACCGTTTCCTGTTGCGCACGTCGATCGGATACCCAAGCACCGACGACGATGTCGAGATCATTCGCCGCCGGCTCGATCGGCGGTCCGATTCGGTCGTGCTCGAACCAGTGGTGAACGAAGCCGACGTGCTGGGCTTGCAGGCGGCCATGGAAGAAGTCGCGATAGCGGACTCGGTCATCGAGTACTGCGTGGCGCTGGTGCATGCCACCCGCACCGCAGGGCAAGTGCAGGCCGGCTCCAGCCCACGAGGGGTCGAGGCGCTGGTCAAGCTCGGTCGAGCAACTGCAGTTCTCGACGGCCGAGACTATGTGACTCCCGACGACGTCAAGTCCATTGCCATCCCTGCCCTGGCACACCGCATCGTGCTTCGCCCCGAGCTCTGGGTGCGTGGCATCGAAGCCGATTCGGTCGTGGCCGAGATCTTGACATCGGTACCCACGCCGACCACGCTGCCCGCAGGCGACGATCGTGGTGCGGAAGGTGTTGCATGAGGGTCGGTATTTCGTGAGGACCTATGCCACCGATCGCCTGATCACCGCGGTGGTCCTGGGTCTGACCGGCGCGATTGTTGCCGTGCTGTTGGGTATGCCCGAGGTGGCGTTGTTCGTTGCGCCATGGGTGGTGTTGGGTGCGCTCGGGGTCATGCACGATGCTGATCCCGAGGTCCGGGTGCAGGTGGCGCTCGACGAAGATCGGCTTCTTACCGGTGACACTGTTGAGCTCACGGTCAGCGTCAGTTCGACGTCTGATGCGCTTGTTCGGGTGACACCTGATCCCAGCGCGACCTTTGTGACCGACAGCGATAGCCGCACCCTGTCGGTGGTCGAAGCGGTCAGGCTTGATCGCACGGGGGAGATCACGTTCGCGATGCCAGCGCTCGAATGGGGCACCCATGATCTGGGCGCAATGGGCATCGATGCCGTGCACTCCTATGGGCTGTTTCGGAGTCGGGGCACGATCCGTCAACGCCGAGCCGTACGAGTCCATCCCACACCACGTCAACTGCAACAACTTCTCACACCACTGATGGTGCGTCGGGTTTCTGGCACGCATCGCTCGAAGGAGTCCGCCCAGGGCATCGAGTACGCCGACATCAGACAATTCGTCGCTGGTGACTCCGTGCGCGATATCAACTGGCGGGCCAGCGCTCGCACCGGCGATTTGTGGGTGTCGCAACGACATCCCGACCGTGCTACCGACGTGATCTTGCTGGTCGACTCGTTCGTCGAAACCGGTCACGATGTGCGGGCCATCTTCGGGCTGATCATCGACGCAGCGATCTCGATCGCCGAGAACCATCTCAGTGTGACCGACCGGGTAGGGCTGATCGAGTTCGGTGGACTGGTGCGATGGGTCAGCCCATCAACCGGCTCCGTGCAGCTGCAACGGCTGACCGACGCACTGCTCGCAACCGGCCTCTACGCCAATGCTGCCGACAAGGAGTTGCCGATCCTGCCAACGCGAGCGCTTCCTCCCCGCTCGTTCATCATTGCGTTCACACCGCTGCTCGATCAGCGATTCGTCGAAGCTGTCTTCACCGCTCGCGGGCGAGGTCACGACGTCGCCGTCATCGAGTGTGCACCCGAGCTGCCCGGCCGCGCCGAAGTGCCGCAGTCACAAGAGGTCGCCGCTCGTTTCTGGGAGGCCGAACGAGCCATGATGCGCGATCGCATGGCCGAGCACGGCATTGCCGTCGTGGCCTGGAATGGAGGCGATGATCTCGACGTGGTGCTGGGCGCGCTCACAAGGCGTCGTCGTTTCGGACGTGTGCGAGGCCGAGCATGAATCTCAACATCAAAGTCAGCACCCGAACCGACGGCGTCTTGGTGACTGCGCTCGCACTGGTCGTGGGCCTGGCAGCGCTGATCACCATCGGCGCTACCACCAGCGAGGCCGACACGGCGGTGGCACCACTGTTGCTGATCGCCGGTGCCATGCATGTCTATTTTCTGGTGGTCGGCTCGGTCCGTATGGTGGCGGCTTCGTCGGCGCCGGTGCTGGCCTCGTTCGTTCTCGAATCGGGCTTCGGCGACGAGCCGTCTTGGATCCGGTCGATCGTGCTCGGGTGCTGGTGGTTCGTGGCCATGGAACTGTCGTGGGAAGCCGTCGAACGCCGCAGCGGTGCCCGCCACACCAGGGCGGCGACCATGCGTCGGGTACAAGATGTGGTCACGGTGGTTGCCGTCACATTGGCAGTCGGGTTGATCGCGGCGTCGGCCACCTCGTTTGCGCCGGTGCGCTCGGTTGCGGTGCAGGCGCTGGTCTTGGCCGGAGTGTTGGCCGGGTTCGTCTGGGTCGTGCGCCACGTCGTTGCCGGACGGCCCGAGCCCAACCACTAACTTACTCTTCGAAGGCGCACCACCTCCGGTACACGCCGAACCTGCGTTTGTGGGCGGGTCGCTTACGCAGGTTGGTACACGCCGAACCTGCGTTTGTGGGCGGGTCGCTTACGCAGGTTGGTGGGCGGGGCCTGCGTTTGTGGGCGGGTCGCTTACGCAGGTTGGTGGGCGGGGCCTGCGTTTGTGGGCGCGTCGCTTACGCAGGGATCCCGGTTGTCACGATGCGAGCAGAGACTCGGGAGCTGAGCCAGGCAGTGGTCCACAGGATCACGATGGCGGTCAGGTCACCCAGCGTTTGACGTAGGTCGGCCATGCCGATCGGGTCGTCGGCGAGCGGGCGTTCGTCGCCCAGGACAAAGGTGTCCCAGTCTGGATCGTGAAAGAAGAACAGCCAGGTGCCGCTGATGGCGACCCGCGACAAGCAACCCAGCAATTGCCGCGGTCACGGCGCCGATACGGCGATCGGTGCTGTCGAGGTCCATCATCTTCACGTCGTGACCCTAGTAGCGGCTTCAGTCACGGCTTCGGCTGATTCCAAGTCGGATCGTTCCCGCGGTGGGCAGGCCATAGGCTCGCAGCAGTATGGCTTCTGCACCCACTCAGGCTTCGATCGGATACGCCGATTTCGGCACCTGGTACGACGAGCACCGCTCGAAGGTTCTGGACCCCGCCATGGCCGCCGCCATGACGTCGTTGCAATTGGCGCTGGACGACGCATTGACGGATCGCGATCGCACCCGTATCCGTCGCATCTCAAGCCGCGTGAAGTCGAAACGTCGTGCGTGGCGCAAGTTGCGACGGCTGCTTCGGCAGGGCACCATCACGACTGTCGATGCAGTGCCCACGGCGATCCGTGATCTGGTGGGCCTGCGGGTCACCTGTACGAATCTGCGCGACATCGAGTTGGTGCAGGCAGCGCTCGAAGGGCTTCCACTGCCTGGCAGTTCGCACAAGGGGCTGTGCTTCGACCCCGCGTCGGAGCGTGACTATGTGCACGAGCCGAAGGAGTCGGGCTATCGCGGCTGGCATGTGAATCTGCAGGTCGGTATCGATGTCGAAGGCACGCCCACGCCGGTGACCGTCGAACTGCAGGTACGCACGCTGCTGCAGGACAGCTGGGGTGAGCTCACCCACGAAGACAGCTACAGCAAGGATGGCGAGCTGCCACCGCTGGTCGAAGTGCTGAGCAAGCGCATGGCGGACCTGTTCGCCACGATGGACGACATTGCCGAGGATCTGCGCAGCGAGCTCGATCGGCTGGACCAAGATGCGGTGGGCGAGTCCGACGCCACCGAGTCGTCAATGCTCGATCTGCAGAACGAGCAAGCGGTCGATGCCGCTTCGATTCTGGTGGCGCGTTGGTCCGAGCTCGATCGGCCGGTGGACCTGGCGTCGTTGGCGTGGGAGCTGCAGCTGGAGTTCGGGGCCGAGATCAGCGATGGTTGGTTCGGGGCCGACAGCTTCAAGCGCTTCTTGCTGCAGTCGATTCCCGATGCCGAGATCAGCACCGGCCGCAAGGCCTATCTGCTTCCGGCCAAGCCTGTTGAGGAGCCGGAGCCAACGCCAGAAGTCGAGGTCAACGGCACTGGGTCGCGCAAGGACGTGCCGGGCGGGGCACGAGCACTTCGACGTGTCGACGCTGCCTTCCCGCTTCTCGAACCGGCCGGCTGGCAGACACTTTTTGCCCAGCTGAGCATGGCCTGGCAACGAACCGGCCAGCTCGAGCCCAACGCCCGCTCGGTCAATCGACTGACGCGATCAGCACGTGATCGAGCTCGCGCCAGCGGCGAAACCGTGTCTCGACGCCATCTCGACTACGTCGCCAAATCACTGCTCGCCGGCGACAGCGACGGCCGCCCACTCGACGCCGACGCGGCAGCGCAAGCATTCGCCGATCTCACGCTGCAACGTATGGCCGACCTGCGCATCATCGGCGCTCGCGACCACAAACAGCGCTCCCAGATTCAACGCTGGCTGGGTACCGCTCCCGACGCCACGTAGTGTTGGGTCTTCCGAGCGCTCGCTGCGGATGCGGCGGGATCTTTCAGCTCACCACGTTCGTCTCACCGAGCCACGTCGATAGTTTGGCTTCGTGACCGAAACTGACGGTGCCATTGGTATCGACCTCGCCGCCAGTGGGTCACGCGCCTTGTATCTGCAGCGCCGCACCAACGGCAGCGCCGTTGCTGGCTACGCAGTGCCAAAGAACAACAGTGCTGAGCCAACCGCAGTGCTGGTGTTGAACCTCATCGGTGCCATCAATGCCCCCGAGGGCACACCGGTTGCGCTGGCGTGGAGTGAAGCATCACTTCCCGCACCAATGCGCGACAGCATCATCGCCGAAGTCCAGCAAGCCGGTTTCGTAGGCAGCCTGGCCAGGTTTGGTCGCAGGAATTTCGCGCCGACGGTCGATCTGACACCGCCGCGATAGAGCGTCGCGTGACCAGAAGTTGGATGTCTGTTCACCTATCTGATGGCGAATGATCGTGTCGTTCTTGTCCAAGTTTCGCAGCAGATCGAGCGATCCGAAGCTGCCGCACTACCTGCTGAATCATCCTCGCAATGGTGGGGGCCCTGAGCAGGTTCTCTTGTCTGTCGAGCGGCGGCTGCGACGGTTGTACAAGTTCACCAAGCATGATCCGATTGAGCTGCTTGACGATGTGGATCAGGAAGGGCTCACCCTGCGACAGCGCATTCGGGACCCCGCGCAGCCGTGGGTCAGCGAACATTGCGCACCTTGGCTCCCTTCACCGCGGCCCAACGGCCACCTAACGTAGGTGCATGGCACGAATCGCAGTTGTTGGTCCTGGGTCGGTTGGGCTGTTCTTTGCCGGGCACTTGGCGGCGGCCGGTCATGATGTGGTGTCGTGTGCTCGGCGTCCGTTCGATCGCTATGTGATCGAGTCAGACGAGTTTCCACTCGACATCGAGGCCAACGTGGTCACCGAACCGGCCGACGTGTCGCCGGTCGACTGGGTGCTGGTGGCGGTGAAAGCCCATCAAACCGAGGGCGCGGCCGAGTGGTTCACCGCATTGTGCGGTCCGGATACTCGTGTGCTGGTGGTGCAGAACGGCATCGAACACGATCGTGTCGACCCGTTCATCAACGGTGCGCCGTCGGTACCGGCGGTGGTCTACTGCGGAGCCGAGCTGGTCGAGCCGGGCCGCATTGCGCACTCCTCGTCGGGACGGCTGATCGTGCCATCGGAGCCCTTCGGCGCCGAACTCGCCGACCTGTTCGAGAACTCGCAGGCCGAGTTGGCGCCGTCCGACAACTTCGCCACCCACCAGTGGCGCAAGCTCAGTATGAACGTGATGGCCAACGGGCTGACCGCACTTACGGGCCGACGAATGAGTGTGATCGCCGAGCCCGGCATCCGAGAGATCGCCGTTGCGCTCGTGCGAGAGTGTTGGCAGCTCGCCCAGGCCGAAGGCGCCGACCTCGATCCTGATCAAGCCGAGACCATCGTCGACAGGATCGCGACCAGCGGCCGAGACGGCGGCACCTCGATGCTGTACGACACCCTGGCCGGACGTCCGACCGAACACGACGCCATCCACGGCGCCGCCCTCCGACGTGCTGACCAACTCGGCATCGACACATCAACGATCCGCTTCGTCCACAGCCTGCTCGACGCCCGCACCTCAACTCTGTGAGGCTCAGGCCGCGCCATGCGCGGTGAGATTGTCACAGACGTGGGCTTGTCGACTTTGTGAGGCGCAGGCCGCGCTATGCGCGGTAAAACCCTCACAAACGTGTTCGTGCCAAGATGACGAGATGCTTGAACTGGTTGGATTTGGAACAGACGCTGATGCCGCTGCGCAGGTAGCGAGCCAGCTCGGAGGCATGGCGTATCGCAATCACGCCAGCGAACGTGACACTCGGCTGTACTCGTCGATGATCCGGGTGGCCACCGACGAGGTCGAAGCCGTCCGCGCCGTGAGCGACGTGGGCATGTATGTGTGCTTCGGTCGCGTGATCAAAGCGCCGGTCACCGAGCCGACCGATGAGCGGTCGATAGCCACGTTCGGCCTGGTCAGGAATCCGGCGATGACGCATCGTGAGTGTGATGATCACTGGCGTGACAATCATGGCCCGCTGGCGGTGCAGATGCATCTGGCCATGTGCGACTACTCACAGCTTGCCGTGGTCGACACCATTCACGGTCAAGAGCTCGATGGCATCGCCATGTGTGCCTTCGGCAACCGCAGCGATCTCAGTGAGAAGTTCTTCAACGACGACGACGCCAAGAAGGCGATCATCAAGGACGTCTCGATCTTCAGCGACGCCGCCGGGTCACCACCCCGAGTGGTGTTGCAACAGGTGATCTGAGCGCGACATGTCGCACTGACCAATTGTCCACCGGTGGCGTCAGGTACGGCGAGACAGTCACGAAGGCACAGTGTAGAGTTAGAGCCTCTAACAAGGGGACCGCTTCGTGAGAAAGCACAAGACAAAACAGCACCTGCCACGGCCTCGCCTGACCACGCCGCTGGTGCGGGTCGGTGGCGAGCTGGTGCCGGCGACGTGGGACGAAGCGCTTGACCGAGTGGCCCAGGGATTCAGCGCCGCCCGTGAACAAGGCGCCGACGGCACGCACAGCTTCGGCATGTTCAGCTGCTCCAAGTCCACCAACGAAATGAACTACGTCGCGCAGAAATTCTCCCGGGTGGTGATGGGGTCGAACGACATCGATTCCTGCAACCGAACTTGACACGCTCCCTCGGTGGTCGGTCTGGCCACAGTTCTAGGAGCAGGCGGCGGCACGTCGTCGTACGCAGAAATCGAAGAGACCGACGTCATCTTGTTGTGGGGCTCCAACGCCCGCGAGGCGCACCCGATCTTCTTCCATCACCTGCTCAAGGGCATCGACAACGGCGCCACCATGTATGCCGTCGACCCGCGGCGCACTTCGTCGGCCAAGTTCGCCGACATCTGGCTCGGCCTCGAGGTCGGCAGCGATGTCGCCATGGCCAACACGGTCGCCCGCGAGATCATTGCTGCTGACCTACACAACAAGGACTTTGTCGCGCACTCTACGCAAGGCTTCGAAGAACTGAAGGCCTCCGTCGAGCCCTACACGCTCGAGCGTGGAAGCGAACTCACCGGCGTGCCCGCCGAAGCAATCCGCGAGATGGCCCACGCCTACGCCACCGCCGAGTCGGCGCAGATCCTGTGGACTCTCGGCATCACCGAACACCACAACGCCGTCGACAATGTGCTGGCGCTGTGCAACCTGGCGCTGCTGACCGGACATGTCGGCAAATGGGGTAGCGGCCTGGTGCCGTTGCGTGGCCAGAACAATGTGCAAGGTGGCGGCGACATGGGCTCGCTGCCCGACAAGTTGCCCGGCTTCCAGAACGTCAACGATCCCGCGGCCCGAGCCAAGTTCGAAGCGGTGTACGGCGTCGAGCTCAATCCGAATCCCGGAATCCATCTGACCCTGATGTTCGAGGCCATGGAACGCGGCGAGATGAAGACCGTCTACGTGATCGGCGAGAACCCAGCCGACAGCGAAGCCGACATCCACCACGCCCGCAAAATGCTCGAAGGCCTCGACATGTTGGTGGTGCAAGACATCTTCTTGACCCGCACCGCCGAAATGGCCGACGTGGTATTGCCGGCATCGATTGCCTGGGCCGAGTCCAATGGCACGGTCACTTCTTCGGAGCGGCGAGTGCAACGGGTGCGCGCTGCGGTCACACCTCCGGGCGAAGCCCGCGACGACATCCAGATCATCTTCGATATCGCTGCTCGCATGGGCGTCGATTGGGGCGCCCCCGACCCCGAGGGTCTGTGGGACGAACTGCGTTCGCTGTCGCCCATGCACGCTGGCATGAGCTGGGACCGTCTCGAGTCCGAAGGCGGCTTGCAGTGGCCGTGTCCCTCGTTGGCACACCCGGGCTCGCCGTTTCTGCACGCCTGGTTGTGGGCCGACGATCTCGATGGCCGTGACCCGGCGCCTTTCAGCCCGGTCGTGCACCAAGGACCCAAGGAAGAACTGTCCGAGCAGTTCCCCCTGCGACTCACGACTGGCCGAGCGCTCGACTCGTACAACACCGGCGTGCAGTCGGGCGGCTTCAACTCGCCGATCCGATACGGCGACGCGCTTGACATGAACCCGGTCGACGCCACCAGTATGGGAATCCAAGACGGCGAAACCGTGCAGGTCTCATCGGCTCGCGGCACCGTCGAAATGGCCGTGCGCTACCAACCCGACATCCCCGAAGGCCTGACCTTCACCACCTTCCACTTCCCTGAACTCGTCGACGTCAATGTCATGACCAGCGACGCCTGGGACAAACGCTCCGGCACCGCCGAATTCAAAGCGGCAAGTATTCGAGTCGACAAACTTGCATCGGCCCTTTCATGACCCCAGGTAGCGAAGCGGTCCGGGCTCACCGACTCGGCGATTGCGAGGCGACATGGCTGATTTGAAATTTACTGATGCCTCCGCGTCGGCTGGTGAGATTGCTGCTGTTGATGCGGTATTGGGTGATGAGCGCGCTCTGGTGTTCGAGCATGCTCGGTTGGTGCGGGGCGGGACCAAGCGTCGTCACCGTTTGCGCCACATGTTGTTGCCGGCGTTGCATGCGTTGCAGAACGAGTCGGGCTGGATCAGCCCGGGCGGTCTCAACTATGTGTCCGAAGAACTGCAGGTGCCTCCGGCCGAGGCCTACGGCGTTGCCAGCTTCTACGAGATGTTTGGCGTCGACGAGGCACCCGGTCACGACGAACCTGTCACCCACATCTGTGTCGACGGTCCTTGCCGCGCCCTGTCCGGGGCGCGCATTGCTGCCGTCGAAGCCGAAGGCGGTCATGTGCACGAGAGCCCTTGCCTGGGCCAGTGCGAACGTCCGCCAGCGGTGTTCATCCAAGGCCGGCGTGGGCCCGACATCGTCGAGGCCGATGCTGACCCCTACGTGCGGCCCCAGCAAGATTCTGATGGACTTCGGCTGCTGCATCGCCTGGGCGTGGTCGATCCGAACAGCCTGGACAGCTATCGCGAACACGGTGGCTACATCGCGCTGGCCAGGGCGATCGAGCTCGGTGCCGACGCAGTGCTCACGGCTCTCAGCGATTCAGGACTATCCGGTCGTGGCGGCGCGGCCTTCCCCACCGGGTTCAAGTGGAGCGCGGTGCGCGACGCCGAGGGCGACACCAAGCATGTTGTGGCCAATGCCGACGAAAGCGAGCCGGGCACCTTCAAAGACCGCACGATCATGGAGAACGATCCGTTTGCGTTGATCGAAGCCATGACCATTGCCGGCGTGGCCATCGGCGCGGAGAACGGCTGGATCTACATCCGGGGCGAATACCCGCTGGCTACTGCGCGCATCGAGAACGCCATCCACGAAGCCCGGTCTGCCGGTCTGCTGGGCGCCTCGGTTGCCGGCTCAGACGCCGCCTTCAACATCGAAGTGCGGCGCGGCGCCGGCGCCTACATCTGCGGCGAAGAGACGGCGCTGTTCAACAGCATCGAAGGCTTCCGTGGTGAACCCCGCAACAAGCCCCCGTATCCAACCACGCACGGGCTGTTCAACCAGCCAACCGCAATCAACAACCCCGAGACGCTGCTCAACGTGCTGCCCATCGTGCTCGATGGCGCCGACGCCTACCGGTCGATCGGCACCGAGAATTCGCCCGGCACGCGGCTCTTCTGCCTGTCGGGGGCGATCGCGGATCCTGGTACCTATGAGCTTCCCTTCGGTACCACGCTCGGCGAACTGCTCGAGGTTGCCGGGGGAGTGACCGGCGAACTTCACGCCGTGCTGCTCGGTGGCGCTGCTGGATCGTTCGTGACACCTGAGTCGCTCGATCTTGCACTGACGCTCGAAGACACCCGCGCTGCTGGCACCACGCTGGGTTCGGGTGTGGTCATGGTGTTCGACACCTCGACCGACCTGACCGACATGTGTACCCGCATCGCCGAATTCTTCAAGAACGAATCGTGTGGTCAGTGTGTGCCGTGCCGTGTCGGCGCGGTGCGCCAGCACGAGATGATGGTCGAGCTGCGATCCAAAGACGGGGTCGGCCTCGCCCCCGACAAGCGCCAGCTTCACGCCGACATGAACTCGGCTATGGCCGACGCATCCATCTGCGGCCTCGGCCACACCGCCGGCTCCGCCATTGCCTCTGCCCTGGCGCTCGGCCTGATCGGAGAATCCTCATGATCAATGCAATCGCCCAAAAGTCCATGCGCCAGGCGCATGGACAATTCGATTTGCCGCCATGTTCGACGAACGTCGGTCTGAGCGCAGCGGAGGGATACCGACCATGAACCCAACTGAAGTAGACGTGAGCATTCGCACGGTCACCATCAACGTCGATGGCGCCGACGTGAAGGTTCCCGAAGGCGGCACCGTGCTCGACGGCTGCAAAGCCGCTGGCATCGACACCCCCACGCTGTGCTATTCCGACAACCTGACCCCGGTCAATGTGTGCCGAGTCTGCGTGGTCGAACTCGACGGCAGCCGCACGCTCATTCCGTCGTGCTCGCGCCCGGCCGAAGAAGGCATGGTGGTGCAAACGGACTCCGAGCGAGTGCGCCACAGCCGCAAGATGGTGCTCGAATTTCTGGGGTCTGGCGTCGACCTGAGCCAAGCCGACGACATGAACTCATGGGGCGAGCACTATGGCGCCGACCCCACTCGCTACGGCCCCACCGCCGAGAAAATCGACGAAGACGTCAAGATCCAAGACGACCTCTACATCCGTGACTACGACAAGTGCGTGCTCTGCTACAAGTGCGTCGAAGCCTGCGGCGACGACGCTCAGCACACGTTCGCCATCTCGGTTTCGGGCCGTGGATTCGCGGCCCGCATCAGTACCGAATTCGACGTCACGCTTCCCGACTCGGCATGTGTGTATTGCGGCAACTGCGTCGACGTGTGCCCAACGAACGCGCTGCAGTTCAAGACCGAATGGGACCTTCGCCAAGCCGCCGAGTGGAAGCCCGAAGAGCAAACGGTGACCACGACCGTGTGTTCCTATTGCGGCGTGGGATGCAACTTGGAGATGCACGTTCAGGACAACACGATCGTCAAGGTCACGTCACCCCACGACCACAGCGTGACCAACGGCCACCTGTGCATCAAAGGCCGCTTCGGCTGGCAATACGTGCAGCCGACCATCACCACCAGGTAGCTCCGTTGCGGCCGGCCCCGACGAGCAGCTAGGAATTGGTGGTGCGACCAGTACAACCCGAGTTGGGTTCGGTGGTCATGCTCATGTCGCTCTGAATCTCCTGTAGAAGCACACTCAGCTGCTGAGACCCGCGATCGATACGTCGAGATCGGTTCGTGTACGTAACGCTGCGGCGAGTTCATCGACCGAAGTGTCACCGACCACACCCGGAGCGCCCAGTACGATCGACGCGGCACCGCTGACCTCGGCCAGGTCGACGACCTGATCGTCGACCTCGCCAGTGCGAACGATGACGCGGGTCGAATTAACCTGCTTGTCGCTGGCTTGGGCCACGGTCTTCACGTGGGCGGTCAGCAACCACTCGAGTTCGTCGACGACCAGCTTCACGAAAATCGAGTCGAGATCGGCGAAGTGCGGAGGATCGAGAATGGCCAGGTAGGTCAGACTCTGATCGGCATCGGCAGCCTGGTCATAGGCAGCACGCAATGCGGCACCTCGGCCGGTTCCGCCCCAGCTGACATAGATGAGTTCACCCCGGTGGTTCGTAGTGGGCATCAGTTGTCCAGGTCTCCCGGAGGGGCAATGTTCTCTTGCCATCGCTCCTCGATCAGATCCAAGGCGGCCGTGCGATTGTGTAGTTCAACGGCCATGTCATTGCCGACATCGCCGCTGATGAACCCACTGCGTACCATCTCGCCGATGGCGGACTGCTCGGCCACCAGGGCATCGCGCCGAGCTTGCAACAACATGGTTACTTCGAGTTCGGGATGCGCGCTGAAGTGATCGCTGAGATCGTCGCGCGCCTCGGCGACTTCTTGCTCATAGGTGTCTTGCATGGCATCGGCCATGGACGAGAACAACACACCCTGACCACCGAGTCGTTCCATCTCGGCTGCGCCCGCCCGACGAGCGTAGATGCGAGCTTGAATCTGCTGTTGGCGTCGTTGATGAGCTTCTTGGCCAGACAATCCGAGACGAGCAATCAAGCCGCTGATCGTGGTGCCCTGCACCAGCAGCGTGAACAACACCACGCCGAACGTCATGACGAGCACGGTGTTCACGACTTCGTCGGAGAAGTCGCTTTCTTCGAGCAGCAACGCCAGCGCCAAGGAGATTGCGCCCCGCAGGCCACCCCAGTACATGACATGGCGGAACGCCATGGGCACCCGGCGGCTCGGTTGGAGCTTGGCATGGATGGCGCCGAAGCCGTACACGATGACGAACCGCGTGAGCAGGATGGCACCGATTGCAATAGCGACGTTCAGGATGTTCTCGGAGATGTCGATGTCGCGCAGGTTGATCTTCAGGCCGATGACCAGGAACACCAGCGAGTTGACCAGGAACGTGAGTACTTCCCAGAAGTACTCGAGCGTGATTCGGGTTGTCGGCGAGGTGTTGCGCAGTCCAATGTTTCCGACCATCAGGCCGGAGGCGACCACGGCCAAAATGCCGCTGAAGTGCAGGTCGTCGATGCCGAAGATCAGCCCGAACTCTTCGGCAACCAGAAACGAGCCATACGCCAACGCCAGGCTGGTGGTGGTCTCGATGAGTGCGTCATCTACCCGAGCCAAAACCACTTGCGACACGAACCAACCCAGCGTGATACCGACTGCCAAACCGCCGCCGCCCACGATCAGGAAGTCGCCGATCGCACTGCCCAGGCCAAAGCTCGAGCCCGGCGCAGCTGCATCGACGGCCAGGGTGAAGGCCACGAAGGCAATGGCGTCGTTGAACAGGCTTTCGCCTTCGACGAGCACCGAAAGACGTTTGGTGACACCAAGTGATTTGAAGAAGGCGATTACGGCCACCGGGTCGGTGGCCGAGATCAGCGCACCGAAGGCAACCGCAGCCAACCAGGGCACGCCCACCAGCGCCCAGATGATCCAGCCGACGGCGAAGGTGCCGAGCATGGTGCCGCCGATGGCGAACATGAGGATCGGCACCAGGTCGGCCTTGAGCTTGGCCCAGGGCAGATGCAGGGTGGCCTCGAACAGCAGCGGCGGGATGAGTAGACCGAGAATGAGATCGGCAGAGAAGTTGAGATCGACGAAGTTGGGGAAAAACGCGAACACCAGGCCGACGAGCACCAGTGCAACCGTGTACGGGACCTTGATCCGTTTGACGATGATCGCCATGGCCGCGGCCGTAGCCAACAGCACCACCACACTCAGTTCCTGCTCGAGGAAGTTGCTGTCTCCTGCCTCGGCGGCGAGAAGGTTCATGGTGGGCACGGCGAGAGTGTACGTCCACACGGGCCGTCGACCGGCAACACGCCCGCTGCAACCAGTCCTCGCCGCCCTGCGCAAAGAGTGGGTTGTCAAGAATGGCGGGTTGGGCCAAGCTCTGGGCATGTCCATTGCTGATGAGAAATTCGTGTCGCTGACGACCTACCGCAAGAACGGCGAGGCCAAGGAAGCGCCCGTGTGGATCGTCGATCTGGGCGACGGCACGGTGGGCTTCACCACCCATGGCGATTCATGGAAGTGCAAGCGGATCCGCAACGACAACCGCGTGGCACTGCAACCAAGCGACCAGCGAGGCACGGTTACTCCGGGCAGCACAAAGGTCACCGGCACGGCCGTGCTGGCGACCGGCGGACCCGACTTCGACCCTGTACGGGCCAAGATCAAGGGCAAGTACGGACTGATGGTCAACCTCATCATCGTGCTGAACAAGGTCCGAGGCATGCTGGGCAAGGGCGGCGACAGCGATACCGCCGTGATCATCACCCTCGACGAGTAGTTCCGTCAACGAAGCGGATCTACAAGATGGCGCCGAAAGCCGGACTTCCTGTCCGGTGGCGAAGCGGTTTCGGGACTGCAGACGTGGTAGTTCGTGAGCAGGGTGGTAGTGAGGTACGAGCCGAAAGCCGGTCAGCGCAGGCCGGGGTCGGGATCTGACCATGGGTGGTCGGCCAGGTAGTCGGGGAGATCGATGACCTCTTCGGTGCGAAAGCCCGCCGGCAACCATACGTCGCCTGCTTCGGTGTAGAAGTAGATTTCCCAGTTGTAGATGGCGGCGTAGGCGTTGGGGTCTTGGCGAAGCAGTTCTGCGTAGGCCTGCACTGCGGTCACGTAGTCGTTGGAGTTGTTGTAGCCAAAGAGTGCCCCCGCCATGTCGCTGGGCCCGCCGCGTCGCACCAGGTAGCGAGCGGCACCGGCGATGGCGTCGCTCGGGTTGTTGATGTCGCCCTCGCCGATACCGGCTTCGGCCCAGGTGGTGGGCAGGAATTGCATGGGGCCCTGCGCGCCAGCGCTACTCAGGCCACGGATCCGCCCCATGCCGGTCTCGATCAGATTGATTGCCGCCAGGTACTCCCATTCGATACCGGTTGCGTCCTCGGCCGCCCGGTAATAGGTGAGTAGCGATTCGGCAGCTTCGGGGTCGATGATCTCCCACGCCGGGATGAAGTCGGCGGCGTCGTAGCCGCTGCTCAGATCGATGAGCGCGCGTCGGGCCGAGGTATGTAACAGCGTGCGAGCGTGAAACTCGGTGGGCAGCGCTTCGAAGAACTCGATGTCCCAGTCGGGTTCGTAGCCGAGTTTGCGGATCGCGACCTGATGCAGGTGACCCATCGCGGCGCGTTGCTCTAGCGTCGAGTTGGCGTCGAGTAGCCCTCGTTCGGCTTGCGCCACCTGATCGGCCAGCCCGGCCGCGGTGGTCGCAACCCTGGGCGCAGCGCGGCCGTTTGGTGCAAAGACCACAACTGGTTCGGCCGCAACTGGTGTCGGCGTCGGGAGTTCGACCGGCTCTGTCTGGGCGGGACTGGTCGGCGTCGGGGCCGCTTGGGATGACACCGTTGGAAGCGCACTGGGTGTCGGCGCGTCTTGGTCATCAGATGCTGCTGAGGCTGTGGTCGGCGCCGTGACCGAAGCCGAATCGTCTTCGGATTGGGCGGCGCAACCCGCCCCTGTCAGCACCAACAACGCGATCACGAAACCGAGCACGGTGTGGCTGAATTGGTTACTTGCCAGTGACCTCATCGACCTAGATCGTAGGATCCCAAGCTCGTGTCGGCCGGGCACCCTTGCCCGAGGGGGTAACCTCGGCGGCGGTGACTTCGCTTTCGTCGTTGATCGACTTCGTCAAATCCGACCTGGCGAAGCTGATCCGTTTTGCCGCCGTTTCCTTGGTGACGGTGCCTCTGGGTATGGCGTTACTCTGGGTGTTTCTCGAGGTCGACGACTTGCAACCGGCGTTTGCGAACCTGGTCGCAGTCACTTTGTCGACGATCCCGAACTACATCCTGAACCGGTATTGGGTGTGGAACAAACGAGGCGCAAACAGCGTGCGACGCGAAATAGCTCCCTTCTGGGCGATTGCCTTTCTTGGGCTACTACTGTCCACGGCGCTCGTGGCACTGGCCGCGAGATATACCGACGAGTCGCTGGTCTTTCTTGCCGTCAATTTCTTTGCGTTCGGCGTCTTGTGGGTGTTCAAGTTCTTCGTGTTGGAGAAATTTCTGTTTGCCACTCCACAAATCGAAGCCAGCTCATGACCGATGTCCCCCCTGTCGCGATGCCCCCTGCCCAACGGGCATTGGCCGAAGCGGCGCGTGGGTTCATGCCGGTCGACGAAGGTTTGGCGCTCTACGCCTCGGCATTGCAGGCTCCGGCTGGTCCATGGCTCGAAGTCGGTAGCTACTGCGGCAAGTCGGCGCTGTATTTCGGCTTCGCCGCCCAAGCACGAGACACGATGCTGTTCGCGCTCGATCATCATCGCGGCAGCGAAGAAAACCAGGCGGGATGGGAGCATCACGAAGCCGACCTGGTCGACTCGGCGATCGGCAAGATGGACACCTTGCCGATCTTTCGACGCACCGTTCACGACGCCGGCCTGGAAGACAGGGTGGTGGCGTTGGTCGGTGACTCGACCACCATCGCCACCCACTGGAACACGCCATTGGCCTTGCTCTTCATCGACGGCGGCCACGGCGAAGAACCAGCCCACGCCGACTACGAACACTGGGTACCCAAGATCGGGGTCGGCGGTTTGCTGCTGATCCACGACGTCTTCCCCGACCCCGCCGACGGCGGACGCCCCCCGTTCGAGATCTGGACCCGAGCAATACAGTCGGGCGCATTCGAAGAGATCGGCCACACCGGTTCACTACGAACGCTGCGGCGCACAGCCGAAGGAATCTGATGGAGCCTGTCGTGAGCCGAGATGTCATCGAGGTTGCCGCCGAGGTGATCGCTCACGCCGGTTCGCTTCGAACTGTGCGTCGCGCAGCTGAAGGAATCTGATGGAATCTGTCGTTAGTCGAGATGTCATCGAGGTTGCCGCCGACGTGATCGGCGATGGCGTTCGGCGCACCCCCATGCTCGACACCGGGCCCCGCTTCTTCGATACTGCCGGCCAAGTGGTCAACAAACTCGAGCTGTTGCAGCACACCGGCTCGTTCAAACCTCGGGGCGCGCTCCATCGGGCGTTGACATCTGATGTGCCAGAGAGCGGTCTTATTGCGGCATCAGGGGGTAACCATGGATTGGCCGTTGCGTGGGTGGCTCAGAAGCTCGGCGTGCCGTGCGAGATTTTTGTGCCTCAGGTTTCGCCGGCGGCCAAGGTCGACAAGATCCGCAAGTTGGGCGCCACGGTTCGAGTTACCGGAGCGCTGTACGACGACGCTCTGGCCGCATGTCGAGAACGCCAGACCGAGACCGGTGCACTCGATATCCATGCCTATGACCACCACGGCACCATTGCCGGCGCAGGGACCATCGGGCTCGAGATCGAAGCCGATCTGCCCTACGTCGACACGGTGCTGGTGTCGCTCGGTGGTGGGGGCCTGTCATCGGGAGTCGCGGCCTGGTTCGCGGGCACCAACACCAAGGTGGTGGTGGTCGAGCCCGAGACATCGCAGTGTTTCGCTGCAGCAATGCACGCCGGTGAACCCGTCGACGTAACCGTCGCAGGCGTGGCGGCCGACTCGCTGGGTGCCCGTCGCATCGGCACCATCAACTGGCAGACCCTTCGCCACGCACAGGCACAGTCGATCACGGTGCCCGATGCCGCCATCTTGCACGCGCAACAACGATTCTGGTCTTCGGCCCAGCTGGTGGTCGAGCCAGGCGGCGCCACGGCTGCAGCAGCGTTGTGTTGTGGTGCGTATCTGCCAGCGCCCGACGAGACGGTCGCGGTGATTGTGTGCGGCGCGAACTGCGACCCCGCATCGGTAACGACCTAGTGATGTCACCTGGCCCGCTGAGTAGAGTTCTTCCGCATGCTTGAGAAGAGTCGCCAGCGCATGATCGATGGCGTCAACAAGATGAGTGGCCGAGCCAACTGTGGCGAGGCCGTGCCATTACAGCAGCGCAGTCGGGCCGCCGTTCTGGCGCTGGGCATCGCGTTCGTGGTCGTCATGACGGCGGTGTCGCTGGCGGTCGACTTCGGGCCGATTGTCGCAGGAGGCATTGCCGGCTTGGTCGTAGGTGGCGGGATCAACTTGCTGAGCACCACGTATTGGCTGGGCTACTGCGACGGCGAGATCTTTCTGGTCAAGACCAACCGCCTGGGGAACAAGCCGGTCGAGCTCACCGCCCACTACACCTACCCGGTGCCGTCGTCGCCGAGCTCAGGATTTCTGGTCAAGCGTGTCCAGATCGCTGGCGCTGACTATCTCGTCGCCAAGCAGTTCGAAGAACGCATGCGATCAATCATCGGCACGTAAATGCAACGGCGCCCGGCACCGTTGCATCTGGCGTGGCGGGACTAGTGTCGAGACATGATTACTGAAACGCTGACCGTCAGTCGGGCCGACTTCGAGAACCGCACCGGCTGGCAGCTGAAACCCGAGGGTGCCTGCAAGGGCGATCTCTGTGTGCCCTTGGCCGACAACCCCAGCGGCGACACCGTTGAGCTGACCTCGCTGGCGAGCCAGCTGAACATGCCGTTGGTGCAAGACGAGGCGCACGGTGTATGGGCGCTGGGACCCGAGTCGATCGGCTCTCGAGCACTGTCGACGGTCGAGGCTCCGAACCTCACATTGCCGACGCTCGATGGCGACACGTTCGAGCTGCACTCGCTGCGCGGCAAGAAGGTGATTCTTGTCGCCTGGTCGCCCTATTGAGGATGCTCAGCCGACCTGCCCGTGTGGCAGGCATTCCGCAACGAAGTCAAGGACCAGGGTGTCGAGATCGTGACCGTTGGCATCGATACTGCAGGTCCCGAGGCTTGCCGGGCGTTCATCGAGGCCGCCGATCCCGAGCACCCGTCGTTGATCGACGAGCACCACCGCGTCGCCGAGTTGTTCGGCGTCGTGAACATTCCCAATGCGGTCTGGATCGACGAGGACGGCATGGTGGTTCGACCCGCCGAAACCTCACCTGCGCCGCCATCGGTGGGCGTGGAGCGCACCCCGAACCAACGGGCAATGGATGATCCGCCGGCGCGCGTCGTCGAGATGATGACCCACGCTTCGCAGATCACCTACGACGCGCCGACCTATGAAGCGGCCATGCGCGACTGGATCACAAAAGGACCCGACAGCGAGTTTGCACTCGCCCCGGCTGATGTCATCGACCGGTCCGGCACCCGAAATGTCGACACCGCGCGAGGTCATGCCCACTTCGAGCTGGCCACCCATCTGGAGTTGGCAGGCGAACATCAGGCCGCAATCGGGCACTTCCGACTGGCGCATGAACTGGTGCCCGACAACTTCGCCTATCGGCGTCAGGCGTGGTCGCTGGAACCCAGCGTCGAGGGCCCGCTGGCACGCTTCTGGCAAGGCCCGCTCGAGGGCCAGGAGGCCGACTGGCCCTACGCCAGCGACTGGGTCACCGACGTGAAGGAAATGGGCGCCAGCAACTACTACACCGAGTGGAAGCCCTGACTCCGGGGTTCGTTCGTACACGTAGTCGCTCGTTACACGCGTCGAGATCTTGGGGCGACATAGCCGACCTGCCAACTGCAACGCGCGTGGGCCAGTAGTCTTCGCTTCGACTATGGCTGAGGCATCAAGCGGCGACCGGGGACCCGTTGTCGCCACCATCGCAACGAACGCCGACGGTTGGTTCCGCGCGGTATCGCCGGATTTCCTGACCATGCTCGGCGCGCCAGTCGAAGTGTTGACCGGCGTGAATGCGGTTGATCTCGTGCATCCGCTGCAGGCGCCGGCGGTGCGCCTGGCTCTGGCCACGGCAAACACGGTTGATGAGCAAGACATTGCCACCCAACTCTTTCTGAGCGGCACTTGGGTGCCGGTGGAAATTGTCGTCGAGCGCAGTGTCGGAGAACGCAGCACGTGGCGGTTGTATCGCCCGGTCCAATCGCAGGGACCCACACTGCTGCATGACCCAGCCGAGCTGACGTCGGCCGTCACGCCGGTGGAGTCATCCGACGTCATCGGCGATGGCGCCCCGCCACCAGCCGTCTCGTTGCTGCCCCAACCTGCGTCGGTGCCCGAGGCTTCGTTGGTGTCTGAGGCTGAGGCTGAGACGGTGCCCCAAGCCGCGTTGGTGTCTGAGGCTGAGCCGGATCCTGAGGCTGCGGGGCTACTGGAGACGCTGACCGGACATGGGCAGGCAACGAGTGACGACGAGGCCTCTGATACGGCCGCGCCTTTGCCAGGGGAAAGCGGGAACGAGTTCCCCTACGACGACTCCGACGCTCATATGGCATACGTGGCGACGATGCCGCCCGACAGCGTTCCCGATACACGCGAAGCAGTACGCCGCAGCGTCGGGGACGCCTCGACGCCCATGCTGGAGATCGATGTCGCTGGACGAACAACGTTTGTACGCGGCGCGTGGAATGACTTCGCTTCCGGAGACTCCCATGGCGCCGACGTGTTCGAGAACCTGATCGAGACAAGCGGCCAAGCCGATCGGATCCTGCAAGCAATAGAACATGTCTTCGAAACTGCAGAACCGAGCAACCACGAGATCTCGAGGCCGCTCTCACCAACGCACTGGGTGCGAGTGGTGCCCATCCCGAGCCCACACCTCGCCGGAGCGGTCCATGCACTGGTCGCCGTTGTAGACCAGTCGGCAATCGAGACGGCAACGTATGTAGCGGTAGCCGCCCCGTCAGGTCACGAGACAGATACCGACCAGGTGCCCGGCGCTCCAAGCGCTTCGCTCGCCGGCCATTCCAAGGATGGAGAGCTTGAACAGGTCACGTTGCCGGACGCCGACAGATCCGATCAGGTATCACCAAAGCCACCACCGGCAGATGAATCTGCACAGGTGACGGCGCGCCAAGCCAAGGTCCGCCGGCGCACAATCTTTGCTGTCTTGGCCATTCTGGCAGGAGTGGTGTTTCTGATTTTCGCTTCGATGGCTGGCGATGACGCTGCTACGGAGCCCGTCTCCGTCAACCTCGTCGAAACCGAACCAGAACAGTTCAATGAAACACAGACTTGGCAAACCATCGGCGCGGAGAGCCTGGGTGAACTGCAGTCTGTCGCCACCACCCCCGATGGCGGGTTCGTGGCCGGCGTGAACGGTCGGTTGGTTCGACTCGACACCCGAGGTGTAGCTGTCGACGTCATCAGTGTGAGTGAGGAAGAAGAGGTCTTCGTCACCGATATCGATGCCGACGATGCCGGCGTGCTCTGGGTGCTCGATGCCGGCCTGGGCCGCGTATCACGAGTCGCCACGGACGGCACCGTCAGTGCTATCGCGACCAATCCGGTCTTGCTCAACGCTCGAGGGGCCGGCGTCGGGCTCGACGACACGCTGTTCGTGGCATCAACTGCTGCTGCGCAGCTGGTTCATCTTGGCGCCGACGGTGAGTTCATCGGCTCGATCGCCGTGCCTGGTCGCCAGCCGAGCGATGTGGCTCAGGCGGCCGATGGCACATTGTGGATCGTCGACGCCGAACAGCTCGAGCTGGTTCACCTGACCGAGGATGGGGATCTGCTCGACGCCCTTGCACTCGAATCGTTCTCCTCGTTGACGTCACCCCACCTGTCATTCGTCGGCAACGTACTGTGGGTGACCGCCCCTGAGTCGTCGGCGGTGTTCGCCATCGACACGGCAACCGGTCAACCAACGGGCGAGCGAATCGAACTGAAACGGCCCGACGGCTCGCCGGTGAGCAAGCCCGTCGGAATCGCCTCCACCGACGACGGCGAACTCTGGATTCCCGACAGCACCGGTGGCGCCATCATCCTGGTCACCAGCTGATCGAATTGTCCATGCGCCTGGCGCATGGACAATTCGGCGCATGGACAATCAGGTGGAGTCGACGGATGCAGTGGCCCGGGTGAAGAAGGCCTCGGT